>Ga0182024_10002612_pt1 | contig 44368 bp, 49 predicted proteins | sample P32metaG_FD_120480 | JGI IMG/M metagenome (GOLD analysis project Ga0182024, IMG submission 120480) | Permafrost microbial communities from Stordalen Mire, Sweden - P3-2 metaG (Illumina Assembly) | ecosystem: Environmental > Terrestrial > Soil > Wetlands > Permafrost | place: Sweden: Stordalen... | reverse complement strand
AGAATCGCCACTATCTGCTCCACTGCAAATCGCTTCTTCTTCACGGCAAAACCCTCCCTTTCCAGGTCTAGGTTTTGCCAAAAACTAACTTTCCGAATGGTTCAAAAAACCAGGGGCCTATCAAAGAAGGGCCTCGGTCTTCTCAATTACTTTCGTAGCGGTGATAACGAACATCAGGAAAAAGCAATTCCCTGATACCCTCCTGTTCCCTCCCTGATAGGTCCGTGATAATTCCCTGTTCTATTTCAGCTTGAAATCGGCGCTTTAAGACCGGAAGTGCTCCAGAATGATGGGCTTGTAGCATCGACCCAACCGAATTAGGGCCGGCCAAACTCGCAAAATTCCCTGTTTTTTCCCCTATTAGCGGGGAATTTGGACGGAGAGCGGTTCCTACGAGCCTGCGCCCCACCGCAATCCAGTCTTGCTTTTTCTCTCTGTTCTACGTCTTGAGGCGGGATTCCGCAATTTCCGCCCAAACAAGGACACTATAATACCTGTTTCATAGAATGAATTGACGGTTACCTGATGTTTCTTTGATCCCTTGCGGCCACCCGTAAGGATGAAGAGCCTACCTATCCGCCAAGCTTCGAACGGCCGGCTCCATAAGTGAAGCGACTGTCCATGGGATGAATCCGATCTTCATAATGATTGTCCTGCTAAGCTCGCCAATTCCGCCTTCAGCTCAAATCGCTTGCAAATCTAATTGCCCGAAAATGGCGAGAAGAACTTGACCCTCTTTCCAGCGAACGGCTCTTTGGTCGCATCCATTTCCTTGACTTCGCCCCATTCAGCGTGGGTGGAAATGATCATGGGCCATTCAGTTATGATCCCAGCATACAGGACCGTGCCTTGCTCGTCCGAAAATACGGCAGTGTTGGCCTTCGTCGGTTCGTTCGACTCGACGAACCTCTCTAGCAGTTTCCGTAGCTTCAACCGCGCATCCCGATTCATCGTCATCTGCCGGTCCTTTCCGTCGCCTAGTGTTATTCTCTTAAGCCATCGGCCAAAGCCGACACCGTAGCGAGCGCCGCTTTAAAATCAGGGGCTTCGCCGTACACCATGTCCCGCAGAAACGCCGCATAGTAACTGGCAAAGCGCTCATCGGTCGCGAGACCTCCGACCGCCCGCACGGTTTCAGCAACTGGATTTTCCCGGTATGCGGGAAACTGATGACCGTAAGCCTCGACGTCAGCGCGCATAATTTCCCTGGCCAACGTTATAACCTCGGCCGGATCGTAATGAGATCGGACTACGTGCAGGTCGTACACATGTCGCACAAGAGTGTTGTCGCGCGGGCCATCGGCGTCGGCAAGTTCGGCGCCCGCGCGCCTGGTTAGCGCTACAAACTTCTCCGCAACCGTCTCGACGAGTGCCACACAAGGAATCGATGGCACTTCTGGCGGCTGCTTAAAGGCCTCCGCCCAAAAAGAAGTTACGGTCCGTTCGACGGATGGTAGACGCAGTGGCCAAACGGCTGTCTCGATTTTGATTTCCGGTCGCAACGCTCCCTCACCGGTCACCTGCGGTGTATAGGGCAAGCGATAGACCGTATAACGGCTCGCGTTGCCGGATTCGCGGCGTGCGGCATTCTCCGGATCAAACTGAAACCCGGCATGCAATAGGGCGCTGGTGACGATGTCGCGCAACTGACGCAACTCCGGACGTGAGCGCGGTTCGCCCGATACGATCTTTAAGTCGATGTCTTCCGACATGCGCCGGATAAGACGGTGGGCCCGGCTCAAGGCCGTGCCGCCGCTGAATACCAGACGAAACGGCCTTACATCAGCGGTGTTGATCGCCGCAAGCGCCGTGACCACATACCAGTCCTTCTCGACCAGGACTGGACTTGGCAGATCGAATTGCCTTTGAACTTCGAGCAGATCCTGGAGAGACGGTTTATCGCGCAAGCACCAGCTCCTGCTTGCCGTCGCGGAGTCGACGTGAAAATCTCCCCTTTACCCGCACAACCGGATTGAGTGGGATTTGTGTTGAACGTCCGTCGTTGTAGTCGCGTTCGGCTTCGGAAGGCTCCCATGTCACGCCAAGCTTGGTAAGGGCTTGCCGTGCCGCGCCTAGAAATCCGTTCTGGCTGTAAAGGATTGGATCGCCGGAAAGACGCGAGACAACTGCCCGACCATAGACCCCGTAGCCGAGGCGCACGAGGCGTTTTTCACGTACGAGAATGCGCAATGCGCGCAGAACCTGATCCTCGCCGCCGAGATCCCGAAACTCCCGCGGCAAGAACACGTATTCGCCGCGCTTCCGGGCGATCCGACTCTCAATCCTCTCGCGCAATGTCTTCGGCCGACGCATGGAAGCACCTACAAAAACCCGACACTCAGTATAGACAAAAACCCGACATCAGTCAAGCCATAAATCATTGCCTATCAAGCGCTTGATTGGACGCAATATAATGCGCCCCAAGGTTCTTTTCCGCTGGTTCTTATCTCCATCCCTCCGCATCTTTCGCGCCAAAAGTCTGCCCTGTATAATGAGCGGGGGGTTGCAGTTGAGGCGCAATGCTTGGCCCCAATCGAAAAGCCGATTATCGATTCATCTCAGCCCTTGCCCTGGAGCGTGAGGTACGCCGGTAAACTCCGCCTGAAAATCAAGAGGTCCTAGTGGCGGACGACTGGGAAGAGGCGAGGGGGAGATTTTGAAGTTTATGGGAGCGTAGTCTGAAGAGGACGATGCCCCAACGACGCCTCGCTAACGGCCCACGAATTGCATTGTAGTGCGTGAAAGCGCCGAAGAAGCGAATCTGTCACCGGGAGGTGACATATGAAGATCGGAATGCTGGCATTTTGCTTACTCATTTCCGGCGGAGCGGTTCACGCACAGACACATAAATCGACATCACCTGCCGCGGCCCAAAAGCCCGCAGACTAGCCACGGCTCAGCGACTCCTATGCGAAAGCCGCGCTGAAAGCACTGAAGCTCATTGAAGGCGACAGCTCCGATGGAGTGTCAAGCGAGTCCAATCGCAGCGTGCGGGACGCTATGGCCGATGCGGATGCGGAAGCGGAAGCGCAGAGTGACTTGGAGATCTCCGTGACTAAAGCGCTGGATCACGTCTGGATACAGCGGGGAATCGACAACGTGAAGCGATCCACCGTGGAGAACGAGTACGAGACGCGGGCTGTCATCGCAGATAGCAACCACGAACGGATATCTCCCGAAAATTCGCTAGCGAACGATCCGGAGATGGCAAAACTACTCAGGAACAAGCGCGCCTGCTACGAACCCTTCGAAAAATCCATCAGATCGCGCGAGGGAAACATCCCGGCAACCTGTCAGTGACCGGGCGCTGAGCGGGTCGTGCCGACAAGTGCACTCCGGATAGCCCATTAATGCTAGCCACCAAGAGTCGTAGTTTTGACCTGAATATCGAGAAAATTCTGGATGGGTGGGAGCCACGCCACGCAGTCAGGGAAATCATTGCCAATGCCCTCGACGAGCAGGTTCTGACGGAAACCAAGGACGTCCAAATCTTCCTCGACGAGAGCGGCGCATGGCACGTGCGCGACTTCGGCCGTGGTGTCAGGTATGAACATCTGACGCAGAACGAGAACCAGGAGAAGCTGAAGAATCCCGGCAAAGTCATCGGCAAATTTGGTGTCGGTCTGAAGGACGCGCTCGCTACTCTGAACCGCCGCGGAATTGACGTCCGGATTCGCTCGCGGTGCGAGGACATCACCTTGGGGCAAGCCCCGAAGGCGGAATTCGCGGATGTGGTGACTCTTCACGCGTTGGTACATCCTGCGGATGATGCCGGCTTGATAGGCACCGACGTGGTATTCCGTGGGCTGTCAGACGGGGACGTCGCGGACGCGAAGGGTTTTTTTCTGAAGTTCTCCGGCGAGTCAACCCTTGACGAGACTCCCTACGGTCAAATTCTGCAAAAGATCGCCGGTATGGGCAGGATTTATGTCACCGGCATGCTCGTTGCAGAAGAACCGAACTTCACCTTTTCCTACAATATAACGTCCCTCACCGCTGCCATGCGCAAGGCGCTGAACCGAGAGAGAACAAACGTCGGGAGAACGGCCTATAGCGACCGTGTAAAGCAGATGCTTCTTGCATCGAACTCCAGCGCTGTCGCCAAGAATTTAGAGGACGACTTGGAGCGGATACAAACCGGTACAAACAGGGACGAAGTGAAATGGACAGATGTGGCCGTGCATGCCGCCCAGATCCTCAGTGGATCGCAGAATGTCGTCTTTGTCAGCTCGTCAGACCTCCTATCCCATAGAGACGCAATAGACCACGCGCAGGCAGACGGCTTGAAAGTAGTTACTTTACCGGACAACATCAAAGACTCTCTTCAGGGCGTGCCCGCCATCAAAGGCAACCCAGTCCGAGATCTGGCGGTCTATCAGGACGAATGGGCCCAGAGCTTTGAGCTCAAGTTCATCGCGCCCAATCTCTTGAGCAGCTCTGAGAGGCGAGTTTTCGATCATTGGAAGGCCATTGCAAAACTCGTCGGCGGCCTTCCCGCAAAGGTTCGCGGCGTGAAGATCTCGGAAACAATGCGACCGGACTTCTCGAACTCCGGCGGAGTGCTGGGGCTTTGGGACGAGGGAACAGCCAGCATCGTCATCAAACGGACGCAACTTGCGTCCCTGGCCGCGTTCGCCGGCACTCTGCTCCACGAGATCACGCACGCCAGAAGTGGTTTCGACGACGTAACGCGGGAATTTGAAATCGAACTCACCGAGATGCTGGGTGTCTTGGCGGCTTCGCAGCTCGCGCCAAGAAAAGGCGCGCTTTCAAAATGGTTCAAGCCTTAAGTTGAACTTTACAGCTTTGGGCCTTTCGGGAAAGCGAATGCCACAATGGACATTAAGATTAAAGTTGATTTCTTCGTCAGCCCGCCTCCAGAGCATGGGGAAAAGCCTGCGGACCCATTCGGTGAGAAATCCCACCGCGAACCGACCGACCTGCGAAAGGCCGAGTGCCCTTATTGCCACAAAGCCCTCAAGAAAATTCCAGTCGCAAAAACCAAGTGCCCGCATTGCGCTAACTTTATGTTCGTCCGTACCCGCCCCGAAGATACTGCCCGCGTAGTAGTAACCAGCACTGAAGCCAGTCGAATCGAGAGTGACTACCGAATTCTGAGCGGCGCGCGCGAGCCGGATTTCCGTAACATCGCGACTGAATCAGAAGTCAGAGCCGAACGCGAAAGACTGAGAGATTCCTTCGTCAGCAAGGGGTATGTGGAACCCTCAGACGTCGACGTGAAGTGGGGCTTGCTCAATCGGAAGGCGATTGAACATGCGGATGACGGTAATTTCGGACTGAGCACGAGTATGCATTAATACGATGGCTGATTTTCTCGTGCGCCGCTGGCGGCTAAGAGAAGTTCTCGGACCTTACCTGTACACCTGCATTCTCGACCTGAACGGTGCAAACAATATCGGTGGATTCAGGAATGATCCTGAGATATTGAAGCAGCATCCGCCGTTCGATCCCGCACTCGCTTCCTTGGCGCCCGCCGCGCTGGACCAAGTTGCACGAATTGCGAAAACTTTGGTGCTTGGCAAGGAAGAACTGCGGTCGATAGTTGAGGAACGATCTGCGAAACTCCCACTCTCGGCGGACCAGTCTTGGGCTTTTGGAAAAGGCTATCTGGCCCGATCCCTCGTGTCTCCGGAAGCCCGTCCACGACCCGGCGAGTATCTCGCGCGCGCCAAGACCAAACGAGATGGAACAAGTGCTCGATCTGCCGAGCGGTAGGAAAGTGGCCATCTGGAGGGATGCTAAAGCGGTAGGTTCTGCTCCCCTTCGTGTTTGACCTGCTTAAATCGAAATCCGCTCGACAATATTCCGCGTTACGCGTCGCAGCCTGCGATCGTAAATCTGCGTGGTCCTCGGGTTGGAGTGCCCGGTGAGGTACTGCACGTTCTGATTGAGGGGATCGGTCACAACCGTAACCCGGAAGCTGTGCGGGGAGTTGCCGGGCGACGGAGCTGCAACCTGGCGGGTGTGTCAAAAAGGGTGGCTTCGGGACGGAGCGGGATCTTTGATATTATAAATCGCATCCCAATAGGAGGTTCGTGGCAGTCGAGAAGTTGTTTCGCGCAATCGACGTTGACCAGCAAAACCCCAGGTTCGAAGAGTTACGCCAAGTCGCCTTGGGCTCGTTGAACCTGCGCGAGAAGGAGCGATGAGTGCCAGTCGGACCGGCGTTTGGAACGTTCGGAAAGAACGTGGAGACGACCGTGCCGGTCTTCGGCGCGATTGCGACCGGCGATATGAATAGAGATGGGCTGGCGGACCTGGGGTCTAATGTAGAAAGCTTATACGAGATAAAGCGTTTGCTCTTGTCGTATGACCGATGCTCGGTCGTCCTATATGCCTTATCCAAAAATTGACTTGCGGCAGAAACGTGCGGACATCACTGTTTCCATCCGCCGCCGAGGGCGCTGTAAAGCTGCACGATTGAAATTGCTTCTCTTTGATGAGCTGTGGTAAGCATAAGTTGAGCGGAGAAGTAATTTGTATCCGTAGTCAGCACTTCCAGATAACTTGTCGCTCCTCCGCCATACCGAATCTTAGCCAGCTTAGTGGCGCCCTCGGCCGCCTGGGCCAATTGTTCTTCCCGTTCTCTGTATTGCCGGTATTTCTCCAGGCCGATCAATGCATCGGACACGCTCTCCAAAGCGCTCTTGATGGTTCGCTGGTAGGTAAGCACTTGCTCCTGCTTTTGCGCTTCCGTAAGCTTCAGATTATTACGCAGTCGTCCGCCATCGAAAATGATTTGAGTCAAGTTTCCAGTCGCATACCAGTAGAGGTTCTTGCTGTCAACCAAGCCCTTGAGCTGATCGCTCGAAGTGCCGCCTTCGCCAGAAAGAGAAAGCTGGGGAAAGAGCTGAGCCTTGGCTGCCCCGACGTTGGCGTTCGCGGCGATGAGTTGCTCTTCGGCTTGTTGAATATCCGGCCGGCGTTCCAGCAATTGCGATGGAATTCCCGCGGGAATTTCCTCCGGCTCCGGCCATTCAATGTCCGCCGCCCCGCGAACGATGGGCCCCGGATTTCTCCCCAGCAGAATGCTGATGCTGTTCTCCAGCTGCTGAATCTGCCTTTCAAAATCTGGTATCGCAGCCTCGGCCGTGTATAACAGCTCCTCGGCTTGGCGAACGTCCGCGAGGGATGTCGCTCCACCCTCCTCCAACGTTTGTGTTAGTTGCAGGGATTGCTTGCGCGCGTCGACAGTGCGCCTGGTGATTTCCAATTCCGAATCAAGAGAGCGCAATTCCACATATGCCGTGGCCACGTTTTCCACCACGGTGCTCATGATCATCCTGCGCGCCCATTCCGTGGCCAGTAACTGGGCACGCGCCGCTTCGGTCCGTCGGCGGTACTGTCCCCAGAAATCCAGGTTCCACGCGGCGGAAAGAGTGAATCCCCCTGAGTAGTAGCGGGTCGCATTGTTGGTGTTGCCGGAATTTAGTGTGTTCACCAGATTGCTCGGGAGTCCGAGAGCTGTATAGGAGCCACCTCCACTGACAGTCGGAAATTGCTGAGAGCGAGTAATGCCCACCTGATCCTGCTGCTCCAACACATGCCCGGCCGCAATCTTAATGTCATAATTATTGGCCAAGGCCTCTCGGATCAACTCCTGCAAAGCCGGGTCCCTGAAAACCTCCGACCATTTTTGATCCCCCAGGGAAACGGCGGAACTTTTCGGACTTGGCGGTGGGGAACTAACCGCGGAGTTGTCCGCCCCACGATAGGCAGGGGGAGTATCTGTCGCGGGCCTGACATAATGAGGCCCAACCGTACATCCGCCAACAAAGAGCGTGAAAATAACGAGGCAGGGGATGAGCGTATACTTCATCATTCCTCCCCGTTCACAGCGTTCGCGGGCGTGTGCTTGGAAACCAGCGTGGTCCGCTCTCCCTTGCCGAAGTAATGGCTTACAAGTTCGACCGCCGAAAAAGTCACGGGAACCAGGAAAATCGCGATAGTGGTGGCGGCAAGCATTCCGCCAATTACCACCGTGCCCAGAATTTGCCGCGAAGCGCCCCCCGCTCCCGTAGCCACCCATAGCGGTATGCAGCCGAGAATGAATGCAAACGCGGTCATTATGATTGGCCGGAAACGCAATCTGGCAGCGCCCAGCGCGGCATCGTAAATGCTCTCTCCCCGCTCGTACTCCGATTTCGCAAATTCGACAATCAGAATCGCGTTTTTTGCTGAAAGCCCGATCAGCATGATCAAGCCAATCTGCGTATAAATATCGTTTTCCAGACTGCGCAGGGTAAGCGCCAGATAGGCCCCCAATACCGCAACCGGGGTGCTCAGCAGGACGCTAAAGGGCAAGCTCCAGCTTTCATATTGCGCGGCGAGAATCAGGAACACAAAAAGAAGTGATAGAGCGAAAATCACGGCGGCAGGGACGCCTTCGGCCGCTTTTTTCTCCTGGAAGGAGATGCCTTGATAGTCATAACCCATTTCCGGAGGCATCGTCTCCTTGAATACCTCCTCAAGCGCAGCCATTACCTGGCCTGTACTGTATCCGGGAGCGCCGTTGATGTTTATCTGTGCCCCTTCGTGTTCGTTGAATCGCATGGTGAATTCAGGGCCGGTGGTTCGCCGAACCGTGGTGACCGCGCTAAGCGGCACCTGGCCGCCATTCGCGCTCTGCACATAAAATTGCCCGATGTTTTCGATGTTTGTGCGGGATTCGCCCTCCGCTTCCACATAGGTTTGCCACTGCCTGCCGAAGCGGTTGAAATAGTTGACCAGATATCCGCCCATGAACGCTTGTAGCGTCGCATACACATCTGACAGGCTCACTTGCTGCTGTTGCACTTTCGCCCTGTCCACGTCTACATACAACTGCGGGACACTCGGCAGGTAGGTGGGAACGGCTATTCCGATCTCCGGTCGTTTGGCGCAGGCCGCCAGAAATTTACCCAGATTCTCGGTGAGAAAATTCAAATCGCCGTTGCCGGAACGGTCCTCTAATATAAACGTCACGCCTCCCGACGTGCCGACGCCCGGAATCGAAGGGGGCGTGAATGAAAAAGCGATGCCTTCTTTGATACCGCCCAGCGCCTTCGCCAGATTTGCCTGGATGGCCCCATACTGCTCATCCGCCTGTTTCCGCTTATCCCAATCCTTTAGCATAACGAAGAAAAAAGAATTGTACGTGCTCTGGGTCAGGCTAAGCAGGCTGAATCCGATAACCGACGTGATGCCTTCCACGCCCGGCACGTTCAGGACAGCCTTTTCCACATCGACGGCTGCCTCGCTTGATCTCTCCAGAGAAGCTGCCTCCGGCAATTGCAGTGCTATGAAGGCATAACCCTGGTCTTCCGTGGGCAAGAAAGAAGATGGAATTCGCTTTCCCAGCAGTCCCGCCGCAACCGCAACGAGCGCCAGAAATAACAGGGCGAATCCCCACTTGCGTATCAACAAACCAGAGGTGCGTACATAACCGTCCGTGGTGCGTCCAAATACGCGGTTGAACCACCCAAAGAAGCGCGCCAGCGGTCCATGGCGCTCTTCTTTCGGCTTCAGGAGAAGAGCGCACAGCGCGGGACTCAACGTTAGCGCGTTGAAAGCCGAAAAGAGCACCGAAATGGCGATGGTTATGGCAAATTGTTGATACAAGCGGCCGGTAATCCCCGGAATGAACGCCGTTGGAATAAATACCGCCGCCAGAATCAGCGCAATCGCGATCACCGGTCCCGAAACTTCCTCCATTGCCTGGAAAGCGGCTTTGCGGGGAGTCATGCCTTCTTCTATGTGGTGTTCCACCGCTTCCACCACCACGATGGCGTCATCCACCACCAAGCCGATGGCCAGCACCAGCCCGAAAAGAGAGAGCGTGTTGATCGAAAAACCAAGCAAAGGAAAGACGGCGAAGGTTCCGATGAGAGCCACCGGAATCGCCAGCAGCGGAATCAGTGTGGCGCGCCAGCCCTGCAGGAAGATGTAAACCACGAGAATAACAAGTCCCAACGCTTCCAGGAGCGTGATGAGAATCTCGTGGATCCCCGCAGTCACCGCCTTGGTAGTGTCAAGGCTGACAGTGTAGACCATGTCTTGCGGGAGTTTTAGGGCTAGCTGCGCCATGCGCGCTCTTACGAGCTCCGCGGTTTTTACCGCGTTCGATCCGGGGAGCTGGTAAAAAGCAAGAATAGCGGAGGGCTTTCCGTTATATCGTCCGACCAGGTTGTAGGTTTGAGCGCCCAGTTCAATCCGGGCCACATCTTTCAGGCGCACGATTGAGCCATCAGGATTGGCGCGCAGGATAATATTCTCAAAATCTTCGGCGCTGGTCAGGCGCCCCTGCGTGCGCACGGTATAGGTGAACACCTGCCCCTTGGGTATCGGCTCGCCGCCAATCTGGCCCGCGGGATTTACATTGTTCTGGGTCTGCAGAGCCTGGACAATCTGTGGAACGGTGATTCCCAGATTCGCCAGATGATCGGGTTTCACCCATATGCGCATCGCGTACTGGCCAGCCCCGAATATCTGTACCCGGCCGATTCCCGGGACTCGGGTCAGTTCATCCGCAAGATTGATATAAGCGTAGTTTGCGAGGAACGTGCCGTCATAGGTTTGATTGGGCGAATAAAGCGAAATCAACATCAGTGGAGCGGTCTGTGATTTCTGGACTGTCACGCCTGCCGTGTTTACCTGGCTTGGTAGCTGCGATTGGGCCTGCGACACCCTTAATTGGGATAGCACCTGGTCGGTATTCGGATCGGAAGCTACTTCAAAATCGACGGTGAGCTGGCTCAGACCGTTGCTGGCGTTGGTGGAATACATGTAGTTCATGTTGTCCACCCCATTCATCTGCTGCTCAAGCGGTGTGGCCACGGATTGCTCGAGCGTCTGCGCATCCGCGCCCGGGTAGAATGCCTGAACCAGAATTTCCGGCGGAACAATGTCGGGGAATTGCGCCGTGGGCAAACTTAGCATGGCCACCACGCCACCGATGACCATCAAGATGGAAATGACCATCGCCACAATCGGGCGTCTAATGAAAAATTTGGACATGACCTATTTGCCCTTCGGCATCCTGCCAGGGGCTTGGGACGGTGATGTCGTCTCGGGCGGAGCCTGCTGAGGAAGCACCTGCATTCCGTCTCTAAGCTTCAATATTCCCTCAGTCACCACTCGCTCATTAGGGTCAACACCGCTAGTGATGATCCAGTCGGAGCCAATCTCCGGCCCCAGTGTTACATTTCGAATGTGCACAGTGTTGTCGGGGCCGACCACCGCGACATGGTAAGAGCCCTGCAGTTCGTTCACCGCCTGGGCCGGAATTAGCAACGCGTTGTGACGAACTTCCGTCTCCGCCTTGATTCGCCCGAACTGTCCGGGGCGCAATAAATTGTCCCGATTGGGAAAACTACCCGCAATCCGGATGGTGCCGGTCTGTGTGTTTACCTGACGATCGACAAAAACAATCTTTCCCGGATACGGATAAACACTTTCATTTCCTAGTTTCAATTGCAGCGGCACGGCATTTCCGCTGCTCAGCAAATCTGATCTCCCTCCTGCCTTTACCCGGTTGGAAAGAGCCAGATATTCCTGCTCGCTGATGGCAAAGAAGACCTTGATTGGATTTACCTGTGAGACGGAGGTGAGCGTGGTCGATGGGCTAACCAGATTTCCCACCTGTGTCTGCGCCTGGCCGGCGATGCCGGTAATCAGCGAACGAACTTTGGTAAAGCCCAGATTGAGTTGGGCTTGTTCTACCCCCGCTTGGGCACTCTGAACCGTGGCTTCCTGCCCGGCCTGCTGCTGCACGTCGTTATCGAGCTGGCTTTTTGCGATGGCGCGAAGCTCGGCCAGGGGGGTATCGCGCTTCACATTAATTTTGGCGAGTTGCAGTTGTGCCCGCGCCTGCGCAAGCTGCCCTTGTGCCTGATCCAGCGTCGCCTGCAACGGCCGGGGATCAATCTCAAAAAGAATTTCGCCGACATGTACAACGGAACCCTCTGTGTAGTTCTGCTTAATTAGGTAGCCGGATACTTGGGGTTGAATCTGTGCGTTCACGTATCCGTCGAGGGTGCCCAGCCAGTCGCCGTAGATCGGCACATCGCGTTGTTCCACCATACGGACGTTTACGGGCAATGGGCCAGTCTGTTGAGGCGGCGGCTTCTTTTCACAACCGGCCAGCGCCAGCAGGCAGACAGCCGAAAGTAGGGGAACAGGGACGTGTCCAAAAATCCGTTTGCCAGGAAACATATAATTCAAAAGCTCCATTTAGCTAAGGCCCTGCCGCAGCAAGACAACTGGCAAAAACCCCGCAGCCTCGTGAATTACGGCGTGTATGTAATCATCCAATATTTCCATTCAGGACTCCAATCGGGGTTGTTATAGCCGGTCCTCCAATTGCGTAAGGCAATATCCGTGATGAGAATTTCGCGCGCTTGGATGGGCGCTTGGCGGAGGGATAGTAGCGTCCCGGGGACGAACGGAATCTTCTGATGACGTTGCGAGGTGACGACCTGGCAATTTCTAGCCTCGCCAGGTCGAGGTGCAGGTCTCGCGGGCTTTCGCATGGGGCCTGTCTTACTGCGAATTTTTTGTCGTTACACGCTGGATTTATGGGTTGTATTTCGCGAGCCAGTTGGAAATTTCCCCCACGACGTTCCGGCGTTGCTCCGCCAGACGGGGGAAATGCGGCGACCCGGGATAGGTAACCATGCGCACCGTCTTTCCACGCTCTGCCAGCAGGATAAAAAACTCGCGTCCCTGCAGCACTGGTACACGCCGGTCGGCCTCGCCCTGCAAAATCAACAATGGCGTGGTGACTCTGTCCGCATACATTACCGCGGAATATCTCAGAAAGGGCGCGGGATCCTTTTCCTGTAGCCGCGCGTCATAGTCCGTTTGCGGAATGTCGCTGGTGGGAATGAAACTCAGCCAGTCGGTAATTCCCGCGCCTTCAATTGCCGCGCGATAGCGGTTGGTCTGTGTAACCGTCCATGCGGTCATGAATCCGCCGCCGCTCCAGCCGAACATGGCCAGCCGATTCGGGTCCGCCCACCCCTGCGCGATCGCATAGTCCGTTGCACTGTCCACGTCGCGGTAGGCGACGTCCCCAAAACTCTGGTAAAGAGCGTTGAGGAATTCGGATCCATAGCCAGTTGATCCGCGATATTGAGGCTGCATGACCACGTATCCCTGGCCGGCTATTATCCGCGCAAACACGTCAAATTGGAGGGTATCATTGGCTTCCGGACCGCCGTGCGGCAGATTCAGGAACTTGTACTTCGTGCCGGCCGTGTAATGCGCCGGGAACGTCAGGATGCCTTGTAGTTTCGTTCCGTCTTTTGCGGTCCAATTCACCGCGCGCACTTCGCCCAGGTCCACATCGGCCAGCGTGTCGTCACCTTCGTGGGTTATGCGATTGAGGCTGGCACCGTCATTCACCGCGACATTAGTTGCGTGCATGGGATCGCTCACCGCAAATGCCAACGCTTCTGGCGCGGACGATAGCGGGGAGAATATCGGGTCGTTGACATTCCCGGCGGGCCACCTGAACGCAGTTTTCAATGCGCCATCCTGGTAGTTGTCAACCTCCATCTGCACTCCGCGATGCATTTCCACCCATACGTTGCCGTGCGGGTCGTTTTTTACCGTGGCCGCTGTGCCGTTGAGTCTGGGCGTGCGGTCCACTGGAGAACCGCCCCCCGCCGGCACCGTCCACACATGGTCGGGTGTTAAAACACTGGTGGTAGTGCTGGCAAAGGCGAGTTCGCGTCCGGCGCTGGTCCAGGCAATGCCACTTGACGAATTGGGTATTTCCGCGATTCTCCGCGTCCCAGTCGCCGTGCACACGTCCACGGAGGAATTAACATCGTGATGACCGATATGCGGGCTCTGACTCAGCACCGCGATTTGGGTGCCGTCAGGAGACCATGCAATACCGTTCACATCTTTCAAGGTTGGGCACCACCATGTGCCATTCTCGCCATGCAAGCCGACAACGTAGAGGCTCGTTTCATCGTTTTCAACGACGGTGCGGACGTCATCCAGCGGATCTTTCGGGCGCGGACTGGCCAGCACGGCGAATCGCGTTCCGTCTGGCGAAATAATCGCGTCATTGATGCCATTGGGTAGCGCTAATATTTGCATCAATGCGCCTTTTGTCAGGGGCACGATTGCGAGTTGCTCGTTATCATCGGCCTTCAAAGAACCATAGAGCGCCGGGCCCTCTTTCATGAACCCAGTAGGCATAAATCCAATGGGGATAAAGTGCTCGGGCAGATCCAATTTCTGGCCGGCGCTCTTATCATTTTTCTGGCCGTCTTTCTGTCCCGCCTCTCTTAGAGCGGAAGCATTGCGTGGAAGCAAATGCCATTCGTGCTTGGCCGGTCCCTTCGTCCCGTCGTAACTCACTTCGTAGAGGATGGCGCTTCCGTCAGGGGAGATATCCACCGGCCGCGCATTATGGATTTGCGAATAGTCATCAGCGCCGAAAGGATGTTTGTCAGCCGCCCAGGCAGGTGTCATAACCATCGCGCCGATGAGGATCGTGAACAGCAATAAGCCACGCGGGGTCAATCGCCACAAATGTTGACTTGTCATCTCGTCCCTCGCCAGTTTAGACGTCATTACGTGGCAATAGTTGTTATTGTTGCGCAAGCATCACTTGGTATCCGAAATTTCAACTGAATGCATCAAGTAAATTATTGATTACATGTGGCGGGTAACCAGGAATATAGCTATGCCCATTGCGCCAAAAATAGCAAAGCTGGCGAGGGTAATATTTCCCAAGCCTGCTAGCGGATCGTCGTTCAGCAGGCGTGATACGAATTGAGCTGACACAATGGAAGCGGGCGCTGCAATTCCGACTATGAGGGCAAGGTAGGGCCAGCTCCAGCTGCTTCCCACCAAACTGGCCGCAATCGTGGATATTATGGCGAATGCAACCGAGGCCGCCAGACCAGCCACGGTTTTGGGCCCCATGGCCATCAGGCGCGCCTCGTCATCCGCGAGTGGTTATTCCGATTCTGGGCAAGCACGGCCTTTGTGGCCAGTGCGTCCGTGGGCGCGGATGGCGATCAGCAACCGGCGTTCTTCATGCATCAGGTCGTCAGCCCGCTGCTTGGTAAAGGATCGTTTGCGGGTTGAGGGGTCCAGCAGATTCTGAGTGTCTACCAACTCTCCGTGCAATGCTTCCAGCAATTCGCAGGCCATGCACTACCTCCAATTAAATTATAGTCCGCAATCTGATTATTGTCTCGCGGGCGTGCCACGGTGTTGCACAGCCCAAAGGACTGGGAATGCTCTCAAGCGTCTAGTTCTTGACGCCGGCTCGCGCATTGGCAACCACCGCGCCAGAGGCCAAATCCGTGGCATAGAAATCGTTCTTAGACCACTTGGCTAGTCTCCCGATTTTTAATTGAGCATCGGCGAGACTGGCCACGCAGCCCCGCCATTGGATGTTTCCGTCCGGAAATTTCTCGAAGATATCAAAATTGTATTCCAATGGTTCCCAATGCCGCAGGCCCAATGAGCCAAGCCGTCTAGCTACGTGCGGCGTTTTAAGGAGCACGATTAGGCTGAATCGTCGCTAAACTGTCCAGCCTGACCGTGCTGAAAAGGTGAATCTTATGCGCTCATGCGCTCCATGTGGATGCCCAGTGTGCGCTCCAACTGGCAGAGTTCTGAACGCTGATCCCTGCCAAATAGAGTAGATGCCACGCCACGCTCGCCCGCGCGTCCGGTGCGGCCAACGCGGTGGATGAAGTTTTCGGCAATCTCAGGCAAATCGTAATTAATAACGTGAGCAATGTCTTGGACGTGGATGCCGCGCGATGCCAAATCGGTGGCCACCAGTACCCGGTAACGCCCCTGTTGAAAGCCCGCCAGCGCGGCGGTTCGCTGCGATTGGGAGCGGTCACCATGAATCATGGCTGCCGCGAATCCATCGCGGGTCAAGTTCTTGGCTAGGCGCTCGGTTCCGCGTTTGGTCCGAACAAAAACCAGGCAGCGGCCCGTTTCCTTGGACAGCAGGCGATGCAACATTTCCTGTTTGCGGTCGGATGCAACCTCAAAAGCCTGCACGCGCACGTTTTCGGAGGGCTTTAACGTGGATCCCAATGCGACGCGGACGGGATTCTTCATGTAATCGCCGACCAGGTGTGCAACGGATGCCTCCAGCGTTGCGGAAAAGCACATTGTCTGGCGGTCCTTGGGAAGTACGGCGGCAATTCTGCGTATGGCTGGGAGAAATCCCATGTCGAGCATACGATCCGCTTCGTCGAGGACGAGCATCTTCAATCCGCGAAAGTTAATAAGCTTTCGTTCGAGAAAATCCTCCAGCCGGCCCGGAGTAGCGACTACAAGCCGGGCTCCGCGCCGCAGCACACCTAGTTGGTGTCCTTCGGCCAGCCCTCCAATAACCAGCGCGGCGGGAGAAAGCTGCTTGCCGCTCAACGCGTTATATTGTTCCACCACCTGCATGGCCAGTTCGCGCGTGGGAACCAGCACCAGCGCGGTAATTCCGGGTGTCTTGTTTTGAAGCAGCTGTTCCATCACCGGGATCAGGAACGCCAGTGTCTTGCCCGTGCCGGTTTGCGCCGTGGCGAGTACGTCCTTGCCTTTCAGGGCTTCGGGTATCGCGGCGGCTTGCACCGGGGTCGGTATTGAAAATTGAGCTGACGATAGCCGTTCTTTTGTGTACGGCGATATCGGAAGCTCTGTAAAACTCTGCATTTAGTCTTGCCTTTTTTTCTGGCTCAAACTATTGCTGCCGCGGGTGCGGATTTCCACACACGCAGCACTAACAATGTCGGCCAGCCTTATTTTTGAATTACGCCGAAAACTTACGGAGAAAACTGAAGCGGGGTATTCTCAGATCAAACTGTAACCAGAGCGACCACACGACACAGCCGTGGTATTGAGCGCAAAAGCAGTATACCACATCCGACGGTGCTTTGCCGAACTAAATTATGGATTCGGATAATCGCTAGCTTGGTGAGGCCTCAACGACAAAAGGCCTGAGAAAAGCCGGGCGCTAACTGCGTCCATTTGGTACGCGGTGAACGACAGCCATTAAGGCTGTGAGGGAGCGCTGTCCGCAGGGTTGCCATTTGGCGAATTGGCATTCGGCGGGTTGTTCCTAGCGCTGCCGCTAGGGGCATTACCTTTGGCGAGGTTATTGTGCCGACAGGGATTTCCGTTTCCCTCGCCGGTAGGTAGATTTGCGTCGCGATCACAGGACTCAATCGCCTTCTCCTGCTCCGGCGCGATTTCGTCGGCAATTTGCTTGCGGGCATCCTGACGCGCTTGGCGTACCTGAGTCTTCTTATCGGCATCAGCCAGCGATGAATCGCCGCAGATGGTTTCGATTTGCGACCGGGTCTGTTGCAGGATGCTCATCCGCTTGTCCATTAAGTCCTTGGAAATACCCGCGCGCACCAAACAGGCATTCCTGGCGCGACGTTGTTGAGCGGGCGTCATCGAAGGCTGTTGGCTGGAATTACCCGGCTCCTGCGAAGCGGGCGCCTCAGCTTGCGCCGCCGGTGCATTCTGTGGCTGCGAAGTCTGAGCCACTGAAGCGTAAGCGGCAGTCGAGGGAAGCAGAGCTGGGATCGCCATTCCCGCCAGAATTACAACGGACGTGGTGAAGATTAATCTTTTTAGGTTCATCGTATTGTTAACCCCGATTGGTGGAGCATGTTGTGAGAAATTATGCCGGTGCGGGCAGCCGGCGCAGAAATTCGTAGTTGTCAAAAACTACCGCGACGCGAGCCCCTTTACCATCGGGCTCAATGCGCACCACACTCCCCCGGCACCGCACCTTGCTGAAACTTACCGAATTTCCGCTGCTGGGCAGAGCCATCACGATCTCCACGGGGCACCGGTCAACAAGCCTCGAAGCTATCTTAAAATAAATCCCGCAGGAATTCACGTTCTCTGTGGAGGCCCGCACTTCCGCCGAATGCCCACGTCATTCCACCGGACAATTATGGAGAGACCCACCGTGTACCGCCGTCGGGCTCGCTTTTCCAAGTATTGGGCATTTCTTTCCATAATGCTACTAAGCTACAAAATCAGTAGCGGACGAGCAATAGCACATTAGGGCTATTCGATAGCCCACTTAAGGCCTAGGTTCACAGTACCACTGTACGACTTGGCTATGGAAAGCCCCGCGAACAGGGCCACCGTGCCCTTAAGGGTTCCGGTAGGCCTTCAAAATATCATCCAGGGAGATAACGCCTTCCAGCGTCTGCCGGTTAACTCGACTGGCGACAGCCAGGAACGGCCAATCGGCCATCAGGCGCAAAGCTTCTTCTATCGGTTGATCCGGAAATACAAATGGAACAGGTCCGCGACCCCGAACTTCGGATACCAAAGTTTCGGGGTGATCGGCCGCTGTGCGCCGCAATTCTTCCAGGGAAAGAATCCGCCACCCCCCCTCTGGCTGGTCCGCCAACCACCAGGTATCGGCTGACTGCGCAAGCCTTTGGGAGATGGGGCCAGTCTCCTCGCCAAAGTGGAGAACTGGGATAGGAGAATCCCGAACAGCATCCTCGACGCGCAAGACCCGTTGCTCACGCAATTCCTCCAACGAAGGCAGAACAATGCCGTTTTGTCGCGACAGCATGTCAAATAATGGAACCGGCTGGTAATGCCGGGCAATGAAATAAGCAATCAGATTGGAGATCATCACGGGAAGAATGATCGAATAGTCACCGGTGATTTCAATCACCATGAAGACGGATGTAATTGGCGTCCGGAGAAATCCCGCAAACATTGTGCCCATCCCGACCAGCGCGAAAGCAGCCTCTGACCCAGCCAGTTGGTGGAAAAAGTGTTGTTCCAGGCCACCCACCGCTCCGCCAAGCATGGCGCCAATAAAAAGAGTGGGAGCGAACATTCCCCCGGGAGTGCCGCTAGTGAAGGAAAGGCTGGTGGCCACGATTTTAGCGACGGCCAATAGCAATAATAAGCGCCAGGTGAAATCGCCATGCATTGCTCGGTCAATCGATGGATAGCCGGCCCCCATCACTTCCGGCAATTTCAATCCGATTATGCCAATCAGCAAACCGGCGGTGGCTGGCAGCAGGTTGTGCGTCCAGTTGGGCAGGGAGCGCAGTCGGGGGACCCCCCACGCGATGATTCGCGTGAAAATTATTGAGGCGCCCCCGCCCGCGATGCCCAACACGGCATAGGCCAGCAGCTCGAGCGGGTTTTGCAGGCGGAACGCCGGGATGCGAAAGAGGGGCGCGCTGCCCAGGAACCAGCGCATTACCACGACGCTGGAAACCGCGGAAAGAATAATGGCGCCCAGGATTCCCCCGCTCCACACCCCAATAACTTCCTCAATTACGAAAATCACAGCAGTGATCGGCGCGTTGAAAGCAGCGGCTAGGCCAGCGGCGGCTCCCACTGGTGCGATCAATCGAAGCTTTTCCCGGGACAGCCGAATATGGCGGCCCAGTAGTGAAGCGATCCCCGCGCCCATTTGGAGCGAAGGATCCTCCGGCCCTAGAGAATGTCCACTTCCAATGGCCAGGGCGCAGCACACGAACTTTCCGATGACCGTACGGAAGGGGACGTAACCGTCGAAAATGTAAACGGCCGCTTTGGTTTGATTTACTCCGGTGCCTTGCGAACGCGGGAACACGTACCACAACAATGCGGCTACGACCAGGCCCGCCACCGTGGGCGCCGCTAATACGCGCCAGGGAGATGGCGTTAGCGACGATCCCAATAACTCCCAGTGCGTCCATTCAATGGCTACGCGAAAGCACACCACGGACAAACCAGAGAACATGCCTATCAGTACGGCGAGAAATAGAAAGAGCGAGTCTTCTCCAAACGTGAGGGCCTGCCTTATTCGAGAAATCCAATGATGCGGTATGGGTTTGAGAGTGCTACTCGGCTCGCCCATGATCAATGGGGAAGGCGAATTGTTATCGTCGTCGTCCTTCATCTGGAATCGTCGTGGGGCATTCGTGCAAGCTCAAGGAGACTCAAATCCATTCCAGAGGGCGCGCCGCACTCTTTAGCAGTGAGTTTTTCAATGTCAAACACCAAACCCATCAAGTCCGCGGTTCGTTCTGGATGGGTCAGCATCTCGGCGTCTGTCGTCCACGGCGCCATCAGGGACACCCGCGCGGAAGCGGTGGGTAGGCCGGCGTCACCCGGTAAATTGCCATTGGTGCGTGGTAAGCGATTCACACAGTCTTGCAGCCGGTTCGCCGCGGAGTGAAAGGCATTTCGGGTGCGCATCATGACGGCTGCTTTTGAAAGATCATGCTCGAAAGGGTCAATGCTCATGACCGTTTGTGTCGACGCCAGAGCCTGCTGAATCGTAACGTCGTCTTTTGCTTGCTCCCTCGCTCTTAGCAGATAGCGTTGGGCGATGGAATACATTCCCAAGTCCATCGCCGCTGTACCTGCTCCCTTAAGCGCTTGGGCGTCGCCGGGTTTTGCCCCGAGAACTATTTGAAACTCACGCAAAGCGCGGTTGGCATCTCCAGCCTGGAGAAATAATTGACCGGCGCGCACTTGGCTTACGGAGTCGTCCGGTGGCACTGCGGCTGCGAGGGAGATTAGTTCAGCTTCAGCGTCCGCAATGTCATAGTGGTCCAATAGGAATTGGGACAATTCCTCGCGAACTCTGACAGGTTCCTGCGCTTCGTCCTCGGGCCACCGTCCGTAGATTGCATTGTGATAGTAGCGCAAGGCTTCTTCACCGGATTTTTCATGCGATGCCAGGCGCGCGAGCTCCAGATTTGCCGGGCCGTTGCCGGCATCTCCGGCTAACAGGTTCTCAAGATACACTCGTGCTTCTTCGCCGCGGCCGCGCGCAATTAGAGACTGGGCCAGCTTCAGTTGGGTCATGGGATCGTCGGGGTGGAACGCGAGTGAATTCCGGAACGCTTCCACCGCTCGCGCGGGGTTTCCGTCGTGCAGGGCGCTAATTCCCTGGGCGAACCACGCTTGGGAAAGGGCGGTCTCTCCAGTGTGATAGCTGCGTGATAATAGGCCAGTAATTAAGAATGCCGGCAAGAGCATAGCAAGAGCTAATAGAAGAATCCGTTCGCGAGGCGCGACCGCCATGTGCTGCCGGCGGGCGCAATTTCGGCAGGCTGTTTCATCTGGCGGCAGCCAATTGCCACAGCGGGGACAGTATTGGCCGGATTGGACTGCGGATTGGCCGTTCATTTGTTTCATCGCACAGTGCGCATGGTTGTAGGATAACGTAGTCGCCGAATGAAAGTTTCGATAACCCGAAAACGCGCTGCGGTATTGCGCCGCCGATTGAGTGGCAAAAACCGCGCCACGCAAGCTTCGAAGACCTATTTACGCAACAGACGCCGGACGGTTTGATGGCAAATCAGGAATGGTCAATCAATCCGTGGTGAATAGCGTAGAGGGCAAGTTCCAAACGGTCGGAAACCCCCAGCTTATCGAAGATGTTATGCAGATGATTTTTTACGGTCTGCTCGCTGATGAAAAGTTTTTGTCCAATTTCACGGTTCCGAAAGCCCTGCGCAACATGTTGTACAATTTCCCGCTCGCGGTCACTCAACAGGGGTTTCTCCCGCCTTCCTCCGCCTTCTGCTGATCTCTTGAATGCGTTGACCACTTCCGAGGTCATCCGGTTGTCCAGCCAGATTTCGCCTAGGTGAACTTTGCGGATGCTTTTCACCAGCAGTTCGCTGGCGGAGCGCTTCAGCACTATCCCACGAGCACCCAGGCGCATGGCTCGCAGAACGTCACGATCCTCCTCGGCGCCCGTAACCACTATTACGTGAGTGGAAACGGTTTCAAAGTTTAGTGACTCGAGCACACCCAATCCGTTCTTTTCCGGCATCCTCAAATCTAGGAGCAGAATGTCAGGCTTAAGTTTTTCAACCAGACGCAGGCACTCGTTTCCATCGGCGGCCTCCCCTACGATCGAGATATTTCCCGCGTCTTCCAGCAGCTTCCTGACGCCGTCGCGAAAAAGCTCATGGTCATCGGCTACCAGCACTCGTATGAGAGGCTGTGCCACGATTTTAGGTTTGATCATTTTGTTCCGGGCCGGATCAGATAACTAATTAAAGCCGGACGACGTTTGATCACCGTATTTCATTTTTATCACGCTGAGCCCACTTTGGTACGGTTTCTATCCGGGGGCGTGCCCCTTTATACATCGTGAGAGAGCCACAGATACCACACCATTGGGGACCAATCCGCTGTGGGCTCGCCCAGGATTTCACGGCGATTTGTTGAGTTCTGGTGCATAATCGGATGCAGCGCTGTTACATTGCTCCAATTTCGCGCATCCCGCGCTGATTGGCAGCGTGCGAGGTCCCATATGTCAAGTCTCGTCCATCGCTATACTCGAGCTGAAACCCGGCGAATTCTGGGATTGCGTGAAGACGAACTGCGATATTGGGAGCGCCTCCGCCTCGTTCACCCACAGATTCGCTGGCGCCAGCGTTTTTATTCGTTCAGAGACCTCGCCGTTTTGCGCACTATTCGTGAAATAACGAAATGCCGCGTGTCGGCATGGCGTCTCCATCGCGTCGTTCGCGCTTTCGAGTACCGGATGGACGGCTTGCAGCGCCCGCTGGAACACTTTCGATTCATTGTCCACGGCCGCAATATTGCCGTTGTGCCGCCGGGTGAGCAATCCTCCCCCATTGATCCTTTTTCTGGCCAACTCTTATTTTCTTTTGTAGAAAGAGCGACGAACAATCTCGGCGAAATACCCGTGCGTAGCGCACAACCCTGGTTTGAAGCGGCCCTCGCCTTGGACGATGAACCATCCTCATGTGCGGAAGCGATTCGCCTATACAAACGGGTTCTCGAAATCGAGCCGGACTGGGTAGAAGCGCGGGTGAATCTCGCCGTCGCCCATTACCATCTTGGCGATTTCGGTGAGGCGGTTCGATCATTGAAAGAGGCTCTGGCTTGGGATCCTGCCCATCCTGTGGCCCATTTCAATCTGGGCTGCCTTCTGGACGAACGAGGTGCTCCTGACGACGCCATGGATCATTTTCAGAGTGCTATCAACTCCATGCCCGCCCATGCAGACGCTCATTTCAACCTAGCGGCTTTATATGAGAGAAAGGGGCGCTCCGACCTCGCGCAGGAGCACTGGCGCGCTTACTTGCGGCTGGAGCCTTCCGAAGAAGGGGCTCGTTATGCGCGCGCGCGCGTGAATGCAGTCTCCGGAGGGACCAAATCTCGGTCCGTCATTCCCTTCTGTAGTTAATCCAACCTGACGGCTTCCATCTTTGAACGCGCCCGCCCTTCTCATTGGCTAATGACCACGATCATCGGAATGTCCTGGTAAAGCCCATCTGGGAAAGGCTAATAAATACCTCTTGATACGCCTTTCATAACTATGGTACTATACGGCTGCGTTTGTTGCTCTTGTACACCTTTAGATTTCGTTATTGAAGGGGCTGCAAGCTAACACTTGCGGCCTTTTTTTAGTTACGGATTGAAGCGCCGAGGAATCGGACGAGGGGCACCAAATAGCTCAATTCAAAGAATAAGGAAACACCGTGAGAGAACAAGGAACAGTAAAGTGGTTCAATGCCAGCAAGGGTTTTGGGTTTATTCAACGCCAGTCCGGCGAAGATGTTTTTGTCCATTTCTCTGCTATCCAGGGCGATGGCTATAAATCGCTGAACGAAGGCCAGGCCGTGGAATTTGAAGTGGCCCGTGGACCCAAGGGTTTGCAGGCGGCGAACGTTACCGCCCTCTAGTCCTTCCCGGCGAGCTCGTTAATTCGGGCTCGCCTTTTCTTTTGTCCCGCGCATCGGTAGAATGCCCAAAGGGGGCTCCCCATGGCCAAGCTCTACGTTGGAAATCTTTCGTTTGAGACCACTGATGAAAGTCTTCAGGAATTATTCGTCACCCGGGGATTCAAGGTGGCTTCGGCGCGCGTAATTCGAGAGAGAGATTCAAACCGCTCCCGCGGTTTTGGATTTGTCGAGTTGGAAAATGGTGAAGACGAAGCCCGCGCAATCACAGAACTAAGCGGATTTAACCTGGAAGGCCGCGCCCTGGTGGTTAATGAGGCGCGTCCCCAAGCTCCGCGTCCCGGTGGCGGCGGAGGTGGGGGCGGCCGCGGTGGATTTGGCGGCGGAGGTGGCGGCCGTGGTGGTCGTGGCGGCGGAGGCGGACGTGGTGATCGCGATGGTGGCCATGGCGGGGGCGGCGGGCATCGCCGTTTTTGATCCTCCAAAATTGAAACTCCTATTCACTCAATCATTTTATTTGCGTTATGTCCGAACTTAATTCACATCCTCCCCGCAGGCCCGGCGTTTTTATTGGTAAGGTTGTTTTTGTCGTCGGATTCGCGGTGATTCTTACCATTCTTGTAGGGATCCACTATTTTGCCAGCCGCTAGTTCGGTATCATATCCGCTGCTTCCTTAACGTCTGGGCGTGAAACGTTTGTAGCCTGCGCCCTGGTAATTTCAATTTTTGCTCCCCCGGTAACACATAATACGAGTGCCCTCGATCGAATTCTGATTGCCAATGAATCCGCACCCCATGAACCCACGGCGTGATCAAAGGGGGAAACCTCTGTTGTGCCTGGCCGCTGCGGCGGCTTCGGCAGTTATGTTCTGGTTTGGCACTGGCCTTCACCCTGTATGGTGGCTTACATGGATTGCCGCGCTTCCCGTGCTGCTGCTTGCGCCTCGCGTTGGGCGGTGGCCGGCGCAACTAACCGCGTGGTTGGCGTGGGGTGTCGGCGGCCTGAACGAATGGAGCTACATGCACCGGGTTGAAGTACCGCTGGGTGTCCTATTGGCGGTGATAATTGGGCCGGCACTCGTATTTGGTCTTGCGGTAATGACGTGGCGGGCGCTGGTTTTGCGCGGAGCTCTCGCCCGCGCGGCTGTGGCGTTTGCATCCACATGGGTGGTATTTGAATTTGCCCTGCAAAGGCTGTCACCGCATTCCACTTTCGGAAACCTGGCCTATTCGCAACTGAATTGCCTCCCAATTTTGCAGGTGGCGTCGCTGTGCGGCGTGGCTGGAATTAGCTTCTTGTTGTTCCTGGTTCCAGGCACGATTGCCGCTCTAGTGGTGGGCGCGGGAACGCGTGCTCAGAAACTTGCGCTGGCTGGTGGCGTTGCGGTTTTGCTCGTGGCAATTGTTGCATGGGGCGCCTGGCGCTTGGAAGCCGCGCCGTTGCAAAAGGGAACTGCTCCGCGCGTAATGGTTGGACTGGTTGCCTCTGATCTGCCGCAAAACATCTCGCCCCGCTTGCCCGCTGAGAAGGAGCAGCTTTTTTCGCAATATGGCGCCCAAGCGAATCAACTCATTACCCGGGGTGCGCAAGTCGTGATTGTCCCCGAAAAAATCGCCAGGGTGCCCGACGCCTCGATTTCCGCAGTTGATGGGGCCATCGGAGCCGCCGCTCGCGATGGTGCCGTCGTTGTTATTGGTGTTGAGCACTGGACTCCATCCACAAAACTGAACGAAGCTCGGGTGTACGCTTTCGGTCAATTGCAGGCCACCTATGAGAAACATCACATGCTCCCCGCGTATGAAGCGGACCTGCTGCCGGGAACAACCCGTACCATCTTTCAGCAGCCGTCGGGTGAGTGGGGGTTTGAAATATGTAAGGACATGGACTTTCCCGCTCTGAGTCGCCAATACGGGAACGATGGAGTGGGTCTGGTCCTCGTTCCCGCGTGGGATTTCGTTGTGGACGGCTGGCTACATGACCGCATGGCGATGATGCGCGGTGTGGAAAGTGGTTTTAGCGTCGCCCGGGCGGCTAAGGAGGGATTGCTTACCTTGAGCGATGATCGTGGCCGCGTGTTGGCGGAGCAGCGCTCTGATGCCGCTGACTTCGCGATGCTTCTGGCTCCAATTCCCGTGCATCATGACACGACCCTCTATGATCGCTGGGGCGATTGGTTCGCATGGCTCAACGTTCTTGTTTTCGTGGTTATCGGGATTACCAGATTCATGCCTGCTTATCGAAAACTCCCATCCCGGGCTTAATCTGTTGAGGCAAAAATTGCGGCCTGCCTAAGAACTGGCATAAAATAGTGGCAAAGCAAGCCAGCAATGGTGAGCGTAGCTCAGCCGGTAGAGCATCGGTCTGTGGCACCGAGGGTCGTGGGTTCAAATCCCATCGCTCACCCCAAATCCTCTTAGAAACTATTGCACTAACGCCACCGGAATTGCCGTTCTGGGTCCAATTGGGTCCAAAATTCCTGCCACTCTGTCCACCGCCGAGCGCTGCGAGTCCTGAATCGCGTGTGAGTAAATCCCGAGGGTGATACGCGGATCAGAATGCCCGAGTTGTGCCTGAGCCACCGACGCGGGTGCACCGAGGTCCACCAGCAGGCTGGCCATCGTGTGTCGGAAAGCATGGAAGCCGCAGCGTTCGATCCCCAGTCCGTCAAGGATCGGCCACAGTTTCCTCTGAACCACGTTGTTGGCGCTGAGTGGTGTTCCTTTCGATGTCGCAAAAAGCAGCCGCGCAGGATTGGGGCGCCAGCTCCTGAGGTGGACCTCTAGCCGGCGAACCAGTGCCTCCGGCAGAGGCAGCGCCCGTTCGCTGGCTCGGCTCTTCGGGAGCTGGAGCTTCCCGTACCAGACCGAGCGCCGGATGTTAATCAGCCGACGCTGGAAGTCCAGATCCTCGACCTTGAGGCCGAAGAGCTCGCCTGAGCGCACACCGGTCATCGCCACAACCGCAAAAGCTGTCGCGTACGGTTCTCTTGCTGCTGCGATGATGCGCCGGGTTTCCTCAGCACTGAAGAATCGTGCTACCGATCGCTGAGTCTCGGCCGGCAACACGAGCGCCCTCAATTTCACTCCAGTGCAGAGGTAGCCCCATTCCTGGGCTTTCCGAAACATCGAGGAAAGCGTTGCCAGGATGTTGAGCACCGTCTTGCGCCGTAGTATTTTTGAAAGCTGCGCCACAAAATCCTGCTGGGCTTCGGGAGTGACCTCATCAAGCCGGCGCCCTCCCAACGTCGGCAGGATGTGTAATTTCAAATGCGACTCCGCAGCACGCGCCGAGGACGGTTTGTGCTGGCAGAGCACTTTTTCTCTCCAAACGTGCACGAACTCCACAACCGTGGCGACTCGCGTCGCCCGGTAGTCCAACGAGTTCACTTTGGACAATTGCGGGGCAAGCAATCGTTCTGCCGATCTTTTGGTGTTGAGCCTCGACTTCTCGCAAAGAACAACCGAGCGGCGCACACGGCGTACCACGCCGTCAGCACCGATCATATCTTCGCGCCAGCGCCCAATCCAATGCTTGCCACGCAGCATTACGGTTCCCTTCTGAAAACGGCGACGAGCCAAGCAACCTCCCCCCTCGTCGTTCCGCTGCCCTTCAACGCGGAGGGTAAACTCTCGCCGCGGGGATTGCAAGTTGTCATGCTCGGCCTTGTCATGCTCGGCCTTTGCTTCAATCCGGCAGCCGGCTGCGAATTGGACGGTTGGCGCCATTGCTCAGCTAGTTTGGCCATGCCCCTTCAGGGGGCTGCCCGCCGCCTCTGCGCTCAACGTTTCCAGAATCTCGGACGCTTCGGGATTGTCGGCGCCGCCCTTCAACTGCGCCACGTACATTTCGCCGGCGCGCGTCTCGGCGAAAAGGAACTTCTGCCAGGACAACGGAATCTTTTCGCCGGAGCACATCACGAAATCGCCTAGCCAGAGGAGCGTCTTGAGACGGCGCTCGCCTTGTTCCAGCGTCAGCGATGACCAGTCCGTACGCCATTCCTGCGCCTGCTGGGGCAATAGCTCATCCCATTTTGTGCGGCACCGCTCCGCGTCTTTGCTGGTGATCATGCCTGCTCAAATCCCATGCACGGGCCTGTGAACGCCAGGCGCATTTCCTCGCATGGCCCGTTGCGCTGCTTGGCGATTCGCAATATTTTTTCCATTCTCCCGCCCAGGTCTTTTTCGTCATAAAGAAACATCACCACGTCCGAGTCCTGCTCGATCTGCCCGCTCTCTCGCAAGTGGTGAAGCTGCGGTGGCTCGTTCGCGGCAACCCGATTCAACTGCGAAACGGCTATCAGAGTTCCTTCCGACAGCTCGCCCATTTCTCGCGCTGCCGCTTTTAGCTCAATCGAAATCTTGGTAACTTGCTCCGTGCGGTTATCACCCTCCGCCCGCAAAAGCTGCATGTAGTCCACAACTGCCAGGCGTATCTTTTCCCGTTGCGCGAGGGACCGTAATCGCCAGCGCAGCTCTGTGGCTCGAACGACCGGCCGCGCGTCAATCCAGATTGGCAGCCCACCGATTCGGGTTATGGCTTGCACCAAAACGTCCCACCCCCCGTCTCCAAGATGCCCGCTCACTAACGCCTGAAAATCCACACACCCTTCCCGGCACACGAGGCGGAGGTACAAGAGCTGCTTGGACATTTCGAGCGAATAGAACGCAACAGGCTTTCCCATTCGCGCCTGCCGCAACGCGAATTCCACGGCCAGCGCAGATTTTCCCGCCGATGGCCGGGCCGCGAGCGTCACCATTTCACCAGGCATCCAGCCGGGCATCATCGCATCCAGCCGCAGAAATCCCGTGGGGCTGCCAAACATGACGCCGCCTCGCTTCTCACTCAGCCCGTCCAGCATCGGCCCCACAACCTTTCCCACTTCTGCGACGTGCTCCGCGCGTCCCGCCGAGTAATAGCCTTCACGAATCGCATCCACGCCGGCCGCCAGATCGTCCACGATGGCGGCATTTGAAACCGTGGCGTCGTTGGCCTTATCCGCTGCGCTGTGAGCCATGGCTGTTATCAGACGGCGCTGCGCCAGCGACTTCACCAGACCACACGGGCCAGCCACCGACGATGCACGGGCGATCCCGTCAGAAAGTTTTGCAAGGAATGAAATGCCCCCGCTCACTTGCAATTCATCATCACCGGCGAGGGCTTCGGAAACTTCCCACACACCCACTTCGCGGCCAGCGGATTCCAGTTCGAGCATGGCCCTGAAAATCTTGCGATTCAGGAGGTGGAAGAAATCGCCGGGCGTGAGCATTTCCGCCGCCGTGCCCCGGGCCGCCTTGCTGAGCAGGCAAAAACCAAGAACCTCCATTTCCGCATCTTTGTCCTGAGCCACAACCGGCAGTTTGTTCATCGCACCACCCCCACACGCTTCGCATCTTCATCCGACAAGCGGGATGAGTAGTTTGGGCGGGCGCTGGCAGTCCACCCGCCACTACGTATTGGTGCCTTCAGGAGAGGGCCAACCTGGAAGTTGGCTTGGTGAGCCACGAAATCCCGCAGGCGAAATCCAGGGAGAAGAGGAAACGTCTCCGTCGAGTTGAGTGCGTTATCGAGTGTGCGCAGGATCCCATCTAGCGGCATTTTTTCAGGCGGGGTATTCCGCAGCCAGTCCCGAAGTGCGCGAAAGTCCGCCGCGCCTGGGGTCGGCTCGATTGCGCGGGCGCGCATGCCTTTGAAGTAAGAATCTACGATCGGCTGAAAGCGAGGATCAGAGACCGCCTTTTCAGGTCTCTGTGCTCTCGCTGTCTTTCTTTTGACGGTTCTTAAGGATTCGGGTGAATGGAGTTCACCCTTTTTCGTCTCGAGGTTCGCCCCTGAACCATGTTCACCCCCTGAACATGGTTCGCCCCTATCAAGGCAAATTTGGTACTCGAACATGCCCTTCGTGTGGCGGCCAACGCGCCTTAGGAAGTGGACTTGTTCCAGGCGCCGAATAATCTTTTGAACTCCGCGGCCCGTCGTGGAGCTTTTCTTCGCGATCCGGCTTATGGAAGGCCAGCACTTTGTGCCGTCATCGTGGGCATGATCCGCCATCGCGAGGAGAACAAGCTTCTCCGGCGCTGGAATATCCAGTTCGAAGATTGCGCCCATGAGTTTGACGCTCACGCGGCGACGCTCCCATTTGTGTCATCAACTTTCGCGGCGACCGCTGCGAGGTTGCGAATCGAGTTTGCGCTCAGCGGAATCCCTCGTTGCGCGCGCTTCAGTAGCAAATTGATCTGCCTTATCAGCAGGTCGCGCGATTGCTCTTGGGTTTTCTGTTGCCGTGGTCGCCTATGAAGTGTTACGTTAGGCATGTTCAACTCTCCTTGTCCGCCTCCCTGAAGAGTGGGCGGATCGAATTGCGAAGCCGCGGGGTCACAGCCGCGGCTTCGGCTTTTTCAAGCCGCTGATGCAGCGTACTCAGCAGCGCCGAACGAGACCGGCGGAGCCACTTTTTCAAACAGCCATGCTTCAGGAAAAGTAAGCGTTTGCGCGATTGCCGCGCGCTCGTCCTCCCGAAAATCACTTCGGCCGGAAAGGCAACGGCTAAGCCGCGCCTCGCTGCAACCGATCAGCGCCGCGAGTTTGTACTGCGGCAACCCGCGCTCGCCGGTCGCCCAGGCAATGTGGGGAAATTTCATTCCGCCTCCTTTGCAAATTGTTGCAACTACTGACTAATGGCGAATTTTCGACGACCGGGGCAGGCTTTTCGTCGAAAGGTCTGCCAAATTGCTGATCACGCAGGGGATAAAAATTCTAAAGAATTTTGCTGTTGAACGGCGAAATTTCGACAAACGGTGGCGAGAGGTTGATTTGACTAACTGTCGAATGACGGCGCGCGACCGATTTTGAGTTGCGCGCGGTACCCTACACCCTCTTCGTAGGGCAAGGGATCAGCAGAAATCCCGAAATGTTTCTTGAGGGCTTGACGGATTGCTTGAACGTCTTTTTCCACGTGTCGCCAGGCGCGTGACGTCGATTTGGACTCGAGCACGCCATCGTTTTCCGCCAGCGTTCGAAGCGTTTCCCATGCTTTGGTCGGGGTCCCATTCCTACGATCTTCAAAGCCCATTTCAGAATAGTTTCTTGTATCGGTCCGGCCTGATTGGGTAATTTCGATTCGGTCATCGCTTAGGAAACAAATCTCAATGTTCGCCCACCCCGGGGGGCTGTCATGCAAGACTCTGGTGGAGGTGAGTGGGTCTTCCGAGAAAACGGCAGCCCGAACATTCGCGATGCCTGCAAGCTCATCGAGAAATGAAAGCCACAGATCGGAGTGGTCAATTTCATCCCAGACCTGAGACCTGAATTCCCATGCAGCGTTTCGGATGAACGTCATTCCATTTCTGTACCTGCACTTATCGTCAGCGCTGAAGATTAAACAGCGACAAAACTCGAGCACTTCGCCCTTGATTTGGCCTGGGGGCCAACCGTGTTCCTTCCCTCCCCTAATTGCCTCAGGGATAAATGTACGGAGGATCGAGAAGATGTACTGTTTGACGAGTTCCTCAACGGCGCGCTCGTATTTCTTGGAAAAACTTGGGGAAAGGCCACGCTCCGCCTGTGCAAAATCTCGCTCTGCCGTCGCCGTCGTTGCGTTGACGCGAGCAATTGTGGCCTCTGAAAATCTGTCGAGGTATGCCATCATTGTCTCTGAATTTTTTCCCTAGCGTCAAAACGAACGCTCAAGATTCCTCTCAAGTCGGATGGCCATTCGGGTCGGCGTCCCCGATGCCACGCGCGATGTATTCGGAACTCGCAGGGCTGATGGCGCCGGCGTAGGAAAGGATGACAACATCGCGCTGGGCACGCGAGGAAGGCGTCAAGAGGAAAAGTGCCCGGAGTAGCGACATGCCACAAAAGCTGGGTTTCACGCGCACACCCTGGAAATGCACCTGGATTATAGCAGAGGGGAACTGCTGAAACGTGAAGGCCGATAGGAGAACACGGTGAGCCTGCGCGGACTTGAATCGCAGACCTCTACCGTGTCAATTTGCTGGCCGAATCATGCTTGGTTGGTGCCGAGATAGGCCAAGTACTTTTATTTTCAAAGAGATGGCAGCGTTTTCCACTCTCGGCCCAAAATGGCCAAAATAGGCCAAAAACGGCACCAAAACTGGTTCTGTGTTGAAATGTGTGTTGAAATTTTGGGAGGCGCGCATCGACGTCCATCGCGGACTCAGGTCGCACGGCGCGATCCCCTGTCTCCCCCGACGCAATCCGTAATTGCTCACGACCCTCTCCCTCGGCTCGGCGGTCTTCGCCTCTGGGACCGCCGTACCGTGAACTAACCCCCCGCTTGCTTCTGCCAAATATCGAGCTGCCTTCGCATCCTTTCGGCATGCGGGCTTTCGATCTGCTGCAAGATCCTTAGGGCGGTCTTCCCCTGAGAGATGGCCTTGTGGGGAGTCGGTCAAGAAATGGGACCAGCCGCGCGAGAAAGTCATCCAGTTCCGCAAATGCAGGTGTGGAAAACCACGGAAACTGGAACAGAAGCGGGCCGAGCTTTTCGTCGTGCAGGTCCATTTCGGCCAGTAGGTCTACTAGTGGATCATCCTGTGGCAATTGGCACACACCACTGCGAAGTCATTGTTAGGCGATAACCTGACAGAATCATTGGGAGGCAGATTGGCCAGGGGGGTTAGGTGGTGCGCCTCGATGTACCCAAGGCCGAGTTCCCCGTATTTCCGTTCAAATGCGAACCCACACACCTGACAAACGTACCCATGGATTTTCTTCGCAAGACGTGCAAGCTTGGAATTGCGTTCTATTCGAAAGTGAAGTCGCAATCGGCGCTTCTCCTCAATAGTAGCATTGGCCAGGTGCTCCTGCCCCTGCTCGGCGATGGCGTGCCCCGTCGTGTCGAGTTCCTGCGTGCCGCCAAGGATCGTGGCAAGGGTGTATAGCCGTAGCATCTCCCGGAGGTCGTCAATCAGGTCCTGTTCGGTTGGAATCGCATCACGCGAGTAGCGAGTGCCAAACGCATGGCCTGGCTGATAAAACGCCAGCCTCGTGGCGGATCGATCACCGCAGCAGTAAAGCGCCTTTCATACTCAGGCGAAAGGCGGGTCCGAAGGATTGATGCGCGGTGTGCAAGGGTCGCTTTGGCCTCGATGCCTAGCTCATCGCGAAGGTGAGCCATGCCTTGATTGAGAGATAGATAGGCGCTGTCGAGCGCTCTGGTGAATAGGTAAACCGGATAGTAGCCTTCCTGCGCAGTCTCCGTTACGAGAGGGTCGAAAGCCGCGATCCATGGTGCATCGGCCCATTTCCCCTGGCCGGCTGAAGCAGTCCATACGACCTCGGGGTATTCAGGAGTGGCCGATGCAAAGAGGGCGGGAATGTCATTTCTTATCCAAGCCGCGAGAGGGTGGCTAGCGAACCCCTTCTCGCGAGCGGTTGCGTATTCTCGCAGGATCCGCTCGATCACTTCTTTAAGCATCTCGCCTCCAGGGCAAACGGGTTTTTCGAGCCATTCTCGCGGGTTACGCGTCCCGCAAGCTACTGATTTGGTAATGACTGCGAGCGACGGTCACCTTTTCGGGAACACCTCATTCCACCGGCTTACGCGATGCGTTCCAGGACGACCCGCGCCTGGCACCTTGCTGCCGAATCCGCTCTCATTCCATGCCGGGCGAAAGTGAGTGATGAGCGCAAATTCGGCTGCAAACACCCACCATTCACTGGCAAACGTCAGATAGCGACACTTCATGTCGGTCAGTGTAATGTTCTGCCGCCCGCTGATCTTGCGTACATGTTCAGTGAGACGAGTACGTAAGGTTCGCTTGCTTTTGGTCGTACCCTTCGATGCCTTTCCGACGTAGACGAGCTTTTCCTTAAAGTAGAGGGCGTAGATTCCACTGGCTTGCGGTCCTGCGTGTTTTGTTAATTGGAGGAGCGGACTCGTCTCTAATTTCTCAACGACTTGGGTGCGTATGCCCCGATCAAGGTCGAAGTCGAAGTGATGTGGATCGATACCAGCGTCTGTCATGACATCGGAATCGTACCCGATGGACGGTCAAGCAAACAATGGGAAAAATTCAAACCGATTTCCTACCAGTGATTTCTTTCGACGCTTCAAGCGTGGCCTGCGATCGTAGCTTTCATGGCCGGATTCACGCGCAAAATCTGATGCACGCAACGATCTTATGCCGAACTTGTTTTCATCTCACCGTTGTGATGAAATGCGGTGAACGTGACAGACAAGCGCACGTCGATGGATGCAAGAAAACGAGATCCGACGACCAAACCTACGGCACGGCGCGAAAACGCGCGACCATCAGTTTTCCGCCACTCGTTTACGAGACTCTCGAAGTCATCGCCAAAGGAGAAAAAAGTGTCGCTGGCGTGGATCGTGCGCGATGCCGCCGAAAAGTAAATTGCGGATGAGTGGTCGCTTTCAATGAGCTCAGACCGGGAGTAGGCGTGTGGACAGTCTGTCCCCCGAGGAACGATCGGAGAGAATGTCGCGGGTCCGCGCAAAAGACACGCGGCCGGAAATGCTCGTTCGCAGGCTCGTCTTCTCTCTCGGGTATCGGTACAGGCTACACGAGCGTAAGTTGCGGGGACACCCAGACCTAGTTTTCGGAAAGCTGCGGAAGGTTATTTTCATTCACGGGTGTTTCTGGCATCGCCATGGGGGGTGCGCGCTGGCACGGCTGCCTAAATCCCGACTCGATTTCTGGGTGCCAAAGCTCGAAGGAAACAAGCACAGGGATCAGAAAAACAGGCGCGCGCTTGCGAAGGCGGGGTGGAACGTGCTGGCGATTTGGGAATGCCAGCTCAGGAACACCGGACGCCTGCAAACAAGGATCAGGAGGTTTCTCGATGCGTAGCGTGGAACTGTTCGCCGGCGCGGGCGGGCTCGCGATCGGCATGTCCATCGCGGGATTCAACCATGCCGCAGTCATCGAATGGGATCACGGCGCGTGCGAGACCTTTCGAGAAAACCAGCGTCATCACATGAATTCAGTCCAGAAATGGCCGCTGCATGAGGGCGACGTCCGGCAGTTCGACTACGGCGACCTCAACGATGTGATGGTGGTATCCGGTGGGCCGCCATGTCAGCCGTTCTCTCTTGGTGGGAAACATCGTGGCTATTCGGACAAGCGCGATATGTTTCCAGAGGCGGTTCGCGCAGTGCGCGAATTGCGGCCCAAGGCTTTCATCTTCGAAAACGTCAAGGGACTAATGCGGGAGACCTTCGCCGATTATTTCGAGTATATCCTTCTTCAGTTTACGCATGCGAGCTTGACCCGCCGCAAATCGGAGGGCTGGAGGGAACACCGCGCGCGGCTCGAAAGGCATCACACCTCGCGACGAAGTCAGTCCGAGTACAACGTCGTTTTTCGCCTCCTCAATGCGGCGAATTTCGGCGTGCCCCAACGGCGCGAGCGGGTTTTCTTGGTCGGCTTCCGTTCCGACCTTGGGATCGAATGGACATTTCCGGAGGGAAGGCATTCGGAGGATGCGTTATTGCGCGCGCAATGGATCACGGGCAAGTACTGGGAACGGCATGAGGTCGCGAAGCGCCGCCGGCCGCCGGTCACAAGTCGCCACGCTGCACGCGTGGAAAGGCTGCGGGACGAAGCCCTCTTTGACCACATCAAGCAGCCGTGGCTGACGGTGCGCGATGCAATCAGCGATTTCCCAGATCCCGAAAAATACCCGCAGAACGGGATTCCAAACCATGTTTTTAATCCAGGGGCGCGAAGGTATCCGGGTCACACGGGCAGCCCACTCGATGAACCCGCGAAGACGCTCAAGGCCGGAGATCATGGGGTGCCAGGCGGGGAGAACATGCTCGCGCGCGTGGACGGGTCTGTGCGGTATTTCACCGTGCGGGAGGCGGCTCGGCTGCAAACGTTCCCAGATGATTACACCTTTCGCGGAGCATGGACGGAGGCGATGCGCCAGTTGGGCAACGCCGTTCCGGTGCGCCTAGCCGAAGTGGTGGCTCGCTCGGTGGCTCAGACCCTCGCCGCTAAAGCGCGGGGCTAGGAATGGCAGCTCCGCCCGGAAAGCTCGAACAGCTGGCGGATCAGGTTAAGAAGCTCTCGGAGACGCTGGCCAACGAGCAGGCGTCGCAACTTCCGGCGTCGCGCGCGAAACGCGTTCACAAGACGATCGCCGAGGCATACGAGAAACTCCGGAAAGTCATGGAGGATCTCGATCCCATTAAGGATCCGGGTTTCGTGTTCGAGCCCTCGAACCCGAATATTGCCGGCCGCATTGTCGGCATCACCATGATCGCGCAACCGCGCAAGTCACTAGCGAGCGTTGAGAAATTCTATGGCTCCGGCGTGTACGCGATTTACTACAACGGCGATTTTGAGGCGTACCGGGGCATATCGAAAAAGGAGAATCCGATCTATGTGGGCAAGGCCGACCCCGGCGATCCAGCGAGCAAGACGGCTATTGCACAGGGACCCCGGCTCTCGAATAGGCTCAACGATCACCGAAAAACAATCAACAAGGCTTCATCCACGTTGTGGCTGGAGGATTTTGAATACCGTGCGCTGGTGGTGCAGACTGGATATCAAACATCGGCGGAAGATTTTCTGATTCACCTGTTCAAGCCGATCTGGAACAATGAAGTGGGTATCTGCTACGGCATCGGCAAGCATGGCGACGCTCCAGAGACACGCGCCAATCTGCGCTCGCCGTGGGACACGCTGCATCCGGGTCGTGACTGGGCGCATCGCGACCGGAAAATGAAGGACGCGCGATCAGCCGAGCGGATTGTCGAGGACATCGCGCAACATTTCGCGAGATATCCGCCGCTCGGATCCATTGATGAGATTCTGCGCCAATTTCTACGAGAAATGCGATCGGTGTCCTGATGTTGAGGCGCTGCGCAAGCGGGGTTTCGTGCTATACCGTGATCGGACAATTCGCTCAATCGCCGAGCTGCTGACGGCCCTCAAGCAACAAGCCAAGCCGAAACAGCTTATCTGGTTTCGAGGCCACAGCAAAAGAAAGTGGGAGTTAGTGCCATCCCTGGCCCGCAATCTTCGGCATTTGAAGGCCGAGAACGCCCTCATCAAGAGATTTATGCAAGACGCCACGCCCCACATCGATGTGCCCCCACGCGAGGAATGGGAATGGATGTTTCTTATGCAGCACCACCGGGCCAGTACGCGATTGTTGGATTGGACCGAAAGTCCTTTGGCGGCGTTATTTTTCGCAGTAGGCAATAATCAGCATTCTCGGATTGACGGCGCGGTTTGGTGTTTAGATCCTGTGGCCCTGAACCGCGAGGCCAGTCTTAATTTCCAGTTTGAGCTGGAGGTTCCTGCGTTTGGACTCGACGAGGTACTTGCGAGCTACCTGCCGAGTCGCGTTAGCAAGAACCCGGCGGAGCTGTCTCCCGCAGCTATCGTCGGACCGCGCAACACACCGCGGATGGCCGCGCAGCTGGGTACATTCACAATCAACCACCGCCTGCACAAACCGATCGAGGCAATCAGTAAAGGCAAGCATGTATGGCGCTGGATCATCCCAGCTGCCGCGAAGAAGAACCTGCTGAAGGAACTTGCGCATCTCGGCATTTCGGCGTTGACTTTGTTCCCTGAACTTGACAAGGTTGCGGACCTGAGCAAGGAACTATTGCGATGACATTCCAACTCGCTTCTCTTCACAACAGCAGTATCTGGGCGCTCTTTCGGATGCGGGATCGCGTCCAGCTTGATCCGGAATACCAACGACTGGGTGATATCTGGACTCTGGACAAACGCCAGCTGCTTCTTGACACGATTCTTAATGGGTTCGATGTCCCGAAGATTTACTTGCACAAATTCAACGTACCGCCAAACAAGGGAAGCAGAGCACACGATTTTGCGATCATCGACGGAAAACAGCGTCTTGAAACGATGTGGAGCTTTCTCGACGGAAACATCGCGCTTGCGGATGATTTCAAGTATTTCAAGACTCCCTCTGTCGATGCCGGAGGAATGAAGTACGACGAGTTGGGCAAGGCTTACCCGGACCTCAAGAACCAATTCGATACGTTTTTGCTGACGGTTATTAGTATCGAGACTGGTGAGCTGGAACTGATCGAGGAAATGTTCTCGCGCCTTAACGAGGCGGCCCCGTTAACAGCTCCGGAGAAGCGCAACGCGTACGGTGGCCCGCTCCCAATTGCAATCAAGAGACTCGCGACCGAAACATTCTTCACCACGCATTTGCCATTCCGGAATAAGCGTTACCGTCACTTTGATCTCGCGACAAAGTTTCTTCTGGCTGAGCACATGGGGAAGGTTGTGGACACCAAGAAGGCTTATCTCGACGAGTTCGTGAGGAGTTTTAAAGGAAAATCTCGGACAAAGATGCCTGGCTTCCTTAAGCCCGCGCAGGAGACGGTGGGACGGATGGCCTCTGTCTTCACGAACGAGGATTGGCTTCTGTGGCAGGTTGGTATGGTGACGGTCTATTACCATCTATTCCGGCTCGCACGCAAGGATGGCTGGAGCAGTCAAATTACCAGGAAAAAGCTGCTGGAGTTCGACAAACGGCGTGAAGTGAACCGAAAACTGGCCGAAGAGAATCTGGCGAATGCAGATTACGATTTGATCGAGTTCGACCGGTATGCCCAGTCACCGAACGATGCGGGAGCCCTTAAATTCCGGCTTCGCGTCATGCTGGAGAGAGTTTTTAAGAAGAAGGTGCAAACCGACGATCTCTAACGCAATCGAATTTCGCGGCTTCTTAACAGCCCTGCAGAGGTTGGAAAACGCACGGCTCCCCGAGTCTCCAACCCCGCCAGTTGCATGCGCAACTGGCTGATTGTCAAACACTCTATACAGGAACCCGGCATCATATACGGCTAGCGAGTTGGTAGTTGAATCACTTCTGACGGAGAAATATAAATCCGAAATCACCACCACCGTACCGATGGGCGCGACCACTGGCACGGTCAAGGTCGTAACACCCCACGGCACGCTGAAGAGCAGCGTGTCCTTCCGAGTGGCACCGTAGAGCTGGCGGTCCGAGTTAAACACCAAGTCGCTATGCGCACCTAGCCAGGCGTGGCGAAGCCTGACACACCTCTGGCGCTGTCAACGACTACCGAATAAGGCACGCTTGCCTTGACTCCTGCGCGCCCATCACGGTACAGGTGTGTCCCGGAGGTTCCGAATGGCTCGTCCAACATCGCAGGGGCAAACCGCGTCACCATTCCGCACGGCCCTTTATGCGCGCGTTTCCACCGCCCACAACGGTCAAGACCCAGAAATGCAGCTTCGCGAATTGCGCGAATACTGCCAACGGCGCGATTGGCAAATCACTCGCGAATACATCGACATCGGAATCTCTGGTGCGAAGGAAAAGCGGCCGGAACTGGACCGGCTCCTAACGGACGCGCACAGCCGGCGATTCGATGCTGTGGTCGTCTGGCGCTTTGACCGTTTTGCGCGATCTGTATCCCACCTTCTGCGCGCCCTCGAAACCTTCCGCGCGCTCGGCATCGAATTCGTCTCGCTTTCCGAGCAGGTGGACACCAGCACGCCGACCGGCAAGATGGTCTTCACGGTCCTGGGTGCGGTTGCCGAGCTGGAGCGCAGCCTGATCGCCGAGCGCGTGAAAGCCGGCCTGCGCAATGCCCGGGCAAAAGGAACACGTCTCGGACGCCCGAAAACCGCCGTGGATGCTGCGACGATCGCCGAACTGCGGCGCATTGGCGCCTCGTGGGCGAAGATTTGCGCCGAATTGGGCCTTAGCAAGGGAACGGCCCAGCGTGCGCTCTGGCCTTTGCCCAAAAACCCTCCCTTGCCCACAAACCCCACCGCTTAGCCTCGCGAAATCCTTAGCAATTCGCTTGCCCAAAACTACGTTTCAGGCCGCCTCAAAAACAGGTGATTTTAATCCATTGGCGGCAAAAACAATGTCCAGGATGACCGGGGCTGGTCGATCACCTGCCTAGCAACGTTTGGTGAAAAAAGACCGTGGCGGAGGAATCGGTTACACGGCAGCAGGCGGGGTGATCTGCTCTGGGTCAAGCGCCCCCCCATAGGATTCGCGCCCCTGGACCTATCGAAATGCGCTTTGGCTAAACCATGTCAAATTTAATCTTATGGGAGGGCGCAAACCACGCAAGAACGTCAAGTCGAAACCACGCGGGGCCGTTGGGGGGGCCGAGCACGGCCCACGGAATGAGCTACCAGAATGGACTTGAGATGTTCTGCGAATTGTATTCAACGTACTTGAGACTGCGAAAATGGCAAGAGAACCCCTCTGCCACGAAAAGAAAAATTGGTTATCTGTCTACCTGGCAGAATGCACAGGCAGAGAATGACCTACCTCTGTCGACCGACGAGGTGTTGTGGCTCAAGCAGATTTTGAACCGACATACGCCGTTTAGCTACAGAGACTTCTTCGGCCCTGCTACCTAGCGTTCACTGGCATTTTTTCGCCTTGCCAACGAGCCAGTTGGAGTATGCTGATGCGGCTCAGGTTTCAACCGAACTGTTGGGCTGATATCAAGCGCCCCAAGAGAGGAGGAATTCCCATGAGACGATTCGCAGTGATGACCATGACATTGTTGATTTTCGTCGGGCCATCTTTTGCCAAGACGCACAACGAGAAGTATTCGGTGCAGTGCAGCGTGTTGTGGCCCGCTGTGAAGGAGACCCTTCGCAACTCGGGATATTACGGGATACTGGGAATTGACAACACCGAGATGACGGCCTCGTTCGTTATTGGTGGGACGCTCGGCGGGAAGCGCATCAACTCTGTGGTGCTGAACGCGAAGGAGAACGCCTGTGAGATGGTGGTTCAAACCGCTTTCAGCGGTCTCGTCCACGACGACTACGGAGATTTTAAGACGCGCGTGAATCAGTCATTGTTCCGGTTGCAGCACCCACAGTTGTCTCCGCCCGCTAAACCGGAGGGGGCCTCGAATAAGGAGAAGCTGGAGACACCAGTACCTGCGTCCGGGGGCGCACCCGGAACGATGGCGACCGCGCTTCCCGCGAACAGTTACGAAGGCGATTTCCCCGGCTTGGCTTATCGGGCACCACAGGGCTGGACTACAGCAACCGCCGAAAAGCTGCATCAAGGGAACGAGGCGCGGCTGGCACGTGTGACTGCGGGAGTGGTCCAGCAGCACCCAGGAGATACTTCATTGCATGTGATTGCGCCGAAGGCGCTCTTTTATGCTTCCCCCCTCGGAGGGGGCGACGGTGACCAAATCTCGCTGCCTTCGGTGCGCATCATGGCCCTTGAATGGAGTGGGGAGCCTCCCAGCCTTGATACGGTGGAGCACGATGCAGAGGAAAAGGTCAAGTTAGGCGTGACCCTGCTGCATCCACCAACTGAATACAAGGTGGCTGGCCAAGTCTTCATTCGTGCCGAGTACAAGGACGAACGCCAGAAGCCTCAGCAGTGGGAATGCCACGTGCAGACGGTGGCGAAAGGCTACTTGCTGACTCTGGAAATCTATGCCGGAAGCGAGGAAGAGCTTCTGCAAGCGGGCAGCACGGTAGACTCATTCTCGGTGTCCGCCCCGTGAGGACCACAGGCACCGATAACGAAATAGATCGCCCCACTCGGCCACCTTCGACGCGGGGAGAAATTGCAATCTCCTTGTTCACTCTCGTTATTTTGCTTGCCTATCTTGCCAGCGACTACTTTTCTTGCCAACAACTGAGCACCATGCAAAAATCCGCGGAATTGGACGCACGTGCCTGGGTTAGCGTCACGGACATACGCCTGGTCACCCTGGAAGCGAACAAACCTGCCTATGTAGAAACCGTCCTGCTCAATACGGGGAAAACCGTTACGCGCGATGGGATAGTTATGGGCTCTATCTATATGCCAACAGAGGAACTGAAGGATTTTCGGCCATACAAAAACCGTGCTCCAATGCCCCTGCCAGTTCTCTTTCCATCTGCCACAAACTTCATCCCCTTTTCTACCGATGTGTCAATCACGGAGGACGAAGTGAACGAAATCCTCGCTGGTACTCGGTTCCTCTACGTGTGGGCAGATATTACCTATGGGGATGTGTTCGAGCGGAAAACCCACCACACAGGCTTTTGCGGGCGGTATGTTCCGAACACCAAGCGGTTTGAACACTGCACTTTTTACAAAGATTACGCCGATTAGCTCCAGGTTTGAGCCGCCCTCTGCTTTTTTTAGCTCCTCGCTGAATGGAAGCCGCGAGTCGCTAATGATGTGAACGCCAAAATTGTCCTTTCCACAAGACGGACACGTCCGCCGGGGGCGGCGAGATCATCTCACGCGAATCGAACTGCTTTGACATATGCCAATTCTACCCAGCTTGGCTCCATCGGCCTCAGCACGTGGGCACCCCGTCCGCGAAGCGTGGACAACCCTGGCGGGCATCGGCATGGTTGGTCTAGCCAGACAGAATGAACCGGCACACAGAGCGGCCCGTGACGCAGAAACGAACGGTCGTCCCTCCACAGGTCGAATCGGCATCCAGTCCCGGCTCATTGACGCGCGGGAATTTCTCCTTGCCACCCCCATGCTCGTGGGAAGAGGCGCGGAATCTACAAACTCAGTTCACCCTGAAGGGACGTTGCTGGAAAGCGTGCCGCCGGGCGTTACCACCTGAACTGTGCCAGTGGTGGCACCGGTGGGTACGGTCGTGGTGATTTCGGATTTCGATTTCACTTTGAACGTGGCCGGGGTGCCGTTAAAGGTGACGCTGGTCGCGCCGGTCAGATTGGTGCCTAGGATCTTAACCGCCGCTCCAACCTGGCCGGACGCAAGCTGAGTTGCCACAAACGGGCCCAGACCTACAGACAGGCTGAAGATCGTCCCAACGCTGTTGGCCCCGCCAGTCCCCGTTGTCCCGTAGAACGTCCCATTGGTGTCCTGGACCAGCCCCGCGTTGGGGTTGGCACCGTCCGTTAAGTCGAAGCTTTGCAACGTCGTCAGCATGCCGCTTGGGGTGATTGTGAAAATCGTGCCAGCGCCGATTGGCCCGCCATTCGACATTGTTCCGTAGAAGTTTCCATTGGTGGCTTGAACCAGTCCCGCGTAGGTGTTGGCACCATCCGTGCCGTCGAAGCTATGCAGCGTGGTAAGCGCGCCGCCTGGGGTGATTGTGAAGACAGTGCCACAGCCATTCGGGCAGGCATTGGTCCCGCCTTCGAATGTTGTCCCATAGAGATTCCCATCGGTGCCCTGGACCAGCCCGGCGAGGGGGTTGTCGCCATCCGTGCAATTGATTTGCGAGCAGAAGCTGTACAGCGTCGTCAATACGCCACCGGGGGTGATCGTGAAGACCGTGCCACACCCCGCATACACACATGTGTTGTTGGCCCCGCCAGCGAATGTTGTCCCGTAGAAGTTCCCATCGGTGGCTTGGATCAGCCCCGTGTTGGGTTCGTCGCCGTCCGTGCAATTGATTTGCGAGCAGAAGTTGTACAGCGTCGTCAATACGCCGCCGGGGGTGATTGTGAAGACCGTGCCAGCGCCGTTGGCCCCGCCACCAGCTGTCCCATACAAGGCCCCGTTCGTGGCCTGGATTAGCGACGCGGGGACGGCGCCGTCTGTGTTGTTGAAGCTATGCAGCGTGGTCAGCTTGCCACCTGGGGTGATTTTGAAGACCGTGCCACAGCCATTGTACCCGTTAACGTTGCAGGAGTTGGCCCCGCCATAATACGTTGTCCCGTAGAAGTTCCCATCGGTACCCTGGACCAGCCCCGCGACGGGTAATTCGCCATCCGTGCACCTGTTACCACCTCGCGAGCAAAATTTGTAGAGCGTGGTCAACCTGCCACTCGGGGAGATTTTGAAGATCGTGCCACAGCCGCCGGAACAATTTCCGGTCCCGCCCGACTCCGTGGTCCCGTACAAGTTGCCGTTCGTGGCTTGGACCAGCGACGCGGCGGGACCGGCGCCGTCCGTTCCGTCGAAGCTGTGGAGCGTTTTGAAAGTCTGCGCAGGCAAAGAGACCGCCGCCCCTACCCACAGCAAAAAGAGAACGCAGACCCTCATGCCCCAGTTGAATTTGTTCATGTTATCTCCTCGCCGCCTTCGCGGCTGCGATTCCTGCCAATGCGAGGTGGCTGGGCATCCCGTGAGCACTACCCTACGTCCCCGTGCCTGACAGCTTGATTTCCTGCGGGCTGCCTCCGCCGTTGTCGGTGATGCTCACCGCTGCCGTTCGCAAGCCAGTTTGAATAGGGATGAAACGCACTACGATATTGCACATTCCACCCGCGTGTACGCTCCCGTGGCAAGTGTTGCTCACGGAGAAATCTCCGTTATCTTTTCCTGTTACCGTGATTTTCGTAATGGTGAGTGTCGTCGAGCCAACGTTGGTGAGCACCACGATCTGCGACTGGCTGATCTTGCCCACTATCACATCGCCGAAATTCAGGCTGGTGGGCGATAGCTTGACGATTGTGCCCATCCCGCTCAGAGCTACCGTCTGAGGGATGCCGCCGCCATTGTCGCTGACGGAAACGGATGCCGTCCGCGTGCCGCCCGCTGTGGGCGAGAATGTCACACTGATGGTGCAACTGTCTCCCGCGCCCACGCTCGTCGGGCACGTGTTGGTTTGCCGGAAGTCTCCCGCATTTGCCCCTGTGATGGAAATACCGATCAAATTGAAGGCCGTGCTGCCCACGTTCGTCAACGTCACTTTCTGCGCGGGGCTGGTAGTGCCCACCAGTTGCACCGGGAACGTGAGGCTCGCCGGAGT
>Ga0182024_10002611_pt1 | contig 44371 bp, 49 predicted proteins | sample P32metaG_FD_120480 | JGI IMG/M metagenome (GOLD analysis project Ga0182024, IMG submission 120480) | Permafrost microbial communities from Stordalen Mire, Sweden - P3-2 metaG (Illumina Assembly) | ecosystem: Environmental > Terrestrial > Soil > Wetlands > Permafrost | place: Sweden: Stordalen... | reverse complement strand
GGCATTACCGCGGGGCCTTTGGTCGCAAAACGCAGGCGGCGGATGTGCGGGATCGCGAGCAGCGCTTCACCGATGAGGGTGATGTTTTTCGGCGCCAGCTGATACACGTCGCCGCCGGAGATGACGACGTCTTCGATTTCGGGTCGCGCGGCGATGTACGCGAAGGCTGCTTTCCAAAGATCGATCGTCTTGGCCAGCGGCGCCTTGTCGACGTTGGCCGTGTCGGGTCCGATCGCATACGAGCGCGTGCAGAAGCGGCAGTAGACCGGGCAGGTCGCAAGGGGCAGAAAGAGCGCCTTGTCGACGTAGCGGTGGATCAGCCCCTGCACCGGCGAGTCTTCCTGTTCGTGCAGCGAGTCCAGCGTGAGCATCGGGTGGTCGGGGAGAAGCTTCGATGCGACCGGTATGAACTGCCGCCGGATCGGATCCTCGTAGGGTCGCGTCCAGTCGATCGACGCGATCATGTAGGGCGAAACGCGAACCGCCATCGGCGCACGCCGGAAACCTTCCCGCGCGTCCTCGAGAAAAGTCGGATCGACGATCTCCCCGATCGTCTCGAACAGCTCATCGGTCGTCTTGACCGAGTGGCGCCCCTGCCAGATGTGATCGAGGAACGTCGGCTCGTCGACGTCGGCATAGGCCGGGACCCCACGCCAGAATTCACCTTGTCGAAGGTTGCGGTGTTCGAGTTCCGCCGGATCGACCGGCGGTTTGGTCAGATGGTGCACGGGTCGACGAACTCCTAGGCGCTCGCGCCGTAGCGCGCGATGAAATACTCTTTGAGCGGCGGGTGGTCGCGCAGCGTCTGCAGCGCGATGGCTGCATGGCCCTTGGCGTACCCGTTTCCGACCATCATGCTCACGTCTTTGCCGATCCCTTCGGCGCCGAGCGCGGCGGCCGTGAACGAGGTCGCCATCGAGAAGAAGTACACGGTGCCATGGTCTTTGCAGCAGAGGATCGAGGCCACTTCCGTCCCGCCGACGTTCACGCAGTTGACGACCAGGTCGGCCAGCCCGGGCAGCGCCGCGGGCAGCTGTTCCATCACCGCCAGCGTGTTGCGCGCGTCGGCGATGATCAGGCAATCGACATACCCCTGATCGACCAGCAGCCGCGCCCCATCCGTGTCGGGGCTCGGCACGATCCCGACCACGCGCCCTTGCGGACCGACGCCCGCGCGGGCTTGCGCGCACGCCAGGAGGCCCGACTTCCCGTCGGCACCGATCACGCACACCGTCGTGCCCGGTTTCGCCAGGCGCCGGACCTGGGCCGGAGCACCGGCAACGTCGAGCACGGCGAGCGACACCGCGACCGGCAGGTCGTCCGGCAGCCGCGCGTAGATGCCGCTCTCGAAAAGGATCGCTTTGCCGCAGACGCGGACCTGGCCCGTCGCGACATCGACGTGATCGACGCGCTCGAGCAGCAGCGGCGTCAGCGAAAGCGAGACCAGCGACGCGATGCGGTCGCCGACGGCGACGTCATCGCGCGCCGCGAGCGAGCCGCCGATCCCCAGTACGCGGCCCACGAACATGCCGCCGCTGCCGGTGATCGGATTGTGCTGTTTGCCGCGCTCGTGCACGGTGGCGAGAATGTGCGCAGCGATCGCGTCCGGGTCGCCCGCGCAGGCGTCGTGCATCTGCTTGAACGAGGCCGAGTCGACGTTGAGCGTTTCCACGTCGCAGAGGATCTCGTTCTCCTGCGCGATCGGTGCGTTGTCGATCTTCCAGGCATTCTGGGGCAGCGCGCCCGGCGGTGCGATGACCCGGTGCGAGCCCAGCGCGCAGAGGCGGGTCGCGGCCGGCGTCACGCGAGTGCCTCGACCGGCAGACCGCCGCGTTCGAACGGGGTCGAAAGCACGACCGTGGTGCGGGTGCGCCCGACGCCTTGGACGCGCTTGAGCCGGGTCAGGAAATCGTCGAGATGGGCCGTCGAGCGAGTGACGACCTTGAGCAGATACGTTTCGTCGCCCGCGACGCTGTGGATTTCGATGATCTCGTGAAAGGCTTGCACGGCCGCGGTGAAGCGGTCGTAATCGAGGTCCGGCGCGCAGTACGCGCTCACGAACGCCGTCAGCGCGTAGCCGACGCGTCGCGCGTCGAGCTGGGCGGCATAGTTGCGCACGAACCCGCGTGCCTCGAGCCGCTTCACGCGGTCGTGCACCGCAGGCGGCTTCAATCCCACCAGTGCCCCCAGCTCGGCATAGGTCGAGCGGGCATTCTGCTGCAGGGCGCCGAGCAGGCGCAAATCGATCCGATCGAGTTCGGGGTGCGTGCTCGGCAGCCGGCCTTCTGGCACGATTGATTCGGGCTTTACAATCATTGAGCCACTATTTCTTCGTCCAAAGAGGGAAAACCTCGATATTTCGTTCCCCCGCTTTGGAGTGACCACCGGCCGCGGGGAGGTTCGCTTTCGTACAGACATGAGGAAAAACGGGGCGCTACGATAGCGCCGAAAAGCAGCATGAAATATTTGGTTTTCTGCTCCTGCGGCCACACGCTCGAGGACCACGGTCCCGGCGGCTGTACCGACGCGACCGCCGGTCCGTGCGGATGTCATCGCGACCAGATCGGGGCGCTCGAGGCAGCAGTCGATCGGGTCAAGACCGACGCGGTCGCGACCTGGCGCAGTCCGGGTGAACCCGGCGACGCGATAACCGCCTGACCCCCCAAGCCGCCCGAAGGGGTCGCTTCGGCTAAGCCGTGAACGTGGCCGGCGATGCGGATCGCCGTCGCTCTGCGCGCAGCCGTGCTGCTGCTGGTGACGCTGTGCGGGAGCGGCTGCGCGCGCGACGCCGCCGGACCGGCGGACGGTCCGCGCAGCGTGCGGTTCGCGATCGCGGCCGATCCGCAGACGCTCGATCCGCTGTTCGCGCACGCCGACGCGAACAGCGTCGAACAGCAGGTCGCACGCCTGGCGTTCGAGCCCTTCATCGACATCGACGAGCACGGCCGTGCGATCCCGGTGCTGCTGGACCGCATTCCGAGCGCCGCCAACGGCGGCATCTCGCGCGACGGCCGGACGATCGTGTACCACCTGCGGGCCGGAGCGCGCTGGCAGGACGGCGTTCCCGTCAGCGCACGCGACGTCGTCTGGACCCTCCACGCGATCGTGGATCCGCGCAATCCGGTCCGCTCGCGGGCGGGGTACGACCGCATCGCGCGGGCTGAGGCGCTCGACGCGCGCACGGTCCGCATCACGCTGCGCGATGCCTGGGCACCGGCTGTCGCGACGCTCTTCAGCTACGGGACCGCCCCGCAATACGTGCTTCCGGCGCATCTGCTCGACACGGAAGCGGACCTCGCTAAGAGCGCGTTCGGCGCGCACCCCGTCGGCAACGGTCCCTATCGTTTCGTGTCGTGGTCGCGCGGTGAGCGCCTGGTATACGAACCGAATCCGGGCTGGCATGGGCGAATGCCCGCGCTCGCACGCATCGAGGTGCGCATCGTCCCCGATCCGGGGACGAACTTCACGCTGCTGCGCAGCGGCGGCATCGACTGGAACCTGGTCTCCCCGGCGCAGCGGGCGGCGCTGGGCGTGCCGCGCGACCTGCATTTCCGCACCGTTCCGCTCGCGCTCGTGGCCGGGATCGCCATCAACACGCAGCACCCGCCGCTCGACGACGTTCGCGTGCGGCGCGCGATCTGCGCCGCGATCGATCGCGCCGCGATTTCACGCAAGATCACCTTCGGACGGTATCCCGTCGTCGACACCGCGCAGCCGCTCGGCTCGTGGGCGCGCGACCCGGCCGTGCGCGAGCCGGGCTTCGATCCGGCCGCCGCCGACCGGCTCTTCGACGCCGCCGGCTGGCGGCGCGGCCGCAGCGGCATCCGGATGCGGAACGGACGCGCGCTCGCGCTGACGTATGTCCAGTTCCCGGAGTCGCAGACCGGCGTGCGCGTCGCGACGCTGGTCCAGAGCGAACTCGCGGCACGCGGTCTTGCCGTCACGATCAAGTCGCTCTCGAACGCGCAGCTGTTCTTGCCGAAATCGCAGGGCGGCACGCTGGCGACAGGCGCGTTCGATCTGGCCTACGTCCCGTGGCCGATGGGCGCCGATCCCGACGATTCGTCGCTGCTGATGTGCGGCGCGGACGGCAACGTGATGCGCTGGTGCGATCCCGTCCTCGACGGGCTCGAACGCCGGGCCCTGGTCGCGCAAAATCGCACCCAGCGCGCGCAGTTCTACCGTAAAATCGAGCAGCGGGTCGCGAACGCAGTGCCGATCGTCTTCCTCTTCAACCCGTCGTATTCGTACGCGTACCGGGAAGCGCTGCGCAACTTCTGGCCCAACGCGTTCAATCCGACCTGGAACGCCGCCGCCTGGGACCTCGCGCCGTGAGCGGTGCAGACCGTCAGTCGAGGCAGACGATCTCGAGTTTGTTTCCGTCCGGGTCTTCGAAGAAGCAGGCGTAGGCGTTTGGTTCGTACGCGACGTGCGGCATCTCGATCGCACGGGCGCCGACGGCCGGAAGAAAGACCGCGATCGCATCGATCGTGCCGCGGGTCGGGGCGAGGAACGCGATGCGCGTCGCGCCCGGCATCATCGCCGCATCCTCCGTGATCGCGAACCACTGGTGCGGACGCCACTCGTCGCCGGCCCCACGGGGAGGCAGCGACCAGCTCGTCCAGTCCGCGCTCTCGTGCTTGACCGCGCCCAGCAAGTTGAGGAATGTGTCGTAGAACTCGGTCGCCTTCGCGCGCTGCCGGACGCGCAGGTCGACGTGGCCAAGCAGCATCAGCTGCAGACGACGGTCGGCGGGACGGTGGCGACGATCATAGGTGCGGAGCCTCCGAATTCAAGCAGCGAACGACGCGCTTTTCCAGCCTGCAATGTGCGCGTTCCGTACCATCCGGGTCGCGGAGCGTGATCGCCCAGCCCGCTGCGGTGCGGGTGTAGACGGCAAAGCCGAAATGCGCCGAGCCGAAGGCGTCTCCCTCGACCCGCAGGCCGCCGGTTGCGAAACGCAGCAGCGACGAGTAGTCGGGATCCAGTTTCGTCCCGCCCTCGCCGTTGACGATCAGCGGCGGCAGCGACGATAGGTTGAGCGCCGCAAAGAAGTGGATGTGCCCGGCGAGCACGAGGTCGAAGGGCGCCAGCGCGTCGTCCATCGCGCTGCGCTCGTCCTCGTTGGTGTAGGGCGGGCGATGGGTGACGAACCAGGCGGCCGAAGCGCCCGCCGCCAGCGCGCGGACGTGTGCGAACTGCCGGCGGTAGATCGGCTCGCGTTTCAGGTCGACGCCGGCATCCTCGGCGACGGCCGAGTCGAACACGATCAAGCGCAAGTCACCGAGATCGACGGCATATGGTTGCGTTGCTTCCGTACACGCCGTGGCGTCGTGCGGATCGAGATAGCGGAACCAGCCGGTCCCGTTGCGGTCGCACTCTTCGTGGTTGCCGCGGACGAGGACCAGCGGTGCGGCACCGAACAGGGGCGCAGCCGGGGCGAGCCAGTCCGCCGTCCACGCCGCCGCGCGGTCACCGTGCGGGCTGCCGGCGCAGTGCGCGAGCGGCGGACAGCCGCGTTCGCGGTAGAGATAGTCCCCGACGTGGATGACCAGGTCCGGATGCAGGCCGGCGATCGTGCGCGCGGTGCGCGGTAACGGCCAAGCATCGAGGTCGTCGCACGATTGGACGTTCAGCAGCGCGATCCGGCAGCCGGTGTCGCCCAACACGACGATCGTGCGCGGATCGCGTGCCGGAGCCGGCAGGCTGCGTTCGCCGATGCGGATATCGTGCGCGTCGGTGGGAACGGCGGCCTCGCAGACGACGTCGGGGAAGGATGACGACGGCGCCGCGCGCGGCGTCATCGGCACGTCTCGCCGGTCGATCGTCACGGAAGGGCACTGCCCGGCATCCACGACGGCGCGGGCCTGCGGCTTTCCGTCGGCGCCATACTGCAGCCAGGCGGACAAGACCGCCGCGATCAGCATCGCCGCGCGCGTTCGACGCGCTCTAGAGCGCTTTCACGCCGGCGACGATGCCGTCGATCGACTTCTTGGCGTCGCCGAACAGCATCACCGTCTTGGGGTCGTCGTAGAGCGGGTTGTCGATCCCGGCGAAGCCGGATGCCATCGAGCGCTTGAGCACCACGACGTTGTGCGCTTTGTCGACGTTGAGGATCGGCATACCATAGATCGGGCTGTCCTTGTCCTCACGAGCGGCCGGGTTCGTTACGTCGTTCGCACCGACGACGAGCGCGACGTCGGCACGTTCGAACTCCGGGTTGATATCGTCCATGTCGTGCAGCGAGGTGTATGGAACGTTGGCCTCGGCCAGCAGCACGTTCATGTGGCCCGGCATCCGTCCAGCGACCGGATGGATCGCGTACTTGACCTCGATCCCCTTTTTCTCGAGCTGATCGGCGAGCTCGCGAATCGAGTGCTGGGCCTGGGCGACGGCCATACCATAGCCGGGGACGACGATCACTTCGTTCGCGTAGGCCAGCATCGCCGCGACGTCGTCGGCGCTGACGCTGCGGACGTTGTGCGTCTTGGCTGCCGCCCCAGCGGCCGCCGGCTTGACCGCGCCGAACGCGCCGAAGAGCACGTTGGTGACGGACCGGTTCATCGCTTTGCCCATCAGCACGGTCAGCAGCGTACCGGACGCACCGACGAGCGCGCCGCTGATGATCAGCACGTTGTTGCCCAGCACGAACCCCGTCGAGGCCGCGGCCACCCCGGTGAACGAGTTCAGCAGCGAGATGACGACCGGCATGTCCGCGCCGCCGATCGGGAGCACGAACAGGATGCCCAGCGCGAACGACGCGCCCAGTGCGACCCAGAAGTAGTCGATGGCATTTGGCGCGTTGGCGACGACCATGCCCCAGCACACGAGGATCGCGAGCGCGATCGCCGCGTTCACGACCTGCTGGCCGGGATACGTGATCGGCCGCCCGGTCATCACTTCCTGGAGTTTCAAAAAGGCGATGATCGAGCCGGCGAACGAGATCGCGCCGATCACAGCCGAAAGCATCGAGGTGAACGAGACGTCGTACGTCGGGGTGCCGTTCGCACCGTACACCTTGAGCAGCTCGCCGGCCGCAACCAGCGCCGCTGCGCCGCCGCCGGCGCCGTTGAAGATCGCGACCATCTGCGGCATCGCGGTCATCTTGACGCGCTGAGCCGAGATGATGCCGATCGCGGCACCCACCGCGAGCGCGCTGCCGATCACCCACCAGTTGACGATGCCTTGGGCCAGCGTCGCGACGACCGCGATCAGCATGCCGACCGCGCTGATCCGGTTTCCGAGCCGCGCTGTTTTCGGCGAGCTCAGGTACCGCAGGCCGAAGATGAAGCAGATCGCCGTGATGAGGTACGCGATGTCGACGAGACTCGCCGGGGTGGTGTCCGCTGCCGGCATCAGGGCTGATCCGCCGGCGGTTTCGGAGCTTGAACGCGCGGCCGGAACATCTGCAGCATGCGTTCGGTGACGGTGTAACCACCGAAGACGTTCAGCGACGCCAGCAGCACCAAGACAAAGCCGATGACGGGGGCGAACGGCGCGTCCGCGGCACCGGCCACCAGAATCGCGCCGACCAGCACGATGCCGTGGATCGCGTTCGTCGCCGACATCAGCGGCGTGTGCAGCGTCGTCGGTACTTTCGAGATCACCTCGAGGCCGACGAACACCGCCAGGATGAAGATCGTGAGTTCCGTCAGCAGGTGTGCCGTCATGCGGGCCTCAGCGCTTCGAGGGTCGGGCCGTGCACGATCGTTCCATCACGAACGATCGTCGTGCCGGCGACGATCTCGTCGTCGGGGTCGAGCACGAGCGCCCCGTCTTTGATCACGTAGTCCAAGAACGCCTGGACGTTGCGCGCGTAGAGCCGGCTGGCGTCGTACGCGAGCGTCGACGGCAGGTTCAGCGTTCCGACGATCGTCACGCCGTTGGATGTGACGATCACTTCGCCAGGCACGGTTCCTTCGGTGTTGCCCCCGGTCTCCGCGGCAAGGTCGACGATCACGCTGGCGGGCGCCATCGCTGCGACCGCCTCCGCGGTCACCAAGATCGGCGCGCGTTTGCCCGGGATCGCGGCTGTCGTGATCACGACGTCGCTGGCGCCGATCGCTTTGACCATGCCGGCGCGCTGCTTGGCCAGCGCTTCGGGCGAAAGCTCTTTGGCGTAGCCGCCCTGTCCCTCGCCGCTTTCACCGACGTCGATCTCGAGGAACTTCGCACCGAGCGACTTGACCTGCTCGGCGACGACGGGCCGCGTATCGTACGCCGTCACCACCGCGCCTAAACGGCGGCAGGTTGCGATCGCCTGCAGGCCGGCGACGCCGGCGCCGATGATCAGCGCTTTGGCTGGCGGGATCGTGCCGGCGGCGGTCGTCAGCATCGGGAAGAACTTCGGCAGATAGGTCGCCGCCAGCAGGGCGGCCTTGTAGCCGCCGATATTCGCCTGAGAGCTGAGAGCGTCCATCGCCTGCGCTTTGGTGGTGCGCGGAATGGCATCCATCGAGAGCGCGGTCAGCCCGCGTTCGACGTAACGCTCGACCGAGCGCGGATCGCCGAGCGGCGCCAGAAAACCGAGCAGCGCGGCCCCGCGCGGGATCGCCGCGAGTTCGGCGTCGCTGGGTTTGGCCACGCGCACGACGAGGTCAGCACCGTCGTACAGCGCGCGGGCATCCGCGGCCAGCGTCGCGCCGGCCGCTTCGAACGCGGCGTCGGGGTAACCGGCGGCGCTCCCCGCTCCCTGCTCGACGGCGACCGTGACGCCGCCCTTGACGAACTTGGCAACGATATCGGGAACCAGCGCGACGCGCCGTTCCCCCGGCGCGCGTTCTTTCGGGACCGCGATCTTCATGGGGCCCTTATCGCGGTCCGACCCGCCGGTCCCCTTCCGGCATGCTAGGGGGCCGAGCGCACGAGGTGCGGCTTGCCGTTCGCGATCTCGACCCGATAATCGCGCGCGATATCGCGCAGCGGTATCGCTTCCATCTCGACCGGCACGTCGAGCGGGTGCGAGATCTGCCCGAGCTGCGGCACGATCGCGAAACGGGGCGCCCCGCCGACCGCCGCGACTGGTTGCGGACCTGCGAGTGCCACGATCGCGCCGCCCTCTTCGACCAGTGCGTGGATCCTCACCAGATCTGCTCCGAATAGTACAGCGCCTGCACGACGACGGAGAAGTCGCCCCAATACGGACTCTGGTTGGTAACGGTCATGAAGAAGGTCGTGCTCTGCGCGCGGCCGTCCGTGGTGCTATTGTTTACAATCGTGCCGGTTGTCGCGTACGAAAAGAACTGATTCGGGGACGTCTGCGTATAGATCGAATTATACGACACGACGTTCTGATAGGTCGGATATTCGATCGAGATCTCGATAGTTTTCCCGGCCGCAAGAGAAAAGTCGCCGCTTTGATAGAGCACCGTTGAATAGTCGTCGATCATACACCCTACCTTTCGGACGGACGGCTTCCGCGGCGAACACGGTCACCCTCCGCCGAAAGCCACTCAAAAGCGCGCGACCAAACGCACCTCGTTCAGCGGCGTCTTGTACGTGAGGATCCCGTCCGCCAGGAACTCGCGCTGCATGTCCTCGAGGGTGGCTTGGTCGATCCGAAGGTCGGGCTTGAAATCGTAGCGCGGCGCCGTGCGGATCAGGTCGACCGGCTGCCGGGTATATTTCGCCGTCGCAGCCAGGTTCACGGTCGCGTAGTAGCCGTCGCCCGTGATGTCGGCGGCAGCTCTGCGAAGGGCCGTCATCAGCGCCGCGGCGGCGTCGCGGTTTCCCAACAGCGCCGGCCCGAAAAAGATCCCCGAGGCCGCGATGCCCGGCGGCGGCGCACCCGCGATGCGGGCCAGATTTTTCTGCACGAATAGCTCGCTGAACGGCGACGACGTGAAGACCGCATCGACGGCGCGGCGTTCGAGCGCGACTTCTTGATCGGGGTTGGCGACGTTGACCGCCTCGATGTCCGTCAGCCGCAACCCGACCGGGCGCAGGATGCGCGCGACGTAGTACGCCGAGGCGGCGCCCGTATTGCCGATCCAGCCGATCTTCTTTCCCTTGAGGTCTGCGACGCGCGCACCGGCGGCGTACAGGTCCTCGCGCATCAGCAGTGCCGAGGGACGGCCGCTGCGCGGCTGATAGCCGGTCGAAGCGACGAACTTCACCTCCAGCCCACGATTGACCGCATTGTAGAACGCCGCCGAGAGGGCGGCGCCGGCGAGATCGAGCTGTCCCTGCGCGACGAGCGACATCGAATCAGCGCCGGCCGTGATCGGCTGCAGGGTCGCCTCGAAGCCCGCCTCCTGGAGATAGCCGCATTCCGCGGCAACGAACAGCGGTGCAAACAGCGAGGACGGAACGTACCCCACCATGAGCGGCTTGCGCGCTTGCGCCCGCACCGGCAGCGGGAATGCTGTCGCCGCGGCGCCGCCGGCGAGGGCTCCGATGAACCGCGCGCGGGAGGTCATCGCGGGCTGCTACCTCGTGACCGTGCGCGGTCCCTCACACGGGATGGGATGCGTGCTCGCCGATCTTCTGGCCCGCGATCGCGCGCGCGGCGACGGCGGCCTCGCCGCTGCCGCAGGCGCCCGCGGCGTCACTCGCTTCGGTCGTACCGACGACGTCGAAGAGGTAGCCGGTGCGGCGGAAACGCGCCGCGCTCACCACCGCGCCGGCGTAGGTGTCGTGCTCGCATTGATGATCGCAGCCGCGCCAGACCGACGTGTTCTCCCGGTACGAATCGAAGCGATGGTCGGCGAACGCGGCGCTCAGTTTCTCGGCCTTGGTAGTCCCGGCGGCGTTCATTCGCTCGATGAGCTGCTGCGTCGAAAGGTAGCCGAGATAGGTGCGGTTCGACACGAACCCGCCCAGCTTGCGATGCAGATCGGCAGTCAGACGCGTGGCGCTCGGCGAGACCGACGGCATCCAAAGCGATGCGAACACCGAGCCGGCCAGCTCGTCGAGCGGCAGCGTTTTGTAGTAGAAGTCTTCGAGCGTCATGCCGGCCAGCCGCATCTTCTTGTGCAGGCCGAAGATGACGAACTGCCGCGCCGCGATCGCCACGTCGAGACCGCCTTGGCAGAGGACGATCTGCTCGGTCTCGGTGTTGCGGATCTTGGTCAGCGTCGAGCTGAAGTCTGTGGTGCCGACGGGCAGGACGTCGGCACCGACCTCGGTCCCGCCGGCGCGCCGCAGCAGCCCCGACAGACGCGCGTACGCATCTTTGCCGAACGCAAAGTCCTCGATGATGAAGTACCAGCGCTTGCCGCCGGCGAGAATCCGCTGGGTGAGCGGTTTGACCAGGATGGCGCAGTCTTGCGCGAAGCGGTAGGCGGTCGCGGTCGCGCGGTCCGCCGACAGCGAGGTGTCCTGCGGGCCGATCAGCAGCGTGAACACGCCGGCCTGCAGCGTGATCGGGGTGATCGCCAGGGCGACCGCCGACGACGTTCCCATCATCAGCACGTCGACTTTTTCCTGATCGATCAGCCGGTGCGTTTCGCTGATGCCGATCTGCGGCTTCGAGTTGTCGTCGCCGGCGGCGACCTCGTAGCGCACCCGGCCGCGCGCGTTCGCCTCGGCGATCGCTAGGTGCACGCCGGCCGCGTGATACCCGCCGATGTCGGAGAGCACCCCCGACATCGAGTCCAAGTAGCCGATCGTGACCGTCGTCCCCGGCGCGGCGATCGCGAAGGGCGAGAACACCGTCGAAGCTGCGGCCGCGGCCGAGCCCGCGAGCAGCACGCGCCGTTTCACGCTAGCGGCCGGCCCCGACGGGCGCCGCGATCGCGACCGGGCTGCGCAGGATCCCGATCTTCGTGATCTCGACCTCCATCACGTCGCCGTCCTTGAGAAATTCGGGCGGCGTGCGCGCGAAACCGACGCCTTCCGGCGTGCCGGTCGCGATGATGTCGCCCGGCTCGAGGGTGAGCCCTTGCGAGAGGTACGAAATGATCCGCGCCACGCTGAAGATCATCGACGACGTGCTCGCGTGCTGCTTGACCTCGCCGTTGAGCCGCAGCGTCACCTCGAGGTTCTGCGGATCGCCGACTTCGTCGGCGGTGACGAGCGCGGGGCCGAGTGGACACGTATCGTCGAGCGTCTTCCCCTTGAACCACTGGGTGGTCGCGTTCTGCAGATCGCGCGCGCTGACGTCGTTGAGGGCGGTGTAACCGAACACCATCCCGAGCGCATCTTCCTCGCGCACGTTCTTGCAGCGCGTGCCGATCACGACGGCGAGCTCGGCTTCCCAGTCGTACTTGCTCGAGACCGCGGCGTCGAGGTGCAGCGTCGCATCCGGCCCGGCGATCGACGTCGGCGCTTTCGTGAAAAGGGTCGGCACCGGCGGCAGCTTCAGCTCCTCGCCGCGCTCGCGCGCGCCTTCCTCGGCATGCGCGAGGTAGTTGCGTCCGACGCAGAAGACGTTCTTGCACGGCGCGAGCGGCGCCAGCAGCTGCGCGTCGGCGCTGCGCACCGGCTCGCCGAGGCGCCGGAATGCGGCCGCGCGGGCGGCGGGTTCCAGCGCGAGCAGCGCGTCGAGCGACGCGACGCCCTCGAGCGGACGCAGCATGTCGCCGTCGGCGATGGCGGGGCGCGAGCCGGACGACTTGGACTTGAACAGGACGAAACGCACGTGGGACCTCCAACTGCCGATTGCGAACCAAACTCTTCCGATGTCGAGGGACCGTGTCCCTCGGGGAAGAGGAGCACCCGCGATGATTGCGACCGATTCCGTCGACCGTCTGTTCCAGGAAGCGGCTGCGCAGGGCGCCCAGCCGCTTTGGACGGTGATGGAAGGGATGGTCCCCCCGAACCCCGCGCCCAAGGCCGTGCCGCACGTCTGGCCATATGCAGTCATGCGCCCGCTGTTGGAACGGGCCGGCCGTCTGGTTGGAACGCAGGATGCCGAGCGGCGCGTGCTCATGCTGGTCAATCCGGAGCTGGAAGCGCCGCACACCACCGATACCCTCTTTGCGGGGCTGCAGCTGATCCTGCCGGGCGAAATCGCGCGCGCTCACCGGCACGTCGCCTTTGCACTGCGCTTCATCATCGAGGGCGACGGCGCGTACACGGCCGTCGCCGGCGAGAAGCTGACCATGGCGCGCGGCGACGTGATCCTGACGCCGTCGTGGGCCTATCACGATCATGGGCACGAGGGCTCGGCGCCGATGATCTGGCTGGACGGACTCGACCTGCCGGTGTATCAATTCTTCCCCGCCAACTTCGCGCAGCCATACTCCGCCGAACAGTATCCCTCGGAACCGGCGCGGGCCGATTCGCACCTCAAGTTCACCTGGGCGGAGATGCAGGCACGCTTGGACGCCGACCCCGGGCCCTACGCGTACGCCGACTACGTGCACCGCCACACCGGCGCGCCGGTCTCACGCGTCATCGGCGCGGCTGCCGAGCGCCTCGCCGGGCGCTGCTCGTCGCCGACGCGGCGCGAGACCGCCGGCGTCGTGTACCACGTCTACGAGGGTCGCGGGCTGACGCGGATCGGCGGCGAGGTGCTCGAGTGGCAGCGCGGCGATACGTTCTGCATTCCGGCCTGGTCGCCGTATCGCCACGAAGCTGTGCGCGATACCTATCTCTTCCGTTTCGACGACCGGCCGATCCTCGACGCGATCGGCGCGTACCGCGCGGAGCACGACGGCGCGTGAGTGACGCCCGCCCGCTTGCGTATCCCGACGCGGACTTGCGCGTGCACCCGCCGCGCAGCCCGCGCGTCATGCTGGCCGGACTCGCCTTCCTCCCGCGCACGATCGACAAGACGCGCGCGAAGCTGCAGGGGACGCTCGGCTTCTACAAAATCGCGCCCGGCATCTCGGCCTATCTGTTCGAATGGCTGGGGATCACCGAGGACGCGTTCACCGACGCCGTCCGGCAGGCCGCATCGGACGACGACGTGGCGGCGTGGATTCTCGCCCGCTGCGATCCGGGCACGTTCGGGTCGATCAACGAGCGGCTCTCGCTGCGCGGCATCCGCGACGACGAGCACTTTCGGGAAGTCTTACCGCGCTATCCGCTGCTCCACGAGCGCTCGGAGCTTCGCAACTGGTTCGAGATCCTCGAAGCGGACGACGTCTGGATCTTCGATCCGGCCAACGCCGCCAAACTCGGCGAAACCGTCCCGAGTTAGCGAACGCGAGCTCGTCAACGCGGGCCGGGTCGCCGGGTGAGGTGCCAGAAGCCGCAGTAGCGGCAGGCGTACGAAAAGAGCACGCCGCCCATGCCGTTCATCAGGGCGTGGGCACGCGCGTCGGCCTCATCGGCGTACTGCTGTTTCGACGTGCACGAACGAGCGACGTCGGTATCGATCCAGGCATCGGTCGCGCCGCGGTCCTTGAGGTACCACTGCATGATGTCCTCGTCCGGGGTTCCGCGCTTCGGGACGTGACGGCTGCGACGCGCCATACCCGCATGTTCCCTTAATGCGAGGGGGAGCGCATGACTTGCGGGAGATCGGGCATCCGTCGCGGGTTGACGGTGGGCGCGGGGCTCGGCGCCGCGGTGGCGGCCGGCGGGTGCGCTCCCCGTTGTCGTGCTCCGTTGCGGCGCGCGATCTCCATCATGTCGGTCGCGGCCCCCTTCGCGTTGGGATTCACGCCGCCGGCCCTCACCAAGGCGACGTCGCGCCGGACGCGCAGCGTGACGGGATCGTAGTCGTAGATCAACCGATACGTGCCCAGGACGACGTGCCCGTCGCTGGTGCGGATGAACGCTTGCAGCGCGTTGCCGTAGGTGTGCGCATCGAAGAGCGGATCGTGCGATGGCTTGACCGACCGCACGCGCGCCACTTGGCCGAGCTTATTGACCTCGACGATGTATTCGACGTGAAGTTTCTTCTTCGGAGCGAGCGCCCGCGGCTGCAGCTTCTGCACGTCGATGCGCGGCGGTGCTGTTGGTACCGGCGTCGCGGCTGCGGCGAGTCCCGGTCCACTCAGAACCAATGCCGCCGCCAGGACCAGCGGGCGCATCAATTTCTCGATAGCGCGGCAAACGCCGCGCCGCAGGGCGCGCACCCGACGATCACCTGGAAGGTTGCGCCCCGATCGCGCAGATCGCTCGAGCGTTGAGCCGATTCATGACTCCCGCAGTAACGGCAGCGGGTCTCGGTGGAGTTCCCTCCCGAGCGATCCTCGTCCACCGTCGGTACGTTCCCGCAGCGAACGACCGCCCCCTCGGCGCGGGACGGCCAACGGCGTCCGCCGAACCGACGCTCGATGTTTCCGCGTCTGGCCGCCGCCCTGCTCCTCTGCGTTGCGCTGACCGCGTGCAAGCAGGACGACAACAACGCGCCGGTCGGCCAAACGCTGTTTGCCGGCATTGGGGACGTGCGCGTGATCGACGCGCGTATCGTTCCGACCAGCGACAGTTCGGCGCAGACGTCGGGCGGTACGCTGAGCTATCTGATCGCGCACGTCGAATTGACCAACGGCAGCCGCTCCGATTTCACGCCGCAGGTCGATCACTTCTACTACATCGATCGCGACGGCAACCGGTTCCAGGCCAAGGACAGCGGATCATCGGTGTTCATCGGCGTGAGCAATTCGCAGCTGGTGCTCAAACAAAACGACAAGCGCATCTATACGATCGGCTTCCGGACCACCGATCCCTCGACCAGCGGGACGATTTCGTACGACCTCTAGGAGCGTTGCACGGCGCGCCGGCGCCCTGCTCGGCGCGCTCGCGCTCGTCGCGGGGCCGACGCCGGCGCAGGCGGCGCGGCCGCTGCCCGATTCGGGCAAGTGGGATCGTACCTTTGCGCTCTACGCGCGCGACGTCGCGGTGCCGTGGAAACGCATCAGCGTGCGGCTCGATACGTATAGCGGCGCAGCAGTCGACTTCGCAGCCTATCCGGTCGATCCGGCCGAGGTCCTCGTGGCCGGCTCCGCCCGTTCGCGACCGATCGACACCGCCCACCGCACCCCGGTTGCGCGCTGGCGCTTCACGCCGCCGCAAGGGTTGCTGTACACGCCCAACGATGTCGACGTCCCGCTGCAGAATCGCGAGGGATTCTTCGTCATCGAAGCGCGCCGCGGCGACGCGGTGCAGCAGGCCTGGGTCGATCTCAGCCGCGTCGGCCTGCTGACGAAGGAGTCGCCGGGCGGTATCGTGCTCTACGGAGCCGACCTCGGCACCGGGCGCGCGCTCTCCGGTATGCGTATCACCTACCTGGTGGGCAGTTCGTTCGTGTACGGACGAACCGACGCCCACGGAATCGCGCGCTGGTCGGGGAACGGACGCCCGCGCTTTGCGCTGGCGGAGTGGGGTCATAGCAACGCGTTCGTCTCGTTTCTGCCGCAGCCGCCGGTGCCGGCGACGCTGGTCGGCGTACGCGCCGAACGCGCCAACGTGCGGGCCGGCGACCGGTTGCGGGTGGTCGGCTTCGCGCGCAAGCGGGTCGGGACGGCGTACCGACCCGCCGGCGGCGACGTGCGCGTCGCGCTGATCGTGCGCGGGCGCGTGCTGGCATCGGAACAAGCGCGGCTCGACGCGGCCGGTGCGTTCAGCACCGAATTGGCGCTGCCGGCGGACGCTCCGGGCGGCGACGCGACGGTCTTGGCAACGCTGGGCGCGGCGAGCGGCGGGGCCGCCGTGCACGTCGACAGCGTCGGCGACGTGGTCCTTGCCGTGACGCCGGCCTGCGCAGGCGACTGCACCGCGAACGCCGTCCTTCCGATCGCGGTCGCGGTGAAGCGTCCCGACGGCACCCCCGTTCCAGGCCGCAGCGTCGACGTGAGCGTCGTGCGCTCGCCGCATGTCCCTGTCCCGGGCGGCAGCACGGACGCGGGCTGGGGGACGACCAAGATCCTCGCCGTGCGCACCGTCAGCGACGCGACCGGCGTTGCGTACGTCACGATTCCGGCGCCGACCGACGGCCTGGCATCGACCTACGGCATCGTCGCGTCGAGCGGCGCCTCGACGGCATCAGCCCGCCTGGTGACCCCCAACGCGCGGGTCGCGCTCGATGTCGAGCCCGAACGCGGTGACCTCGACATCGGCGAACCGGCGGTCATCGTCGTACGCGGCTTCGAGGCGGCGGACGGCCGGCCGGCCGCGGGTCTGACGGTGAATCTCAAACTCGTGCACGGTCCGACCGAACAGGCGCAAAGCATCGTCCTCGGAGCGGACGGGCGCGGTCAGGCCGTCTTTCACGATATCGTTCCCGGCACGAATCTCGCCTTCGCACAAGCCGCGGTCGACGGCAAACTCGCGCTCGACGTCAACGCGGTGACGGTGGCACCGCAGGAACGGGTCGGCACGCGCGCGCACCGCAGCGCCGAACTGCAAATCAGCACCGACCGCGCGCGCTACCGGGTCGGCGAGCGGGTCCAGGTCGAGGCCGGGCTGAGCGGCGCGAACGGCGACGCGTTCATCGATCTCGAGGGCACGCGCTCGCTCGGCGAGCAGACCGTTCCCGCCTCCGGCGGGCGCGCGCGCGCCGCGTTCGCCGTCCCCGAAACGGTCGGCGATGCGGCGGTCGGCGTCGCCTTCGTGCGCGACGGAGCATTGGAATACGCGACCCAGCGGATCGCCGTCGACGGCCCCGGTCATCCGCGCGCGACCTCGCTCGCCGCCGACCGCGCCAGCTACGCCCCCGGGAGCGTCGCGCACGTCACCATCGCCGACGGCGGAGAGCACGCGGGCGCGACGCTCGCGATCCGTCTCGCCGATGCGCGCGCGGCGGACGGCGCGTCGTTCGACGACGCCGCTGCGGTGCTGAGCGGAACCGGGACCTCCACCCAGGATTCGGCCTCGACCGATCCGGCCTGGCACGCTTCGGTGACGCCGCGCCAGTCGACCGCGCTCGATCTCGCCGACAACGACCGCAGCGCGCCCGAAACCGATGTCTTAGGTGCGGCTTCGGAACGCTCGCTGTTCTGGCGGATCGACCGCACCGATAAAGAAGGCTTCGACGTGCCGCTGCCGCAAACGCCCGGCCGCTACGTCGTCTCGGTGCTCAAGGTTTCCGATGACGGCGACGTCGGCGCGGGAACGCTCGCCATCGAGGTGCGATGACGCCGGGATCGGCGCGGCTGATGCTGCTCGACACGTACGGACTGGTATACCGCGCGTTCTTTGCGCTCCCAGCACTGACCACGACCCGCGGCGTGGCGATCAGCGCCGCCTACGGCTTCACGATGATGGTAACGAAGATCATCAACGACGAAAAGCCGACCCACGTGATCGCCGCGTTCGACAAGGGACTGCCGGCGGCGCGGATCGCGCTGTATCCCGCCTACAAGGCGCAGCGCACGGAGACGCCCGATGACCTGCGCCCGCAGTTTGCCCTGGTACGCCGCATCCTCGCGACCTATGGTATCCCCGTCGTCGAGTACGACGGCGAAGAAGCCGATGATGTGATCGCCACGCTGGCCTGCCAAGCGGAACGCGATCAGCAAGCCGTGCTGATCGTCACCGGCGACCTCGACTTGCTGCAGGTCGTCGACGAGCGAACGACGGTCCTCACCACCCGGCGCGGGATCACCGACCTCGGCCGCTACGACGAGGCCGCGGTGCGCGAACGCTTCGAGCTGACACCCGAGCAGCTGCCCGATTACCGCGGGCTCAAGGGCGATCCGTCCGATAACCTGCCCGGCATCCCCGGCGTCGGCGAGAAGACCGCGATCAAACTGATCAAGAATGCCGGCTCGCTCGATGCCCTGCTCGCGAATCCGGCCTTGGCGGGCAGCGCGAAGCTCGAAGCGCTCGTGCGCGAATACGGCGAGCAGGCGCGCGTGTGCCGCGACGTCTCGCTCGTCAAGCGCGACCTCGCGCTGAGCCTCGATTGGGACGCGGCGCTCTACACCCCGCCGTCGAACGATGCGCTCTACACGCTCTACCGCGACCTTGAATTCAAGACCCTGCTAGCACGCCTCGAACCACCGGCCGAGCCGCAGCCGCTGCCCTCCGACGAGACGCTGCAAGGAAACTATCAGTCGTATACGGCCGTCACCGAGCCGGCCGATCACGCGCGCATCGCGGGGCTGCTCGAGCAGGCTGCGACGCGCGAGCGCGTAGCGTTGGCGCTGCGCGATGACGCGCTCGCCGTCGCGGTGGACGACGGCGAAGCGTTTGCGTTTTTGGTCTCGGCGCTCGATGCCGCCGCGGTCGGTGCAGCGTTCGCACAGCTCTGGGGGCGCGTCGGTCGGCTCGTCGTCTACGACGGCAAGGCGCTGATGGGACGGCTGCAGCTCCCGATCCGCGTTCTGGGCGACGATCCGATGCTTGCGGCGCACGTGCTCAACCCGTCGCGCGCGTTCACCGATCCCAGTGCGGCCGCCAGCGAGTTTCTCGACCGCGTCTTGCCGCCCGAACCCGCGGCGGCAGCCGACGCGGCCGGGCGGCTGGCGCGCGTCACACGCGCCGAACTGGAACGGCGCGGCCAGCTGTCACTCTACGCCGACGTCGAGCTGCCGCTGGCGTCGGTACTGGCCGGAATGGAACGGGTCGGCATCGCCGTCGATCGGGACGCGCTGCGGTCGCTCGCCGTCGGTGTCGACGCCGACGTGGCGCGGCTCCAGCGCGAAATCTTCGAACTCGCCGGCGAAGAGTTCAACCTCGGCAGCCCCCAGCAGCTCGGCCGCATCCTGTTCGACCGCCTCGCGCTGCCGGCCGGCCGGCGCAACAAGACCGGCTACGCGACCGACGATGCGGAGCTGCAGCGGCTGCGCTCGTTTCCGATTGCGCAAAAAATCCAGGAGTACCGCGAGGTCTCCAAGCTCAAGAACACCTACATCGACGTGTTTCCGTCGCTGCTCGACGAACACAACCGGCTGCACACCGTCTTTCGCCAGACGGCGACCGCGACCGGGCGCCTCTCGTCGATCAATCCGAACCTGCAGAACATTCCGGTGCGCAGCGATCTCGGGCGCCAGATCCGCAAGGCCTTCGTCGCGCCATCCGCCGACCGCGTGCTGCTGGCGGCGGACTATTCGCAGATCGAGCTGCGCCTGATGGCCCACCTCAGCGGCGACGAGGCGATGCGCGCGGCATTCCACGCCGGTCAGGACATCCATGACTTCACCGCCCGCCGGATCTTCGACGTCGGACCATTCGCCGACGTCGACCCCAACCAGCGCCGGATGGCGAAATCGGTCAACTTCGGCCTGCTCTACGGCATGTCGGATTTCGGCTTAGCACAGCGGCTCGACATCGACCGCGCGTCGGCCAAGGCGATGACGCAGGCGTATTTCGACCGCTTCCCCGGCGTGCGCGGCTACATCGATCGCAGCCTCGAGGCAGCGCGCGAGCGCGGCTACGTCGAGACGCTGCTCGGCCGGCGCCGCTACATGCCCGACCTGCGCGCCAAGAACTATGCCCTGCGCGCCGCGGCCGAACGGGAAGCGACCAACGCGCCGCTGCAAGGCTCCGCCGCCGATCTCATGAAGCTCGCGATGGTGCGCATCGACCGGCGCCTGGCCGCCGACGGTCTCGACGCGCTGATGCTGCTGCAGATCCACGACGAGCTAATCTTCGAAGTCGCGCGAATAGACGTCGCGGCTGCGGCGCGGGCGGTGAAGTACGAGATGGAACACGCCTTGGAACTGAGCGTGCCGATCGAGGCGACCCTGAAGACGGGGGCTACCTGGTACGATGTCGCCTCATTTGATGTTGATGTCGATCTCGATGTCGAGACGGTGGTGGGCGCGAGCATCACTTGACGTGGTGGCGCCCGCCGCGCTATGGCGAGGTGATTGCGTCGTGTAAGCGGGCTAGGGCTTCGCGAACCGGTTGCACGTGCGTGCCGGCGATGCGCACGAGGGTGTCGCCGGCTTGGAAGGTGCCGATGCCGATGCGCGCGTTGGGGCACTCGTCTGCGGCGCTGTCGAGTGCGGCGAGATCGGCGGGTCCGAGCACGGTGAGGGTTCCCACGACGTTGGCGGCTTTATCGCGTGTGCCGTCGCTGAGTTTGAGCACATCAACGACGACGGTGTGCCCGTCGCGCGTCACCGTCGTTTCGATGCGCGCCGTCGCGCTCTCGGCGCACACGACGATTTCGCTCAGGATCGCGCGCGCGTCGCCCGCGAGGGCGAGCGTAAGCCGCATATCGTAGGCGGCGCCTTCGCAGATCATCGTCGGCTCGGCCAGAAGCTCGAGCATCCCGCCGGCTTCGACGGACCACGTTGCGCTGGTCGTGACCGGCTGTTGGCCGGGCAAGATGCGCGTTGCCATCTGACCGGCGACGATCAGGTGCGCGCCCGGGCCGACCGTGCCGCTGCTGGCGAAGCGGTCGCCGCGGATCATGCCCGGTCCAAGCTGCGCCAGCACGATGCGCGCGGCCGAACCTTCGTGAAACGGGCGGCTCGTGCGCCACAAGCCGTCAGCTCGCATGCGGGATACCACGGTACCGCCGTCGCGTTGTTCCGCTTGCACCAGCAGGGTGTTCGCGCTCATGCGATGCGGTCGAGCAGGGCGGCGCGTTCGACGAAGGCGACCAGGTCTTCGACGCCGACGCCGTGCCGCAGATCGGTGAACAGGAAGAGCCGCGTTCCGCGCGCTAAGGCGGCGTCGCGACGCATGCGCTCGAGGTCGGCGCCGACGTGCGGTGCGAGATCGATCTTGTTGATGATTAGCAGGTCGGCGCGCATGATCCCCGGGCCGCCCTTGGCCGGGATCTTGTCGCCGCCGGCGACGTCGATCACGTAGATCGTCACGTCGGCGAGATCCGGGCTGAACGTCGCGGCGAGGTTGTCGCCGCCGCTTTCCACCAGGACCAGCTCCAGATTCGGAAAGCGGCGCTCGAGGTCGGCGATCGCTTGAAGATTCATCGACGCGTCCTCGCGAATCGCCGTGTGCGGGCAGCCGCCGGTTTCGACGCCCACGATGCGTTCCGCAGGCAGGCAGCCGCTGCGCACCAGAATCTGCGCGTCTTCCTGGGTGTAGATGTCGTTGGTCACCACGGCCAAGTCGACGCGCGGAAAGAGCCGGCGGGCGAGCGTTTCGACCAGCGCGGTCTTGCCCGCGCCGACCGGGCCGCCGACGCCGATGCGCACTGCGCTCACGACGCGAACAGCCGTCCGTCGAGGCGGCGGTGCCGCAAGCCGTCGATCTCGATCAGCGGCGCGCCCAGCGCAAGGTCGTCGAGCTGCCGTACGTTCGCGGCGCGGGCGACCGCGTGCTGCACGACCGGCTGCAGCTGCCAGCGAATGCGGGCGATCGTGCGCTGCCCCAGCGGGATCGCGCGGGCCGCGACCGAGGCCAGCGTCGCGACGGTCGTGGTCGCGTGTGCGGTCAGCGCGGTGCGCCAGGGGATGCCGGCGGCGCAGTATCCGAGTGCTGCGGCGAGCACGTGCTGCCCGGCGCAGCTCCCGGCCGCGAGCGCCGCGGCGTAGTTCTCCAGCCGCTGCGAGTGCAGGCCGATGGCGGCGAAGGTCTCGAGGGTCGCGCGCGCGAGGTGTGCGTTCGCGCGCCGGAGTTCCGCGTTCGGCTGCGCCGCCGCGAGCCGTTCGTCGAGCCGCTCGGCGTCGTACGCGTCGCGCGCAGCGAGCACGAACGCCGCGCCGTCGAACGTCGCCAAGCAGCCGCTGAGATAGTCTCGCAGCCACGCGTCCAGCGACGCGCCGTCGCCGACGCGGCCTTCGGCGATCGCCGTCTCGAGTCCGAACGAGTGCGCGAACGCGCCGGACGGAAACGCCGCGTCGGCGAGCTGCAGCAGCGCCGTCAGCTCAGTCATGACCGTGCGGCGCATGTGCGTGGCGGAACGGGAGCGCGAGCACGCGCGCCTCGCGGGTGACCGGCACCGCATGTTCGGCGAACAGCGCCGGCAGCAGGGGATCGTAGCGCACGACGACCGCATCACCGTCGAGCTGCATCGGCAAGTGCCGATTGCCGAGCGCGTGCCCGAGCGCGAGCGCCGCCGCCACGCTCGCCGGACGCGCTATCAGAACGTCGTCGGGCGCGACCGAGACCGCGATGACGACCCGCTCGTCGGCGTGGACGACGTCGCCGTCACGCAGCCGGCGCGAGCCTTCGAAACGCAGCCCGATGTCGCCGATGCTGGTCGAAAGCCGCAGCAGCCGCTTCGCGCAATCGTCGCTGTCGATCGTGACGTGCTCGAGCCGGCGCGTGCCGACTGCGAAGTCGGCGAGATTCCCGAACGGTGAATCGTATACCATCAGAAGAGGGCGTAGCGCTGGGCAAGCGGCAGTTCGGCGAGCGGCTCGCACTGCAGCAGCTCACCGTCGGCGCGCACTTCGTAGGTTTGCGGATCGACCTCGATGCGCGGCAGGGCGGAGTTGCGCACCATATCCCGCTTGCCGAGCGTGCGCACGTTGCGGACGGCGACGAATCGGCGACCGCCGGCCGAACGTTCCGGGAGCCCGGCTTCGCGCGACGCCTGCGAGACGAACGTCAGCGCGGTCGCCTGGGGCGCGCTCCCGAACGCGCCCCACATCGGACGCATCCGCACCGGCTGCGGCGTCGGGATCGATGCCGATGGATCGCCCATTGCGGCCCACGCGATCGCTCCGCCTTTGACGACGAGTTCGGGCCGGTAGCCGAAGAAGGCCGGCTTCCAGAGCACGAGATCGGCGAGTTTTCCCGCCTCGACCGAACCGACGTGTTCGGAGAACCCGTGCGCGATGGCCGGGTTGATCGTGTACTTGGCGACGTAGCGCTTGACGCGCTCGTTGTCGCGCCGCTCGCCGTCACCCGCCAGGGTACCGCGCTGCAGTTTCATCTTGTGCGCCGTCTGCCAGGTGCGGGTTATCACTTCGCCGACCCGTCCCATCGCTTGGGAGTCGGAACTGATCATGCTGATCGCCCCGAGGTCGTGCAGGATGTCCTCGGCCGCGATCGTCTCACCGCGAATGCGCGAGTCGGCGAACGCCACGTCTTCGGGGATCTTCGGATCGAGATGGTGGCAGACCATCAGCATGTCGAGATGCTCGGCGAGCGTATTGACCGTGTACGGGCGGGTTGGGTTCGTCGATGACGGCAGCACGTACGGTTCGCCCGCGATCCGGATGATGTCGGGTGCATGGCCGCCGCCGGCGCCTTCGGTATGGTAGGTGTGGATCGTGCGGCCCGCGATCGCTGCGATCGTCGTCTCGACGAAGCCCATCTCGTTGAGCGTGTCGGTGTGAATGGCGACCTGCACGTCCATTTCGTCGGCGACCCGCAAGGCGGTATCGATCGCAGCCGGCGTCGAGCCCCAGTCCTCGTGGAGCTTGAGGCCGCACGCGCCCGCCCGCACCTGCTCGCGCAGCGCGTCCATCCCGCTCGCGTTACCCTTGCCGAGAAACGCGACGTTGACCGGCAGCGCGTCGGTCGCCGCGAACATCGTGCCGAGGTGCCAGGCGCCTGGGGTGCAGGTCGTCGCGTTCGTTCCCGAGGCGGGGCCGGTGCCGCCGCCCAGCATCGTCGTCACGCCGCTCGAGATAGCACTCTCCACCTGCTGCGGGCAGATGAAGTGCACGTGGGCATCGACGGCACCGGCGGTCAGCAGCATCCCCTCGCCGGCGATCACCTCGGTCGACGCGCCGACGATCATCGCGGGCGTGACGCCGGATTGGATCAAAGGATTGCCCGCTTTCCCGATCGCGGCGATCCGGCCGTCGCGGATGCCGACGTCGGCTTTGACGATGCCGGTAGCGTCAACGATGACGGCATTGGTGATAACGGTGTCGAGCACGCCCTCGTCGCGGGTCGCGGTCGGATGCTGTCCCATCCCGTCGCGGATCACCTTTCCGCCGCCGAACGTGATCTCGTCCCCGTAGTGGGTGCGGTCGCTTTCGATCTCGATCCAGAGTTCGGTGTCGCCGAGCCGGATGCGATCGCCCGTCGTCGGGCCGTAGAGCCGCGCATAGGCGGCGCGATCGATCATACGCGCACGCGCGGTGCGCGCCGTTCGCCGCCGAACGCGACCAGCGCGACGGCGCGTTCGATCCCGGGTTCGAACCGCACGGCCGTGCCGGCCGGGATGTCGAGACACATCCCCGCCGCGGCACCGCGATCGAACGCGAGCGAGGCGTTCACGTCGGCGAAGTGCGCGTGCGAGCCGACTTGAATGGGACGATCGCCACGATTCGCGACCTGCACCGTCGCGCGCGCGCGGCCGGCGCGCAGCGCGATCGTGCCCGGTTCGGTGACGATCTCGCCCGGGATCATGGAATCGGCTCGTGGATCGTGACGAGCTTGCTGCCGTCCGGAAAGGTTGCCTCGACCTGTACTTCGGACAGCATCTCCGGGACGCCGTCCATCACGTCTTCGCGGCGCAGGACGCTGCGGCCGCGATCCATCAGCTCGGCGACCGTTGCGCCGTCGCGCGCGCCCTCGAGCACGAACGACGAGATGACCGCCGCGGCCTCGGGGTGGTTCAGGCGCACGCCGCGGCGCGCGCGTCGCCACGCGAGCTCTGCGGCGTAGCTGAGCAGCAGCTTGTCCCGGTCGGTGTCGGTCAACCGCATCGGGGCGGGCTTCCGAGCCCAGGCGCGGCGTTCCGCCCGCGGACGTCGGTTTCGTTGCGCCGTCGCCTGCGACAGATGGCCAACCCGGCCGCGCCTGGGAGCCGCGCTCGCGCCGCAGAAGCAGACTCCATGCCGAACGGGGCCTCGATGAACATCCTTCGCGCGCTGTCGCTCGGCGCTGTCCTTGCCTGCACCGCGCAGACGCCCGCGGCATCGACGGCGCCCGTGCCGTGGTGTGCGACGCTTCCGTTGCCGCAACCCGACCTGGCGTCGCTGACCATCGACGCCAGCGCCGGATCGGACACCATCCATACGGCGCAGGCCGCCGCCTGCCGTTCGGCCGATATCGAGACGCCGCAGGCGACGCTGCGTCTCGCCGTCGCGGCGACCTCGGCACAGCGCGAACGCGGGCTGATGGGCGTGCCGTTTTTACCGGCGCGCCAGGGGATGCTATTCGCGTTCGCCGACGCCGACAAGTCGCGAGAGTTTTGGATGAAGGACACGATCACGCCGCTCGATATCGTGTTCGTGAAGGCCGACGGGACGATCTCGTCGGTCGCCGCGCGCGTGCCGGCGACGGCGCCGGGGACGCCCGACGATCGGATCGCGCGACGCGACGGCATTGCATCCTATGTGATCGAACTGGCCGCCGGCGAGGCGGCGCACCTCGGGCTGGTACCCGGCATTCGGCTACGCCTGCCCGACATTCCGGCGCAGTAACGGCGGTGCGCGTACCGGCGTCGCTGCTCGCCGCCGTCGCTGCGCTCGGCGCGGCGCCCGCTCCGCTGCCGATGTCGGGCGAACAGATTCTCGGGCGCGGGAAAGCGGTCTTTCGCGCGCACGCGCGACCGGCGTACATCGTCTACGTCGTCGAGCGGCGCGACGCCGTCGACGGGCAGCCGGACTTGGAAAACAGCTACACGCTGAAAGTATGGTGTCGCAGCGCCGACGGCTCGGCACTGCAGCGGCGGGTGTGGAAGGGCGCGGCCTACGGGCCGCTCGAGCACGTCACGGTCGCTTTCGACGCCGCCGTCGATCCCGGGCCGCCGACGGCCGACGTGTTTGCGCGCGCGGCCGCCGTGCCGGCCGCGTCGATGCTGCCCGCGCCGGCGACGGCGCTGCCGACGATCGGGACCGTCATCGTGCAGGCCGATTACGACTATCGCGTCGTGCGCGCCGGCCGCGACGGCGACAGCTTCGATTTGCTGCTCGAACCGCGGCGCGATCCGGCGCGCAATCGCATCGACGAGATCTGGCTCGACGCGTCGACCTTCGAACTGCGCCGCCTGCGCGTGCGCGACCATCTCTTTGAAGGGCTGACCGGCGCAGCGCTCGACGACGAATTCGATCTGCGCTTCAATGATCAGTCGGGGCTGCCGCTGATCGCGTCGATTCACGCGCGCACGCCGGCGGCCGGTTTTGAATCGGACTATCGCTTCTACGACGTGCGGTTTCCCGAGACGCTTCCGGCGTGGTATTTCGAACCGCGGAGCTACGGCGCGCACGTCGCCGAGGCGCCCTCGTGAACATGCGGGCGCAACGCGCCCCGTCCGCCCGGCGTTCAGGAAGGACGTGCCCGAACTTCCGGAAGTCGAGACGATCGCACGCGGCCTCGCCAACGCCGTCACCGGCAAATCGATCCGGTCGGTTGCGGTCAGCCGACCCAAGGTCGCCGTCGCGCCGCCCGGCGAGGACTTCGAGCGGGCGCTGCGGGGCGAGACCGTCGCTGCGGTCGGCCGGCGCGGGAAGTACGTCGTTCTGGCGCTGGCCTCGGGGCGGCGGCTCGTCGTGCACCTGCGAATGACCGGCCGCTTGATTGTCCAGCCGCCCGGGGACCCGGCGGCGGTTCCGTACAGCAACGTGGTCGTGACCTTTACCGAGGGGACCCGGCTGGTCTTTGCCGATGTCCGGCAGTTCGGCCGAATGCGGCTCCTACCGGCCGGCGATCCCTGGGACGCCGACGGCGGGGTCGAACCCCTTTCCCAGGGGTTTACCAGCGACGCGTTTGTGAGTATGCTGGACGGGCGTCGCACGCCGATAAAGTCCTTCCTGCTCGATCAGACCAGGATCGCGGGTGTCGGAAACATTTACGCGTGCGAAGCGTTGTGGGAAGCGGGGATCCGGCCGAGCCGCCCGTCTCGCACGATCAGCAAGCCGGCGAGACGCCGGCTCCACGGTGCAATCCGAGACGTCCTCCAGCGTGCCGTCGAGGCCCGCGGGACGAGCGTGGACGATTACGTCGATGCCCAGGGGCTTCAAGGCGGGTTTCAAAATCAGCTCGCCGTTTACGGCCGCCTCGGTAAGCCATGCTCCCGATGCGGGAAAACGATCGTCAGAACGGTGATCGGGCAGCGCGGGACCTGGTGGTGCCGCGGTTGCCAAAAATAAAAAATACGAACGTAAGGAAGTTACTCCACCATCACTAGCACACTCGACCTCGAACCGCAGCAGCCCGCAGCCGCCGCGGCACCGCAGGCAACTCCCGCCCACGAAGAAGAAGACCAACTAGCGCTCGAACAGCGCCTGTACGAAGAAAGCCTGAAAGTCCTCGACGAGGGCCAGGTTCTCACCGGCGTCATCGTCGCCAAATATCAGGACGAACTGCTGGTCGACATCGGCGGCAAGTCCGAGGGCATCCTGCCCTTCCGCGAGCTTTCGCTCGCGATCGAACCGAAGGAACTCGTCGTCGGCGACACCCTGGAAGTCATGATCCACCGGATCGACGACCAGGACGGCCAGCTCTATCTGAGCGAGCGCCGCGCGCGCGCCCTCAAGACCTGGGAAAAGGTCATCGAAGCGCACGACAACGACGAAGTGATCGAAGCGACGGTCACCCAAGTCGTCAAGGGCGGCGTTCTGGTCGACCTCGGCATGCGCGGGTTCGTCCCCGCCTCGCAGATCCGTCGCCAGCCCGTCGGCAACCTCGACGAACTGGTCGGTAAGAAGCTGCGGCTCAAGGTGATCGACCTCGACCACAAGCGCCACCGGGTCGTCCTCTCACAGCGCCAGGTGCTCGAGGAAGAGCTCAACGCGAAGAAGCTCGAGCTGCTCGGCACGCTGCAGGTCGGTCAGATTCGCGAAGGCGTCGTCGTGCGGCTGGCGGAGTTCGGCGCGTTCGTCGACCTGGGCGGCATCGACGGGCTCATCCACAACAGCGAGCTGTCGTACGCGCGCATCAAGCATCCTTCGGAGGTCGTCAAGATCGGCGACACCGTTTCGGTCGAAGTGATGAAGTTCGATCCCGAGGCGAAGAAGGTCTCACTCTCGCTCAAGCACGCGCTGCCCGATCCCTGGGTCGAGCACGCCGACAAACTGTACGAGGGCAACAAGCTCGTCGCGCAGATCGTCAAGGTCACGCCGAACTATCTCCTGGTCGAGATCGTCCCCGGCGTGCTCGCGATGGTGCCGAAGGGTGAGTTCGATGCGCAGGTCCAGTACTCGCCGGGCCAAGAGGTCGACGTGACGCTGCTGACGATCAACAACGGCACACGCCGCATCACCGGATCGATCCAGCACGTCGCCGACGTTGCACCCGAGGAGTTCGAACAGCTCGCCTCTGAGGAGGGCTTCGGTCCGCTCGGTTCCGAACTCTCGCCGACGCTCTAAGGGGCCGATCGACCCTGTGGTCGCGGACGATCGATCCAAACGGGCGAGGAGTATACTCCTCGCCCTTTCGGTCGTTGTGCTGCTGTACGTGCGGCCGCGCTCGCCGCAGCCGCAGCCCGTGCTCGAGCCAGGCTGATGGCGAAGCTGCGGGTCGGCCTGACCGGCGGAATCGGCTCGGGCAAGAGCGCCGTCGCCGAGCTCTTCGGCCGCCGGGGCGCGACGCTGATCGACGGCGACCTGCTGGCGCGCGAGGTCGTCGCGCCCGGCAGCGAGGGGCTGCATGAGATTGCCGCGCGCTGGCCGGGTGTCATCGATGCGGCCGGCGCGCTCGACCGCCCGGCGCTGGCGCGCATCGTCTTCGCCGATGACGCCGCGCGCGCGCAACTCAACGGGATCACGCACCCGCGCGTGCGCGCCCTGGCGGCGCAGCGGGAGGCGGAAGCGCCGGACGGAATCGTCGTCCACATCGTGCCGCTATTGTTCGAGGGCGATTTCTGGCGTGCATGCGACCGCACCGTCTTGGTCGTCGCGCCGCTCGCGGAGCGCATCGCACGCGTGGTCGCGCGCGATCGCGTCGCGCCGGTTGACGTCGAACGCCGCATCGCGGCGCAGATCGATCCGGCGCTGGCGCGCGCCCGCGCCGATTACCCCATCGAGAACGACGGGGACCTGGCGCAGCTTTCCGAACGCAGCCGCACCGTCTACGACGCGCTGCTGCACGACCTCGCCGCAAAGGAGCCTTCATGAGCGCAACTCCGCTCGAACCTCAAGCGCCGGTGAAGCTTGAGGAGATCCTGATGCGAGCGTGGCGTCTGTTTCGCGCCAACGTGATCACCGCGTTGCCGATTGCGGTGCTCACCGCAATCACCTTCGCGATCATCGCCTCGGTTGCGGCAGCCGTTGTCCTCGCGCTGGCACCGGGCCAGTTGGCCCTCGCGACGGCGCAGAGCCAGTTGCCCACCTTGCACGCTGCCCACGCGGGTGCGAGCCGAGGGGAGAGCGTGCCCGCGTCCGTTATCTGGCTGGCCGTGGGTGTCTGGCTCGCCGCAGTGGTCGTGGGTTGTTGCGCGCAGGCCTGGATCTACGCGGTGATCTACGGGCTCGCGAACGCACAGTGGGAGAGCGGTTCGGCGACGCTCGCGGCCGGATTCAGCGCGGGATGTAAACGTTTCGGAGCGGTATTCGTCTCGGGGATCGGTTTCGTCGGCCTGGCAATTGCGGCGCTGGTCCTGGCGCTGCCGACGTTGTTCCTCTCGTTTCTCGCCCTGGTGCTTTTCACGATGTACGTGCTTCCGGCCGCGGTTGGTGGAGGGCGTGCCGGGTTCGCGGCGATTCGCGAGTCGTTTCAACTCGTGCGGCACGCGTTCGGGACCTCGGCCATCGCGCTGCTAATCCTGTGGGCCATTCAGCAAGGGATCTCGTTCCTGGCCGTTCCGTTCATCTTGCCGCTCCAGTTCGGATTCATGTTTTCCGCAGCCAATAACGATCCGACGCCGCACGTCGCGCTCTGGTTGATCGCGGTGGCGGCCGGCGGCTACGTGCTGATCATCGGTGCGTCCTGCGCGTACGTGGGTTACATGGCGCTCGTGCAGACGGGGTTATATCACGCGCTGCGCGCTCGTCAGGAAATAGCTGTCGCGACGTCCTCGGTGCCTGCGATACCCCAACCCTAGGGCGCGGGGCTGGCGGCGCTTTCGAAAGCCGGCGCGCTGCGGCCCACGTCGAAGATGCGTTCGTCCCCGATCGCGTCGACAAAACCGCGCACGACGTAGTTGCCGCCGGGGCGGATGTTGAGCGCGCGCGACAGGCGGACCGAGCCCGAAGCGTCGTTCAAGCGCGGATAGGCGCCGTCGAGGTAGGCCTCACCCGCGATCGTGCGGACCGTCGATGGTTTTCCGGCCAGAACCTCCGCGATCGTCGCGGGCGGGTCGAACGTGAGCGGCGTGTCGATCACGGTGCCGAAATTTGTGCCCAGCATCGCCACCCGCACGGTCGAGGTGCCGGCCGACAGCGAGCGGTGATCGTCGGTGGTCGCATCGACCACGACCTGGCCCAGCCGGAGCAGTCCGGGTGAGACGTCGAGCTGCCGCGTGATGGGAATCGGTTTGTGACCGGTCACCGACGACCACAGCGGGTTGTCGTCGCGCACGATGTCGATGCGGAACAGGTCGGCGGTCGGGAACTGCAGGCGGACGAGGTGCCCGGTCGCGTTATGCAGCGCGATCGTCACCGTGAAGGGCGTCAGCAGCGCCCGGCCGTCGCGTTCGAGGCCGACGACCGCCCAGACCCGATGCGCCGGTGCCGGACGCGGCGTCATCGTCGCGGCCGCTGCTGCTCCCGCCGCGATGAAATCAGCGCGCGTCACCCCAACGTCTTGCGCGCAGCCGACCGAAGTCCCACCTCGTTCAGCGCCCTTGGCGCAGAACGCGTCCCGGGCGGGCCCCCGTCAGCACGCCGCCGCGCAGCGCCGCGCGCCCGTTGACGTAGACATCGCGAATCCCCTCCGGCGGCGCGAACGGGCGCTCGTAGGTCGCGCGATCGATCACCCGGTCCAGGTCGAGCACGACTAGGTCGGCGTGCGCGCCGAGCACGATGCGCCCGCGGTCGCGCAGGCCGAACAGATCGGCCGGCAGCGAGGTCATGCGACGGACCGCTTCGGCCGCATCGAAGACGCGCCGCCCGCGTACGTAACGGCCGAAGATGCGCGGAAACGTGCCGTAGGTCCGCGGATGGGGAACGCCGCGGGCAGTGATGCCGCTGAACGCGCGCGCCGACGCGTCGCTTCCGACGCAGCAGAACGATGCGCTCAGCACCGCCGCGACATCGTCCTCGTTCATGGAAAAGAACGCGCAGTCGACCCGCAGCGACTCCTCGACCAGCAGCCGAATCACGGCCGCGGACGGCTTCATGCGCCAGTGGCGGGCGAGCGCGTCGATGCGCATTCCGGCGAGGTCGGCGTTGCGCTCGCTGCCGACGTCGGTAACCAGGATCGTGTCCCAGCCGTCACCGCCCAGCAGCGGATCGCGCGCGAGTTCGAGCGCGAAGGCGGTCGCAGCCGCGAACGCCGGATCGCGCAGCCGTTCGAGCGCCGCATCGTCGCCGCCGTCACGTGCGCGCGACGGCAGGATCGTCGCAAGCTCGGTCCACGATGCGACGTACGGATAGGCGTCGCACGCCACGCCGGCGTCGCGACCCGCGCGATCGAGCATCGGCAGCGTGCGATGCACCTTGCCCCAGTTGCGCTTTCCTGCCGCTTTGTGGTGCGAGCACTGCACCGCGACGCCGGCCGCGGCACCGATTGCCAACGCTTCGGCGATCGCTTCTTCGAGCTCGTCACCTTCATCGCGCACGTGCGACACGTAGCGCGCAGCACCGGCCGCCCGCGCCGCTTGCGCACACGCCACCAATTCGGCGCGGTCGGCATGGCGTCCCGGTTCGTAGATCAGGCCGCTCGAAACGCCGAGCGCGCCTTGGTCGACCGCATCGCGAACGAGCCGTGCTTGCGCTTTCGTTTCGTCGGCGTCAAGCGCGCGCGCCGCGTCGCCCGCGATGCAACGGCGCGTCGTTCCCAAACCGACCAGCGACGCGACGTTGAGCGCGACGCCCTCTTGCTCGAGCAGCGTGAAGAATCCATCGAATGTCGTCCATGCGACCTCGAGCCGATACTGGCTCGCATCACGTTGTTTCGCCGTCAGCGCGGCGCCTTGCAGCGGCGCGATCGACGTTCCGCAGTTGCCGCCGATCTCGGTCGTGACGCCCTGGCAAACCTTGCCCTCGCAGCGCCCATCGACCAGCCAGAGCTCGTCGGAATGCGAATGAACGTCGATAAAACCGGGCACCAGTGCCAGGGAACTGCAGGCAACGCGCTCGTGTGCGTCACGCTCGGAAAGATCGCCGATTGCGACGATCCGTCCGTCGGCGACGCCGACGTCGGTCGTGAACGGTGCGGCCCCAGTCCCGTCGAAGACCGAGGGCCCTTCGAAGACGGTCCCGAGCACCGTTTAAGCTACCCGTCGCTGGGTACAGGATGATAGGTGGGCCTTGAGCTCGGGGGAGACTATTTCCAACATGGCGATCAACGATAACGTATCAGACAACGGCGGCGGCATGAGCGTGCGCGAAGCCGGCAAACGCGGCGGCGACCGGGTGAAGGCGAAGTACGGCTCGGAGTTCTACGAAGCCATTGGCCGCAAGGGCGGCGAGGCGACGAAAAGCAAGTACGGCCCGGCTTTTTACGAGGAAATCGGCGCCAAGGGCGGCCAGAAGCTGAAGCGCACGGCTAAATCGGCGATCTGACCCATGGCCGACCCGAAGAAGCCTGCGGCGAAGCCGAAGGCGGCGAAGGTCGACGGCGAAATGTCGGTGCGCGAAGCCGGCAAAAAGGGCGGCGATACGGTACGCGATCGCTACGGCTCGGGCTTCTTCGAGGAAATCGGCCGCAAGGGCGGCCAGGCGACGCGCGAGCGTCATGGTGCCGAGTTCTATGAAGCGATCGGACAAAAAGGCGGCCAAGTCGTCAAAGAAAAGTACGGTCCGAACTTCTACGAGCAAATCGGCCATAAGGGCGGTCAGAAGGTCAAGCAGCTGATCGCGGAAGCGAAGAAAAGCGCACGGCGCGGCGGCGAAAGCTGACGCGCCGCGGTCGTTTGGGGCCGCAACGAGCGTCATCGCGTGCCCGGGCGCTCGCCCACGATCCGCCCGAGCCGTGCGTCGCCGGTGCGGAAATCGATCGTCATCGACGCGACCGTGACCGTCGCGCCGGCGTCGGTGATCGTCGCCGTGTGATCGATGGTGAGGATCCGGCTCGCGCCGACGTACCGCGCGCCGGTGGTGGCGAAGGTTCGCGTGCGGCCCCCGCCGAGGTCTTCCTCGAATGTGACGGGCCCCGCGACGGTCAGGTCGTTGGTGACGGTGTTGACCGTCACGTTGTCGGCGCTCATCAGCACGTCGGGTTTGCCGACGCGATGAATGTGTCCGTCCCGCACGTGGTCGATCTGCGCCTGCGCGCCGTCGGGACTCATGGTGACCTTATCGTAATCGAGCGACCAGGCTTGGCCGTTCAGTCGCTTCCCGGTTACCCGTCCGGCCACCAGCGTCGAGGGTCCCTGGACATGCTGGATCGTGACGTCGCTTCCGGCTCGGCCGATCTCGAAGCCGACCCACGCCAGAAATGCCAGCGCGACGATGGCGACTGCGGTGCGCCAGGGAAACGTCACGACCGCTTGCCCGCGACGAGCGGGATGAGAATGATAAACGCCAGCGCGACGGCGACCGGCAGCGGTCCGAGCGCTGCGTACGGCCCGGGCGCCGGCGCGCCGACATCGCCGACGACGGTCGCGGGGCCGCCGAGCGTCGTGCGCACGGTCCAATCGCCGTCGGGCGCGACGATCCCGCTGATGCCGGTTGCGCCCGCGCGCAGCACCCAGCGGCCGGTTTCGACCGCGCGCAGCGATGCAGCCATGGCGTGCTCGTACGGAAATTCCGTCGTGCCGAACCAGGCGTCGTCGGTTGCGATCAGCAGCAGCGAGGGGTTATCGCGCAGCCGCGCGTGCGCGATGTCGCCGAACAGCGACTCCCAGCAGATCAAGGGTGTCGCACCGTCGATCGTCTCGACGGTATTGACCGCGGGCGTGTACGCTCCGATCTGATCGGCATACGGGAGGGTGCGCACCCAGTCTGGACCCGGAATATACTCGGCCATCGGCACCAGTTGCTCTTTGCCGTAGATGGCACGCGCGCCGGCGTACTGCGCGAGCCCAGGCGCATGCGGATCGTAGATATAGAGTGCGTTCGCGAGCCGCGCGCCGCCGATGCGCGCGAGCGAGCCGACGTAGAGCGTCGCGTCGATCTCGTGCGCGAGTTCAGCGAACTGCGCACCGAGCGCACGTGCCGCCGGCGCCGGGTTATTCAAGTCGGTCGTGATGACGGTCTCGGGCCAGAGCACGAGCGATGGATGCGCCGCACGCAGCGCGCGCGTCATCGCCGTGTAGCGGTCGATCGCGACCGCGAAACCGGTGCGGCTCATCTTGAGCGTTTGCGGGATGCCGCCTTGCACCGCGGCGACGCGGCGCGCCGGCGGCGCAAAGTGGCGGGCCGGCCAGAACGACCAGGCCAGCGACGCGCAGACGATCACCGCGAGCCAGGCCGCCGCGGCCGTGATCCCGCGCCGAGGGTCGCGCGAGTCGAGCAGCCACCAGCCCAGCGCTGCGGCGGGCAGCGCGACCGCGAACGTGATCCCGTAGACCCCGGCGAACGCGGCCAGCGGACGCAGCGGCGAGTCGATCAGCGCCAGGCCGATCTGCTCGAGCGGGCAGCCCCAGGTTCCGGACGAGCGCAGGTACTCCCCCAGGGTGTACGCCGCCGCCGCCACCAAGGGAACGGTGCGAACGTCGCAGCGCCGCGCCGCGAACGACGCGAGCACGGCGGCGAACGCAAACGCCGGTGCTTCGATTGCGGCGCCTCCGATGTCAAGGATCGGCGCGGCGGGTCCGAGCAGCGCGCCTGCAGTCTCTCCGAACCACGTGAATCCGAATGCGAAGAATACGAGCCCGCTCGCATATCCGACGAGAGCGGCCGAACGCGGAGTGAGGCTGCACCACGACGCGAGAAGCCCCGCCAACGCAAAGGGTGATACCCACCACCAACCGGTGCGCGGGAAGGCCAGGTGCAAGCCGAACGCGCACACCAACGCGACGGCCGTTGCACGAACGGTCGCGGAGGAGAGAACGGTGCGTCGGCTGCGTGAGGCCGTGCTAGTCGCGGCGATGATAGTACTGTCCGGGTGCGGGCATCAGGTGACGGGCCTCAATCAGCCCAACGGCGGTATCGTTCCGTCCGGTCAGACCCTCATCCGCTTCGAGACCGATGGTCAGCCCGATTTCAACAACTACAAGTACCTGATCGTTCTCAACACCGGCGGCAACGGCCACGTGCCCTATGCCCTCGGCTACAACTCGAATTACACCGATTGGTCGTTCGCCATTTTAGTCGGCGGCGGCCCGAACTTCGCCAACGCGCCGGTGATCTTCCAGTACTTCTCGGATGCCTCGCAGGCCGGGGGCGTCAACAAACGCACGCTCGGCTACGCGACCGGAACGCTCAACTTTAGCGTGCTGTCCCCTACCAGCGCCGCGACCTACGGCTTCGACATTCGCTTCAACCGGTGCATCCTCGATTATCCGTCGCCGATCAGCACGACCGGACAGCCAACCCCGGCGCCGTCGCCGCACCCCGTCGGCCAGTCATGTCCCCCGTTCTTCTACCTGCCGTCGTCGACGTGGGTGATGAACATGTTCTCGATCGATTCGACCGACACGGTCGTCGATTCGCTGGGAAACGGGCCGTCGGACGTGTCGTATCCGGGCTTCAGCATCAACACGGCCGGGACGCTGCCCGGCCAGTCCTACATCAAGCCCGTAACCGGAACGTCGCCGCAAAACCCCTCCGCCGCAATCTACGGAGTCGTCGTCTTCAGCACGCCGTAGTGGGTTCGGCCTCCGACCGAACCCTTCGCGTTGTGGCTTCGCCCAAAGCCGGCCTCGAAAGCGATCGATCTGCGGCCGTTCACTCCGTGTCGCAGGGCGGGTGGCCGCAGGCGCAGGTTGATTCCATCTCCTCGTCCGTCGAATCGCGCCGCTCGCAGATGTCGCTGCAGTAGGACGCGCCCTCGAGGCCACCGGTGACCATGCAGTTGCACTCCTGGTACTCGCAGGGCTGGGTGTACGTATTCATGCGTCCCCTTTACCACGTCCAGCCCGGATTCAGCAAGACTGCTGCGGCGTTCACTGACCTCCGGGAACGCCGTACGTGAAGGCGGCGCTGGTGAGGCTGCCCGGGATGACCGAATTGAGCGTCGGCGTCTGAGCGATCCCGAAATTCGCCCCTTGCGAGGGAAATGCGAGCAGCGTCACGGTGAAGTAGACCTGTTTGAGATCTTCGTTGTAGGAGGCCCGCAGCTCGTAGCACTCGCCGACGATGTGCCGGTAGTAGATGTTCTTGCTCTCCAGCCGCATGTGGTTATGCCAATCGATGAAGGTCGCGATCTGCAGGTCGCTCTCGTATCCGAACGGGGTGGCGATCTGGACGTTGGTGCGGTCGAACCCGAAACCGGAGCCGGGCGTGAAGCTGCCGCCGATCAGCACCGTCGAACGCGGCGACGGCTGCGAGGTGATCTGATAGCCGACCGCCTGCGCCTGGCGATTGAAGAACGTCGTCGCCGTCAGCGAAAACGTATAGACGTTCCCGTTGAAGAGCCGCAGCACGTCGTTGGCCTGCTTGAGCCCGGCGCCGAGCACGTCGAACGCCTTGAATGGTTCGGCCAGCGGTCCGTTCACCTGCGACTCGGTATACGAGATCGTGTTGACGATGTGGTTCCAGACCGGCGTGGTCAGCGTCGCGAGCTGACCGATCTGCGCCTTCTCGTCGCCAGTGGCGTAGTAGTCTTGCTGGACCGTCAGCTGGGCCGAGAAATCGCTGTCCAGGAAATGCGCGAGCGCTGGACCCAGCTGCATGCGCGCCTCAGCGCGGCTGGTCTGCAGGTTCGCCGTCGGATCGTCATAGACGCCAATCGTATATTGGGTCGTGATCGGCACCGCTTTGAAATTGGGGAAGATCTGCGTCAGCGGCCGGATCGTCAGCTCGGGTTCTTTTTGGACGTTGGTCTGTGAGTTTGAATCATAGCGATCGTAGGTCAGTTCGTAGTCGTACGACTGTCCGACGTAGTGTGTCAGGGTCTGGAAATGCAGCGTGTCGGTCGTGCCGCCGGCGACCCCGTAATAGCCGCCGCTGCTGCTGGTCGTATATGACAGGGCCAGATCGTTCTGAAGTTTTTGCGAGAGCTGCAGGTGGTCGGTGAGCCCGTAGTTGTCGGTGGACGACAGCGATCCGGTTGAGGTTCGCGAGAAACTGTAGTCTTGGTGGTCGCCGCGAACGTCGGCGTGGTCGACCGCCGCGTTGATCGTGTACTGCGCCGGCAGCGTGGTCAACGGCCCGTAATCACCGGTGTAGTTCAGCGCCACCTGGCCGCGCGTAGCGCGCGAGAAGTTCTCCTGGTCGTTGATGGCGAGGTTCGTATTCTGCGAGCCGTCGATGCGGTTCTTGATGTTGTAGAAGTTGATGTCGGTCTGTCGGCGACCGTCCTTGCGCCGGATCGTCGCGACGTAGCCGATCCCGAGCCCGATCTTCGTGTACTCCTCGATGCGGTAGTACCCGTAGTAGTAGTCGCTGGGCGAGAACCCGACGCGGGCCTTGATCCAGAAACCTTCGGCCTGCGAGTAGCCGACGATCGGCACGAAACCGGGGTTGCGGCGCGAGCCTTGCTCGTCTTGGCGCAGCGAGATCACGACGATGGGCAGCCACAATACCGCCAGCGCGCCGAGATAGAGCACGGCCGACTTCGCGACCGCCTTGTCGCCCGGATAGACGTCGAGCGTCTTCGATTCGATGTGATACCCGCCGCGCGGGTTCTCGCAGGTGGTTAGGTTGGCGTGTTCGACATGGGTGACGCCCTCGTGGTCGGTCACCATGGTCGTGCCTTTGAAATAGAGTTTCCCCCGCTCGACGCCGTTGGTCGATTCGCCGTGACCGTTGAGCAGGATCGCATTCTGGTTGAGCGTGTCGAAGCGGATTCCGTCCGCGTAGAAGACCGTGTCGCCGGCGCTGTTACGCACGAACGTGTGGCCGGTGATGTCGATGTAGCGCTTACCGTCGTAGTGCGCGTGGTCGCCGCCCAGCACGCCCTGCTGGTAGAGGATGGTGACGTGCCCGTCGAGATCCTCGGGCTCACCCTTCGTATTCTTGCCGGTCAAGTGATCGCCGAGGATCGCGTAGTCGTTGGGTCCCAGCGTCTCGCCCGGTTCCGGTGTTGCCGACGGCGTCGGCGACGCGCGCACGATCGGCCCGGCGCTGGGACGCAGCGCGGGAACCGGGGTCGGTTCGGGCGGGATCGTCGCCTGCTGGATGATCACCGGGCCCGGGGTGCCGGTCGAGGAGGTCGGCGTCGGCAGCGGCGGCGGCGGGACGGGCGTGGTGGTGGGAAGCGGCGCCGGGATCAGGACTTGCGGTCCGCCTGGGGCGAAGGGCGGCCCCACCAGCGGCGGCAGCGTGGGCGAGGCCGTCGGCGACGGCGTCGGCGAGGGCGAGCCCGATGCGGCCGGACTCGCGGAGGCTTCGGCCTGCGCTACCTGCGCGGGCCCCGTGTCGCCGCAATGCTGCAGCAGCGCAATCGCGTGCCGGGCGTCATCATCGGCCGCCCCGGCCGGCAGCGACCCCAGCGTCAGCGAGAGCGCGACGAACGCCGCACTCGCCCGCAGGAGCGAGTGAATCACCGGTCTTCGTGCCAGATAAGAATTCCGCCGACGGCGCCCACAACGATGTTCGGCAACCACGAGGCAACGTAGGGATCGAGCGATCCGTTGCGGCCGAGGGCCCCGGCCAGCGCGACGATCCCGTAATATATGAAGAGGAGCACAATTGAAAGGACGATCCCGAGCATTCGGCCGTTCTTCCCGAACCGAACCGCGAGCGGCACCGCGATGATCACCGCGATGAACGACGCGAACGGATAGGCGTATTTGCTGCCTAGCGTGAGCTCACGCGCTGCGAGATCCGTGCCGCCCTGGCCGGTCTGCTTGCGAAACGCGATGTCCTGTGAGAGCCGCTTCGTGTTCATCGTGTAGGTATCGTTGAAGGCGCTGCTCAGGAAGTTCTGACCGTTGTCGCCCATCGGCAGCGAGAGGCGCACTTCGCGCGCTGCCACGTCGACCGCGCCGATCTGGCCGTCGGCTTTGATCTGGGTGCGCACCGCATGGTCGAGGATGATCTCGCCGTCTTCGATCCGGGCCGTTTTTGCGGTCAGGATCTGCACGAACGGCGAACTGCGATCGGGCTGATAGATCATCACATTCGACATCGACTTGCCGTCGGAGGACACGGACTGGATGTAGAACATGTCGCCGGTCGCCGGGTCGGCACGGAAGATGTTGGGTTCGATCGGCAGCGTCTGCGACTTGTACAGGATCTGATAGAAGCTGCGGGTCGAGAGATCGGTCGCCACCGGTGCGATGTTTTCGTTGATGAGGAAGGCTGCGACCGCGATCGCGGCGCCCGCCAGCAGCGGCAGCCGGATGATACGCACGAACGGGATGCCCGAGGTGCGCAGGGCCGTGATCTCGTTGTCCGCCATCAGGCGGCCGAAGCCGAGCAACGTGCCGAACAGGCACGCGAACGGAAACGCCATCGGGGTTGCCTGCGGCACGCGAAACAGCAGAAAACGCAGCACCAGAAAGACCGGCGCGCCCTTGTTCACCAAGTAGTCGGCGGCGAGCACGAAGATGTTCGCGAACCAGAACAGGAAGAAGGCAGCCAAGGCGAAGCCGAACGGCGCCGCGACCTCGCGCAGCAGGTAGGCGTCGAGGATCGGAAGCCGCGGCCTGGGCGGAAGCGCGCGCGCGAACACCGGCGTGCGCAGCCCTGGGAATGCCGCCATGCTAGCGCCCCGGCCGCACGGCGGCAGGCATGCTATTTGAGGCCGGCGACGACGCGGTCGACATAGGCACGCGTTTCCGCGAACGGCGGGATCCCGTGCGCGGCGTCGACCGCGCCGGGACCGGCGTTGTACGCGGCGACCGCGAGCCGGACGTTTCCTTTATAGCGGCGCAGCAGGTCGTGAAGGTAGCGGCTCCCGGCGTCAACATTCTGATATGGATCGAACGGATTGGTGACGCGGTACATCGCGGACGTGCCCGGCATCAGCTGCATCAGGCCCTGGGCCCCAACCCGCGACACGGCCGCCGGGTCGCCGTGCGACTCGGCATCGATCACCGAAAACAGCAGCTTGGGATCGACGTCGTTCGAGGACGCGGCCGAGCGCACGAGCGAATTGAGCTGGCCTGAGGGCAGCGCGTGGGAACCACCAGGGAGAAAACCGCCCACGCAACCCGAGAGGAACGCGAAGGCGAGGGCAGCCACTGCCCAAGGGGCGCGCGGGAACACGGTAGCCGACGATTCGCCGCCCCACCGAACCCGCCTTGCCCATGCCGCCCGCCCACACCGGATCCTCACGATTCGCAAACGGCCGAATTCGGGGGCTGGACGCTGCGGCGAGGAGCCCATGCGGGCGAGGTAAGCAGTCCGACCGTCCCGTTGGGCTCTCAGAGCCGCCGAAGCAACGGTCGCGATACTGGGCGACGATGTACAGAAAGCTGTTCGTGCTCGCGTTGATCGCGTTTGCCCCGTTACCGGCTGCCGCCGCCGGGGTGGGAATTGGGTTGCTGCCGCAGGCAGTCGGGCAGCGCGCGCACCTGCGCGTGGTGCGGACCGTCCAAGGTACGACCGGGCCGCTCCCGGCGACGATGGCGTTCGATCTCGTGCGCCGCACCGCAACGACCCTCGTGATCGAGCGCCAGCGTCCGGATGGTACGCCGAACCTCTCGGTGCTGACCGAGAACAAGGACGGTTCGCTCGCCCTCACCGAGGATGCGCGCGGAACGGCCGCCGACGCCGATGTCAGCGAGGTCCTCGTCGGCCTGAACCTCGCGCTCGCAGCGACGCGCGGAGCAGACACCTCGACGCATGAAACATGGGTTGCGACCATTCCGGTCGGGCCGACCACCGGTGGACCCGCTGCCAGCGTCGCGCTCATTTCTTCGAACATCGCCGGCAGCGAATTCGACTTCAGCGGCGACGGCCAAGCAACGGCGAGCGCGCCGACGGACCGACGGCGCAACAGCGGATCATCGGGCGGCATCGGCGGAGGCGGCTCACCGGGCGGGATGGGCGGAGGCGGCGGCGGTGGTTTCCCCGGCGGCGGGCGCGGCGGGCGCTCGCGCGGCGGCGAAAGCGGCGGCGGCGGCGGCGGCGGCGCAGAGGGTGCGCCGGTCAGCGTGCACGTCGCCGGCCACGTCAGCAACGGCCGGATCGCTCAGGTCGTGATCTCGCAGACGCGCTCGGTCACGATCGCCAGCCTGCCCTACATCAACGTCGGCAGTTGGTCAATCACCGTTTTGAAATAACTTCGACTCACGCATACGACGAGATTTCGATGAGGCTGCCATCGGGGTCGCGGCAATAGACCGATCGCAGCCGTCCTCGAGCGCCCTCTTTTTCGACCGGACCCAGCTCGATGGTGACGCCGCACGCCTGGAGGTGCGCGACGACCTGATCTGGACCGGTGTCGGTCAGGAAACACAAGTCCTCGCTGCCTGAAGCGACGTTATCGCCGGTAAACCAGTCGCGCTTGTCGGCGGAGGTCGGGCGCACGTTCATCTTCTGCGTGCCGAACACCAGTGACGCGCGCGGCGGTTTGCCCTCACCCGGCGCAAAATCTCGTCGCGTCATGCCGAGCACGCGCACGTACCAGGCCACGGTGGCCTCGACATCGCGCACGTTCAACACGAGATGATCGAGCGCTTGAACAACGAGCGGCCCGGCTGCACCATTCGGTTCCGTCATCAAGAGGCGTGGTTTCTTAGCGCCGCCGGCGTTCTCTTTGGCCTGGTTCGCGCATCACGATCGGTTTGCTCGAACGTATGTTCGCATCGGTAACCGCGTGCAGCGAATGGCGTTTGGGCGTCCTCTCGCGCAGTCTTGATAAATGAATGCTGACCAAGCGTTGCCGCCGGGCGGAGGGTGGGCTATAGTGGAGCGCAGTGGACCACAGTGGAGCGTAGTGGGAGATCTATGCCGGATCGCCCATTGTTCGCAGGCTCGGTCGACCACAACCTTGACGACAAGGGTCGCCTCGTCGTGCCCGCCCGTTTTCGCGAACGTCTGGGCGCCGGCTTCTTTCTTACGATCGGCGAGCCCGACCGCTGCCTGGCGCTTTATCCGGCGGCGACCTGGACCGACGTCTGCGCACGCCTGGAGAGTGCCCCGGTAAAAGACGCGCGCTACCGCGCCTTCGTCCGCCACCTGTTCGCGCACACCGAGGAGATGAGCTGCGATGCCCAGGGACGGCTGGTGATCCCGGCCGCGCTGCGGGCCTGGGCCGAGATGGACAAGGACGTCGTCTCGATCGGTTCGATGACGCGGGTCGAGCTGTGGGCCAAGGACCGCTACGACGAGCACCTGGCGCACCGCGGCGAGCTGGGCGACTTTGCCTCGGAGCTGGGGCTGTTTTGATTGATGCCGCACATCCCCGTCCTGGCCGGTCCAGCGCTCGACGCGCTGGCGATCCGGTCGTCCGGCACCTACGTCGATGCGACCTTCGGGGCGGGCGGACACAGCGCGCTCATCCTGGAGCAGCTCGGTGCGGCGGGCCGGCTGGTGGCGCTCGACGCGGACCCTTCGGCGGGCGCGTTCGCTCCGGTCGACCCGCGCTTCACCCTGGTGCACGCCAACTTCCGCGCGCTGGCGGAACAGCTCGATGCGCTGGGGATCGCGACGATCGACGGCGTGCTGTTCGACCTGGGGGTGAGCTCGATGCAGTTCGATGAAGGCGAGCGCGGCTTCTCGTTCCGCGTCGCGGCGCCGCTCGACATGCGGTTGGATCCGACTGCCGGCGAATCGGTCGCGACCTTCCTCGCCACCCGCGACGAACGCGAAATCGCCGACGTGATCTACGGCTACGGCGAAGAGCGCGCGTCGCGCCGGATCGCGCGCGCGATCGTCGCGCTGCGCGAGGCCGGCACTCCGGTCCGCGACACCGTCGACCTGGCCGGCGTCGTCGCGCGCAGCGTGCAGCGCGGCGCCGATCGCGGCGCGATTCACCCAGCCACGCGCACCTTTCAAGCCCTCCGCATCGCCGTGAACGACGAGCTCGGCGCCCTGCACGCCGGACTCGACGCTGCGCTCGAGCGCACCGTCCCCGGCGGACGCATCGCCGCCATCAGTTTCCACTCGCTCGAGGACCGCATCGTGAAGCACACCTTTCGCGAAGACCCCCGGGTGCGGGCGCTCGCGCGCAAACCGATCGTCGCCGGTGATGAAGAAGTCGCCGCAAACCCGCGCGCCCGCAGTGCCAAGCTGCGCGTCGCCGAACGCGTTGCGGTGACGGAATGATCGCGCAGGCGCGCGTCGCGCCGCAGCCCCGCCACATCGAACGCGTGCGCCGCGCGACGAAACGCCGCGTCCGCCGCAGCCGCGTGCGCATCCACCGTCCGGTGTTCGCCGTGCTCGCGTTGGCCGTGCTCGTTCTGGTGCCGCTGCTGACGTACGTCAAGCTGACCTCCGACCTGACGTCGCTCACCTACGCGCTGGCGGAGACCGAGCAGAAGCGCACCGCGCTGCTCGATGATTCGCAGCGGCTCGAGGAAACGATCGCGAAGCTCAAGTCGCCCGAACGCCTCGCCCAGCTCGCCACCCAGCTCAAGATGCACGATCCGCACGTCTACGCCGTCGTCCAGCTGCCGCTGCCGAAGGTTCAGCCGAAGCCGACCGGGATCGCCTTCTTCGGCTGGATCACGCAT
>Ga0182024_10002610_pt1 | contig 44387 bp, 36 predicted proteins | sample P32metaG_FD_120480 | JGI IMG/M metagenome (GOLD analysis project Ga0182024, IMG submission 120480) | Permafrost microbial communities from Stordalen Mire, Sweden - P3-2 metaG (Illumina Assembly) | ecosystem: Environmental > Terrestrial > Soil > Wetlands > Permafrost | place: Sweden: Stordalen... | reverse complement strand
TCCATATCGACGGGAAGGTTTGGCACCTCGATGTCGGCTCGTCGCATCCTGGGGCTGAAGCCGGTCCCAAGGGTTGGGCTGTTCGCCCATTAAAGCGGTACGCGAGCTGGGTTTAGAACGTAGTTATCACTGCGTCCCTAGGGAGTAATCCCTAGGTGCCCACCGGCTCATATCGGTGAAACCCTGAGCAATACAACCGAACGTTAAGTTCAGGGCAATACCGAGGGAAGGCCAACTAATGAAAGCGTCTGACGCGTCCTACGTTGCAGGATTCCTCGATGGCGATGGGAGTATCCACTTCCAACTCGTCAAGCAGAAGGAGTACCGGTTCGGTTACTACATCCGATCCACCGTCTCGTTCTCTCAGAGCACCTCCGCTCGATCAGGTCTGGAGCAACTCCAGGCAGTGGTTGAAGGCGGGTATCTGCGGGACCGGGGCACCGGGATGAGTGACCTCGTACTTACCAGTCGACCGTTACTTCAAAAGCTGCTGACAGCCGTCGAGCCGTACGTGATCTTCAAAAGGGTTCATGTGCGGGAAGCGCTTCTATTGCTTCCTCAACTCGATCGAGTGAGGGATCCAGAGAAGTTCCTGCATCTGGCGTATAAAGTGGACGCTTTCGCAGCCCTAAACTATTCGAAAACGAAGCGGATATTCGCCGCGGATGTTGAGCGACATCTGCGTAGCATGGGTGTGTTGTGCCCCTGTAACGACTTCCTCGCTAGCCACAGCGAGGGGATGGCATCATAAAACTGTTGGAACTCTCCAACAGACACGGACGCCATGACACGCCGGCCCCTAGAAATAGGGTGAAGGTATAGTCTATGCCCGTAGTAATACGGGAGTTCATGCGTGAGACAGTTCGGTCCCTATCCGATGCAGCCGTAGGAGACCTGAGGAAGGCTGTCCCTAGTACGAGAGGACCGGGACGGACGTAGCTCTCGTGTGCCAGTTGTCCTGCCAAGGGCATGGCTGGTTAGCGACCTACGGATGGGATAAGCGCTGAAAGCATCTAAGCGCGAAGCTCGTTCCAAGATGAGGTCTCCCACAGGACAACCTGGTAAGGCCCGTGGCTAGACGACCACGTTGATAGGCCGGAGGTGTAAGCACGGCAACGTGTTCAGCCGACCGGTACTAATCGGCCGAGGGCTTGGAGAGCTTTTTATGCTCGTGCTCGCTATGGAACGCTCACGGGACGGCCGCAGGGCCGCTCGTGGGTGGACCCGATGTCTCGTCGGCCGACGCCGACGGGTCGCGGTCCACCCGGAGCATGATTTCCGGTGACCATGGCGGCGGGGCCACACCCGTTCCCATTCCGAACACGGCAGTTAAGCCCGCCAGCGCCGATGGTACTTGGGGGGCATCCCCCTGGGAGAGTAGGACGTCGCCGGATTTTCTCGAGAGTTGGCCCCGTTGCTTCGGCGACGGGGCCTTCCTCGTCGTGGGGCTGCACCGAAGTAGTCTCAGGGTGGAAGTTGAAGCGGAAAACGCCCGTCTAACAGGGAGGGCATCGATGAGCGCTGTGCTCGAGGTGGAAGATCTACGGACTGAATTCCACCTCAGGCGGTCGAATGTCATTGCCGTTCATGATGTCTCGTTCCATGTGGACGAAGGGGAGTGTGTGGGGGTCGTCGGCGAGTCCGGCTGCGGCAAGACCACGACGGGCCTGTCGATCATGAAGCTCCTGCCCAACGTGGGCCACATCGCAGGGGGAAAGGTCAACCTGCTCGGACGCGACATCGTCCCCTTGAGCGAGAAGGAGATGTGCAAGGTCCGCGGGAACGACGTGGGCATGATCTTCCAGGACCCGCTGACCTCCCTCAATCCCACGATGACGGTCGGCCGGCAGATCGCCGAGAGCGTGCGGCTGCACCGTCATGCCTCCAAAAGCGAGGCCGAGGCCCGCGCCCTCGAGGTGCTCACCCTGGTGGAGATGCCCCGGCCTCAGGAGCGCTTGAACTCCTACCCCCACCAGTTGTCCGGAGGACTGCGCCAACGGGTGATGATCGCCATGGCCCTGGCCTGCGAGCCGAAGCTGCTGGTGGCCGACGAGCCGACAACGGCTCTCGACGTCACCATCCAGGCCCAGATCCTCGATCTCCTCGACAGTCTCCGGGAGAGACTGGGCATGGCGATCATCCTGATCACCCACGACATGGGCGTCATAGCCGGCCGGACCGACCGCGTCCTCGTCATGTACGCCGGGAAGATCATCGAGTCCTCGACCACCTCCGAGTTGTTCCACCGGATGCGCCATCCCTATTCCGAGGCCCTGCTGGCCTCGGTCCCGAAGCTCGAACAAGATTCTTCGATTCGTCTGATCAGCATTCCCGGCCTGCCGCCCGACCTGTCCCAGCCCATCGAACAATGCCGATTCGCTCCCCGCTGCCTCTATACCCAGGATGACTGCCGGGCCCAGGAACCCGAACTCGTACGGGCCGGCGATTCGGAACCGGGACATCTGGCCGCATGCTTCCATCAGGTCGGCGTGGACGAGGCGACGAAGGCCAAGCGCCCGGAGGCCGTGGCGAAGTCGGCCGACATCACCATCACGGCCGACGAAGTGTCGCAGGCCCGGCAGCAGGCCCGGGGCGAGGAGTTGGCCCAGCAGCCGGTCCTGCTCGACGTGTCCCGGCTGATCAAGGAATTCCCCGTCACGTCGGGAGTGGTGATCCAGAGAAAGGTCGGAGCCGTGAAGGCGGTCTCCGACGTGAGCTTTTCCGTGCGCCGGGGCGAGACCTTCGGGCTCGTCGGCGAGTCCGGATGTGGCAAGACCACGATCGGGAGGCTCGTGGTGTCCCTCGAGAAGCCGCTATCCGGCTCGATCCTCTTTGAGGGCACCGACATGACCCGGCTCCGCTCGAGTGCCTTGCGGGTGCGCCGGCGGGACATGCAACTCATGTTCCAGGATCCCTACGCCTCGCTCGATCCCCGCATGCGGGTCGGGACGATCCTGAAGGAACCGCTGGTCGTGCAGAACATCGGCTCATCCAGCGAGCGCGACGAGCGAACCCGGAGTCTCATGGGCGAAGTCGGCCTCAGTCCGAAGGCGCTCGAGCTTTATCCCCATGAATTCTCCGGCGGCCAGCGCCAGCGGATCGGACTGGCCCGGGCCCTCGCCCTCGACCCCAAGCTCATCGTGGCCGACGAGCCCGTCTCGGCTCTGGACGTCTCCATCCAGGCCCAGATCCTGAACCTGCTGAAGGAGCTCCAACAACGCCGGCACCTCACCTACATCTTCATCTCCCACGATCTGGCCGTGGTGAAGTACATGGCCGACACCATCGGTGTCATGTACCTGGGCAAGCTCGTCGAGGTGGGGCCCGCCCTCGACATCTACGAGAGGGCGGCCCATCCCTACACGAGAGCGCTCATCGACACGATCCCCGAACCCGATCCCCAGCTGGCCCGCGCCTCACGCAGCCGGCACATCACAGGGGAGCTTCCCTCGGCCATGCAGCCGCCGTCGGGTTGCCGGTTCCGGACCCGCTGCCCGTTCGCCCAGGAGGTCTGTGCCATCGAGGAACCGCCCCTGCGGCCCTTCGGATCCCGGCACCTCGCCGCCTGCCACTTCCCCCTGCAGACCCCGACAGGAGAGGCGCCGGCGGACCCCGTGGGTGCCACCGCCCGTTAGCCAAGGCTGGGTGTGGCCCCCTGAGCGGTCACCTTTGCTGCAGGCGCACCTCGAGAGAGTCCCGCAGGGCGTCACCGACGAAATTGAAAGCCACCACGACGATGACGATGCAGAACCCGGCCGGGTAGATCAGCCACCAGTAGCCGCCGGTGGCGTATTCGACTCCGTTGCTGAGCATGGCCCCCCAGTCCGTCTGGGGGGCGGGGAGCCCGAGCCCGAGGAATCCCAGTGCGGCCAGCAGCAAGATGGCGTCGGCCACCTGGAAGGTGGCGTTCACCACGATGGTGCCCACCGTGTTGGGGATGATGTGGCGCAAGACGATGCGGGTCCGGCTCCCGCCCATCACCCGCACGGCCTGGACGTATTCGCGTACGCGCAGCGTCAGGGTCTCGCCCCGGATCAGACGTCCGGGGACGAGCCACGCCACCACGGCTATGACCTCGATGAGGATATGCAGTGACGGATGGAAGATGACGGCGAGGACGATGAGGAGGAAGAGCTGGGGGATGGAGAGGAGGATGTCGATGAATCGCATCATGAGGGCGTCGACCCAGCCCCCGATGAATCCGGACACGGCCCCGTAGACGACGCCGAACAGCGTGGCGGCGGCGGCGGCCACGAAGCCGACGATAAGGGAGTTCTTCCCACCGAACATCAGCCGTCCCAGGAGGTCGAAACCGGACGGATCCGTCCCCAAGGGATGACCGGCGCCGGGCGCGCACGGCGGGCACACGCTGTTGTGGCTGGAGGCTTGCAGTGCCGCCTGGGCGTTCACCTGATTGGTGTGGTACAGCAGCGGCCCCACAAAGCAGAAGAGCACCATGAAGATGATGACGGCCAGCCCGATGACGGCCAGCTTGTTCTCGATGAAGACCCGGGCGATCTGCCGCAGCGCTCCCCCCGAGGTGGACACGTCGCCACCTTCGGGCCCGGCCGTGGCCAGGGGTGGCTCCGTCGGCGGGATGGCGAAGCCCGGCATGGCCCCCTCGGGGCCGGCCGGTCCCGAGAGCGGGAACGATCCCGCGTCACGTATCTCGTGCCCGCCGGGCACGACGGCCTCACCGGGCATAGCGGATCCGCGGGTCGGCCACGGCATAGAGGATGTCGGCCAGGAGGGAGCCGGCCACGGTGGCGATGGTGGCGACAAGGGTCGTCCCGAGCAGCACGGGGATGTCGGTCTTGAAGGCCGCTTCGGTGGTGAGGAACCCCATGCCCGGGTAGTTGAAGACCGTCTCTGTGATCAAGGCTCCGCTCACGATGGCCGGGATCGACAGACCCAGCAGGGTGAGGATGGGGATGAGGGCATTGCGTAGGGCATGGACGTAGAGGACGCGCCGGGGGCCGGCCCCCTTGGCCCGGGCCGTGCGGATGTAGTCCTCGGTCATCGCTTCCATCATCGAGGACCGCATGTAGCGGCTGAACGATGCGATCGTCAGCGCCGCCAGGGTGATCTCGGGAAGCACCAGGCCCCGCGGGTCGGTGAGGATGTTCGTCACCGTCTGGCTCTGCGAAAAACCGACAGGGAACCATTTCAGGTCGATGGCGAAGTAGAGGATGAGCAACGTCCCGAGGAGGAATGCCGGCATGGCGTAAAAGACGAAGGACAGCCCGGTGGCGACGTAGTCGACGGGCTTGTTGCGCCGGACGACCTGGAGGATGCCGAGAGGGATCGAGATGATCAGGGCCAGGAGGGTCGAGAAGCCGACCAGCACGAGCGTCTTCGGGAGCTTGTCGGAGATCAGGGCCGACACCGTCTGGTTGTACGAATAGGAGTAGCCCAGGTTCTGGTGCACGACCAGGCGTAAGAGGTACTGGTAGAACTGGTCCCAGATCGGAAGTGTGAACCCGTTCAGGACATTGAACTGGTGGATCTTCGCCACCGTGGCTTTGGTGCCGAGGACGGCCCGGGCCTCGCCGCCGGGAATGACCTGCGCCAGGAGAAAGACGATGAGCAGGACCCCGAGGACGACGACGATGGACTGGATGACCCTCCGGATCAGATAGCCGATCATCGAATCACCCCCTGCGCCCTCTTAAGAATCAGACCCTTAAGAACAGGACCGCCCCGACATGGCCGGTGGGCTCATGTCGGGGCGGTCCTTCAGTACCCAATTTTCACGCTTGTTACGTTACTTGGTCAGGTACCAGTTCTCCGGGGTCAGGTAGCCGAAGACGTTCTGGGGGGTGGCCCCGTGGAGCTTGTTGCTGATCTCCGACATCGAATATGCCGGGTTGGGCTGCCACACCACCGGTAGGTCCTTGGCCAGGAAGTTCTGGTAGGTATCGAGGTTGGAGTTGGTGTCGTCCGTCGCCTTGGTGTTGTTGTCGTTGGTGACGTTCGAGTAACTCCCCGAGTTCGACCCTGCGCCGGTCGAGAAGATCTCCTCACCGGTCGGGTAGTAGTCGGGCGAGAACTCCCAGCCACCGCCCCAGTCCTGGAGCTCCCACGCACAGCTGGAGCCTCCGGTGCACGGAACAGCGATGCCGAGCACGGTGTCGAAGGACGCCGAGCTCAGGGTGACGTTGATCCCCACCTGGGCCCACGACGACTTCTCGGTGTTCATGAGCTGGGTGATCCACGTCGTCCCCGTGGCGTACTGGAGGTTGAAGTTCAAGGCCGCACCCATGGGGATCCCCGTCCCGCACTGGTTGGCGCCCGATCCCGGGTCCGTGCAGGTCGAGGTGCCGTTGGGTACCACGCTCCAACCGTGGCTCGTGAGCAGGCTCTTGGCCTTGGACACACTGTAGGGGTAGGGATTGGCCGACTCCGCCGAGTCAGCGTAGGTCGGGGGGAGAATGGGAACCGGTCCGTAGGTCGGCACCGCGTAGCCCTTGAAGACCTTGTTGTCGAACAACGGCTGGTCGATCAGGTACTGCATCGCCTGACGGACGTACGACTGGGAGAAGATCTTCCCGGCGTTGCCACCGTCCCCGCTGGAGTTGAAGTTGTAAGGGAAGTAGTTGATGCCGTACAGGTAGAGCGGATCCAGGGAGAAGTCGCTCAGACGGGGGTTGTTGGCCCCGGCCACGAGCGGACTCTTGGCCGCCGCCGTGATGTCCTGGGTGGGCAGGTATCCGAAGTCGATGTTCCCGGCGACCAGCGAGTTGAACTCGGCCGAATCGGAGGTGAAGGGGACTTCCTTGAACACACTGATCGTCGCCTTGGTGGGGCCCGAGTAGCTCGTGTTGGGAACCATCGTGACGTCACCCGAAGCGTCGAAGTGGGTCAGGTGCCAGGGCCCGTCCACGATCTGCCACAACGGATTGGTGGCGTACGTGGTCAGCGAGTTGTTGGTGCCCGACGGATTGGCCGGGTCGTATCCCGCCTGCTGGGACAGGTAGGTATAGACAGCGGCGCAGGCCGTGTCGGCCGTGCCGTAGGGGGCACTCGAGCACCCTCCCGAACCGGCGGCACCACCTTGAGCCGAGATGTCCCAGGCCTTGGGTAGCGGGGTGATCTGGGAGAACTGGTTGTAGGTCAGCCACAGCGGGTTGTACGAGCCCGTCATCTGGAACGTCAACTTGGTGGGGCTGTCGATCGTGATGCTCTTGATGTTGTCCGGGATCGTGCCCGGAGCGTACGCCGCCCAGTTCTTCTTCTCGGCGTGCATCATGTTCATCCAGAACATGACGTCAGTGGCCGTGACCGTCTCACCGTTGGACCACTTGTAGTTCTTGAGGCTGATGACGACCGTCTGGTTGTTGTTCGAGTACACCGGTTCCGCAGCCAGCGACAGCGCCGGATCGAGGGAGGCGCTGCTGCCGTTTCCGAACCAGTAGAGCGGCCGGTACATGAGCTGTTGGAATTGGCTCAGGTTGGTGACGCTGAAGAAAGCCAGGCTCATGAACGGGAAGATGTAGTTGGGCACGGCAGAAGGCGGTTCGGCCCAGGTCACGGTGCCACCACTGACCTTGGTCCCACCTGTGTTGTTGGAGGCCGAAGGTGAACTTGATGAACACGCCGCCAGCAGGACCGCTGCGATCCCTACGGCGAGTGCGATCGTGACTGGTGTTCTGAATCGCCGCACGTCGTACCCCTTTTCTTTTTGGTTTCTCGTCGGCGCCTCCGCCGAAGATGACGGAAACGTTAACGTTTCATGTGCATCATCGCGCTGATCCCTCTCCGTGGCGAAATTTTTCACGGAAACTGACCATTTCACTCAGGTTTCAGAGGACTGACCGGCGCCGGGGGCAACCCGTGGACTCGGTACACTCCCTCGATGGCTAGGGACGATGCAGCACGCCGTCCCCGGAGGCCGGAGCCCGACCGGAAGCCCGATCGCCCCTCTCCAGGGTCGCGGTCCGCGCGAACAGGGGATCCAGCCCGAATCCGACCCGAAGGCCCCGTTCGTCGGGTCACCCTTCGTGGGAACGCAGCGCCGAGTTCGGGCAGCCGCCCTCCTCGGCCTCACCCGGGTTCCCCGGGACGAGACGCCGGGGCGAGATCCCCATCGCGCATCCCGGCTCGCCGACCTGACGGGAAGCGCAGCGCCGGACGAGCCGAACAGGGACGAGGGCGCTCGGCACCGCCGCCCGCAGCCTGGCGAGGATCGGACGCCAGACGTCAGGGTCCGCCCGGGGCCGGAACGACGCCGCGGCCCAGGTCATCGGGGGGTGCCCCGTCGCCAGCGCCCCGGTCGCAAGCCGTTCGCCGCGAGCGACCGTTGAGGGAGGAGTCTCGTCCCCCCTCAGGTCGACCCGGCCCCGCTCGTCCACCCAGGGCCCGACCGCCCACAGCCCGTTCAGCCGCCGGTCGGCCGAACACCGGTCGTGCTCCTGCAGCCCGCTCCGGCGCGGGTCGCCCGGCGGCGGGCCGCTCCGACGCCGGTCGTCCCCCGGTGGGGCGCCCCGCACCAGCCCGCTCCGGCACCGGTCGTCCCCCGGTGCGGCGCCCCGCACCAGCCCGTTCGGGTGGCGGCCGACCGACCACCGGTCGTGCCGCGCCGGTCCGTTCGAGCGCCCGCCCTCCGACGAGAGGTCGACCGAGCACGGACCGTCCCACCGACCGTCGTCCTTCGACCGACCGTCCCACCGTGTCTCGTGCGGCTGCCGGCGGGCCCACGGATCGTCGCCCGACAACCCGTCGCAGAGACAAAGAGGACGGTCCTCCTTCGCGGCAACCGCCGAGACCGGCCCCGCCGATGGCACCGGCGTTGCGCCGGTGGGGGAGCGTGGCCCGCAAAGGTGTCCGGGTGCTCGACGAAACGGCCATGGAGTCCTACGGCCGCGAGCGTGAGCCCAAGCGGGGTCATCCCTCGGGTCGGCCGGCGGCGCCGGCCGACGAGGTTTGGATCTTCGAAGAGGTCGTCGAGGACACGCCGCGTCGCGGTCGGCGCCGGACCGCCGATGTCGAGGAGGCCGATCCCGATGCGATGCCCGCCGGCCGGGCGCGGCCCGGCACCCGGGCGACGCGCTCGGTGGCCAAGGAAGCGGCGCTTCCGTCGGAGGTGGTCAACGAACTGACGGCCGCCGTCGGCCAGGACCATGCCAGCAAGCTGAGCGAGCGCATGGCCGCCGCCGCACGCGCCTATGAGCGGGACCGCTACACCGAGGCCTTCCGGATCACGAAGAAGCTCGCCGATGACGTCCCCGAATCGGCGGCCGCCCGCGAGCTCCACGGGCTCGTCTGCTACCGCCTGGGGCGTTGGACCCAGGCCATCGGCCACTTGGAGGCGGCCCGGCTGTTGGGCGGCGACGACGTCAGCCAACTCCCCGTGATGATGGACTGCCACCGTGCCTTGCACCGTCACCGACGGGTGGCCGCGCTGTGGGAGGAACTGCGCGCCAATTCACCGTCTCCCGACATCCTGGCCGAGGGCCGGATGGTCCTCGCCTCCGACCTCGCCGACCAGCGCAAGCTGAACGCCGCCGTCGAAGTCCTCGCCTCGGCCGGTGCGGCACGCAATCTTCGTCATCCGAGCGAGCGTCATGTCCGTCAGTGGTACGTGCTCGCCGACCTCTACGAGCGCGCCGGCGACGCCGCCCATGCCCGGGAGCTTTTCGGCCGGGTGGCGGCGGCCGACCCCGAACTGGCCGACGCCGCCGATCGCTACGCCGCCCTCGGTCCCCGCAACCGGCGTCCACGCGCCCCGGCTCGTTCGTCAACGGCCCGGGGGACGCCCGATAGGGACCGGTAACATCCGATCCGTGTCGTCGGGCCTGGTCGATCTGCGCAGTGACACGGTGACCCAGCCGACGCCGGAGATGCGTCGGGCCATGGCCGAGGCCGAAGTGGGCGACGACCAGTACGGCGAAGACCCGACGGTGAATGCGTTGGAAGAGGCCTACGCCGAGCGGGTGGGCAAGCCGGCGGCCGTCTTCGTGCCCTCGGGCGTCATGGCCAACCAGATCGCCCTGCGGGTGCTCTGTCGGCCCGGTGCGCTCGTCATCGCCGGTCGTCGCCAACACGTCGTCATCTACGAACACGGCGCCGCCGCCCGCAACGCCGGGATCCAGTTCTATGAGGTGGACGACGACGACGGCACCATCGACCCCGACAGCGTCAGATGGGCGCGCCGAGCCGTCGACCATCACTATCCGGTACCCGAGCTCGTCTGTGTCGAGCACACCCACATGCCCGCCGGCGGGACGCCTTGGAGTGTGTCCGCCCTCGAGGCATTGGCGGCGGCGTCCGGGGAACTGCCCATCCATATGGACGGGGCCCGTCTGTTCAACGCCGAGGTGGCCACCGGGACAGCAGCGGCCGCTTTCACGAAGCCGGTGTCCACGGTGATGTCCTGTCTGTCGAAGGGCTTGTGCGCCCCGGTCGGCTCGGTCCTGGCCGGCCCGGTCGACGCCATGGCCGAGGCCCGGGTCGAGCGTCACCGTCTGGGCGGGGCCATGAGGCAGGCCGGGGTGATCGCCGCCGCCGGTCTGGTCGCCTTGCGGACCATGGTCGAGCGGTTGGCCGACGACCACGCCCGGGCCCGCCGGCTGGCCGAGGCCGTGGCCGAGCGATGGCCGCAGGGGGGCTGTGATCCCGGCCGGGTACCGACCAACATGGTCATCTTCTCCCACCCCGAGGCCGGCTCCCTCCTGGAGCAGTTTCGCACCGAGGGTGTCCTGGCCGGGACGATCGCGCCGGGGATCGTCCGCTTCGTGACCCACAAGGACATCGACGACGCCGGACTGGAGAGGGCCATCAAAGCGGTGGCGGCCGCGCATTAGTCTCGGTCCCATGGCCATCAATATCGAGAAGCTGCTCGGAGACGAGGCCCAGGATCTCCTCTCCTATCAATGCAAGGGCATCACGGCCGACGAGCTGACCCTCCCCGGGCCCGACTACATCGACCGGGTCCTGCTCTCGAGCGACCGTCCCATCCCGGTCGTCCGCAACCTGGCATCGGTCTACGCCCACGGGCGGCTGGGGGGCACCGGCTACCTGTCCATCCTTCCCGTCGACCAGGGGATCGAGCACTCGGCCGCCGCCAGCTTCGCCAAGAACCCGGCCTACTTCGATCCGGCCAACCTGGTGGAGCTGGCCTTGGAAGGAGGGTCGTCCGCCATCGCCACCACCCTCGGCGGCCTCGGCATCGTGGCCCGCCGCTACGCCCACAAGATCCCCTTCGTCGTGAAGCTCAACCACAACGACTTCCTCCACTACCCGAACACCTACGACCAGGTCATGTTCGGATCCGTCCGCCAAGCGGCCGATCTCGGTGCCGTCGGCGTCGGTGCCACCATCTATTTCGGCTCCGAACAGTCCGACCGTCAGATCCAAGAGGTACGCCAGGCCTTCAAGAACGCCCACGCCCTCGGCCTCTTCACCATTCTCTGGTGCTACCTCCGCAACGACGCCTTCAAGACCAAGGAGGCCGACTACACACTGGCCGCCGACTTGACCGGCCAGGCCAACCACATGGGCGTGACCATCGAGGCCGACATCATCAAGCAGAAGCAGCCCGAGAACAACGGCGGCTACAACGCTCTCAAGTTCGGCATGACCGACCCCCTCGTCTACGACCAGCTCACCACCGACAACCCCATCGACCTCACCCGTTGGCAGGTCGTGAACTGTTACGCCGGCCGCATCGGCCTCATCAACTCCGGGGGCGCGTCCAGCGGGGCCGACGACATGGTCCAGGCCGTCCGCACGGCCGTCATCAACAAGCGGGCCGGCGGCACCGGCCTCATCGTCGGACGAAAAGCCTTCCAACGGCCGATGGCCCAGGGCGTCGAGCTCCTCCACGCCGTCCAAGACGTCTTCCTCGACAAAACAGTGACGGTGGCCTGAGCCTCACCGGCGCCCCACCGTCATCGACGCTTCCAAAGAGGCGAGGGCGCTCACAATCAGGCGAGGGCTCCGCCAGTAGCCCATCAGGGCGGCACTATGCTCGTCGTCGAAGCCCTTTCCACAGGACGCGCGGCTTGCATTCGTGGGTCGACCTGCCCCCTCAGGGTTGACCGGGGGCGCCGAGAGACGGAGGACCTTTGTCCACCGCGACAGAACATCCAACGACAGAGCTCGACCGGGTCGTCATCCGCTTCGCCGGCGACTCCGGCGACGGGATGCAGCTGACAGGAACGCAATTCACCTCGGTCAGCTCCCTGTTCGGCAACGACACGGCCACCCTTCCGGACTTCCCGGCCGAGATCCGGGCCCCGGCGGGCACCCTGGCCGGGGTGTCCGCTTTCCAGGTCCACATCTCGGACCACGACATCCTCACCCCCGGGGACGCCCCATCGGTGCTCGTGGCCATGAACCCGGCCGCCCTCAAGTCCAACGGTCATTTCGTGCCCCCCGGAGGCACCCTCATCGTGAACGTCGACGCCTTCGACGAGCGTTCGCTCGACAAGGCGGGCTACACCACCAACCCCCTCATCGACGGCAGCCTGGCCGCCTACACGGTCTACGAGGTGCCGATGACCTCGCTCACCCTGGAGGTGGGCAAGCTGGCCGGGGTCAAGCCCCGGGAGGCGGAGCGGTCGAAGAACTTCTTCGCCCTCGGTCTGTTGAGCTGGCTCTACAGCCGTCCCACCGAGCCCACCCTCGAGTGGATCGAGAAGCGCTTCGCCAAGACACCGCAGGTCCTCGACGCCAACACCCGGGCCTTCAAGGCCGGTTTCAACTTCGGTGAGACGGCCGAGCTCTTCGAATCGAACTACCAGGTCCGCCCGGCCGCCCACGAGCCCGGGACTTACACCAACGTCACCGGTAATACGGCTCTGGCCTGGGGTCTCATCGTCGCCGCCCACCAGGCCCACCTGCCGATCTTCCTCGGCTCGTATCCCATCACCCCGGCGTCGGACATCCTCCACGAGTTGGCCAAGCACAAGCAGTTCGGCGTCCGGACCTTCCAGGCCGAGGACGAGATCGCCGGTGTCGGCGCCGCTATCGGGGCCGCCTTCGGGGGGTCACTCGGCATCACCACCACCTCCGGTCCGGGTATCGACCTCAAGTCGGAATCGATCGGCATGGCCGTGAGCCTCGAGCTCCCCTTGCTCATCATCGACATCCAACGCGGTGGTCCCTCCACCGGGCTTCCGACCAAGACCGAGCAGTCCGACCTTCTCCACGCCATGTACGGCCGCCACGGCGAGGCGCCGGTGCCCATCGTCGCCGCCATGACCCCGTCGCACTGCTTCGAGGCCGCCATCGAAGCCGTGCGGATCGCCGTCACCTACCGGACGCCGGTGTTTCTGTTGTCGGACGGATACCTGGCCAACGGGTCCGAACCGTGGCGGCTCCCCGACGTGGCCGACATCCCCGAGCTCCACGTCGAGTTCGCCACCGGGGCCAACCACACCGAGCCCGACGGCACGCCCGCTTTCTGGCCCTACATCCGCGACGAGAACCTGGCCCGCCCCTGGGCCGTTCCCGGCACCCCCGGCCTCGAGCACCGTATCGGCGGTCTCGAGAAGGAGGACGGTTCGGGCAACATCTCCTACGACCCCGAGAACCACGAGCGCATGGTCCATCTCCGGGCGGCCAAGGTGGCCGGCATCGCCAAGGACCTTGCCCCCCTGGAGGTCGACGATCCCGACGGGGTCGGTGGTGCTCCGGTGCTGATCCTCGGTTGGGGATCCACCTATGGGGCCATCGCCGCCGGGGTGCGCCGGGTGAGGGCACGCGGCCTGGCCGTGGCTCATGTCCAGCTCATGCACCTGAACCCCTTCCCCTCCGATCTGGGCGACGTCCTGCGGGCCTATGGCCAGGTCCTCGTGCCCGAGGCCAACCTGGGCCAGCTCTCCAAGATGGTCCGGGCCGAATTCCTGGTGGACGCCAAGATCCTCTCCAAGGTGCAGGGGTCACCGTTCCGGGCGGCCGAGATCGAGGTAGTAGTCCTCGAGATGCTCGGGGTCGACCATCCCCACGTGGAGAAGGCCGACGAAGAGGTGGCCTCATGACCGATACCTCGACTGTCACCACGGCCAAGGACTGGACGTCGGACCAAGAGGTCCGTTGGTGCCCGGGCTGTGGCGACTACTCGATCCTGACCGCCGTCCGGCTCCTCATGCCCGAACTGGGGGTCAGCCGCGAGAACACGGTCTTCCTCTCCGGGATCGGCTGCGCGGCGCGCTTCCCCTATTACATGAACACCTACGGGCTCCACTCCATCCATGGCCGGGCCCCGGCCGTGGCCACCGGACTGGCCGTGACCCGTCCCGATCTCGACGTCTGGGTGGTCACCGGTGACGGCGACGCCCTGTCGATCGGCGGCAACCACCTCATCCATGCGCTGCGGCGCAACGTCAACATCACGATCCTTCTGTTCAACAATCAGATCTACGGCTTGACCAAGGGCCAGTACTCACCGACCTCGGAGCAGGGCAAGGTCACGAAGTCGACGCCCTTCGGGTCGCTGGAGACGCCGTTCAACCCGATCAGCCTGGCCCTCGGAGCCGAGGCCACCTTCGTGGCCCGCACCCACGACATGGACCGCAAGCACATGCAGGAGACCTTCCGCCGGGCTCACGCCCATCAGGGCGCCGCCTTCGTCGAGATCTACCAGAACTGCAATGTCTTCAACGACGGGGCCTTCGAGAAGATCACGGCCAAGGACGCCCGTCCCGATCAGTTGATTCCCATCGTCCACGGCCAGCCCATCCGCTTCGGTTCCGATCTCCAGCACGGGGTCGTCCTCGATCCCGACGGCCGTCTCCGGCTGGTCGAGGTGGCCGACGTGGGCGAGGACGCCCTCCTGGTGCACGACGAGCACCGCGACGACCCGGGCCTGGCCTTCCAGCTGAGCCGTCTGGCCCGAGGGCCCTACGAGCCCACTCCCATCGGTGTCTTCCGGGCCGTGCAGCGCACCGAGTACGGCGCCGCCATGGGCCGCCAGCTGCTCGAGGCCCAGGAGCGCAAGGGGCCGGGTGACCTCACCGAGTTGCTCGCCTCGGGTGGGACCTGGACCGTCCCCGCCTGATTCGCCCTGGGCCTGATTCACACTGGGCCTGATTCACACTGGGCCTGATTCCCACTGGGCCTGATTCCCACTGGGCCTGATTCCCACTGGGCCTGAGCACGACCACGCCCCGATGATTCCCACCCACAGTCACCCTGCTCAATGGCGGGGTCCGGACCGCCGATAGGACTACGGGCGACGAACCTGAGCCGGCAGGCCGGTTCGATGCCCATAAGGGGGGTAAGGAACGGGGCGTGTGCGGCGCATTGGCCGTAGCCGGCCCGCTGCGACCGGGGGGTCGCCGCACCGCCCCTGTTCCTCAGGTCCTTCGTAGGGCCCCGTCAGTCGAGGGGGCGGAACACCATCCCGGTGCGCGGTTTGGGGTGGAAGTAGGTGCTCTTGGGCGGCATGCGCCGGTGGGCGTGGGCCCATTCACCGATCTGGGCCACCGTCACCGGGCGGATGAGGACGGCGGCGTCGGCCTCGCCCGCTTTGACCGAGTCGATGGCCGAGTGCCAGTCATGGTGGTAGGTCGTCGTCACTGCGGGGATCTTGTCGACGACGAGGGCGATCAGGCTGGAGTCGAGGTCGGACCCCGCCTCCTCGTAGGTCTCCTCGCGCGGGGTCAGCAACCAGAGACCGCTCGTCGTCACCAGAGCCAGGGCATCGGAGTCGGCCACGGCGTCGACCAGGGTGGGCTCGGCCGGACCGACGTGGACCGTGTCGAACCACTGGGCGAAGGTCTCGGTCAGATCGAGATCGGCCGGGATGCCCGACAGCGTGCGGTGGATAGGGCCCACCGACAGCTGGTCCTCGCTGAGCTCGACCACCAGGGCCATGATCGAGTCCCATCCACCGGTGACATCCCCGGCGGCGAGGCGCTCGGCCTGGTAAGCGAGGGCCGTGTGGTAGCGGTGATGTCCGTCGGCGATCACGAGCGGCGCGCCGCCCACACCGGCGGAGATGGCGTCGGTGACTGACCTGTCGTCGAGGACCCACAGGGCGTGACCGACCCCGTCGTCGTCGGTCGCCTCGGCCGTCGGCGGCCCGTCGGGCTGGTAGGTCTTGGACACCCCGGGGCTGAGCGACAGGCCCCAGATGGGCGAGAGGTTGGCCCGACAGGCGCGCAGCAGGTCGAGGCGATCGGTCGTGTCCTTCGGCATCGTCTGCTCGTGGGGGAGGACGTCTTCTCCGGTGGGGTCGGTGGCCAGGGCGCCGATGACGCCGGTCGTGGTTCTTCCGGAGGGCTCCGTCATGCGGTAGGCGTAGAAGGCCGGGGCCGCCTCACGCTGGAGGATCCCCTCTTGGATCCAGCGGGCCAGGTAAGCGGCGGCCGACTGGTAGCGGTCGAGGCCCGTCCGGGGGTCGTCGACCGGGAGCTCGACGTGGATGGCGTTGGCCAGATGGCGGTCGGCCAGCCGGGCCCGCTCCTCGGCGTCGACGATGTCGTAGGGCGGGGCGATGACCCGGTCGAGAGGGATGGCCGTGTCGTAGCGGAGTCCGGCGAAGGGTTCGAATCGGGGCACGACCCATGAGTACCACACCGGCCGCCGTCCCCCGACGGAGACCAGGGGGCGGAGGCGGTCCGGGGGATGCACCGACGGCGCCCGTAGACTCCGAGGTGTGATGGCCGAGGACGCGGCGGCGATCGAACAGGGCGCCGATTCGCTCGACGGCATCCTCACCGTCCCCAACCTCATCACCGCCGTCCGTCTGGCCTGCGTGCCGCTGTTCCTGTGGCTGCTCTTCGGGGCCCACCGCCAGACCGATGCCGCCATCCTCCTGGCCGTTCTCGGGGTCACCGACTGGGTCGACGGCTACGTGGCCCGGCGCTGGCATCAGGTGTCGACGCTGGGCAAGGTGCTCGACCCCACGGCCGACCGGATCCTCGTGGGCACGGCCGTCATCGCCGTCACCATCCACAGGGCCGTCCCCCTCTGGTTCGGGGTGGCCACACTGGCCCGGGAGGTGCTCGTCTCGGGCGCCGTGCTCCTCCTGGCCGCCCTCGGGGCCGAACGGATCGACGTCCTGTGGCTGGGCAAGGCGGGGACGTTCGGGCTCATGGTGGCCTACCCCTCGTTCCTCTTCGGCTACGGCCACGTCTCCTGGCACACTCCGGTGACCGTCTTCGCCTGGGTGTGCGCCATTCCCGCTTTGACCTTCGCCTGGATGGCGGCGGCGTCCTATGTGCCGGTGGCCCGGCGCGCTCTGGCGCGCGGCCGCGGCGGACGCCGGGACGGAGGCGCCACCGGGGCCTCAGGTACCGGGGGCCAGGGTGTACCGGCCCCCCCCGGAGGGTAGGTTCTGGTTCTGATGCTCCCGTGAAAGCGCTGATCATGGCGGGTGGCGAAGGCACCCGCTTACGCCCGCTCACCTCGAACCAGCCGAAGCCGATGCTGCCCATGGCCAACCGGCCCATGATGGAGCACGTCATCGGCCTGCTGCGCCAGCACGGCTTCGACGACATCGTCGTCACCGTGGCCTTCATGGCCAACGACATCCGCAGCTACTTCGGTGACGGCTCGGAGTTCGGGGTCCGCATGGTCTACGCCACCGAGGCGACCCCACTGGGCACGGCCGGGTCGGTGCTGAACGCCCGCGACGAGCTCGACGAACGGTTCATCGTCATCTCCGGTGACGTCCTCACCGACATCGACCTCACCATGGTCGTCGACTACCACGACGCCAAAGGCGCCTTGGCCACCATCGCCCTGAAGGCGGTGGAGGACCCGCTCGAGTTCGGCATCGTGATCACCCACGAGGACGGATCCATCGAGCGGTTCCTCGAGAAGCCCACCTGGGGGCAGGTGTTCAGCGACACCATCAACACCGGCATCTATGTGCTCGAACCCGAGATCTTCGACTTCATCCCCGCCGGCCGCCCCGTTGACTTCTCCGAGGAGGTGTTCCCGGCCGTGCTCGAGGCGGGCAAGCCCCTCTTCGGTTGCGTGACCGAGGGCTACTGGGAGGATGTGGGCACCCTCGAGGCCTATGTGAGCGCCCACCAGGACATTCTCGACGAGAAGGTCAATGTGCAGGTGAGCGGATTTCCCCTGCGGCCCGGGGTGTGGCTCGGCAAGGGCGCCTCCGTCGATCCTTCGGCCGCCGTGCGGGGGCCGGCCATCATCGGCGACAACTGCCACATCGGGGCCGATACGGTCATCGGCTCCTACTGCGTCCTCGGCGCCAACGTCCGCATCGGCGACAACACGACACTCGAACGCACGGTGGTGCACGACAACGGCTTCCTGGCCGCCGGCGTCCGTCTCGACGGGTGCGTCCTCGGTCGTTCGTGCGACCTGCGCCAGGGTGTGCGCTGCGAGGAAGGGGTCGTCCTCGGCGACGAGACCTTCGTCGGCGCCCAGGCCGTGATCACCTCCGGCGTGAAGGTCTATCCCTTCAAGACGGTCGAGGCCGGCGCCATAGTCAACACGTCGATCGTGTGGGAATCACGCGGTCCGCGCTCGCTGTTCGGGCGATCGGGAGTCACCGGGCTGGCCAACGTCGACATCAGCCCCGAGCTGGCCATGCGCCTGTCCATGGCCTGGGCCAGCAACTTGGAGAGGGGGGCCACGGTCACCACCTCGCGTGACACCAGCCGGGCAGCCCGGGTGCTCAAGCGTGCCATCATAGTCGGCTGCAACGCGGCGGGGGTGAACGTCGACGATCTCGAGGTGGCCACCGTTCCCGTCACCCGTTCGCATGTGCGATCGGGATCGAGCCTCGGCGGCATCACCGTCCGACTCTTCGAAGACGACGCCCAGTCGGTCATGATCCGCTTCTTCAACGAGGACGGGATCGACGTGGACGAAGCCACGCAACGCAAGATCGAACGGCTCTATCACCGCGAGGAATTCCGCCGGGCCCTGGCGTCGGAGATCGGGGACATCGAGTTCCCGCCGCGTGCTCTGGAGCTCTACACGGCGGCGATGATGAGCGCCGTCGACGTGGACGCCATCGCCGCCGCGGAGTTCAAGCTCGTCCTCGATTACTCCTACGGGACGAGCAGTTTCGTCATGCCCAACGTCCTGGCCAAGCTGGGGGCCGAGGTCCTCGTGGTCAATCCCTATGCGGCGACGGCCGCCTTCGTGTCGAACGACCGAGCGGCGTCGGCGGCGCGGGTGGCCGACCTAGTGCGGGCCTCGGGAGCCCACGTGGGGGCCGTGATCGACCCCGGCGGGGAGCGCATCACCCTGGTCGACGGGGACGGCCGTGTCCTCACCGACGACGAGGCTCTGCTCCTTCTCCTCGAGTTAGTGGTGGCCACCACGCCCGGATCGAAGGTGGCGCTGCCCGTGGCCGTGCCCACCGCCGCCGAGCAGATCTGCGCCGCCGCCGACGCCGAGATCGTCTGGACCAAGCTGTCGGCCACCCACCTCATGGAGGTGGCGAGCGCCGGCGGCGTGACCTTCGCCGCCAGCCAGGAGGGCGGCTTCATCTTCCCCCGCTTCCTCCCCGCCTTCGATGCCGTGGCCACCCTCGTCCATCTCCTGGGCATGTTGGCCAGCACCGGCGAGTCCCTGTCGAAGCTGACGGCCCGGCTCCCGACCGTCTACATCGCCCACGAAGAGGTGGTCACCCCGTGGGAGCAGAAAGGGACGGTCATGCGTATCGCCGTGGAGCGCACCAAAGGCCGTGCGGTGGTGCTGGTCGACGGGGTCAAGATCCCCGAGCCCGACGGCTGGGTCCTCGTGGTCCCCGACCCCGAGGAACCGATGACACACGTGTGGGCCGAGGGGCCCACCGACGCCAAGGCTCGGGCCCGGGCCTCGGAACACGCGGTGCGCATCCGTCAGATGCTGCGTTGAGACGTATCCGGTAGGGTCGCCGCCATGCAGGTACCCGACGGGCTGCGCTACAGCTCCGACCACGAATGGATCCGTCAGGACGACGGTCGGGTGCGCATCGGCATCACCGACTACGCGCAGGACGCTCTCGGTGACGTCGTCTTCGTGTCCCTCCCCGAGCTCGGCTCGCGGGTGGAGGCGCACGGCATCCTCGGCGAAGTCGAGTCGACGAAGTCGGTGTCGGAGATCTACGCGCCCGTCGCCGGTGAGGTCGTGGCCGTGAACGACGCGTTGACACAAGCCCCCGAGCAACTGAATGCCGACCCCTACGGAGAGGGATGGATCTGCGAGCTCGTTCCGACAGAACCCGACGCCGTCGCCGGTCTTCTCGATGCGGCGGGATACTCGGAGCTCACCGCGGGGTAGTGCCCCGGCGATGGAATCCGGTGACGGAGTAGCGTGGACGGCGTGTTCTGCAACAACTGCGGGCACCGCAACCCGGCGAGCGCCAATTTCTGCTCGTCGTGCGGCGGCGTGCTCGGTCCGCCCACCTCCGACACCACCATCACCCTGCACCCGGTCGACTCGCAGGGTGAGGCCGGCGACGACGAGCTCTCCGTGACAATGCCCGATCGGCCGAGCGGCGCCGGGCTCCTGGTGGTGAAACGGGGGCCGAACGCCGGCACCCGTTTCGTGCTCGACACCGATGTCACCCGGGCCGGCCGCCATCCCGAGAGCGACATCTTCCTGGACGACATCACCGTCTCCCGGCGTCATGCCGAGTTCGTCGGCCACGACGGGATCTACTCGATCCGTGATGTGGGCTCTCTGAACGGCACCTATGTGAATCGTGAGCGGATCGAGGAAGCCGTCCTGGCCACCGGAGACGAAGTGCAGATCGGGAAGTTCAAGCTCGTCTACCTGGCCGCGGTGGACGAGTGAGCGGTGGACGAGTGATCTCACGCTCTCGAGGTCCACGGTGAGCGGCCGGACGTATCTGTCCATCGGGGACGTCCTGACGTTGCTGCGCCAGGAGTTCCCCGACGTCACCATCTCCAAGATCCGCTTTCTCGAGAGCCAGGGCCTCGTGAACCCCGAGCGCACCCCCTCGGGGTACCGCAAGTTCTACGAGCAGGACGTGGAGCGCCTGCGCTGGGTGCTGCGCCAGCAGCGCGAGCACTTCCTGCCCCTGAAGGTGATCAAGGGCCGTCTCGACGAGGGGGCCGAGGCCGACGACCTCGATGACCTCGATGACCTCGACGCCGTGGCCCTCGACGAGCCGGCCCTGGACGAGCCGGCCGGAGCCACCGGGGACCTCTCGGACGGGGCCGACGCCGCTGACCACCGGCGCCGCGCCGAACCTGTTCTCGTGGGGCAGGGGGCCCAGGCGGTCTCCGGGGTGGGCCGGTCCACCTCCGGTCCCGCCCTGCCCGGCTTCGAGACCCAGTCCTCGGCACCGGCCCACGTGGGCGAGGCGGAGATGGCGGCGGCCACCTTCGTCGCCGCCAGCGAGGAGGAGACGGAGAAGCCGTCGGCCCCCGTGGCCGCCGCCGCTCGCCGCAGCGGGACCTCGCGCCCGGCCGCCGGCCGCTCGGCCTCGAAGTCAGCGGCCACCCCGGCGCCGGCCAAGGCCTCGGGGGCGTCGGCGCGCGGGGCGCCCACGGCCGATGCGCCGGTGTCGACCATGGCGGGATCCGACATGACCATCGAGGAGCTGGCGACGGCGACCGGGCTGGCCGTCGGTGACGTGCAGCAGCTCGAATCCTTCGGCCTGGTGTCCGGACGCGTGGTCGGCGGCGTCCCCTACTACGACGACGATGCCCTGGCCATCGCCCGGGCGGCGGCGGGATTCGCCCAATTCGGCGTCGAAGCCCGCCATCTCCGGTTGCACAAGCATGCAGCCGAGCGCGAGGCCGGCTTTATCGAACAGATCGTCCTGCCCCTGTTGAAGCAACGTAATCCCGAGGCGCGCCAGAGGGCCCATGACAATGTGGCCGAGTTGTCGCGCCTCGGTCAGCAACTGCGCTCCGTCCTCCTGCGCAACGCCCTACGCGACCAACTGGGCGGGTGACGGGGCGCGCCGGCGCCCGGATCCTCCACGAGCGCGACGAGATCGCTGCCGCCACGGCCAGACTCGGGTCCGAGATCTCGGACGCCTATCCGGCCGGTGTGTCGTTCGTAGCCGTGCTGAAGGGCAGCATCTTCTTTGTGGCCGACCTCGTCCGAAACATGACCGTTCCCTGTGAGGTCGACTTCCTGGGTATATCGGCCTACACCGAAGGGACCGGTCGCGTCCGCATCGTGAAGGACCTGGACCACGACGTCCACGACAGAGACGTCGTGCTGGTGGAGGACATCGTGGATACCGGGCTCACCTCCACCTATGTCCTGGGCGAGCTGCGCCGACGTGAGCCGGCCTCGGTCGAGGTCTGCACCTTGTTCGACCGCCGGGCCCGGCGGATCGTGCCCGTCCCCGTGCGATTCGCCGGGTTCGAGGCCCCTGACGAGCTTCTTCTAGGGTACGGCCTTGATGTGGCCGGCCGGTACCGCAACCTGCGATTCGTGGCCGCCGGGGATCGACAAGCGTTGGAAGAGGACCCCGAAGCGCATGTTGAGCAGCTCTACGGGCGGTAAGTTGCACGTATGGTCGAAGTCCGGCTGAGCGCCGTCAGGGTGGACCTCCAGTCGAACACGCCCGTCCTGCTGCTGACCGAGACCGAAGGTGTGGGTCGCACCCTTCCCATCTTCATCGGGGCTCCCGAGGCCACGGCGATCGCCTTCGCCATCCAGGGGGTGGCCCCCCCTCGCCCCATGACCCATGACCTGCTGCGCGACATCGTCGAGACTCTCGGCGCCAGCCTCGAGCGTGTCGTGATCACCGAGCTCCGCTCGGCCACCTACTACGCCGAGCTCCACCTGAAACGGACCGACGGCGTGCTCACCGTGTCGAGCCGACCGTCGGATGCGGTGGCCCTCGCCGTTCGCACCGCCAGCCCCCTGTTCGTCTCCGACGAGCTCATGGACTCCGAAGGCATCCTCCTTCCCACCGATGACGACGACGACGGGGAGTCGGCCACACCGGAGGAATTGGTGGGGGAGTTCCGGCAGTTCCTCGATACCGTGCGGCCGGAAGACTTCAGCTCTTGAGCCATCGACGCACCGGGCTGTCGGCTCGGTGGATCATGTTGACGACGGCGCTCGTCGGTGCCGTGGCCCTGGCCGGATGTTCATCGAACAAGCAGGCGGCCACGTCCACGTCCGGGGCCACGACGACCACGAGCACCACCAACGTGAGTACGACGTTGCCGCCGCCCGCCACCACCACGACCGTGCCCGGGTGCACCGGGGCCAACTACACCCTCAGCCTGCTCGGGACCGAGGGTGCGGCGGGCACCAACGAAGTGACCTTCGGCCTGCGCAACACCTCCTCGGCCACCTGTCCGCTGTTCGGCTATCCCGGGATACAGCTGCTCGGCGCCGGAGGCGCCGACATCGCCACCAACGAGGTCGAGGGCGGATCCGATTCGTTCACCGACTTCGCCCGGGCCAACGTCAGCCTGGCCTCGGGGGCCACGGCCTACTTCAACATCGGCTATTCCGATGTGGTCTCCGGCACCGAGTCGTCGTGCCCGACGACCACACAGGTCCAGGTGATACCGCCCGACACGACCACGGAGCTCAAAGTGTCCGGGCAGCTCACCGTGTGCAACGGCGGTACCGTCGACGTCTCGCCCGTGTTCGCTGCCGATTCGCCTGAGACCGAGACCACGGCCCCCCCGAACCCCTGAGGCCTCCCCGCACACCTAATCGGTCAGGCGGACGAGGATCCGGCCGCGCACCCGGGCACCGAGGACGTCGTCGATGGCCTGGTCGAGGCCCTCGAGGGACACCTCCTCGGCCACCAGAGCCTCCAGGTCGAGGGGACCGACGTCGCCGGCCAGGCCCGCCCACACGGCCCGACGTTGCTCGGGGCCGGTGGCCACCGAGTCGACCCCGATCAGCGCCACGTCGCGGGTGATGAACGGGAACACGGTCGTCTCCAGGGTCGAGCCGCCGGTGAGCCCGCTGGCGGCCACCGCCGCGCCGTAGCGCAGTGTGCGCAGGATCCGGGCCAGTGTCGTCCCCCCCACGCAGTCCACGGCCCCGGCCCAGCGCTGCGGTCCGAGGACCCGGTCCGGATCCTCGTCCAGGTCGTGGCGCCCGATGACATCGGCGGCGCCCAGGTCGAGCAGCCATTGCCGCTCGTCGGTCTTCCCTGTGCTCGCCACCACCACGTGGCCCCGTCGGGCCAGGAGGGCGACGGCGAAGGAGCCGACCCCGCCCGAGGCCCCGGTGACGAGGACGGGACCGTCTCCGGGGGAGAGCCCGTGGTCCTCCAGCCGGTCGACCGACAGGGCGGCGGTGAACCCGGCGGTCCCGATGATCATGGCCCGGCGTGCCGACAGGCCATCCGGCAGAGCCGTGGCCAGCCCGGCCGGGAGCCGGGCCCAGGCGGCGAAACCGCCGTGGCGCGCCACCCCCAGGTCGTGCCCGTGGGCCAGTACCCCGGTGCCCGGGGCCAGGGCCGGATCGTCGCTCGTCACCACCACCCCGGCCAGATCCACGCCCGGCACGAGCGGGGAGATGCGGGCCGCCCGGTTGCCGGGCACCGTGACCAACGCGTCTTTGTAGTTGACCGAGGACCACCGCACCCGGACGAGGACCTCGCCGGCCGGCAGATCGGCCGGGGTCAGCGAGGCCAGCCCCCGGGTGATCGCCGTGCCCGAGGGGTCGTGGCGGGTTACCACGTAGGCGGGGAAGTGGTCGGGGAGGGCTTCGGTCTGCGATGTCGTGGCCATCGACGGGTACCGTACGGGTTCCGTGCAGCGCTCTTCCTACGGCACCTGGCCGTCGCCGCTCTCTCCTGCGGTGATGGGTGGCGCCCGGATCTCGCTGGCCGGCCTCCAGGTCGTGGGCGACACCTGCTGGTGGTCCGAGAGCAGACCCCACGAGGGAGGCCGGATGGCCGTGATGCGCCTGCCCCGGGGCGGTGTCCCCGAGGAGGTGTCACCTCCGGGGGTGAGCGTGCGGTCGCAGGTCCACGAGTACGGCGGCGGGGCCCACTTCGCCGACGGCGACGGCCTGCTCTACACCGACCTTCTCGAGCAGGCCCTGTGGTGGCTCGACGGCGGGCCGGGCCCCGCCGGAGCCGACCCCGTCCGGCTCACGCCTCCCGCCCCGCTGGGCGAGACCCACCGCTACGCCGACGCCCGCCCGGTGGCGGGGGCCCGTCTCCTGGTCAGCCTGCGCGAACGGCACCACCGGGACCAGGTGGACGACGAGGTGGTGGCCGTCGACCGCCTCGGGCAATTCGAGCCGACGGTCCTGGTGGCCGGACGGGACTTCTTCGCCGCCCCCCGGCCGAGCCCCGACGGCCGCCGACTGGCCTGGTTGTCCTGGGACCACCCCAACATGCCCTGGGACGGCTGCGAGCTCTGGGTGGCGGACCTGAACGGTCCCGGGCCGGGCGCCGCCCCGGGACAGGCCCCGCTGCTCGTCGATCCCGTCTGCATCGCCGGGGGCGTCGACGAATCCGTGGGCCAGCCCACCTGGGTGGGGGAGGACCTCTGGTTCGTCTCGGACCGCTTCGGGTGGTGGCAGCCCTTCCAATGGCGCCGGGGGGAGCCGCCCCGGCGCGCCGCCACCGACGAGGTTGAATTCCACAGCCCGGACTGGACGCTCGGGCAAGGCACCTTCGATGTCAGGGGCGACGGTCATCTCGTCTGCCGGTTCCGTCGCGGTGGCCGCGACCACGTGGGGATCCTCGATCCGGTCACCGCCCGGATGCGGGAGGTCGATCAGCCGTGCGTGACCATCAGCGCCCTGCGAAGCGGCGGGGACGGCGCCGACACAGAGACCGTGGTGCTGGGGGCGAGCGCCACCGCCCCTCCCGCCGTCTACCGGATCACCGAGGGAGGCGCCGTCGAGGAGCTCTACCGGGCCGCCTCCTCCCCTCTCGAGCCGGACTGGGTGTCCCCGCCGGAGGAGCTCACCTTCCCGACGGCGGCCGGGGTGCGGGCCTCTCTGCTCTTCTTCGGTCCCCACGCCCCGGGCTGGCAGGGCCCGTCGGCCACGGCGCCGCCTCTGATCGTGCTCGTCCACGGCGGCCCCACGGCGGGGGCAGAACCCGGCTTCGACGCCGGGGTCCAGTTGTGGACGACCCGGGGTGTGGCCGTGGCCATCGTCGACTACCGGGGCTCGAGCGGCCACGGGCGCCAGTTCCGCCACCTCCTCGACGGCGCCTGGGGGGTGGCCGACTCCGAGGACTGTGCCTCGGCCGCCACCTTCCTGGCCGAGGCGGGCCTGGTCGACGGCGACCGCATGGTGGTGAAGGGCTCGAGCGCCGGGGGGCTCACGGCCCTGCGCTGTCTGGACGCCGGGGGTCCCTTCGCCGCCGCCGTCGTCGCCTACGGGGTGACCGACCTCGGGGCCCTCGCCGCCGACACCCACAAGTTCGAGTCCCGCTACATCGACCGACTGGTCGGACCCTGGCCCGAGGCGGCCGCCGTTTACGAGGACCGCTCCCCGGCGTGCCACCCCGAGCGCCTCGAAGGGGCCGTCCTGCTGCTCCAGGGCTCCGACGATCCCATCGTCCCCCCCGACCAGGCCGAGCGCATGGTGGTGGCCCTGCGAGCGCGCGGCGTGCGCTGCGACCACGTCGTTTTCGAGGGCGAGGGTCACGGTTTCCGCCGGGCCGAGACCCTCACCCGCTGTGCCGAGCTCGAGCTCGCCTTCGTGCGTGACGTCCTGCGCATCGACGGCGACCGGTGAGCGCCCCCGTCCTGGGGGCGAGCCCGGACGGGCCCCGGTCCGGGCGTAACATGGCCCTCATGCCCAGCCGCCTCCTCGGGCGCGGTGCCCGGGTGGCCGCATCGTGGAGCGCGGAAGAGCGCGACGCCGTTCTCTACGCCGCGTCGGCGCTCTTCGCCATCGTCACCGCCCAAGGCTCAGGGATCTCCCTCTACCAGCAGTGGGGGAGGCTCGCCGTCGGTCCCTATGCTCTCGGAGCCATCGCCTCGGCCATCGCCGCCCGGCGCGCCCGGCGCCGCCAGCTGGCCCGGGCCGAGTCGCCCGCCGTCGGGGCCACGACGAGAGACGCCTCACCGAACTGGCACTGGACGACGTCACGGACCGTCATCTTCCTCGTCGTCTTCGTCGGCGCCACCCTCGGACCCCTGGCCCTCGAGGTGCTGTGGCAGACCGAGAGCGGGGGCACCACCCACGTGCAGCCCGAGACCCTCGTGATCGAAGGGTCGGGCCGGCGCCTGGTCACCGGCAAGCCGCTGTACCGCGAGATCGACGGGCACGACGAGCGCGTCACGGCGCCGCCCGGGCAGCCGGCCTATGACGTCTACAACCCGTACCTGCCCCTGATGTCGCTCTTCGGCCTGCCCAGCAGCACCACGGCGCCGCGCCGGCTGACCGACGCCCGGGTGGCCTTCTCGCTCATCACCATCCTGGTGGTGGTGGCCGCCCTGGCTCTTTGCCGCGGCCCCACCGGCCCCCGGGTTCTCTCCCTCCAGGCCATGACCGTGCTCCCCACGGCGGCGCTGCCGTTGGCCACCGGTGGAGACGACGTCCCCATCGCCGCCCTGCTGTTGTTGGGACTGGTCCTGCTGCAGCGACGAAGACCTCTGGCCGCCGGCATCATCCTCGGCATCGCCGCCTCGATGAAGATCACGGCCTGGCCCCTGGCCTTTCTGGCCGTCCTCGTCGCCACCGACGGCGATGGCAAGCGCGGACGCCGACCGGCGCTGTTGTTTCTGGGCGGCCTGGCCGTCGTGATGCTGCCCTCCATCCTGCCCACCTATATCGGAAACCCGTCGGCCTTCATCGACAACGTCGTGCGTTTCCCGCTCGGCCTGGCCGGTATCACCTCACCGGCATCGAGTCCTCTTCTCGGCCATGCCATCGTGTCGTGGTTCCCCGGCATCCACCGGCTGTTCACCGTGGTGGTGGCCGCCGTCGGCGGTCTCGTGCTGCTTTTCGTGCTGGTCCGCCACACCCCGCGCACCGCATCGGCCCTGGCCCGCCTGCTCGGGTGGGTCATGACCATCGCCATCCTGGTGGCGCCGGCCACCCGTGTCGGCTACCTGCTCTACCCGATCGACTTCTTCATCTGGGCCTGGCTTCTGCGCAGCGAGGAACTGGGCACGTCCCTTCCGCTGTCGGCCATGGAGGCGGCCGAACTCGACGGGGGCGCCGGCGATCAGTCGTCGGTGACGGCGAACATGCGCACCGTGAACGGCGTCGTGTCCGACGCCCCGCCCGATCCGGAGCCGAACGTGGTGGATGCCACCGTCACGCCGATCTCCCATTCGTAGCCGTCACTGCTCGGGTGCTGGCCCACGATCCGGTATCCGGGGGCGCCGTGCGGCGGTGCCCCCTGGCTCACGATCTCCCATTTGAACGCTTTCAGCTCGGCCCGGAAGAAATCGATGACCCGCTGTTCGGACACACCGATGCTGAACGACAGGGAATGGTCGTAGAGCCCGATGCCGTTGTCGGTGGCCGACCCCGCCTTGACCGTCGCCCCCTTCGGCAGGGCGACGGCGTCGAGGATGTCATCGGGCGGCGACCCCGCCGTCACGATCGGGGCGAGAGTCTGGCGGCCCGGCATGGCCGTGATGGTGGCCCCGCGCGCCGTCGGCAGAGACTTGGCCGCCGGTGGGGCGGCGCTCCCACTGCTCGTCAGAGCGGCACCGATACCCCCCGCCAGCAGCACCACCAGGGCGATGCCCAGAACAACCAGCGCCGGGCGCGTGCTCGGCCCCGGAAGCTCCCGGGGACCCACCGAGGCTGTCCCGTCGCCGGGCGGCGGTCGACCGTTGCCGTTCCCGTTGCCGTTGCCGTTGTCCGAACCCTGCTCGGCGGCGCCGGAGGCGCCGGTCGTCGGCGCCCCGGCGGCCGGGGCTACATCGTGAGGAAGACGGGGCATGGGGGACGTTCCTGCTCGGGCCGGACGGGTCCGAGTGTAAATCAGCCCGAGGCCAGGGGAGTCAGGGGCACCGTCCACGTACCGTCGGGCGCCTTCCCGAACCACAGCCGCTGGCTGCGGCAGGACTTGGCTTGGTAGAAGACGCCGTCGGCCGAGGTGCCCCGTGGGTAGGCCTTGGAACTGAAGAGGTCCTTACCGCACTGCGGGCACGCTGGTTCATCGTCCGTGGCACCACGCTAGACCTTCAATCTGAGACCAGGCGCGACGCAGGCCTCACCGGACGTAGCCTCGACCCGGCGAGGAGGTGCAGGACATGGACGGCGTCACGAGCATCGAGGTGGACAAGATCACGGAAGTGCTGATCGACGGGATATGGCATCCCGTCACCCCCGGCTCCCTCCTGATGGTGCCGTTCGAGCTCGACGCCGAGCACCCCTCGGTCCCCGGAATCGGTTTCCAGACCGGCCCCAGGTCGATCAGGAGGAACATCGAAGCCATCTACGCGCCCCTGTCGTCGGTGTCTGCCGTGAAGACGATGGACGACACCCGGTCGCAGAACCCGGCCCCGTAGGCAAGATCCGGCCCGACCGGAGTAGCTTTTCTTGATGGCACGGATCTCATTTCCCGAACGCGGTCTCGGCGAACACGTCGACTGGGCGCTGCTGCGGCCCGAGATGGCCGTGGGCATGGGTGCCCTGTCGAAGGCCGTCTACGAGAACACCCGGCTCGCCCTGCGCGAGCGCGAAGCGGCCCGCTGGACCATCGCCCTCATCAACGACTGCGTGGTCTGCCGCGACACCCGCGCCCGTGACGGCGCCCAGGCCGGTGTCGACGAAGGCTTCTACGGCGAGGTCGCCTCCTGGCGTACGAGCGACGCACTGAGCGACCGCGAAAAACTGGCGGCCGAATACGCCGAGCGGTTCGCCCTCGACCATCTGGCCATGGACGACGAGTTCTGGGGCCGCCTCCATGACGCCTACGCCGATGACGAGCTCGCCGATCTGACCATGTGCTGCGGGATGTTCCTCGGCCTCGGACGTGTCCTCGCCGTGATCGGGGTGCGGGCACCCGAGGAGCGCATTCTCGTTTGAGCCGCGTCCATGTCGGACCCCGCCGCTGTTCTCACCGCCCGGCTCCGGCTCGAGCCGTTACGACCAGAGACCCTCGAGGCCCTTCTGGCCGGCGACGCAGAAGCAGCGCGGCGCCTGCAGGGCACGGTCCTGCCCGACGGGTTCTTCGGGCCCACCGACGACTTCTTCCTGAAGATCCAGCTGTCCCGGATGACCTCGCGACCAGCGGGACGCGGCTGGTGCGCGCGGGCCATCGTGCGCACCGAGGACGGAGCCGTCATCGGCCACTGCGGGTTCCATGGGCCACCCGAGGATGTCGGGCGAGCCGAGATCGGCTACACCGTCCTGCCCCCGTACCGCCGCCGGGGCTATGCCGTGGAGGCGGCCGGGGGTCTTCTCGACTGGGCCCGGAGCCAGGGCGAGACCGTTGTCTTCGCCTCGGTGGCGCCCGACAACCGGGCGTCGTTGGCCGTCGTCGAGAAGCTCGGTTTCCGCCAGACCGGCGTCCAGATCGACGAGATCGACGGTGAAGAAGGAGTGTTCGAGCTCAACCTGTGACACCGCCGTCAATCAGGCGTGACGTTCCCGCCCGACATGATCGAGCGGACCCTGCCCGGCTCCCGGTCCTCGGCTACGAGCCGCCGGGGACGGTCGTGGGCGTGACGTAGCCCGGAGGGTCAGGAGCCGTGAACTCGCCGGTGGACGGCTGGTAGGTCCAGACGATGGTCGAGTTCTGTCCGGAGGCGCAGTCGGGAACACAATTGTCATAGTCGGACACGAGGGTGTTGCCCTGGAACTGCGGTTGCCGTCCGAGGACGTCGGTGGGTGAGGGCGCATAGGGGCCGCTGAAAGGGATGTAGCGCCACGTGCCGCCGTCCTGCGATACGACGAAGCCCGGGACGTTGTCAGCGGCGCTCCCCATGACGAGGAAGTCGGGCCGGCCGTCGCCGGTCACTTCGGCCACCGACACCGGATCCTGGGTCAGAAACACGACCGATGCGGGAATGTTGGCACCGAACTGCCCCGTGGGAGCGGCCAGGGCGGCCACCGGCGTCCACTGTCCGCCGCGGTAAGCGAGAACCTGCACGGGATGACCACCGGGATCGTAGGAAAAAGCGGCCACGGCCACGGTGCCTCCGTCGTCGGCCACCGGAGCACTGTGGTCGGCGACGAAGGGAGTAAGCCCGTATCGAGCGGCCAGACCGCTGGCGGTGGCTGCCGCCGAGTCCGTGTGCTCCTCGTCGGCCACGTAGGCGTCGAGTTGAGACGCGGCCGCCAACGGCACGGTCGTCGTTGTCGTGGTCGTACTCGTGCTGGTACTCGTGCTCGTATTCGTAGGTTTTGTCTCCGGCGGGGAATGGACCGGACCGTTGTCCGATCGCAGCGGCCCGACGGCGATCAACGTCACGACGACGGCCGCCACCGCGGCCAGGGCGACGAGGACTTTGGTGTCCACCCGTCGCAACGCCTTGCGGCCGGCCCGGCTCCGAAGCTCCGATGGACCGACCGGCGCCGGGCGCGCCGCACCGGAGCTCAGCATCTCCCGCATGACAATGCCCACCCTCTCCTCGTCCATTGGTGTTGTCATGGCTCACCACCTCCCGGAGTGGTCCGAACCGATCGGTTGAGATTTGCGGCGACGATCTTGCGTGTTCTGCTGAGCCACGACTTCACAGTCCCTTCGGGAACACCGAGCTCCCGAGCGGTCTCGGCCACCGTCATCCCCAGTCCATCGTGGAGAAGCAGGGCCCGGGCCTGTTCACCGGGGAGCAGGCGCATGGCCCCGGCCAACAGGACGTGGTCCTCGGGAACGTCGACCGTTGTCGCCATCTCGCGGGGGCCGGCCAGGCGACGGATCTGGGATTTGCGCCAGGACTGGATGCAGAGGTTGTGCAGGACCCGACGGGTCCAGCCTTCGGGGTTCTCGTATCCGCTGATCCGGTCCCAGTGGGTCCAGGCGCGCAGCAGCGCCTCCTGGGTCAGATCCTGGGCCTGCTCCTGGCTTCCGGTCAGGATGTAGGCCTGTCCCTGCAGCCGGGCCCACGAGGTCTGGAAGAAGGCGTCGTAGGCCTCCTCGGCCCCGGAATGGCCCATGCCCCGGTCCTCTGCTCGTCTGGAGCCACCCCGGTGGCGCTTCTCGGACCCCGTCACGATTATCTACACGCGCCGGATGGCAGAAGCGTTGCAAGAAATTCCAAGGGAGCGCCGTGAACGACGACGCCTCACGCCGGCGGCGCGTTCCAGCCGAAATGATCGAGCGGTCCGTGTCCGGCTCCGAGCGTCCACGACGCCGCTCCTCGCAGGGCCCGGGCCACGAAGACCTTGGCTTCTCCCACGGCGGCCACGGCCTCCATACCCCGGGCCAGATGAGCGGCGGTGGCCGCCGCCAGGCTGCACCCCGTGCCGTGATCGTTGGACGACGCCACCCGGGGTCCGTCGAGCACCGTCAGGACACCGTTGGCCAGCACCACGTCGGGCGCCAGCGCGCCCCGGAGGTGACCTCCCTTCACCACGACGACCCGCGGCCCGTACTCGGCCAGTCGACGGGCCGCCGCTTCCATACCCTCCACATCGGTCACCGCCATGGAGGTGAGCAGCGCCGCCTCGCGCATGTTCGGCGTGCACACCTCGGCATGGGGGAGCAGGCTCTCGAGATAGGCGCCCACCCCGTCGACGTCGAGCAGCGGCATCCCCGTGGAGGTGACCATGACGGGGTCGACGACCAGATGGGGCAGGTCCCCGGCGGCGGCCCGGCGGGCCACGACGGCCACCGTGGCCGCCGACGCCAGCATCCCTGTCTTCACGGCGGCGACCGGGAGGTCGCCGAGCACGGCCTCGATCTGGAGGTCGACGAATTCCGGCTCGAGCACCCGGACGCCCAGGACGGCGGTGGTGTTCTGGGCCGTGACGGCCGTGAGCACGCTCGTGCCGAAGACCCCGAGGGCGGCGAACGTCTTCAGATCGGCCTGGATCCCGGCGCCGCCTCCGGAGTCGGAGCCGGCGATGGTCAAGGCCACCGCGGGGTTCACGGGGTCACCGATTCACAGGGTTACGAAGACACAGGGTCACGAAGACACAGGGTCACGAAGACACAGGGTCACGAAGACACAGGGTCACGAAGACACAGCCACGCTCAGTCCGGTCCGTCGAGCGAGACCGTCCCCGTCATCGGGCTCGACGCCTGGGCCCGCCACCGCCGCGGGATGCGGCCGGCACGGCGGGCCTCGTAGCCGGCCTCGACCGCGGCCCGCATGGCCCGGGCCATGAGCACCGGCCGCCGGCACCGGGTGATGGCCGTGGCCACCATGACGCCGTCACAGCCGAGCTCCATGGCCAGCGTGGCGTCCGACGCCGTGCCGATCCCGGCGTCGAGGATGACCGGAACCGAACATGACTCGGCGATGAGCGCGACGTTGTGCGGGTTGCGGATGCCGAGCCCGCTGCCGATAGGGGAGCCCAGTGGCATCACCGCGGCACAGCCGGCCTGTTCCAACCGGCGGGCCAGCACCGGGTCGTCGGTCGTATAGGGGAGGACCACGAAACCCTCGTCGCACAGCTGCTCGGCCGCGCGCAAGAGCTCGACCCCGTCGGGCAGCAGGGTGTCCTCGTCGCCGATCACCTCGAGCTTGACCCACGACGTCTCGAACGCCTCGCGTGCCAACTTCGCCGTCAGCACGGCTTCGGCGGCGGTGAAGCATCCGGCCGTGTTGGGGAGCACCTGCACCGCCCGGGCCCGCATCACGTCGAGGATCCCTCCCCGCCCGCCCGGATCGACGCGGCGCACGGCCACCGTGGCCAGCGACGTCGCCGATGCCTCGAGAACGGCGTCGAGAACATCCAGACTGGGGATGCCCCCGGTGCCGACCACGAGGCGCGACGACAGGACGCGCCCGTCGATGACGAGGTCGCCAGCCATGTCACCGGTGTCGTCCATGTCAGCCCCCGGCCGCCGCGGCGACGATCTCCACGCGGTCGTCGGCCACCAGGTCCGTCGAGGGCCAGGCACTGCGGGGCACGACTTCGCGGTTGCGGGCCACGGCGATGCCTTCGGGCGATGCACACCACTGGGCCACCAGGGCGGCCACCGTGGTACCGGCGGCGACGACCGTGTCACATCCGTTCACCTCGATGGTGACCGTCACCGGGGCACCGCCGGTGTCACCGGCTCCACCGGCATCGCCGGCGTCGCCGGCACCGGCGGGAGGGTGGGGGCGAAGCGGGCCGGGGTGAACGGCGCCATCTCCGCGGGCGGTTCTTCACCGGCGGCCAGGGCCGCCACGGCGTCAGCGGTGAGAGGGGAGAGAAGGATCCCGTTGCGGTAGTGACCGGTGGCCACGAGGAGGCCGGTGACCGATGTGGTCCCCACCACGGGGGCGTTGTCGGCCGACCCCGGCCGTAGGCCGGCGCGCGCCTCCACCAGCTCGAGCTCGGCGATGCCGGGCACGATCCGGCGGGCGTCGCGGAGCAGCTCGTAGACGGCGCCGGCGGTGACGGTGGTGTCGAAGCCGCGTTCCTCGACCGTGGCCCCCACGACGACGGTCCCGTCGTCCCGGGGCACGAGGTAGACCGACGAGCCCTGCACCAGCCCCCGCACGGAACGCCCGAGAAGCGGGCGCCCGGCATCCCCCGCCAGGCGCAGGATCTGGCCCTTCACCGGTCGGACGTCCGGCACCACCCCGGCCGGCACGCCGGCGATGGAGCCGGACCAGCAGCCGGCGGCGAGTACCACCACGCCGGCCCGCAGGTCGACGCCGTCGCAGTGCACACCGGTGACCGCTCCGGCGGCGATGTCGACGGCGGTGACGGGGGCGTGGTGCCACTGGACCCCGCCTGCCGTGGCCGCCGCCAGCAGGGCGGTGACGAACCGGCGGGTGTGGACCTGGTGGTCGCCCTTGGCCAGGAGCCCCGAGCGCACCCCCGGTGAGATGTTGGGCTCGAGCTGGCGCACCCGCCGGGCGCTCAGGCGCTCGACCTCCAGCCCGAGGGCGCGCTGGAACCGGAAGAGCTCGTCGGACCAGGCCCGGTCACCCTCGTCGGCGTCCACCAGCAGGGTCCCGCAGGGCCGGTAGCCGATGTCGGCGCCGGCGTCGGCCTCGAGCTCGGCGGCGAACGACGGCCAGCGCCGGGCCGAGGCCATGGTGAGGGCCAGGAGCCGCTCCTCGGTGTAGTGGACCTCGGTGACGGGGGCGAGCATCCCCGCCGCCACCCACGAGGCGCCGCGGCCCGGTTCGGGATCGACCACGACCACCCGCAGGCCCCGCCCGGCCATGCGCCAGGCACTGGTGAGGCCGATGGTGCCGCCGCCGACCACGATGGCGTCGAAGGCCCCGTCGGGGGGCTCAGGGCGGCCGGCGCCGCCCGCCGTCATGACCTGGACCGTCGCCGGCCCCGTGTGCGTGGTCGCCCCGTCACGGGATGTATCCTATGAGGACTGCAGCAGGGCCAGCGTCGTCCCGGGCGGCAGCACGAGACATCCCGCCCATTCCTCCGCGCACGGACCACACGGAGCAGCCGTTGACGACCACGCAGAAACCCACCCAGGGCTTGTACGACCCCGCGTTCGAGCACGACGCGTGCGGTATCGCGCTCGTGGCCGACCTGCACGGGCGCAAGAGCCACGCTCTCGTGCGGCAAGCGGTGACCGCCCTCGAGCACCTGGCCCATCGCGGCGCCACGGGGGCCGAAGCGGCCACCGGCGACGGGGCCGGGATCCTGGTGCAGATGCCCCACCGTTTCCTCTCGGACGTCCTACCCGTGGACCTGCCCGACGCCGGGGGGTACGCGGCGGGCATGGTCTTCCTCCCCACCGACCCCGACGACGCGGCCAAGGCCGAGCACCGCTTCGCCGAGCTGGCGGCTGAGGAGAACCTGCGCGTCCTGGCCTGGCGCGACGTGCCCGTCGAGCCCGGGCCCCTGGGCGCCTCGGCGTTGCGGGCCATGCCCCGGTTGCGCCAGGTGGTGGTGGTGCCCGACGGCACCGCCGCGCCGGGTCTCGACGCCATCGGGATCGACCGCCTCACCTTCTGCCTGCGCAAGCGCGTGGAACACGAGGTGCACGGCGTCCACGTGGTGTCGCTGTCGGCCCGTACCCTCGTCTACAAGGGCATGCTCACCCCCACCCAGCTCGACCCCTTCTTCCCCGACCTGTCCGACGAGCGCCTCGACAGCGGGCTGGCCCTCGTGCACTCGCGCTTCTCGACCAATACCTTCCCGTCGTGGCCCCTGGCCCACCCCTACCGGTACCTGGCCCACAACGGCGAGATCAACACCCTGCGGGGGAACCGCAACTGGATGCGTGCCCGCGAAGCATTGCTCGAGAGCGACCTCATTCCCGGCGACCTCGAGCGGCTGTTCCCCATCTGCAATCCCGATGGCAGCGGCTCGGCCACCTTCGACGAGGTGCTCGAGCTGCTGCACCTCGGAGGGCGCTCACTGCCGCACGCCGTGCTCATGATGATCCCCGAGGCCTGGGAGAACCACGCCTCGATGGACGCCGGGCGCCGGGACTTCTACCGCTTCCACGCCTCGCTCATGGAACCCTGGGACGGCCCCGCCGCCGTCGTCTTCACCGATGGCACTGTCGCCGGTGGTGTCCTCGACAGAAACGGCCTGCGGCCGGCGCGCTACTGGGTGACCGACGACGGCCTCGTGGTGCTCGCCTCGGAGGTCGGGGTGCTCGACATCGATCCCGCCAAGGTGGTGCGCAAGGGCCGGCTCCAGCCGGGTCGGATGTTCCTGGTGGACACGGCCCAGGGTCGGATCGTGGACGACGCCGAGATCAAGGCCACCCTGGCCGCCGAACACCCCTACGGGCAGTGGCTGGCCGAAGGCCAGGTGGACCTCGACGACCTGCCCCCACGGATGATGCTCACCCCCCAGCACGCCTCGGTGGTGACCCATCAGCGTCTCTTCGGCTACACCAACGAGGAGCTGCGCATCATCGTGGCCCCGATGGCCAGATCCGGGGTGGAACCGAACGGATCGATGGGCAACGACGCCGCCTTGGCCTCGCTGTCGGACCGGCCCCGGGTGCTCTACGACTACTTCACCCAACTCTTCGCCCAGGTGACGAACCCACCCCTCGACGCCATCCGCGAGGAGCTCGTCACCTCGGGCCGGTCGCGGCTCGGACCCGAGGGCAACCTCCTGGCCCCGACGCCGGCGTCGTGCCGCCAGATCATCCTCCCGTATCCCGTGATCGACAACGACGACCTGGCCAAGCTGCTCTACGTCAACGAGCACGGGGAGACTCCGGGCTACAACGCCTTCGCCATCGACGGTCTCTTCGACGCCACCGGCGGGGGGGCCGCCCTGCACGACGCCATCGAAGAGGTGAGGCGACGGGTGAGCATCGCCATCTCGTTGGGCTCGAACATCATCATCCTCTCCGACCGCAACTCCAATGCCACCATGGCCCCCATCCCGTCACTGCTGCTCACGGCGGCCGTGCACGAGCATCTCGTGCGCTGCAAGACGCGGACCCGGGTGGGCCTCGTGATCGAGGCCGGCGACGCCCGCGAGGTGCATCACATGGCGCTTCTCATCGGCTACGGGGCGTCAGCCGTCAACCCCTACCTGGCCTTCGAGACGATCGACGACATGATCGCCTCCGGTGCCTTAGAAGGGGTGACCCCGCGCCACGGACGGGCCAACTACATCAAGGCCGCCTGCAAGGGCGTCATCAAGATCTTGTCCAAAATGGGTGTCTCCACCGTGGCCTCGTATACCGGTGCGCAGATATTCGAGGCCGTGGGCCTGGCCCGCGACCTGGTCGACGAGTACTTCACCGGCACCGTGAGCCGTATCGGTGGGGTCGGACTCGACGTGCTCGCCCGTGAGGTGGCTGAACGCCACCACATGGCCCATCTGGCCCAGCCCACATCCCGGGCCCATCGCGAACGGGAACCGGGGGGTGAATACCAGTGGCGCCGTGAAGGCGAGATCCATCTCTTCAACCCGAAGACCGTCTTCAAACTGCAGCATGCCACTCGCACCAAGCGCTACGACATCTTCAAGGAGTACACCACCATCGTCGACGACCAGTCCGTGAACCTGGCCGCCCTGCGCGGGTTGTTGCGCCTGCGGACCGGCGTTCTACCGGTCGTGCCCATCGACGAGGTCGAACCCGTCTCGGCGGTGGTGAAACGCTTCGCCACCGGGGCGATGTCCTACGGATCGATCTCGGCCGAGGCCCATGAGAACCTGGCCATCGCCATGAATCGGCTGGGAGGAAAATCCAATACAGGCGAGGGCGGCGAGGACGTCGACCGCTTCACCCCCGACACCAACGGCGACCTCCGGCGCAGTGCCGTCAAGCAGGTGGCATCAGGCCGGTTCGGGGTGACCAGCGAGTACCTGGTGAACTCCGACGACATCCAGATCAAGATCGCCCAGGGGGCCAAGCCGGGCGAAGGGGGACAGCTCGCGGGGTACAAGGTGTACCCGTGGATCGCCCGCACCCGGCACTCCACGCCCGGGGTGGGACTCATCTCCCCACCGCCGCACCACGACATCTACTCCATCGAGGACATCGCCCAGCTCATCCACGACCTGAAGTCGGCCAACCCCAAGGCCCGGATCCACGTGAAGCTGGTGGCCGAGGTGGGCGTGGGCACGGTGGCCGCCGGAGTGGCCAAAGCCAAGTCCGACGTGGTGCTCATCTCCGGCCAGGACGGGGGCACCGGAGCGGCTCCGCTCACCTCGCTCAAGCACGCCGGTATCCCGTGGGAACTGGGACTGGCCGAGACCCAGCAGACGCTGGTGGCCAACGGTCTGCGGGACCGCATCGTGGTCCAGGTCGACGGACAGTTGAAAACGGGGCGTGACGTGATCATCGGCGCCCTGCTCGGAGCCGAGGAGTTCGGCTTCGCCACGGCACCGCTGGTCGTATCGGGCTGCATCATGATGCGTGTCTGCCATCTCAACACCTGTCCGGTGGGGATCGCCACCCAGAACCCCGAGTTGCGTAAGCGCTTCACCGGGAAACCCGAATTCGTGGAGAACTTCTTCGAGTTCATCGCCGAAGAGGTGCGCGAGTACCTGGCCGCCCTCGGTCTGCGCTCCATCGAGGAGGCCGTGGGCCGCGTCGACCTGCTCGACACGGTGGCCGCCATCGACCACTACAAGGCCCAGGGTCTCGACCTCGGCCCCGTGTTGGCGGCGCCCGAGGTGGGACCGCCCACCGGGCGGTTCTGCTCGCGCCAGCAGGACCACGGACTCGACGCCGCCCTCGACCACCGGTTCCTCGACGCCTGCCGCCCAGTGATCGAGGCTGGCGGTCCCGGCGCCGGCGGACCGCTCGAGATCGAGATGGCCATCACCAACGTCGACCGCACCGTGGGAACACTTCTCGGCTACGAGATCACCACCCGCCCCGGGGCGGCCGGCCTGCCCGACCGCAGCATCGTGCTCACCTTCCGCGGTTCGGCCGGCCAGAGTTTCGGGGCCTTCGTGCCCCGGGGGGTGACGCTGCGCCTGATCGGCGACGCCAACGACTATCTGGGCAAGGGCCTGTCGGGCGGCCGCATCATCGCTCGTCCGCCCGAGACGTCGCCCTTCGCGGCCGAAGACCACATCATCGCCGGCAACGTCATCCTCTACGGCGCCACCGCCGGGGAGGCCTTCATTCGGGGCCAGGTGGGCGAGCGCTTCTGTGTCCGTAACTCGGGGGCCGTGGCCGTGGTCGAGGGTGTCGGCGACCACGGCTGCGAGTACATGACCGGCGGCCGGGTGGTGGTGCTCGGTTCCACCGGCCGCAATTTCGGCGCCGGCATGTCGGGGGGCATCGCCTACGTGTACGACCCCGACGGCACCTTCGCCGACCGGGTCAACCCCGACATGGTGGAGCTCGAGTCTCTCGACGCCGAGGACCGCCAGTGGCTGGCCGACATCGTGGACCGCCATCACACCGAGACCGGCTCGACGGTGGCCGAGCGACTGGTGGCGTCGTGGGGGAGTGCCGTGAAGCAGTTCGTGAAGGTCATGCCCCGTGACTACCGCCGCGTGCTCGAGGCCACCCGCCTGGCCGTCGACGAGGGCCGCTCCGTGGACGAGGCCGTGATGGCCGCCGCCCACGGGTGACGGGCGCGATCTGACATGGGCAAGATCACCGGCTTCATCGAGTTCCCGCGGCGACTCCCGGGCCGTCGTCCGATTCCCGTACGCGTCCAGGACTGGCGTGAGGTCTACGAGCCGTTCCCCGAGGAGTCCGCCCGCGAGCAGGGGGGGCGCTGCATGGACTGCGGCATTCCCTTCTGCCACGAAGGTTGTCCTCTCGGCAATCTCATCCCCGAATGGAACGACCTGGTCTGGCGCGATCAGTGGGCCGAAGCCTCCGAACGCCTGCACGCCACCAACAACTTCCCCGAATTCACCGGTCGGCTGTGTCCGGCGCCGTGCGAGGGGGCCTGCGTCCTCGGCATCAACGCCGAGCCGGTCGCCATCGAGCGCGTCGAGTACGAGATCGCCGAACGGGCCTTCGCCGAGAACTGGGTGGTCCCCCAGATACCCGAGGTGCGCACGGGTAAGTCGGTGGCGGTGGTGGGCTCGGGCCCGGCAGGGCTGGCCTGTGCGCAGCAGCTGGCGCGGGCCGGACATGACGTGGTCGTCTACGAGCGAGCCGAGCGGGCCGGTGGCTTACTGCGCTACGGCATCCCCGAATTCAAGATGGAGAAGGCCGTTCTCGATCGCCGTCTGGCCCAGCTCGAGGCCGAGGGGGTCACCTTCCGCTGCTCCACGGCCGTAGGTGTGGCACCCGACGGCGCCGTCGGTGCCGGTGCCGGTGAGGCCGGACTGAACGGCGCCGTCTCCCTCGAGCCGGGCGAACGGCGTGGTCTGGGCGCGGCGGGCGCCCCCGATGTGACGGTCGTCTCCGCCACCGATCTGCTCGAGCGGTTCGACGCCGTGGTCCTGGCCGGCGGAGCCACATTGCCGAGGGATCTCGCTGTGGCCGGACGTGGGCTACGGGGTGTGCACGGGGCCATGGAGTACCTGAAGCCCTCGAACCTGGTGCGCGAAGGAGCGTGGGCCGAATCGCCCATCACGGCCGAGGGCAAGCACGTCGTCATCATCGGCGGCGGTGATACGGGCGCCGACTGCCTGGGTACGGCGCATCGCCAGGGGGCGGCCTCGGTGCACCAGTTCGAGATCCTGCCGCGGCCGTCCGATACGCGTCCGGACGACAACCCGTGGCCCACGTGGCCTCTCATCTACCGCACCTCAGCGGCCCACGAGGAGGGTGGCGAGCGTGTCTACGCCGTCACCACCACCGCCTTCGTCGACGACGGCATCGGCGGCGTCAGCGCCCTGCGGGGCCATGAGGTGGAGATGACGGTTGTCGACGGGCGCCCGGTGGTGGAACCGGTCCCCGGCACGGAGTTCGATCTGCCCTGCGAGCTGGTGCTTCTGGCCATGGGTTTTCTCGGGGCCGAGCGCCACGGGGTGGTGGCCGAGCTCGGCCTCGACCTCGACGCCCGCGGCAACGTGGCCGCCGACGACACCTGGGCCACGAGCCATGAACGGGTCTTCGTGTGCGGGGACATGACCCGGGGCCAGAGCCTGATCGTGTGGGCCATCGCCGAAGGACGCTCGTGCGCCGCCGGTGTCGACCGGGCCCTGATGGGCGACACGGCGTTGCCGGCACCTCTCGTACCGGGACAGCTCGCCCTGCGTTGACGAGGGCCGGGCGAGGGGCCGTCGGCGCCCACTCCGTTGTCCTTATTACAACGTTGTGGCTGCTCAGGGGGAGTGTCGCGTGTCCGTTCGCTCGGCGACCACGTACGCCCTACTCCAACCCCGCAAGCATTGTCGGTGCCGAAGCGTGATCGAGACACCGCCTCGGCCTCATAGCGGGAAAGCAACTCGTAGCGCCACGTCTTGGACACTCCGTGCTCTTTGGTCACCATCCGGACCGACTGGCCCTCCGTCAGGACCGCTGTGACCAGTTACGTCGCCATCTCCATCGGGCCACCTCCTCGAAGGGGTCCACGATGTCTCGCGACATGTGTCGCGCTGTCTCATGAACCCACAGACCTCGGAGCGCGCTTAAACCTTGGTCACGGAAGCGCTCGTTGGCCGCCGTGGGCTGCCGCGAACGTCGCGGGAGCCAAAGGAGGTTTGCTGACGGTGCGACAGGCCGTGCCGGGCGCGATTTCTTTCGGGGTTCAAGTTCCGTCAGCCAATGACACGAAGCTGTGCGGGACTCGATGGAGCAGCAGTGTCGCCCAAGCTCGCGAGAGCATCGGCGGTGGAATCGTCGGCTGGGAGCCAGGTGATGAGCCGTTGCTCGTCGACTTCATCGGGAAGGAGCACCTCGTAGTTGATACGGAGGCGCCCGAAGTCAGGATGCACAATGCGTGTTGTACCCCGGCGTTTTTCTGTTGTCGCGAACTTGGACCAGCGCTCCACGAATTCGGGCGCTGTACGCAGCTCATCCATCAGCTTGACGAAGCGTTCATTGTCACCCCAGCGAACACTGGCGGTACGCAGGCGAGCCACCTGATCGTCGGCCGCCACCGTCCAGTCGGGGTAGACCCGTCGCGCATCTCGATAGAGGAACACGTAGCGGGCGAGGTTCGGCTCTGCACCCTCGAGCATTCCGAGGGGCCGGACGAGGCGCCCCCAAGCTCCGTTCCCGGCCAACACGTCGTTAGCCGGGCCGACCACGAAGGCAGGTGTGGTCCCCAATCTCTCAAGGAGCGCCGTCACTGTCGGTGCCACGACGCGGGTTAACGACCCAGCCGCCGGACACAACACCGCACTTTCGCTGACCATGGCCAGCATCGAGAGCTGTCGGTGTTGGTGGTCGTCGAGGCGAAGCGCGTCGGCGAGGGCGGCAATCACGCTCGCTGAAGGTCGGGTGTCGCGGCCCTGTTCGAGGCGAACCAGGTAGTCGATGCTGATCCCGGCGAGCGTGGCGACCTCCTCTCGGCGGAGGCCGGGTGTGCGTCGGCGCCCACTGTCGGGCAGGCCGACGTCGGACGGCTGGAGCTGCTCGCGGCGGGTCCGGAGGTACTCGGCCACAGATGTCACAGCACAAGCATGCCCCATCTGCCTGCACACCTGCCTGGCCCTGTCAGTACCAGGATCAGCCCGGCCTTCTCGGACCGATCGCGGAAGAGGATCATGAATTCATGACCACTACTCCTGACACAGCCACACTGCCCTTGACCCCCGGCCGCTGGGTGGTCGACACCAACCATTCCTCGATCGGATTCACTATCCGTCACCTGGGAGTGTCCAAGGTGCGGGGCCGTTTTACCCGTTTCGATGCCGACGTCGTCATCGGGGAGACCCTCGATACGACGAGTGTGAGGGCCACCATTGACGTCGCATCGATCGACAACGCCAACGCCGACCGGGACGCCCACGTGCTGTCGCCCGACATCATCGACGTCGTTAGGCGTCCGACCATGGTGTTTCGTTCCACCAGCGTGCGGGGGGCGGGAATGGAGTATCAGGTCGAGGGTGATCTGACCATCGGCGACGTCACTCGTCCGATCGTCCTCGCCGTCGAGCTTGGCGGAATCGAATCCTTCCCGGGCGGCCCCCGTCACGCCGGCTTCGAAGCTGCAACCGAGATCCGCCGCAAGGACTTCGGCATCGATGTCGCGCTGCCGCCCGGCGTCAATGTTGTCGCCCTTGGCGATGTGGTGAAGGTCGAGATTGATCTTCAGCTGCTCGAGCCCTCCACCTAAATACGCGCCCTGTTCCGTGCATCGGATCGTCCGTGACGAACTACGGAGTAGATCTGCCTGGGCGTCCGAGCGCACCTCGGAGCTAGAGCCAAGACCCCAGAGAGAAATCACCCAGAGAGTGAGGAAAGGCCATGACGAGTCATTTGATGACGGCGCCAGCGGAAGCTGACGCACCGCCGGCGCAGAGCCCCTACCACGACCGGCGGTGGCTGATCCTGGCCGTGCTGGGCCTGGCCCAGCTCATGGTGGTGCTGGACGCCACCGTCGTGAATATCGCCCTGCCGACGGCCCAGCGGGCGCTCAGCTTCTCCAATGCCGATCGCCAATGGATCGTGACCGGCTACGCCCTGTCCTTTGGCAGCCTCCTGCTGCTCGGCGGTCGCCTCTCCGACATCCTCGGCCGCAAGCGAGCCCTCATGATCGGTCTGGCCGGGTTCGCCGCCGCCTCGGCCCTCGGTGGCTTCTCCACCAGCTTCACCATGCTGTTGGTCGCCCGGGTGCTCCAGGGCTCCTTCGGCGCCCTGCTGGCTCCGGCCGCCTTGGCCATGCTGACCACGACGTTCACCGACCCGAGCGAACGGGGGCGGGCCTTCGGCATCTACGGCGCCATTTCCGGAGGCGGCGGCGCCCTCGGCCTGCTACTGGGAGGAATCCTCACCTCCTACGCCTCGTGGCGCTGGACGCTGTTCGTGAACGTGGCGATCGGCGCCGTGGCCATCGCCGGTGCCGCCCGTCTCCTGTCCAACAGCCGGGCCGCCAACCGGCCCCGTCTGGACCTGCCCGGTGCCATCACCGCCAGCACCGGGCTGTTCGCCCTGGTCTACGGGTTCTCCCACGTCGAGACCACCTCGTGGGGGAACAGGTACACCATCGCCAGCC
>Ga0182024_10002609_pt1 | contig 44394 bp, 44 predicted proteins | sample P32metaG_FD_120480 | JGI IMG/M metagenome (GOLD analysis project Ga0182024, IMG submission 120480) | Permafrost microbial communities from Stordalen Mire, Sweden - P3-2 metaG (Illumina Assembly) | ecosystem: Environmental > Terrestrial > Soil > Wetlands > Permafrost | place: Sweden: Stordalen... | reverse complement strand
CGTACCCGGATTTCGCTCCGCTCAATCCGGGCTACGACGACGGGCCGTTTCGACATTGCTGTTTGACATCGCTCGCGCGCGAAGTGCGCCGCGAGACCGGGATCGTATTGCATCCGCCCCCGCGAAGCGGGGGAGGGGGACCATCCGTAGCTCGCTCAGCGAGCGAAGGATGGTGGAGGGGGCTTCTGACTCAGAGCTTCGTTGTCGGCGCAGAAAGATCGTTGCGGCCCGCGCCCCGCCCACCGCCTTCGGCGGTCCCCCTCCCCGCTATCGCGGGGCGGGAGGGTGACTGGAACCACCGCGGCGTGGCTCACGTTGAGCGTCATTGTGAAGCATGACCTCAAAGAATGGTGTTCGCTGATCCGTGACGCCGCGGCGGGTTGGGTTGCGCATAAGGATGCCCGGCAGGGCGCGGCGCTCGCTTATTATTCGGTGTTTTCGCTCGGGCCGGTGATTGTCATCACCATCGCCATTGCCGGCCTGGTGTTCGGGCAGGAGGCGGCCCGCGGCGAAGTGGAACTGCAACTGCGCGGGCTTCTGGGCGATGCCGCGGCGACGGCGGTCGACGCCATGCTGGCCGGCGCGCGCCATCCGCAGCAGGGCATGCTGGCGACAGTCGTGGGCACCGTCATTCTGCTGTTCAGCGCCATCGGCGTCGTCGTCGCGCTCAAGGACGCATTCAATACGGTGTGGGAGGTCGACGCCAAGAAGATCAGCGGCGCGTGGCAATTCATTCGCACTTATCTCGCTTCGGCGGCCGCCATCATTGCGCTCGGTTTTCTGCTCTTGATGTCGCTTCTGTTCACCGCGGCGCTGTCGGCCGCCGGCAAATATCTCGGTCCGCAAGCGCCGGCAGCCGCGTTGCAGCTTTTGGGTTCGTTCATTTCGCTCGCCGCGATCGCGGTTTTGTTCGCGATGATGTTCAAGTGGCTGCCGGATACGCCGGTGGAATGGCGCGACGTCTGGCTGGGCGCCATCGTCACCGCGGCGCTGTTCGAGATCGGCAAATTCCTGATCGGGCTTTATATCGGCCGCCAGGCGCTCGATTCCACCTACGGCGCGGCGGCCTCGATCGTGATCCTGCTGATCTGGGTCTACTATTCCTCGCAGATCGTTTTGCTGGGCGCGGAATTCACCCACGTCCACGCCCAGCATCGCGCTCGGGAAAGCGCCGTCGCCGCGCGCCAACCCGAAGAGCGGCGCGCGGTAGCCTGATCCAGACTTGTTGCTAATCCGCCTGGATGTTGGCGTCCTTGACCATCTTCTGCCATTCGCCGAGCTGGGCCTTGATGTAGTCGCCGAGCTCCTGTGGCGTGGAGGAGAAGCCTTCGAAACCGACGTTCTTGAATTTCTTCTGCACGTCCGGGCTGTCGATGATCTTGCGCAGAACGGGATTGAGCTTGTCGATCACGCTTTGCGGCACGCCGGTCGGCGCGACGAGGCCCGCCCAGGCGTCGAGATTGAAACCCTTCAATCCGGATTCATCCATGGTCGGCAGATCCGGGAACAGCGACGAGCGCTTGATCCGCGACACCGCCAGCGCACGCAACGTGCCGGCCGCGACATGCGGCATCGCCGTGGTGAGGTCGGCGAACATCATCGAGACGCGGCCGGCTATGATGTCTTCGAGCGCCGGCGGCGTAGAGGTGTAAGGCACGTGGATCAGTTTGATCCCGGCCCAGTTGGCGAGCGTATCGCCGCCAACGATGCCGGCGGTGTTGCCGCTGGCGAACGACAGCTGGCCGGGATTGGCCTTGGCATAGGCGACGAGGTCCTGGACCGAATGGAACGGCAGCTTGGGGTTGATCACCAGCATCAGAGTGAAGCTGCCGACCCGCGTGACCGGCGCAAAGTCCCTCATCACGTCGTAGTCGACCTTGTGCAGGAACGGATCGGCGGAAAGCGGGGAATTGGTCGCCATCAACAGCGTGTAGCCGTCCGCCGGCTGGTGATGCACGTATGCCGCGGCGACCGCGCCATCGGCGCCAGGACGGTCCTCGACGACGATCGGCTGCCCGAGCGCCTTGCTGAGCGGATCGGCAAGGATGCGGCAGAGCGTATCGCTGGCGCTGCCGGGCCCGAATACGGAAATCATAGTAATCGGCCGCGACGGGTAATCGTCGGCGCGCAGCGTGCTGTTGAGCAGGCCGTTGCATAAAATGGCTACGGCGACGGTCACAAAAACGGCAAGCAGCTTCTTCATGGCTTCCCTCCCTGGTGGCGCAATTTTTTGATTGCTGGCGTGTCGGCTTGCGGCGCCGCACGGCCTTACCGGCCAGGGAAGGATAGCAGATTTATCCGCGGCCGCGTCAGGCCCTGCCGCGACAACTCGTTCCACCACGTCATGGCCGGACTTGTTCCGGCCATCCACGACTTTGTGCCGAATCCGCCTAAAGACGTGGATGCCCGCGACAAGCGCGGGCATGACGGAAGAGCAGGCGGCATGTCCGAGGATTATCTGATGAACGTGCCGCCGCGCAGCTCGGCGAAGGCCTGTTGCAGTTCGGCCTGCGTGTTCATCACGATCGGGCCGTGCCAGGCGACCGGCTCCTCGATCGGCTTGCCGGAGACGAGGAGAAAGCGGATGCCTTGCTCACCGGCCTGCACCGTGACTTCGTCGCCGCGGTCGAACAATACCAGCGAACGGTTGCCGGTCTGCTCGCGCGTCACGATCTCGTTGCCGCCGTCGGTCCTCTCGGTCAGCACGCCGAACGGCGCCGAGGCGCCGCGGAGATTGCCGGAGCCTTCGAACACATAGGCGAAGGCATGCCGCTCGACTTCCACCGGCAGGACTTTTCGCTTGCCCGGCGGCACCGAAATATCGAGATAGCGCGGATCGGCGGCGACGCCTTCGATCGGGCCGCGCCGGCCCCAAAAGTCGCCGCAGACAACGCGCACGCGGGTGCCGTCGTCGTCGATGATCTCCGGGATCTCGGCGGCCTTGACGTCCTGATAGCGCGGCGCCGTCATTTTCAGCGACGACGGCAGATTGGCCCAGAGCTGGAAACCGTGCATGCGGCCTTGGGCGTCGCCCTGCGGCATTTCCTGATGCAGAATGCCGCGGCCGGCCGTCATCCATTGCACGTCGCCGGCTTCGAGATTGCCTCGGTTGCCGAGGCTGTCGCCGTGCTCGACGGTGCCCGCCAGCACATAAGTAATGGTCTCGATGCCGCGATGCGGATGCCACGGAAAGCCCGCGCGATAATCGTCGGGCCGGTCGTTGCGAAAATCGTCGAACAACAGGAACGGATCGAATTCGGAGGTGTTGCCGAAGCCGAAAGCGCGGTTGAGCTTGACGCCGGCGCCTTCGATGGTCGGCTTCGCGGTGACGATGCTTTTCACGGGCCGGATGGACATGGCTTTATCACCTTGGCGTTATGACCTTGGCGTTATGACTTAGCCTGAAGGATTTTGCGGTCCTTAAAATGGGAGGCCGCCTAGGCGGAACAAGAAGGCACATGATTGATACCGCTGGCTATTATCCCAGCGTGACCATGCCGCTCCAGAACTGCTGGGCGTTGCCGACATCGACGTCGTATTTGCGCGCGAAAGAAAGCCTGCCGTCGGCGCCGATACGCATCACCGTGATGCCGGCCGGCAGCGTGCCGTCCTCGGCCGCCATGATGCTGGCGACGACCAAAAGCCGGCCACTCGGATCGATGCCGAAGGTGCGCAATTGCAGGCCGCGGCCGTCGAGGTTTTGCATGAGCCTCGGCGCGCCCGTCGTCTGGTCGATGGCGAAAGCGGCGACGCTGTTCTCGCCGCCGGGCGCGACCTTCCGCGCGCCGGGCCCCGAAGCCGGAAAGGTGCGGTTGGTGAGATAGACGAATTTGCCGTTGGGATGAACGTGGATGGGCCCCGCGCCTTGCGGCACGGCCGTGTTGGGATCGGACAGCGTGTCTTTGTTGAACAGCGGATCGCGGCCAAGGCCGGTCTCGCCATCGAGGGCATAGACATAGAGCTTGTTCTGCCGCTCCACGGAAACAAACACCCACGGCTCGGTCGGATGAAAATCGAGATGCCGTGGCCCGAAGCCGAGCCCGTTGCCGGGCGCGATGGAGGCGAGATCGCTCAGCACGCCATCGTGGAAGCGGAATGTCTTGATCGCGCCGGGATCCTCCGGCTTGCCTTCGCCGGCGTTGTTGCCGCGCGTCACCAAAACCACGGTGCGGTCGTCGGGCGCGACTCGGATCTGATGGGCATAGATGCCGGTGTCGAGGTTGCCGGGCTGCGCCACCGGCGCGCCGATGGTGCCGTCGGCATTGATGCGGTGAACGCTTACCGCGCTCGGCGTGTTGTAGGCGGTGAGCAAATACCGTCCGCTGGCGTCGACGCAAGCGTGGATCGGGCGCGACGGCAGTGCCGCCGGCTCGCCATGCGGCCGCAGCGCTCCGGTCGCCGGATCGATCGAAAGTGCACTGGCATAATGTTTGTCGCCGGCAATGCCAGGTCCGCCACTGCTCGACACCACATACAAAAAACGCCGTGACGGATGCGGCCAGGCATATTGAATATTGGCCGGCAGCGTCACCGCGCAGCGTTTTACTAAGGCGCCGCCGTCGATATCGATATCGCACAGCGACAGCACGGGACCGACGCTGGCGTAATACACCGTCTTTGCCATGGCTAAAATTCGGTTTGCGGATTTTAATTTCGGCGGATCATCGCTTGGAGGAACAGCGGAACAATAATGCGTGAAAGAACATTCAGCAATTAGCGGCACTTGCAAAAAGGTTCCGCGCCGAGCCGCCCTTTATATTCGCCAAAAATTTGGAACGGCGCCGCTGCGAATGAGTTTTCGTCGGTATGTCGCGCCTGCGGGCGAAAGTTCCCGAACATTGATTTGTGACAACTGGAGAAATAGGGATGAAAACGACGATTAAAATGGCGATGGCGGCGGCGTTATTGGCCGGTGCCTCGTCCTTCGCGATGGCTCAAATGAGCGGCTCGACCCAGGGTAACGCCGCGGCGAGCGGCGGGCCCGGCACGCACCAAGTGGGCGGACCGAAGACCGGCTCTGCCTCCAATACGCAAAAGGTCATGAAGAACCAGAACGGCTATCAAAGCCGTCAGTAAAACTGTCGACAATTAGTCTTGCGTTGCAAGACCGGGATTGGGACCTCGTCCCAGTCCCGGTTTTTTCATTTTTATGGACGTTCTGATCGAAAAATTATGACGCCGGCGCGTCGGCGCGGGATTTCAGCAATTTGCCGATCAACCCATCGATCCGGGTGATGCTGCGAAAATTCGCCGGCGTCATGTCGCGGTCCGGTATTTTTACCGCGAATTCGGTCTCGACCGCGAGCATGAGGTTGACGGAGTCGCGTGACGACAATCCGGCCTCGTTCAAATCCGCGTCGTGATCCACCGCGCGGTCGAGTCCGCGCTTGGCGAGGATTTGCCGCACCAGTTCGGCGATGCGATCGGCGGTCGACGAATTGTTGCGATCCGGCAGGGGGAATTTTTCCCAAATCGAAACGCGAAAAATCGCGGCTTTACGAAACCATCATCGCATACAGCGCTCGCCGAATGGTTAGCACGACGCCGGTTTTCGATTGGTAACCTTTACGATAAAGAAGCGCGCTAATTCCCGATAAAAGCCGCGATGATTTGTGAGTTTTGCGCTAGCTGTCGTGCAACGATATCGCGTCGAATGCGACAGGGGCAGTTCCAGCGCGAGCTCAATTATGAATGTGCGAACCGCAACGGTTCTAGAGGTCGATCAAGACGTTCAGACGGCACGTAACGCCGCGCGCGGCATTCTCGCCGCGGCGAGCAATCTGCGCGCCGCCGACGCCGCCGACGCCGGCGATCTGCCGGTGCGTGTCAAGCGGGTGGCCGCGATTGCCGCCGAACACGCCGCGGCGGTCGACCGCGACTCGGCCGCCGCGCGCGCCGAGCGCCTGCTTGGCATCGCCGTGCCGCGCGAGCTTGGCGGCGAGGGCGCGAGCATCGCCGAAATTATCGACATCTGCTACGCGCTTGGCCGCGCCTGCGGCGTCGACCGCGATGATCTATGCGATGCACCAGACCAAGGTTGCTTGCCTGGTCCGTCATGGCCGGAGCAGCCCTTGGTATCAGCTTTTGCTGCGCCGGCTCGGCAGCGAGCAACTCTTGTTCGCATCCTCGAACGCCGAGGCATTCGCTTGATTCGATCGCCGAGGCGCTGTTAACTGCCGAGCGGCATCGACGGCGTTTACGCGCGCACCGCCGTGTTCGAGCAGGTCGTAGGCCTCACAGCGCTGATCTCGCGCTACCGCGAGCCGGACACCGAAGTGCTGCGCTTTCCGCCGGTGATGAGCCGCCGGCAGTTGGAGAAGTCCGGCTACCTGAAAAGCTTTCCGCATTTTCTCGGCTGCGTGAGCTGCCTCACCGGCGATGAATCGCATATTCGCTCGAGCGTCGAGCGCTACGAGACCGGCGAGGACTGGACCGACGCGCTGGCGGCCGCCGATCTCGTCTTGAGCCCGGCCGCCTGCTATCCGGTTTATCCGCTGGTCGCGAGCCGCGGCAGTGTGCCCGCCGGCGGACTTGTTTTCGACGTCGCCTGCGACTGCTTCCGTCGCGAGCCGTCGAAAATGCTCGACCGGCTGCAGTCCTTCCGCATGCGTGAATATGTCTGCATCGGAAGTCCTGAGAAAATCCAGGAATTTCGCGCGCGCTGGATGAAGCGCGCCGAGGGTTTTGCCGGCCAATTGGGAGTGCCCTATCGCATCGAGCAGGCCAGCGATCCGTTCTTCGGCCGCGGCGGCAAGATGATGGCGATGAGCCAGGTCGAGCAGGAATTGAAATTCGAGCTGCTCATCCCGGTGCATTCGGAAGAACAGCCGACCGCCTGCATGAGCTTCAACTATCACCGCGACCACTTCGGCACGACGTGGAATTTGCATACCGCGTCCGGCGCCACGGCGCATACCGGCTGCGTCGCTTTCGGCATCGATCGGCTGGCCTTGGCCTTGTTCGCCACCCATGGCGTCGACCTGGCGCAATGGCCGACGCGGGTGCGCCAAGCGCTGATGGTCTGAGCTAAACGCCCATTATCGCGTATTCGGTATAGGCGAGGTCGCCGAGCCGCGGGCGCTGCGGACCTTTGAAATATTTCGGCTTGCTGCCGCGACGGAAAATTCCGACCAGACCCGGGATCGGGCCATTGGCGTCGACGATGGCGACGGCGCGGCCGCGTAGCGCCAGATAGCGGCCGATCGGGCCGGCGAAGCGGGTGAAGTCCGCGAGATCGCGGCAGTAGATCAGTTGCGCGCAGGGTATGAAGCCTTTGACCAGGCGCGGGCGAAAGACGAAAGGATACGCGCGCCCGCCGCTCACCGCCCACAGGCTGATGCAGCCGTGCTCGGCATGTTGCAGCAGGATGTCCCGTTCGAACGCATCGCTGGCGATCGCCGACGAGGCATCCGCGGCCGTCACTTGCACCTGGTCGCCGCCGGACGCTTGCTGCAAAGCCGGCAGACAGACGAAGATGCCCTCGCTATAGCGCGAAAAGCCCTGTGCCTCGATGATCGGCCAGGTATGCGGCGCGGCCGAGACATTCGTATAGGTGACTTCCTTGTGGCGGAGGGCCTGCGATACCAGAAGCGGCGCGTAGGTCCGGAATGCCGGCTCGACATACCAGCTCGACAGATTGCAACGCGGCACCAGCGTATCACCGGCGCGCACCGCCGAGCAGATCATCAGGATAGCGCCGACCGGCGCGCCGCCGGATTCCAGGAGGTAACCATATTTCGGCAATCCGGTCGGCGGCTCACGCCGCGCCAGCTCGCCGAGCGCGCGTTGCCAGAACCGTCGATTGCGGTTCGGAAATCCGCGCCGCAGCAGTTCGGCAACGGCGGGGACATCGCCTTCGTCGATCTGGCGGCAGCGGATTGCCGGCAAAGCGGAAACCATTCGTGTTGACCACGTCCTGTTCGTGAACTTGATCGTAATCGTTGCTGGAATATATCGGCGCGAGATGAACAAAGCGTAGGCTCGATGTTATGTCGGTAAAAGTAACCATAATGGGATGGATCAGATCGCGCGCGAGCATGGCAAGAGTCTGGCGCCGTTGCGCGACGATCTCGTGCTCTTGGATTCGGGCCTCGACTCGCTCGGCTTCGCTGTGCTGGTGGCGCGGCTTGAAGACAAGCTCGGCGTCGATCCGTTCACCGCGTCTGAGGACGCGCTGTTTCCTGTGACTTTCGGCGATTTCGTGAAAGTCTACGAAAATGGCGCACACTGAGGCGCAATCGCTGCGCCACTATATCGCTTCGGAGGAGCGCTTCTTCTTCGATCGTCACACGCGCGCCCGCTTTACCGATCTTGCCGGCGGCACCAGCCTAGGCGGCCGACTCGAAGAACTGACCGGTAAATCCGTTCTCGTCGCCACCGGCAGCCAGCTGGCCACGGCGCTCGCCTTGATCGAGCTTGACGGGATCGCGCGCCGTTTCACCATCCTGCCGCCCGATGCCGACCCCGAGCACTTCGCGGCGATCGTCACCGGCGCTGACGTCGATGCGGTGGTCGTCGACCAAAACTCGACGGCAAGCGCCGCGTTCGATCTGCCGATCCGCGTCGCCTGCGCTGCGGAGATTGCGGCGGCCGGACGGCTTCCGGCGCCCACGCGCCAAACCGAGGGGGTCATGCTCACTTCCGGCACCACCGGGGTGCCGAAAATGGTGGTGCACACGCTTGCCGGCCTGACTGCGGCGTTTCGCGGCAGACCGGTCGTCGACGACACGGTCTGGGGTACGTTCTACGACATCCGCCGCTATGGCGGTCTGCAGATTTTCCTTCGCGCCGTGCTTGGCGGCGTCTCGCTCATATTGTCCAGCGCCGGCGAGCCGATCGGCGAGCATCTCGATCGCCTCGGCCGCCACGGCGTCACGCATCTGTTGGGAACGCCGACGCATTGGCGCCGCGCGCTGATGTCGCCGGCGATCCTCAGAATTTCGCCGCGCTACGTCCGGCTGTCCGGCGAAATCGCCGACCAGGCGATCCTCGACAGCTTGCACGGCGCCTTTCCGCAAGCCGTCGTCAGTCACGCTTATGCTTCGACCGAAGCCGGCGTGGCGTTCGAGGTCCGCGACGGCTTCGCCGGATTTCCCGCCGAATTTGTCGACCGCGTTCGCGACGGCGTCGAGATGAAGGTGGCGCAGGACTCGCTGCGCATCCGCTCGCCGCGCGCCGCGTCGCGTTACCTTTCCGCCGATGCGCCGCTTGCCGATCAGGACGGCTTTGTCGATACCGGAGACATGGTGGAGTTGCGTGGCGATCGTTACGTTTTTGCCGGCCGCCGCGGCGGCATCATCAATATCGGCGGACTTAAAGTGCATCCCGAAGAAGTCGAAGCCGTGATCAACCGGCATCCGCAAGTGCGCATGTCCCTGGTGCGGTCGAAGGCGAGCCCCATCACCGGCTCGGTCGTGGTCGCCGACGTCGTGCTCAAAGACGCAGTGCTGAAATCCTCGGCCGACGCCGCAATGAACGAACTCGGCCGGGTCAAGGGCGATATCTTGAAACTGTGCCGGGATGCCCTGCCACGCCAGAAGGTGCCGGCGGCGATCAGAATCGTGGCGTCGCTCGATGTCGCGGCGACAGGCAAGCTGGCGCGGCGCTATGGCTAAAAAGGCGACCAAAATTCTACGCACCGTGCTGGTCACCGGCGGCAGCCGCGGCCTCGGCCTCGGCATTGCCGGCAAACTCGACGCGGCCGGCTATCGCGTCATCGTCGTGACGCGCAAACCGACCAAGGAATTGACCGCGGCGCTTGCGCGAGCCAAACGCGGCAAACACCGCTCGCTTCACTTCGTCGCCTTCGACCTCGGCAAGATCGACGAGATACCCGGCTTGGTGCGGAAGCTGCACCAGGAATTCGGGCCGCTCCACGGGCTCGTCAACAATGCCGCGCTCGGCCTCGATGGCGCGCTGTCGCTGATGCACAATTCGCAGATCGAAGAGCTGGTCCGCATCAATACGCTGTCTCCGATCGTGCTGACAAAATATGTGGTGCGAACGATGATGTCGGAGCGCAGCGGCCGCATCGTCAATGTCGCCTCGATCATCGGCTTTACCGGCTATAGCGGGCTGTCGGTCTATGCCGCGACCAAAGCCTCGATGCTCGGCTTCAACCGTTCGCTCGCCCGCGAAGTCGGCCGCCTCGGCATCACCGTAAACGCCGTGGCGCCCGTGTTTCCTCGATACCGACATGACCCACGGTCTCGCCGGCGCGCAACGCGAACAGGTGGTGCGGCGCAGTGCGCTCCGCCGCCTCGCCGGTGTCGACGACGTGGCCGACGCCGTCGCGTTTCTGCTCAGCGATAAGGCGCAGAGCATTTCCGGCACCACGCTCACCGTCGATGCCGGCGCGACGGCCTGAGTAGCCGCAATCGGCGTAGCCTCGCGCCGCAATAACGGTTAATGATTTCCTCCCAAGCAAGGGCGATGACACCCAGCGTGTGGCACGCCCACCAGGGGAGGGTCACAATGAATCTGTCTCGCCGTCATCTCGTCGCCGCAGGCGCTACCACGCTTCTCGGCGGCGCCGTTTCAGCGCCATTCTTGGCGCGCGCCGACGAGGCGAAATTCACCTACAAATACGCCAACAACCTGCCCGACACGCATCCCATGAATGCCCGGGCACGGGAAATGGCGGCCGCCATCAAGCAGGACACCAACGGCGCGTTCGATCTGCAGATTTTTCCATCGAGCCAGCTCGGTTCCGACACCGATACGCTTAGTCAAATCCGCTCGGGCGGCGTCGAGTTCTTTACGCTGTCCGGTTTGATCCTGGCGACACTGGTGCCGGCCGCCTCGATCAACGGCATGGGCTTCGCGTTTCCGAACTACGATACCGTTTGGAAAGCGATGGACGGCGATCTCGGCGCCTATGTCCGCGCGCAGATCGCCAAGACCAATCAGCTCGTCGCCATGGAGAAGATTTGGGACAACGGCTTTCGCCAGACCACCACATCGACCAAGCCGATCAAGACGCCGGACGATTTTCGCGGCATGAAGCTGCGGGTACCGCCGTCGCCGCTGTGGACCTCGATGTTCAAAGCGTTCGACGCCGCGCCGGCCTCGATCAATTTCAACGAAGTCTATTCGGCGCTGCAGACCAAGATCGTCGACGGCCAGGAGAATCCGCTGGCGATCATCTCGACGGCCAAGCTTTATGAGGTCCAGAAATATTGCTCGCTGACCAATCACATGTGGGACGGGTTCTGGTTCCTGGCGAACCGCGCCGCCTGGGAGCGGCTGCCGGCCGACATGCGCTCCATCGTCGCCAAGCACGTCAATGCCGCCGGCGTGAAAGAGCGCGATGACGTTGCCAAACTGAACGCTAATCTGCAGCAGGCCCTTGCCGGCAAGGGCCTCGCCTTCAATGCGCTCGATCCGGCGCCGTTCCGCGACAAGCTTCGCTCGGCGGGCTTCTACACCGAGTGGAAGGGCAAATACGGCGAAGAGGCGTGGGCCATTCTCGAGAAGTCGGTCGGCAAGCTGGCGTGACGCCATGGCGGAGTTTCAGGCTCTGTCGCTCGGCGATTCAAGCGAGGCGGAGCCTCGCCCCGGGATAAGCGGCCTTATCGACGCCTGGCTCGGCGCCGTCGTCGAAGTCATCGCCGCGGCCCTGGTCGCGGCCGAGATCGTGATCCTGTTCAGCGGCGTGGTGGCGCGCTACGTATTCGACGCGCCGCTGGTATGGTCGGACGAGCTAGCCTCGATGCTGTTTTTGTGGCTGGCGATGCTGGGCGCGGTGATCGCTTTTCGCCGCGACGAGCATATGCGGATGACCGCTGCCGTTGGCACGCTGTCCGCGCCATCCCGCGCGTTCCTCGATACGTTTGCGACCGGCGCCGCGCTCGCATTCTTATTGCTCATTGCGTGGCCCGCCTACGATTATGCGCTGGAACAGGTGCCGATCCTTACGCCGGCGCTGCAATTTACCGATGCCGTGCGCGCCGCGGCGGTGCCCGCCGGCATCCTGCTGATGGCGATCTTCGCAGCGTTGCGGCTCGCCAGAACCGGGTCGCCACGCGATCTTGTCGTCGCGCTCGGCGCCGTCACCGTGTGCGTCTTGCTGTTCTGGCTCGGCGAGCCGCTGTTTCAGCGGCTCGGCAACCTCAATCTTCTGATCTTTTTCGTCGGTGTGGTCGCCGCGACCGTATTCGCCGGTGTCCCGATCGCCTTCGCCTTTGGCCTGGCGATCTTCGGCTATCTGGCGCTCACCACGCAAACGCCGGTGATGATTCTGGTCGGGCGCATGGACGAGGGCATGAGCCATCTTATTTTGCTTGCCGTGCCGCTCTTCATCTTCCTCGGCCTGCTCATTGAAATGACCGGCATGGCGCGCGCCATGGTCGCCTTCCTGGCGAGCCTGCTGGGCCACGTGCGCGGCGGCCTGCAATATGTACTCGTGGCGGGGATGTATTTAGTCTCCGGCATATCAGGCTCCAAAGCCGCGGATATGGCGGCGATCGCGCCGGTGCTGTTCCCCGAGATGAAGGAGCGCGGCGCCAACGGCGGCGAGTTGGTCGCGCTGTTGGCGGCAACTGGTGCCCAGACCGAAACCATTCCGCCAAGCCTCGTCCTCATCACGATCGGTTCAGTCACCGGCGTGTCGATCGCGGCGCTGTTCACCGGCGGCGTGCTGCCGGCCATCGTCTGCGCGATCCTGCTCTGCGTCGTCGTTCGCCGGCGTTTTCGCCACGAGCAACTCGGTCATGTCGAGCGTGCCAGCCGGCGCGAGATCGGCCGCGCCTTCCTCATTGCGTTGCCCGCTCTCGTCCTGCCGTTTCTCATTCGCGCGGCCGTGGTCGAGGGCGTTGCCACGGCGACCGAAGTCTCGACCATCGGCATTGCTTACGCGGCCCTCGCCGGGCTTCTGATTTACCGCCGCTTCGACTGGTCGGCGCTGCGTCCGATGCTGGTCTACACGGCGAGCCTGTCAGGCTCGATCTTGCTGATCATCGGCACGGCCACAGGGATGGCTTGGGGGCTGACGCAATCCGGCTTCTCGCGCTCGCTCGCCGCGGCGATGGCCGGCCTGCCGGGCGGCGCGGTCACTTTCATGGCCGTTTCGATCGTTGCCTTCATCGTGCTCGGCTCGGTGCTCGAAGGCATTCCGGCGATCGTGTTGTTCGGGCCGTTGTTGTTTCCGATCGCGCGGCAAGTCGGCATCCACGAGGTGCACTACGCGATGGTCGTGATCCTGGCCATGGGTATCGGATTGTTCGCGCCGCCGTTCGGCGTCGGCTATTACGCCACTTGCGCCATCGGCAGGGTCGACCCCACCGCCGGCATGCGGCCGATCTGGGGCTATATGGTGGCGCTCGTGATCGGCACCATCATCGTCGCCGCGGTGCCGTGGCTGTCGATCGGCTTTTTGCGGTGAGGCGTCCGCCGGGCGCCACTATCTCAGAAAAATTCAGTGGCGCCGGCGAACAGCGCAGCATGCTGGCCGGCCCCTATGGACAGGGGTGGTACTGTCCGTCGTAGCCCAAATACATTCCAGTCGCGGGATTGTACGAGCGGAATCGGGATTCACAGTAGGCGACTCCACCGCCGCCTCCGATCACCGGCGCGGGCGCCACGGCATAGGCCGGCCCATAGGCATAACCGGGATCGTAGTCGTAATAGCCCGGCGCCCAGAGCGGCGACGTTGCGGCCGCGACCGCACCGCCGATCACGCCGGCGGCGACGGCGCCGCCCCATCCCCATCCGCCGCCATGCCAGCCGCGGTGCCAACCCCACGGCGCCGCGGAGGCGGGCGCTGACGTTGCCAATACTGTGCATGCAGTGAGGGCGACGGCCGCAGCGCCGCCCAATAGTTTCGACCTCATGTTTTTTCTTCCGTATCTGAAGGTTCCACATTGTCGGGGTTGCGACCGGTATGGAGACCGCGTCGCTCGATCTTTAATTGTTCTGATCGCGAGGTTGTTCCGGCCGGTCGGCTGCGGCTAATCACATGCTGGTGCGGATAGAGCGAACGCGGCCAATATGCCGCAGGGCGGCGCTTCAGAGTTCCCGCTTAGAGCCGAATTTTGCCGGCGCCGATCAGCTCATGCAGCGCGGCATCGAGTAGGACGTAGGCCTGCTCTTCCGGATCGTCGAAATAGATCTCGTCGCGCACCACGGAAACATTGAAGCCTTCGCGCGCGATCTGGTTCTTGTTGTGTTTGAACGTGGACGTCGCGGCGATATTGGCGGTAAGCCGCAGGAACAGCGGGCGGGCGTAGCCCGGCAGCCGCTTCGTCAGATGCCGCCGCAGTTGGGCGAAATCCAGCGTGCGATCGGCGACGATTGCCGCCATGCCGGCGGCGCCTTCGGTGCCGGGCACCGCGACACCGTAAACCGTCGCCTCGCTGATCTGGGAACTCCGTGAGCGCGGCCGCGACCTCCGACGTCGCCACATTCTCGCCCTTCCAGCGAAATGTATCGCCGACCCGGTCGACGAAATAGTAGAAGCCGTGCTCGTCCCTGCGCATCAGGTCGCCGGTGCGATACCAGGCGTCGCCGGCTTCGAACACATCGCGCAAAATTCTTCGCTCGGTATCGGAGGCGCTGGTATAGCCTTCAAATTCCCCACCGCCGGCGTCCGCTCCGCCGTGCCCGATCCGGCCGATCGCTTCGCCGACCTCATTGGTCGCACAGCGGATGGCGCGTACTTCGGCGACGCTGCCTATATCGCACGCTGCCGCAGCGTCTATCAGCGCACCACCGCGGTGCTGTCGCCGCTCTCCGCCTTTCTGTTGTTGCAAGGCATCGAAACGGTCGCGTTGCGGGTCGAGCGGCACGTCGAGAATGCGCGCCGCGTCGCCGAATATCTGCGGCAGCATCCGCAGGTCGAGTGGGTCAATTACGCGGGTTTTGCCGACAATCCCTATCACGCGCTGGCGAATAAATATCTCGGCGGCCGCGCCTGTTCGCTGCTGACCTTCGGCATCGCCGGCGGGCTCGAAGCCGGCAAGGTGTTTTATGATGCGCTGCGCCTGTTCAAGCGGCTGGTGAATATGGGCGACGCCAAGTCGCTCGCCTGCCATCCGGCCTCGACCACGCATCGGCAGATGTCGGCCGAAGAGCAGCGCGTGGCCGGAAATGATCCGGCTTTCCGTCGGCATCGAGCACATCGACGACATCATTGCCGACCTCGATCAGGCGCTGGTGGCGTCACAGTCGCGCGCCTCGGCTTTGATCGCGGCCGAATAGAGCCGTCGCGGAGAGAGCCCATGCCGCTTTTCTTGGACTCCGACCGTTCGGGATCGCGAGCCGAGCTCAATGCGGGCATTTGCATCACCATCGGCCTCATCAATAACATGCCGGATGCGGCGCTTGAGGCGACCGAGCGGCAATTCACCGATTTGATCCGCGCGGCGACGCCGAATGCCGTGGTGCTGCTGAGATTGTTCACGCTGCCGGAAATGGCGCGCGGGGAAGCCGCGCGCAACGCGCTCGCCGGACGCTATCGCGACGTTGCCGCGCTTTGGGATACGCCACTCGACGGGCTGATCGTGACCGGCGCTGAGCCTCGCGCCAAAAACCTGATGGACGAGCCATATTGGGATACGCTGAGCAGGCTCGTCGACTGGGCGAAAGACCATACCGCTTCCACTATCTGGTCCTGTCTTGCCGCGCATGCGGCGGTCCTGCACTGCGACGGCATCGAGCGCCGCGCGCTCAAGCAAAAGCTGTTCGGCGTGTTCGATTGCCGGCTGGTCGCCGATCATCCGATGACCGAGCATTTTCCCGAGCCGCTCTGGGTGCCGCATTCGCGCTACAACGACCTGCCGGAAGATGCGCTGGCGGCGGCTATAAGATCTTCACCCGGTCGAATGCCGCCGGTGTCGATGCTTTCGCCAAGCAGGACGGCAGCTTCTTTCTGTTCTTCCAGGGCCATACCGAATACGAGGCGGATACGCTCCTGCGCGAATATCGCCGCGATGTCGCGCGCTTTCTGGCCGGCGAGCGCGAGCACTATCCGCAAATGCCACTCGGCTATTTCAATGACCATGCGGCAGCCGCGGGCCAGGCTTTCCAAACGCGGGCGTTGTGCGACCGGCGCGGCGAGTTGATCGCTGAATTCCCCAAATCCGGCCCGGAGGGCGGAGCGGCGGACCGCCGCCCTGCCATTGCCGGCGGTGCGGCAGCGCCGGACCTGGCGCGATTGGCCGCGCCGTGCGCGCCAGCGGGCCGGCAGTTCGGTGCCGTAAGCGCCGCCGAAACCCTGGGAATTTACGGTTTGTTCGGCAGTGTCGCGATTTAATGGCCCGCGAAAAATCCCGGGAGACCGCCGTGCCTCATCCTGTCGTCTTTGCCGCTCCCGCCGACGTCGAGCTTCATCCCGCGCCCATTCCCGCGGGCTGGGTCACGGAAGGCAATCCGCAGGCGCGATCGGAGCGTTTAGGGGCGAGCGCCGACGGCACCGCCTCGATCATGGCTTGGTCGTGCACGCCGGGCCGCTTCACTTGGCATTACCGCGTCGACGAGTTCATCCACATCCTCTCGGGCGAGATTTTCGTCACCGATGAAAACGGCCAGCGCCGCCGGCTCGGTCCGGGCGACATGGTGTTCTTTCCCGCCGGCAGCGTCAGTGACTGGCACGTGACCCAGGAGGTGCGAAAACTTGCCGTATGCCGGCACGCCATGCCGCGGCCGCTCGGTTTTGCGCTGCGCGCCTGGAACAAGCTTGCCGCCATGCTCGGCAGTCCGGGGGAAGCCTCCGATCCGCTGCAAAGCCAGCCCGTCACCGTCGTCGAGCGCGAACGCGTCACCGCCGCATAAGAAGAAAGCGTGAATTTAAACATGGCCCCCACGCCGATCCGCCGTGTCATCACCGGTCATGGAACAAAGACCAATAGCGCCAAAGTCATTCTCGACGGCCCGGCCAGCAACACCAAGACGCCGCGCGACGGCGTCGCCTCGACGCTGATGTGGTGCACCGATCAGATGCCCGCCGACATTGCCATCGGCGAAGCCGTCGAAGACATGGGTGCCCGCATCCTCGCCACCGCGCCGCCGGAAAATGGCTCGCGCTTCATCGTCATGGAATTCGCCCCCGGCATCGTCTCCGAAATGCATCGGACCGACACGATCGATTATATCGTCATGCTGTCGGGCGAGATCGACATGGACATGGACGAAGGCAGCGTCACGCTGCGCGCCGGCGACATTATGGTTCAGCGCGGCACCAATCACGCCTGGGTCAATCGCAGCACGGCGCCGGCGCGGCTTGCCATCGTGCTGATGGACGCCAAGCCGCTCGGCATCGGCCATCCACGGCTGCGCGGCCAGCAGGCGCGCTGAATCAAAGCGACACTGCCGCATCCATCGTCACGCGCGCCGGCTTGAGCGCCGCGGCAAGCGCCGGAAGTTTAGCGCAGTCGCAAAAAGCGGGGATCACCGTTGTCGCCTGCGTCGCGCGCACCAGCGCGATGGTATCAGACAATAGCGGATGCACGTTCCAGCGCATGGTTTGGGCGCGGCCGCCTTTGATCAGCCGCTCTGCGGGCGTCGTCGGATTGATGTAGCCGGTAAACAAGATCGTCACCTCGGGCAAATTCTCGAATTGCGGAATGAGCCGTGCGGTCGCTCCCGACGTGCCATCGGCGGATGCGGCGAGCATGACTCCGCGCGGTCCGTCGATCGGTTTGACGATGTCGGCGAGCCGCCTGATGTCGTCGATGGCGTCCGGACGCAGCGAAATCGCGTCGCTGCCGGCGAGCCGGTGCAGCGCCTTCTGCATCGCCTCGTCGACATAAATATCGGCGACGCCGTGGCGCATCAGTTCGAGCGCAATCTCCGGACCGCGCCCGTTGGCCGGGACCGGCAGTAACAGCGGGCCGCGTTCTACAATTCGGGCAAGGTCGCGCCAGCATTCCGCGAGCGGCTTCTGATAGTCGGCATAGGAGCAGTCAATCAGCGCGGTGGCCGCTGCTTTTGCCGGCGGGTCGTAGGCATAGAGCACCGATTCAGTCGAATAGTCCCCGGTGTAGAAAAAGCCACCCTCGATGCCGAAATGCAGCCAGACTCCGCCCGGCGCGTGGCCGTTGCGTCCGGTCGTGACCGCAATGCCGAGCACGTCGGCCGTGCCGCCGATCGGTAGCAGCCGTGCGGCGACAGGGTTCGGCAGGCTTCGGGCGACAATCTCGGTTGCATAAACCGGCGGGTTGCCTAGCTCCGGCAGCAGCGCTAGGCCGCCGACATGATCCCTGTGCCCGTGGCTCAAGATCAGCGCGTCTACCCGGCCGATCCCGGCCAGGTCGGGCAAAAGCCCCGGCGGCGGACCTTCGCCAAGGTCGAGCACGAACCGCCTGCCGCCCGTTTCCAAGAGGAAGCAGGCTGGCCCCTTCGTGCCGACGCCGGAAATGAGCCGCAGCGAGCCCGAACCCGTGTTCATTCTTAAGCCTCTCGGCCAAACGCCCGACATTGACAAGCGGAAGCCGCGTCCTTAATCAACCGGCAAAAGGATCCTGGTCCATGAAAGTCCGCAATTCATTGAAATCCTTGCGCGGCCGTCACCGCGACAATCGTCTCGTGCGCCGCAAGGGCCGCGTCTACGTCATCAACAAGACGCAGCGCCGTTTCAAGGCGCGGCAAGGGTAATCGAAGGGGCCATTGGCTCAGATCCGTCTGCCCATTTCCGCCGCATTCCTCCCGCCTGATTGAGCAGTTTTACGGCTTGCCGCGTTGTGGCTGGCGGATAGACTCTCGCTCATGAAGCTGCGATTCCCGATCCTTCTCGTTGCCGCTGCGCTTGCCGCGTCGGCCGTACCGCCCGCGTCAGCCCAAAACCCGCAAGATATGATGTCGCCACCGAGCGATCTGGTGCATCCCGAGCACGGCGGTTCCACCTATAGTCTCGATACCCTGTTCAGCGCGTTGAAGATCGCGCCCGACGCGACGAGCGCCAAGGCCATCGAGAGTCGTATCTGGGAAGCCTGGAGCGAATCCGGCAGCGACACTTGCGATCTGTTGATGACCCGGGTGAAGGACGCGATCGAGGAGAAGAATTACGATCTCGCCGTCCGGCTTCTCAATTCCGTCATCGCCATCCGGCCGGCCTATGTGGAAGCCTGGAACCAGCGTGCCACGGTCTATTACCTGAAGGAGGACTACGCTCGCGCGATTGCCGACATCGCCGAGGTGCTGGCGCGCGAGCCGCGCCAATTCGGCGCGCTGGCCGGCCTCGGAATGATGCTGCAGGACATCGGCGACGATAAGGATGCACTCGACGCTTACCGCAGGGCGCTCGCCATCGATCCCCACCTGGAAAACATCCCCGACGCCGTCAAGACGCTGACCGACAAGGTCGAAGGCCGCGATATCTGAGACGTCGCTCGTAACGACGTGCCCCTCATTCCGCGGGTGCCCGCTTGCGCGGGACGAGCGGAGAAATCTTCACCGCATCCGGACTTTCGCTTCGCTCAATCCGGGCTACACTGCCGCCTACATTCAAAGCCGGGCGGGGGAAAATGGCCGATAGCGAAGCCGACAAGCGGACGATCCGCGAACTCGTCGAAAACTGGGCGGTGTGGCGCGATGCGCGGCTGTGGGACCGTTTCCGCACCGTGTGGCACCCGGAAGGGCGCATGTGGGCGACCTGGTTCCAGGGCACATTCGAGGAGTTCATCAAAGGCAACGACGAAGGCTGGAAGCGTGGCGTGCGCATCCTGCATTTTCTCGGCGGCAGCTCGATCGACGTCGCCGGCAACCGCGCCGTCGCACAGACCAAAATGACGATTTCGCAGCGCGCGCCGGTCGACGGCGTGGTCTGCGACGTGGTTTGCACCGGTCGCTTCTACGACTTCTTCGAGAAGCGCGACGGCCGCTGGGGCTTTGTGCTGCGCCGGCTGATCTACGAGAAGGACCGGCTTGATCCGGTCGATCCCGCTGCCAAGCTCGCACTCGATCAAGATTTGCTCAAGCAGTTTCCCGAGGGCTACCGGCACCTTGCTTATTTGCAGACCAAGATCGGCTACAAGGTGAAAATGGATATGCCCGGCCTCGAGGGCCCCGACCTCGACGCGCTTTACGCGCAAGGCGCGCACTGGCTCAAGGGCGAAACCATCCAAACCTGAATGCACACGCTCGGCGTCGCCGTCGAAATCCTTGCCGCCGGCGCGGTCATCACTTTTATCGGGGCGCGACTGATCGAGCGGGTGCATCCGCCGCGCGGCCGCTTCGTCGACGCCGGCGGCTTGCGTCAGCATGTGATCGAGCTCGGCGCCGATGCCGGATTGCCGATCGTTCTCATCCATGGCGCCGGCTGCAATCTCGAAGACATGCGGCTGGCGCTCGGCGAGCGGCTAGCCGCACGGCACCGCGTCATCCTGGTCGACCGTGCCGGGCTCGGCTGGAGCCAACGCAAAGGCCGGCGCGGCAGTTCGCCGGCCTACCAGGCGGCGATGCTGTGCGACGTGCTCGATCGTCTCGGCGTCGCACGCGCCGTCATCGTTGGGCATTCCTGGGGCGGGGCGCTGGCAACGACGTTCGCGCTCGATCATCTCGCACGCGTCGCCGGCTTGGTGCTGCTGGCGCCGCCGCTTTATCCGTTCCCGCGCAGCATGACCTGGCTCTACGGCCTGTTTGCCACCCCTATCTTCGGTTGGCTTTACGCGCGCACGCTGGCGTTACCGCTCGGTTTGCCGTTCATCGGCATCGGCCTAGGCTCGGCCTTCCTGCCGCAACTGCCGCCGCGCCACTACATCAAGCGCACCGCCGCGCTGTTGTTGCTCCGCCCGTCGACATTTCTCGCCAATGCGCGCGACGTCGCCGATCTGCGCGCCTTCCACGCCAAGGAGGCCGGCCGCTATGCCACGCTCGCGGTGCCGACCGTGATCATCGCCGGCGACCGCGACATGGTCGTCGCGCCGCGGCGCCATGCCTTAGCCTTTGCCGCCGCGGTGCCGGCAGCGAAGCTCGTCCTGCTGCCCGGCATCGGCCACATGCTGCATCACGCGGCGGCGGAAAGAGTTGTAGATGAGATCGAGGCGTTGATTGCACGCGGCGTTTAACTATTCGTCGCCGGCGCCGTCGCCCACATAAGCAATGCGCATGAAATTAGTCGCGCCGGGCGTGCCGAGCGGGACGCCGGCGACGATGATGACCCGCTCGCCGGCTTTGGCGAAGTGCTCCTTGAACGCGATGCGGCAGGCGCGCTCGACCATGTCGTCCTGGTCTTTCGCGTCTTCGTCGATGACGCAGTGGACCCCCCAGACCACCGATAATTTTCGTCCCGCGCGCTCCATCGGCGAGATGGCGACGATCGGGCATTTCGGCCGCTCGCGCGAAACCCGCAAGCCGGTCGAGCCGGAGACGGTCCAGCAGACGATGGCCGCGAGGTCCAGCGTCTCGCCCACCTGCCGCGCCGCCGTGGCGATGGCGTCGGCGCCGGTGCGTTCCGGCGGGGTCTGCAGCATGTGGACCGACGGCAGATACATGGAATCGTCTTCGACTTCCTCGGCGATGCGATTCATGGTCGCCACCGCCTCAACCGGGTATTGGCCCGACGCCGATTCCGCCGACAGCATGATCGCATCGGCGCCGTCGAAGATCGCGGTGGCGACGTCGGAGACCTCGGCGCGCGTCGGCACCGGGCTGGAGATCATCGATTCCAGCATCTGGGTGGCGACCACGACCGGCTTGCCAGCGCGGCGGCAGGCGCGCGTCATTTCCTTTTGCACGCCGGGGACCTTCTCCAGCGGCATCTCCACGCCGAGATCGCCGCGGGCCACCATCAGCGCGTCGGCGAGTTCGAGAATGTCGGACAGCCGCGCGACGGCTTGCGGCTTCTCGATCTTGGCCATCACCGCGGCGCGCCCGCGGGTGATCTTCTTGGCTTCGGCGATATCTTCGGGGCGCTGAATGAATGACAGCGCGATCCAATCCACGCCGGCGTCGAGAGCGGCTTCGAGATCGGCGATATCTTTCGGCGCCAGCGCCGCCAGCGGCACGACGGTGTCCGGCAGGCTCACCCCCTTGCGGTTCGACACTTTGCCGCCGACTTCGACCTGCGTGACGATGCGCTGCGCCGCGACCTCGGTCGCGACCAGGCGTAGCTTGCCGTCGTCGATCAACAGCGAGTCGCCCGGCTTGATGGCGGCAAAAATTTCCGGATGCGGCAGCTGCACGCGCTTGGCGTCGCCGGGCGCCGGATCGGCGTCGAGGACGAATTCCTGGCCCTTGTCGATCTCGGCCGCGCCGTCCTGAAACGTGCCGAGCCGCAATTTCGGGCCTTGCAGATCGACCAGAATGCCGATCGGCCGGTTATTTTCCGCCTCCACTGCGCGGATGCTCGCCACCAGCTCACGCATCCGGTCGTGATTGGTGTGGCTCATATTGATGCGGAAGACGTCGGCGCCGGCCTGGAACAGCCGGGCAATGACGGCACGATCCCCGGAGGCCGGACCAAGCGTGGCGACGACTTTGGTGCGCCGCTGCCGTCTCATCGCGCGCTCAAGGCATTGTCACGGGCTGGCATTGTCATGGAGTTTTATTTCCGCTCGGCGTTGATGGCACGACGCCCGGAGGAATCTGCGGCGCCGCCGGGGTAGACACGCGGGCTGGCGCCGGGGCCGACGATGCCCCGACCGTGGTGCCGGGCGAAGGGGCTCCGCTCACGGCAGGCGGCTTTTGCTGCTCGCCCGATTCGGTCAGCTGCACGGTCCAGGCGCGCTGTTCGCCGGTGTCGACCTCGAAAAAGCCGGTGCGGTCATAGCCGCGCGCCAGGCAATCGCCGATGCCGCGGATCGTAAATTCCTTGTCGCGGGTGCACATATAGGCTTGGCCCATCCATTCGCCGCCGCGATCGTAATCGATGGCGTAGACATAATAATAACGGGCGACAAGATTGCCCTTCAGTACCGTCTCGCAACTGCGTGCCGGCAAGTTCCACCAGCCTTCGGTGGTCCAGCCTTGGCCATCCTTGTAGCCGACGGCGACGCCGACCCGACTCGACGTATTGTTGCACAGTCGGAAGTCCGCCGCGGCAGGCCCCGCGGACGTCAATAGTGTCGCAACCGCAAGCGCGAAAAGCACCAGCGCATAAGCCGCCGTGTTAGTAAAAACCGCTCTCATGTCTGGTTCAGATCCGCGTCCCCTGGCCAGATTCAGTGTCAAAACGGCGGTCTGTCAACGAGTATGGCGCGGAAGTCGGTGACGTTGGTGAACGTCGGGCCGGGCGTGAATAAATCGCCGATGCCATTGAAAAACCCCGTGGAATCGTTGTCGGCGAGAAAGGCGGCGGGATCGAGGCCGGCAGCTGTGGCCCGCGCCAGGGTGGTATCGTCGATAAAGGCGCCGGCCGGATCGTCGGGTCGCCCGCGGCCGCCGTCGGTGCCGTCGGTATCCGCGGCCAGCGCCGCAATTCCCTTGGCGCCGGCGAAGTGAATGGCGAGCGCCAGGGCATATTCCTGGTTCGGTCCGCCGCGGCCGCCGCCCTTGAGCGTCACCGTGAGCTCGCCGCCGGACAGGATCGCCATGCGGCGGTGGGTCGCGGCGAAGTCGCGGGCAAGCTGCGCATGCGCGGCGGCGACCTCGCGGGCCTCGCCCTGCAAGCGGTCGCCGAGCACGACGCAGTCGTAGCCCGCTTCCCGGACTTTGGCTTGCGCCGCGGCCAGCGCATCGGCCGGGCGGGCGACAATACGATAGCTGGTATCGGCAAAAATCCCCTCCCCGGGCTTGGGGGATTCGTTACCGGGGTCGTTGAGCGCGCGCGTGACCGCTTCGGGCAGGTCAAGCCGGTATTTGCCGGCGATGGCCCGGGCATCGGCGAGCGTCGTCGGGTCTGGCACCGTCGGTCCGGAGCCGATCACCGCAGGATCGTCGCCCGGCACGTCGGAAATGGCGAGTGTCACGATCCGGGCCGGGTGGGCGAGGCGGGCGAGCCGGCCGCCCTTAATGCGGGAGAGGTGCTTTCGCACGCAATTGATCTCGCCGATATTCGCCCCGCTGCGCAACAGCGCCCGGGTGGTGGCCTGCTTGTCGGCGAAGCTGATGCCGGGCGCCGGTGCGATCCAGTTCGCCGAGGCGCCGCCGGAGAGAAGCACCAGCACCAGATCGTCCGCGCCGGCTGCGTCGGCAAAAGCGAGTGCCCGCTCGGTGCCCTTGAACCCGGCCTCGTCCGGGACCGGATGTCCGGCTTCGACCATGGCGATGCGGCGGGTTGGCCGGCCATAGCCGTGGCGGGTGACGGCAATGCCGTCGAGCCGCTCTTCGAGGAGACGCGCGAGATAGTGCTGTTCGGCGACCTCGGTGAGCGATCCCGCGCCTTTGCCGGCGGCGAGGACGATGAGCCGTCCGTGCGGCGGGGCCTCCGGCAGATTCGGCGGCAGGCAACGCGACGGGTGCGCGGCGCCGACCGCGGCACGGAACAGGGATTCGAGCAATTCGCGCGATTGCGTCGCCAATTCGAACCTTCACCGCCGGCGCGGGCTCTGGACCCCGAGAAGGGAACTATGGAAAGTGTCCGGCCGCATCTTTATCTTTTCCATAGCTAACCCGCGGAGAAGATCATGGCTACCGACTCGAATACCCGCACGGAACTCGAGGCCGCCGTATACCGCCGCCTGGTCGAGCATCTGCGCTCGCGCACGGATGTGCAGAATATCGACATGATGAATCTGGCCGGCTTCTGCCGCAACTGCCTGTCCAACTGGATGAAAGACGCCGCCGACGCCAAGGGCGTGCCGATGACAAAGGACGAGAGTCGCGAGCTGGTCTACGGCATGCCCTTCGATCAATGGCGCGCCAAGCATCAAAAGGACGCCTCGCCCGAGCAAAAGGCGGCATTCGAAAAAGCAAGCCAAAAGCACTGAAGCGCCGCTGGCTGCCTTGCCGTCCTGTGCAGAGCGTGGATGAATGCGCGAGCGCCTTGACCGGAGGCGCTGCAGTTTCGAAACCTGCGGACTCAAAGTAAGGAGTCTCCGCAATGGCCACCGCCGCTGCCGCCACCGACGACCAGCCCGCTCACCGTTTCGCCAAGGATCAGCTCAAGGCCTTCGTCGAGCGCGTTGAACGGCTCGAAGAAGAGAAAAAGGCGCTCTCCGACGACATCCGCGATGTCTATGCCGAAGCCAAAGGAAACGGCTTCGACGTCAAGACGCTGCGCGTCGTGGTGCGGCTGCGCAAGCAGGACGTCAACGAGCGCAAGGAGCATGAGGCCATACTGGAGACTTACCTGCACGCGCTGGGGATGCTTTAGTCAGCGCAGCCCGCTCCGCTCGTCCCCGCGAATGCGGGGACCCATGAAAGCGGGACCATGTGAAATGCGATAAAGGCTGGATTCCCGCTTTCGCGGGAATGCACCGTGCGGAAAGTTACTGCAGCGACGCCGTATGGGTCGCCGTCACGTAATTCACCGTCGGCACGAAGGCGATCGCCGCGCCGCTGAAGTGGTCTTGCGACAGGCCGGGAGTGGGATCGGCCGAGAACGTCATCTTCACCGCGCTGCGCGGTTTGACCATCAGCGACGCCAGCGAACGGAAATCGCGGTCGCCCAGCGCCATGGTGGTGAGGAAGCGCTTGACGCTCGGCGACAGCACGATGGCGCGCAGCCACGGATTGGCCACATGCACGCCGCCGGTGATCACCATCATCGACGAGGCACTGGCCGTCATGACCGCGGACTCGACCTGATCGGTGGCGCGCTTTACCGCGATCGTGGTTTTGGCGGGAACTTTCTGCGCCGCGAGCGCCGCGGCGCGCAACGCGGCGATGCCCATGGCGGCGGCGTCCACGGCGCCGTCGTGGCCGCGGGAATCGGCGTAAGCCAGCGTCAGGCCGCCTGCGTTGCCATGATCGATTGCACCGGTGCTGTTCGGATCGGCGTCAGCCACCTCGCTGCGGCGATAGGCGACCTCGGCCAGCGGATTGGCGACCGCCATGCCGTCGGGCGGACCTTCCCAATAACCGCGCGCCAGAATGACTTGGTTCGGCGACAATCCGGTTGCGGTGGGGATCGGGACGATCGGCGAGGCGAGGGACTGCTGCATTGCCTGGGCGGGAGCGGTGGCGGCAGCGGAACCCGGCAGTAGTTTGGCGATGTGGACCATCTTGAGCTTGGCGATCGCGCTTGCGACTTTGGCTTTAACCGCGCTGGCGACCGCGCTCTTCTTCTCGGTCGTCGGATCTCCGGCGAGCGCTGCGGCGTTCGGGTGCCAGGCCACCGGTATCGGCGACGCGTCGGCCTCTTCCTCTTCGCCGTCTTTAGCCAGGCCCAACAGTTTGGCGAAGGGGCTGGCCGCAGCCGGGCGATCGTTACTCGCCAAGAGCGTGTCGACATTGATGCCGGCATTGCGCGCCGCTTCGAGCGAGTTCGCCGACGGCACGGCGCCGCGTTTGGTGACTTCGACCAGCGCCTGCGCGTAGCCGGGGAGCGGCTTGCCGTCGATCGGGATTTGCACCGTGCGGCCGTCCGGGAACACCCGAACAAGCTGATCGCGGGTCATGCGCGGCCACATGCGAATGCCGCCGACGTCCATATGCACGAAGGGCGAGCCGGACTCCGGATAGAAGCCGACGCCGCCGCGCGCCAGGCGCAGCCCGATTTCGCGGACTTGTTCGAGCGAGATGCCGGGGAGATAGAAGTCCATGGCGCGGCCGAGAATGTGCTGGCTGTAACGCGCCACGCCCTCGCTGCGGCGGCGCAGTATGGCGTTGGTCGAAGGCGAGCGGTAGCCGCACACGACCTGGACCGGCTCCTTGGCGCCGGTCTCGCGCTGCACTTCCCAGACCAGATCGATCAGGCGCGGATCCATGTCGGTGGCTTCACCGCGCCGCCAGTCGCGCAGGAACCAGTCGAGCTTCTTGATCGCCGCATCGTCGTAGCGGCCGTCGCGCTTGTAGGTGATGGTGATGTCTTCGCCGGTATGGATGTGGTGCAGGGTAATGGTGCGGGTGTCGCCCTCAGCGATCGCGTTTTGCAGCCCGCGCGAGCCGAACAGGAAAAACAGAAGTGCGAGACCGCACGAATAGCCGGCGCGCGCCGCGAACAATCGACCAGTCTTCAGACGCGCCTTGGCAACGTGCACTGGCAGTCTCGCGTTGACGCAATTGGCAGCGCCGACCGTCGCGGCTTTTGCCGGACGATTAACGCTAACGCATTGCTAATTTGGGAAGGGTTAACGAGACTTTACCGCCAACCATCCCCGACACCGGCAATAGGGCTAACGGCGCAGTGTGGCAAAATATGGCCGTTCCGCCACAACCGTGGCGATGGCCGCCCGAACTGGGGAAAAGTGGTTAATACGGGGCGGATAAGGGGCGGCCGCCGAGCGCTTAGCGCTCGACGGTCTGCTTGGTGTCCTTGGCCCGGCTCAGCTTCTTGGTATGGGCGACGGCGTGGTGGGCCGGCAGCGGCTGCGGCGGCGGGCTATTGAAGCCGCCGAACAGCCGCGAGAAGAAATTGTCGCCACCACCGCCGGTAGCGCTGCGGCCATTCGGATAGTAATCCGCGCCGCCGAATAGGCCGCCGCCATGGCCGAACAGCGACGGCTGGTCCGGCATCGCCAGCACTTCGCGGTGGCTGATGTCCTCTTTGTGCTCGACCGGGATGTCCGCGTCCTTGCGATCGCCCTTGAGGATGGCGATGAGCGCCTTGTCGCGCCCGTAGATATCGTCGCGGAATTCGAGCTTGCCGTCGCTGTCGACGAAGGCGGTCTGATAAGTGAGGTTGACCGGCACGAATTTGGGGAAGTCGATATTGACCTCGTTCGGGCCGAACATCTTCTTGATGCGCTCTTCGGTGTAGCCGTCATTCGGGCGCACCAGCGACAGCAGAACTTCGGCATAATGCGCAGGATCCTGCACCCGCATGCAGCCGTGGCTGTAGGCGCGCTTGGCATAAGCGAACAGATATTTGTCCGGCGTGTCGTGCTGGTAGACCAGGAACTTGTTGGGGAAATTGAAGCGGATGCGGCCGAGCGCGTTGGCATCGCCAGGTGGCTGCCAGATGTGCACGCTGCCGTCGGGATTGCGCGCGATCTTCAATCCCATCCGATCGAGCACGGTCGGGTCCTGCTGCAGCGCCGGCAGGTATTCCTTGTTGATGATTGACGGCGGCACGTTCCAGGTCGGATTGATCGTGATGAATTTCATGTCCGCCGTCATGATCGGCGTCACGGTGTCGGGTTTGCCGATCACGATCTTGGTCTTCCAGACCTGCTGGCCGTCATGCATGACGCGCAGCGTGTAGTCGGGCAGGTTGACGATGACGTAGGTGCCGGGGAAATCGTGCGGCGCCCAACGCCAGCGCTCCATATTGGCGATGATGACGTCCTCGACGTGATCGGGCCGCGGGCCATCGATGGCATCGACGGTGGCGGCGGTCAGCGTGCCGGTCACCGCGATCTGGTGTTCCTTCTGGAATTTCTTCACCGCTTCGGCGAGCGGCTTGTCGAAAGTGGTGCCGCCGTCACCGAGCTCGCCGAGCCGCTCGCGCAATTCCGGCACGCGATTGTCCTGCATGCCGACCTTGAGCACCGGTCCATTGGCGATCGCCGGCTTGCCTTGGTCGGCCTTGCCGGCGCGGATTTCCGCAAGCTTGGCTTTGAGCGCCAGATAGCCCGGCGTGTGCGGCTCGTAGGCATCGAGCGCCGAGGTCACGTCCTTGGCATCGGCGACGCTGGCGAGAACGTCGGCCGGTTCCGGAGCCGGTCTATCGTATTCGATGTCGGCGGAGACCCGCGACCAGGCCACGCGGCCGATGCTGGCGTGATGCGCATAGGTAATGACCGACATGGTCAGCTCGATCTCGGCATTGGCGAGATCGGCGGGGGTCGACAGCGACGCGAAATTCGGCACCGGATAATCGGACGGAAACAGCCCGTCGGCGTCGACATGGCCGAGATAGGCGATCGCCGCCTTGGCGCTGTCATTGGGCTGACCGTCGGCGATCCACAGCGGCTTGTAGTTGCGGCCGGAATAGAACGCGTCGATCTGCAACCGGTCTTTCTTGCTGCTGATCGTGTGGTCGAACTTGCCGTTGGCGAGCTCGCGCAACTGGTCGGATATCGCCGCATCGGGGCCGGGGGGCGCGGCGGGCGGCGCCGCCGCCGTCTCCGGGCTGGAGGCCGCGGGCGTGCTTACCGTCGCCGCGGACGGGCTGGCCGAAGCCGGGTTGGTCTGTGCGGCGGCTGGAACCGTCGCCGCTGCTGCCGGAGCGGGACTCGTAGTCGCGCTGCCGGACGCGTCCGACTTTGGCGTTGCGAGCGCCGCACCCTGCGCGGAGTCCGGCTGAGTCTCGGTTGCCGATGGGGTCGCGGCTGCCGGAGCCGCACTCACCGGAGCGGCGTTGGCTGGCGCGGCGGCGATGGGCTTGTCGCCGTTTGCGGCTGACGGATCGGCCAAGACGCTGCCGGCGGAGGCGGCGAGCAGGAGTGCGACAGCGGTCGAGGCCAGCAACCGATCAACACGAATCCCGGGCATTACGTATTCTCCCTCACGGCCGATCCGGCCGGAAAACGCATACACATTGGGTTAAGCGCCCCCAATCATGGCATCTGCCGCTTTGACTGCGTCGCGGCCGCCGCACATTACGTGACCCGTCCGATTTTGTCCTGTGATCTGCCGGAATAAATCAGGCGAATTTCGGAGGCTGTCGCTCTGCGGCCACGGCTTCGCTATCCCCTTCGCCCCGCTCACTGTTTAGGCCGAGCGCTTCGAGCTTGCGGTAGAGGGTGGAGCGGCCGATTTGCAGACGCCGCGCCACTTCCGACATCTGCCCCCGATAATGGGTAATAGCGTACTTGATCAGCTCGGCTTCGATCGCGTCCAACGGCCGCACCTCGCCCGCTGCATCGAGCAAGGGCAGGGCGTCGCTCGGCCACGGCGGCACGAGCGCTGCGGCGGAAGCGGTCGCCGCCTCGCCATAGGGTATCGGGGCGAGGGCGGGGAAATCGTCGGCCGGCGCCACTGACGGCGCTTGCGTCGCCGGTTCAGCCTCGGCTAACGCAGCCGTGGGCCTCATGCCGACTTGCGCGGCAATTTGCGGAAACTCATCGAGCCCAAGCGTGTCGGTTTCGGTAAGCACCACGGCGCGGAACACGGCATTTTCCAGCTGCCGGATATTGCCGGGCCAATGGTGGGCGGCGAGCACGCGCAGCGCCTCGGGCGTGATGACGCGGATGCGCTTACCTTCCTCCGCGGCAAAGCGCGCCAGAAAATGCCGGACCAGCGCCGGGATATCCGCGGGCCGCTCGCGCAACGGCGGTACCGTGATCGGGAAAACATGCAGCCGATAGAACAGGTCCTCGCGAAAGCGGCCGGCTTTCACGTCGGCGATCAGATCGCGATTGGTGGCCGAGATAAGCCGCACGTCGACCTTGACCGGCTTGCGCGCGCCGACCGGCTCGACCTCGCCCTCCTGGATGGCGCGCAAGAGCTTCACTTGCGCCGGCGCCGGCAATTCGCCGACCTCGTCGAGGAATAATGTGCCGCCGGACGCCTCGACGAATTTGCCGACATGGCGTTCGGTGGCGCCGGTGAACGAGCCCTTCTCGTGGCCGAACAAAATCGACTCGACGAGATTTTCCGGCATCGCGCCGCAATTGACCGCGACGAAGGGTTTGGCCCGCCGCTCGCCGGAGCCATGAATGGCGCGCGCGATCAATTCCTTGCCGACGCCGGATTCGCCGGAGATCAAGACCGGAATGGTCGACGCCGCCGCCTTCTCCGCGACGCGGATGACGGCGTGCATGTTCGCGCTCTTGGTGATGAGATCGGTGAAGCCGAGCGTGCCCGATTGGCTCTTCTTCATCCGCGCCAGTTCGCCTTCGAGTGCGCTGGCATTGAGCGCGTTGCGGAGACTCACATGCAGCCGCTCGGCGCCGACCGGCTTGACCACGAAATCGACCGCGCCGGCCCGCATCGCGGAGACGACATTGTCGATGCCGCCATGCGCGGTCTGCACGATCACCGGCACGTTGATTGCCGACTGGCGCATTTTCGCCAGCACGCCCATGCCGTCGAGATTGGGCATCACCAGATCGAGGATCACGCAATCGATCCGCGCGCCGTCGGGCCCGGTGAGCAGCGCCAGCGCCGCGTCGCCGGAGTCGCGCACGATCGTCTCGTATTCGAATTTGTGCAGCGTGGCTTCAAGGAGCCGGCACTGCACCGGATCGTCGTCGACAATAAGGATGGTCATGAATGCCCCGGCGGCCTCGATGGCGCACGCTGTGCCGTTTCGGGTCACTTTGCGGCAGGAGGCTTAAAGGGGTGTTAAACGGCCGATGAATCCAAAGGGTCCGTTTCCCGGGCGCAGCGCAGCACGAAGCGTAGCGAAGTGGTGCGCTGCAGACCCGGGATCATTTCAGACACCGAGCTTGAAACGATCCCGGATCAGCGGCGCACCGCTGCGCGCTGCACCGCGTCCGGGAAACGTTTGCGATGTGGTGTCAGCATACCCGCGTCGGGAATTACCGCACGCTGCGCAGTGTCAGCCCCGCGACGCCGAGCGCCAAATTGACACCGACATTGCCGGAGACCGACAGCGGCTGCAGCGCGAAGGAGCGGTGCGAGCCGCCGACCAGCGCATTGGCGCCGACGCCGACGCCGGCCGAGACGCTGCCGCTGGCGCCGGCATATTGTCCGGCGAGCGCGCCGTGATGCCAGCCGTTGACCGGCGCGACGACGCCCCAGGTCATGATGCCGCCGGTGGTGACTCCGAGATCGAGCCCGACGCGGGTGATGTAGCCGGCGTAATTGTCGGGCCGGCCGCCGCCGGCGTCTGGCGTAAAGCTGCAGGCGATGCGCTGGTGCGAGCCGACGATGAGCCCGATGCTGGCCGACGTGCGGCAGGTGAGCACGCCGACCTTGGTGCCGCCCGGCTGCTGCGCCGCGGCGGGAGCAACAAGCGTTACGGCGAGCGCGAGGCCTAAAAAAGTGCGAGCATATTTACGCATGAAGAGTCCCTCATGTCCGGATGGCGCGCCCCGCCTAATTGCTGGTCTAGTTGCGCGGTAAGAAGCATAGGCGGCAGTGGCGAGCAAGCGCGGGGCCGCTCGCCATTCGCGACTTGATTCAGGACCATCCACACCGTTGAATGTGGCTGTCTCGCACTTTGAGCCCGTAAACAATGTCTGTCCCCGACGCCAAGACTGTTCTCGCCGGCCTGTGGCACAGCGCCGCTCATGACGATGCGGCACTCCGCCAAATTCAGTTCACCGGCTCCGAGCCGGTGCTGCCGTCGTCGTTCGCGGTCGGGTCAGCGGCGCAGGCGACCATTGGCGCGGCGGGACTGGCTGCGGCGGAGCTGTGGCGGCTGCGAACCGGGCATCGCCAGAACGTCGGCGTCGACATGCGCCATGCGGCGATCGAATTCCGCAGCGAGCGTTATCTGCGCGTCGACGGCAAACGGCCGAACGAATATCACGACGACCTCGCCGGGCTTTATCGCTGCGGAGATGGCCGCTTCGCGCGGCTGCACACCAATCTGCCGCATCATTGCAGCGGGCTCCTCAAGCTCCTTGGCGTGCCGCACGATAAGGAAGCGGTGCAACGAGTGCTCGACGGCATGACCGCCGAGGCGATCGAGACCGCGGCCGCCGAAGCCGGCCTCGTCGTCACCGCGTGCCGTTCGTTCGCCGAGTGGGATCGGCATCCGCAGGGCCAGGCGGTGGCGAAGCTGCCGTTGTTCAGCATCGAGAAGATTGGCGATGCGCCACCGAAAAAACTTGCGGCGGCGGAGCGGCCGCTATCCGGCGTAAAAGTGCTCGATCTCACCCGCATCATCGCCGGCCCGGTTTGCGGGCGCACGCTCGCGGCGCATGGCGCCGATGTGCTGCTGATCACCGCCAAGCATCTGGCGTCGATGCTGCCGCTGGTCATGGATACCGGCCGGGGAAAATTATCGGCATCGATCGATCTGCGCGAAGCGGGCGGGCGCGAGAGCCTCGCCGCGCTGGTGCCTGAGGCGGACGTGTTCGTGCAAGGCTATCGGCCCGGCGCCATCGCTGCGCATGGTTTCTCGCCGCAAGACGTCGCCCGGCTCCGCCCCGGCATCGTCTATGCCTCGCTCTGCGCTTACGGGAACGCGGGCCCTTGGGCCAATCGGCGCGGGTTCGATTCGCTGGTGCAGACCGCGAGCGGCTTCAACGCCGCCGAAGCCGAAGCGTTCGGTTCGCCAAGGCCGAAAGAATTGCCGACGCAGGAGCTCGACCATGCCACCGGCTATCTGCTCGCCTTCGCGGTGATGACGGCGCTCAAGCGTCAGGCGGAGGAGGGCGGCTCCTGGCACGTGCGGTTGTCGCTGGCGCAGACCGGCTATTGGCTCCGCCAGCTCGGCCGCATCGACGGCATGAACTGTCCGGATCCCAAATTCGACGACGTGCGCGATTGCCTGGAGGAAACTGCAAGCGGCTTCGGCCGGCTCACGACCGTCCGCCACGCCGCCGCGATGTCGGAAACGCCCGCGCATTGGACGCGGCCAAGCGTTCCGCTCGGCAGCCATGTGCCCGCTTGGCCGCACTAGCGATAATTTGCAACGGCATTGCCTTGCGGGGGCCTTATCGCTGGGCCACATGAACAGCCGGTGAGGTCAGGTCACACATGACAAAATCCGCAAAGAAAACTGTCGCCAAACGCTCGGGTGGACATAGCCCAGCCGGACATGGCCCAACCGGTCGCAAGACCGCGCTGGGCAAGCTCCCGGAGTGGAATCTCAACGACCTTTATTCCGGTCTCGACGATCCGGCGGTCAAGCGCGATCTCGACCGCATCGACGCCGAATGCGTCGACTTCGAGACGGCCTATAAGGGCAAGCTCGCCGCGATGGCGGGCGGCGCAGACGGCGGCTCGGCGCTCGCCGCGGCGGTGCGGCGCTACGAGGCGATCGACGATTTGATGGGCCGCCTCGGCTCCTATGCCGGGCTCATTCACGCCGGCGACACGGTCGATCCGGCGCGCACCAAATTTTACGGCGACATGCAGGAGCGGATGACGGCCGCCTCCACGCATCTTCTTTTCTTTACGCTCGAGCTCAACCGCGTCGACGACGCGGTTCTCGATGCGGCGATGGGCGATCCGGCGCTCGGACACTACCGGCCCTGGCTCGAAGATGTGCGGCGCTACCGGCCGTATCAGCTCGAAGATCGCGTCGAGCAGCTGTTTCACGAAAAATCGGTGACCGGCTATGCGGCCTGGAACCGGCAATTCGACGCCACCATCGCCAAGCTGCGTTTCAAGGTTGAGGGCAAAACCCTCGCCATCGAGCCGACCCTCAATCTGATGCAGGACCGCTCCGGGGCCAAGCGCAAGGCCGCCGCGCAAGCGCTGGCGAAGACGTTTGCGGAGAACGTGCAAGATTTTGCGCTGATCACCAACACGCTCGCCAAGGACAAGGAAATCTCCGACCGCTGGCGCGGCTTTGCCGATATCGCCGACGCGCGGCATCTGGATAATCGGGTCGAGCGCGAAGTGGTCGATGCTTTGGTCGCGGCCGTGCGCGCCGCCTATCCAAGGCTGTCGCACCGTTACTATGCGCTCAAGGCCAAATGGTTCGGCAAAAAGAAATTGCCGCACTGGGACCGCAATGCGCCGCTGCCGACCGTCGTCCAGCGTACCGTCGGCTGGACCGAGGCGATGGACACGGTGCTCACCGCTTACGGCGTGTTCTCGCCAAAAATGGCGGCGATCGCCGAGGAGTTTTTTGCCAAGCGCTGGATCGACGCGCCGGTGCGGCCCGGCAAGGCGCCGGGCGCGTTTGCGCATCCGACCACGCCGTCGGCGCATCCCTATGTGCTGCTCAATTACCAGGGCAAGCCGCGCGATGTGATGACGCTGGCGCATGAGCTCGGCCACGGCGTGCATCAGGTGCTGGCCGCGCCGAACGGCGCCCTGATGGCGCCGACGCCTTTGACGCTCGCCGAGACCGCGAGCGTGTTCGGCGAAATGCTGACGTTCAAGAAATTGCTGGCCAACACCCGCGACGCCAAAGAACGCAAGGCTATGCTCGCCGCCAAGGTCGAGGACATGATCAATACCGTGGTGCGGCAGATCGCGTTCTACACCTTCGAGCGGGCCGTCCACACCGAGCGCAGGAGCGGCGAGCTCACGGCAGCCCGCATCGGCGAATTATGGCTCGACGTGCAGCGCGAAAGCCTCGGCTCCGCGATCGAGCTGAAACCCGGCTACGAGATGTTCTGGGCCTATATCCCGCATTTCGTTCATTCGCCGTTCTACGTTTATGCCTATGCGTTCGGCGATTGCTTGGTGAACTCGCTCTACGCCGTCTACGAGCACGCTTCGGATGGTTTTGCCGAACGCTACCTCGCCATGCTCTCGGCCGGCGGCACCAAACATTATTCCGAGCTGCTCGCCCCGTTCGGCCTCGACGCTCGCGATCCCGGCTTCTGGCAGGGCGGACTGGGGGTGATCGAGCGGCTGATTACTGAGTTAGAGGATTTGAGATAAGCCGCTGAAATTGTTGCTGTATTAATGTCGGTTATTTAACGTCAAATATATTGACGTTAAGAGAACGTCCCTTATGTATTACTCCTATGTCGCACCTATGAGGAAGACAGGACTATGCATCCGCGCTTCGAAACGTACCGCAGCACGAGATTGGGGAAAGCAATTGTATCTTTGGCGCATAAGCCAGGGCGCTTCATCGAGTTCGCGCTGTTGAGCCGACTCGACATGGCGGCGGTAATCGCACTGTCGTGGGACGTGGAACCGCTTCTGCGTAGCTTATCAGAAGCAGATCGGCGAGACGCGAAGCAATTTTGTGGAGCAATTGTTGGCGATGTCATGCGTGAGCACGGCTATGAAATCGTGAATCCAAGAGGATCAGCACAAGTCGGCGGAGTATTCACTTACGGTGCGGTTTGGGCCCCGGCGAATACTCAAAATGCGCATGCTATGCAAATTGCATCAGACGTTATGAACGAATACGAGGACACGCTTAAAACGCTAGCGAAATAGAAGCGATCATCCAGATGAACGACCGCGAAAAAAATCGCTTCTCCGCCCGCGCCGCGCGCTACGCCCGCGTCGGCGCCAACGTCAGCGGCGTGGCGGCGCGCTACGCCGGGCGGCGCATGCTCACTGGCGCGGGCAACCGCGCCAGCGAGGCGACCGCGGTCGCTTCGGCGCTCGGCCGCCTCAAAGGCCCGCTGATGAAGGTCGCGCAATTGATGGCGACCATCCCGGATCTCTTGCCGCCCGAATATGCCACCGAATTGCAGAAGCTGCAGAGCGAAGCGCCGCCGATGGGCTGGGCTTTCGTCAAGCGCCGCATGATGGCGGAGCTCGGCGCAGATTGGGAAAAGAAATTCAAAAGCTTCGAGCATCAGCCGGCGGCTGCCGCCTCGCTCGGCCAGGTGCATCGCGCTCGCTCGCTCGACGGCACGGCGCTGGCCTGCAAGCTGCAATATCCCGACATGCAGTCCGCGGTTGAAGCCGACCTATCGCAGCTCGAATGGCTGCTCGCCATCCGCCGCCGCTTTGACTCCGCCATCGACACAACCGAGATCGGCAAGGAAATTGGCGCCCGCGTGCGCGAGGAACTCGACTACCGGCGCGAAGCCAAGCACGTCGCGCTCTACCGCGAAATGCTCGACGGCATCGACATCGTGCGTGTGCCGCGGGCCTGGCCGGAATTGTCGACCGGCCGCCTTCTCACGCTCGATTGGCTCGACGGCACCAAGATGCTCGCGCACAAGAACGATCTGCTCGCCATGCGCAACCGGCTGGCGACCGCGATGTTTACCGCCTGGTGGTTTCCGTTCAGCCGCTTCGGCGTCATCCACGGCGATCCGCATCTCGGCAATTATTCGATCTTCGACCGCGACGGCGAGCCTGCCGGCATCAATCTCCTCGATTACGGTTGCATCCGCATTTTCGCGCCGAATTTCGTCGGCGGCGTGGTCGACCTCTATCACGGCCTCCTCCACGGCAAGGACGATCTCATCGTCAATGCCTACGAGACCTGGGGCTTTCGCAAGTTATCGCGGGACCTCATCGACACCCTCAACATCTGGGCGCGCTTCATCTATGCGCCGCTGCTTGACGATCGCGTCCGCACTGTCGCCGATGGCGTGGCGCCCGGCGAATACGGCCGGCGCGAAGCGTTCCGCGTGCATCAGGCGCTCAAGAAGAAAGGCCCCGTCAAAGTACCGCGCGAATTCGTCTTCATGGATCGCGCCGCGATCGGGCTCGGCGCGGTGTTTCTGCATCTCGGCGCGGAGTTAAACTTCTACCGCCTGTTCAACAAGGCGATCGAGAAGTTTTCGCTCGATCGCGTCGCCAAGCGTCAGACCGCGGCGCTCCAGCGGGCCGGCTTAGGCTAGCAGCAATCGCAGTCGATACCGTCCAACGCCACCAGCGCATTCTTCATGAACGCCGGCGGCAGATCGTCCTCGACTACGTCCACAAGCAGCTTGAAGATCTTGTAATGATGCCGCCCGGCCGCGGTCCAGAATACGACGTGCGTCTCGATCGGCGGACAGCCGGGGACGCCGCAGGCGATTTCCGAGACCATGACGGTTTCGTCATCGCTGAGCGCGAAGCGCGCGCGCGTCCACGCCCGCACACGGTCGATCGCGGCATCCTGGACGGGGCTTTTCCTGGTAAAGCCAAGCATGTCGACTTTGCACCGTCATGGCCGGGCTCGTCCCGGCCATCCACGTCTTTTGATTTGCTTGCTATGGTATTAAGTCGTGGATGCCCGGCACAAGCTTGTACTTGGGCCGGCCAAAGGCCGGACCCGGGTGGCCGGGCATGACGGCGAGAGGAAATCATTGTGGTCGAAAAAGTACTGGCGGCGGTGCGCACCGGGCCGAGCAAGACCGAAATCCGCGATTATCCGATGCCGGACATCCCGGAGGACGCCGCGCTGATGAAGATGGAGGTCGGCGGCATCTGCGGCACCGACGTCAAGCTCTACAAGCATCCGCCGTCCGCCGCGCCGGTCATCATGGGGCACGAGAATATCGGCACCATCGCCAAGGCCGGCCGCGAATTCACCCGCCGCAAGGGTTTTAAGGAAGGCGATCTCGTCTTCGTCGAGCATTATGTCTCCTGCGGCAAATGCGAATGGTGTCACGCCGGCCAATACCGGCATTGCGAAAATACCAATTGGCGTACCAATCCCGACGCCATCCGCTACGGCTACACCTCGGCGGAGAAGGCGCCGCATCTGTGGGGCGGCTTTGCGCAATACGTCTATCTGCCGTGGAACGCCGTGGTGCATCACGTGCCCAAGGGCGTATCGGCGGAGCTTGCCGGCTTGGTGACTCCGATGGCCAACGGCGTTGAGTGGTCGCTGTTCGACGGCGGCGTCGGCTACAATTCGACGGTGCTCATCCAAGGCCCCGGCCAGCAGGGACTGTCGCAGACCGTGATCTGCAAACAGGCCGGCGCCTCGCTGATCATCGTCACCGGCACCTCCAAAGACAAAGCCCGCATGGACGTCGCCAAGAAACTCGGCGCCGACCACGTCATCGACGTGCAGAAGGAGGATCCGCTGGCGCGCATCATGGAGATTACCGGCGGCAAGGGCGTCGACGTTTCGCTCGACTGCACTGCCGGCGCCGGCATCATTCCGATGCTGCTCGGCATCGAAGCGCTCAAGAGGAAGGCCGGGGTGATCGTCGCGCAAGGGGAAATGGCGCAGTTTCCGAATTTCCCGCTGGAAAAATTCACGGTGAAATTCATCACCATGAAAAGCGCGCGCGGACACAGTTACAAAGCCTGCGAGCTCGCCTTGGCGCAGCTCGCGTCGAAACGCTTTCCCCTGGAGCTGATCACCACCCACCGCTTCGGGCTCAACGATGTCGATCTCGCCATTCGCTCGGTCGGCAATGAAGGCGTGCCCGATGTCATCCACGCCTCGCTGATGCCGTGGATGTGAGGGCAAGGAGAAACGCGGGCGATTTGACTGAAACCCGAAACGCTTTCGCTAGTTGTTCTCTGTTATGAGCAATTTTTTAATCCGCAAATCGATTGCCTCGCTCCAGGCCGAAGTCGCCGACCCGGAAATCCAGGCGCTGACCGGACAGGGCGGGGTGCCGCTCAAGCGTAGCCTGACCGCGATCCATGTCGTCGGGCTCGGCATCGGCGCCATCATCGGTGCCGGCATTTTCGTTCTCACCGGGCATGCCGCCGCGGCCAATGCCGGCCCGGCGATCACGCTGTCCTTTCTGCTCGGCGCCGTGGTCTGCGGCTGCGCCGGGCTATGCTACGCCGAGATGGCCTCGACCGTGCCGGTCGCCGGCAGCGCCTATACTTATGCCTATGCGACGCTCGGCGAGCTCGTCGCCTGGATCATCGGCTGGGACCTGATCCTGGAATATGCGCTGGGCGCCACCACCGTCGCCATCGGCTGGTCCGGCTATGTCGTGAGCTTCCTGAAGGACTTCGGCGTCGTCGTGCCGCCTGATTTCGCCGGCTCGCCGCTGATTTACGATGCCGCGCAGCACGCCTGGCACTTCACCGGCGCGGTGATCAATGCGCCGGCCATGGTGGTGATCGCCATGATGACGACGCTGCTGATTATCGGCGTTCACGAGTCCGCACGCGTCAACAATGTCATCGTCGCCATCAAGCTCGTCATCATCGTGCTGTTCATCGCCGCCGCCGCGCCGCATGTCTCGACCGCGCATTGGGTGACGGCGAAAAATCCGGCGGGCGATTTCATTCCGCCCAATCTCGGCCCCGGCGAGTTCGGCTGGAGCGGCGTGCTGCGCGGCGCGGCGGTGGTGTTCTTCGCCTATATCGGCTTCGACGCGGTGTCGACCGCGGCGCAGGAAACCAAGAATCCGCAGCGCGACATGCCGGTCGGCATTCTCGGCTCGCTCCTGATCTGCACCGTGCTTTATCTGGCGGTCGGCTTCGCGCTCACCGCCATCATCGCCTACGACAAGCTCAACGTCGCCGACCCGATCGCCGTCGGCATCGACGCCATCGGGCTGACCTGGCTGTCGCCGGTGCTCAAATTCGGCATCATTCTTGGGCTGACTTCGGTGATCCTCGTCGGCATGCTGGGCCAGCCGCGCATTCTCTATGCCATGGCGCATGACGGCCTGATGCCGCCGATCGCCGCCAAGGTGCATCCGCGCTTCCGCACGCCCTATGTGACGACGCTATTCACCGGCAGCATCGTCACCGTGCTGGCCGGACTGTTGCCGATCGGACTGGTCGGCGAGCTGGTGAGTATCGGCACTTTGTTCGCCTTCGCCGTCGTCTGCCTCGGCGTGCTGGCGCTGCGCTTCAAGCAGCCTGAGTTGCAGCGGCCGTTCAGGACGCCGGCCGTCTTTATCGTGGCGCCGCTCGGCGCGGCCTCGGCGTTCTTCCTGATGTGCGGGCTGCCGATCGACACCTGGCTGCGCCTTGGTGCATGGTTCGTCATCGGGGTCGGCGTTTATTTCTGCTACGGCATCGGGCACAGCCGGGCGCAACAAACCGCCATGAATTAAAAGTGCGCGGGGCAATCGGGAGGGGATGAATGGGACAACTCGTCGACAGCAAATGGCGCACCGAGAATATCCTCGTCAATCACGACGACAAAGGGCTCTACTTCAAACGCCCCTCGATTTTCCGCAACCGCATCGGCAGTGAAGCCCAGTCCGAGTTTCCCGCCGCGCCGGGCCGCTATCATCTTTATTGCGCCGTCGCCTGCCCATGGGCGCATCGCGAGCCATGCCGGCTATGCCCCTGAAAGCAGAAATGAGAAATCAGGGTATTTGCATCTGCCCTTCATCCAGCTTGCGTCAATCGTGCTATGGCTGCACGTTAATGAGTCCACGCGTTTATCCGCGCGCAGATTAGGCGCAGGAATAATCACCTCTCCCACTGCATCGCCGCGATGCGGGGATCGTCGCGGAATGTCTGCCTGTCGAAATCGATCGTCTCCCGCGGCATTTCGCACAGCGCTCGCGCGCCGTTATCTCCCAACAACACCCGCCAGGTCTGGCGCGCCGTCGGTTCGGCGGCGGCGAAGGCGCGGCAGGAGAGGATGGCAATGTTGCGCCGGTGCGGCGGGTCGCGCACCGCGGCATATTTGATCAGTTCGATGTCTGCCGCACGCGCCTGTTCGGCGAGCGCCTGGCATTCGTCATAGCGCGTGACATGCATCCAGATCGCGGCGCTAGCAGCGAACGGCGGCCGCGTCAGATCGATCGATCGCGCCGCCGCGTAGTCCACGGCGAAGGCGGTGCATTCGCCGGCATTGCTCGGCCATCGGGTGTTGGGCGATTCGGCGAAAAACAACAGCCGGTGAAAGCATAGCTCGGCGATTGCGGTGTGCGGGTGTTCGGAGCCGTAAAATACGCCCAGGGTCCGGCCCGCTTTGCGAAACCGCGAGCCGCGCGGGTAGGGTGCGTCATAGCGGAACGGCGTCGCCAACAGAAAATTCAGGTGGCGGCATTCGGGAGGGACCGGCGGCTTGGTGCGCTCGATGAGGAGCTCCAAGGCGTGCTGCTCGGCCGCCGTGTCGGTCAGTTTTGCCGTCGATATCTGGTTCTGGGCCTCGACGGCCCGCCAGCACTGTCCCGCCGCGGCGCGGCAGTTAGACGACAGCGCGTCGGGCGTCGATATAGGCGATGACATCGGTCAGCCCGGACACCGTTTGAATGAGCTCGAGCGGGGTGCCGTCGAGCGCGGTGTTCTGGTTCTTGAGCCAATCGGCGGCGACACTGTCGTCGCCGGCAACGATGCCGTCGAGCGAGCGATAAAGGCGCACCAAAAGGACGGCGAGCTCGAAGGCCTTCTGGCCGCGATCGAGCCGGTACTTGCCCTGGCGCATGCGCGAGACCGTCGGCTCCGAAATGCCGAGGATTTTGGCAAGCACGGTGTTCTTGATGCCAAGGCGCTGGGCAGCACGGAGCGTAGCTTTGGTGATGACGCTTGATTCGTCGGGCACGGCGTCCGGGCGCGGCTTGATCGGCATGTGGGTGGGCCCGTCGTCGTTCCTATAGAAATAACAGTATATAATTATTACTGAAGAAAGGCAATGACGGCAATTTGTCGCCGTAGTTGAGACACTCTTGACATTCGTCACTAACACAGTTACATATGCCAAATCCCGCTCATTCAAGGACGCCTTTCGCGAAGGTATTCGGGATGCGGAGCGGGTGCGGTGGCCGCGGGCAGGAGGATACGGCCCGTTCCCCGGCCCGCTCGGGCATCGTGCCTGCCGATACTACGGTCGGCGCGTGAGGTGCTCACTGGACTGGGACAGGCGAAGGCGGGCAACACCCGCTCAGACCGCGTCCCAGGAAGCATGGCCTGAGTTGCGCCTGGGGTGACGTAAGTCCCCTTGGCGAGAGCCGCGGTGGGACGCCGACAGGCGAGCGTGCCCCCTCGAAAGCCTCCCCCGCAAATGGGGGAGGGACAAGAGACAAGGGCACGCGCCGCACCGGCTGGTGCGGAGACGAGACCCGCGTCTGTCGGCGTTCCGCTTCCTTTTGCTTTCGGTGGCGAAGGGAAGAAGAGATAAAGAGCTCCGCAGTCCGGCAGGGGCAGATATTGAAACGGTAGAGGGGGACCACGCGAAGCGTGGTGGAGGGGGCCTCTGAGCGGGAGCTTGGTTGTCGTCGCAGAAGGATCGGTGAGGCCGACGCCCCGCCCACCGCGCTACGCGCGGTCCCCCCGCCCCGCTATCGCGGGGCGGGATGAAGCGGAAGCGTCGCTACCGTTGAAGGAGCAATTTGCCGTCGCCTTTCCGACCGATGGGTGGCGTGCTAGCAAAACGAAATCAAACACAGGCCAAGTGATGGATCCCATCTTCGTCACCCGCGGCGCTGCGAACGCCATCCCGATCTGGTTCGTCACCGCGACGAACTACGCCGACGTGCGAAAGGTTTTGGGTGCGGAGCTTTCGGCCTTCGCCGAGGCCGCGGGATTTGAGCCGAAGGCCGGCCGCTATCTTCTGCTGCCGGGCAAGAACGGCAAAGCTGCGCTCGGCGGCGTGCTGTTCGGGCTGGAAGGGCCGGACGACACGCCTGACCCGTTTCTCCCCGGCCGCCTGGCGCAGCTCTTGCCGGCGGGCACCTACCGCTTCGCCAACGAGCCGCACGATGCGCGGCTTGCCGCGCTTGCCATCGCACTCGGCCTCTACCACTTCACCCGTTATCGCAAGGCCGAAGCGCGCGCGGTCAAACTCGATCTGCCGCAAAGTCTCGACCGCGACGACCTTCTGCGCATCGTTGAAGCGGTAACGCTGGCGCGCGATCTGATCAACACGCCGGCAAACGACATGGGGCCGGCGCAACTCGAACAGGCCGCGCGCAAGCTCGCCGCACGCCACTCCGCGACCATCAACGCCGTTGTCGGCGAAGAGCTGTTGGACAAGAACTTTCCGCTGATCCACGCCGTTGGCCGCGCCGCCGCCAGCGCGCCGCGGCTGATCGACATGACATGGGGCGATGCCGCTCATCCGCGCGTAACGCTGGTCGGCAAGGGTGTCTGCTTTGATACCGGGGGGCTCGATATCAAGCCCGACAGCGGCATGCTAAATATGAAGAAGGACATGGGCGGTGCGGCGACCGCGCTGGCGCTGGCGTCGATGACCATGGCGCGCGGGCTGAAAATCCGGCTGCGCGTGCTCATTCCGGCGGTGGAGAATTCGATCGCCGGAGCAAGCTTCCGCCCGCGGGACATTTACACCTCGCGCAAGGGCATCACCGTCGAGATCGGCAATACCGACGCCGAAGGCCGTCTCGTTCTCGCCGATGCGCTGGCGCTCGCCGACGAGGACAAGCCCGAGCTCATCGCCGACTTTGCGACGCTGACCGGCGCCGCGCGCGTCGCGCTCGGCCCCGACCTGCCGGCCTTTTTCACCGACGACGATGCGCTCGCCGCCGAGTTGATGCGCCATGGCTTGGCCGAGAACGATCCGCTGTGGCGGCTGCCGCTGTGGCGGCCCTATGAGGCGATGCTGGATTCCAAGGTCGCAGACATCAATAATGTCGGCGGCAGCCAGGGCGGCGCCATCACCGCAGCCTTGTTCATGCGTCGCTTCGTGACCGCGAAATCCTGGCTGCATGTCGACCTATTTGCCTGGACCGCGGCGGCCAAAGCGGGCCGGCCGGAGGGCGGCGAATTGCAGACGGCGCGCGCTCTCTACGCCATGCTCGCCGCGCGCTACGGCTGAGCCGGCAAAATGCCCGACTTCGACCCTCGCGTTACGCCGGCGCGTGCCGATCTCGCGGCGAAATTTCTCGAAGGCACGGTTTCGGCGCCGCGCTACGTCGAGGGCCGCGTGTACGAAGTCATCGCCCCGCAGGCGCCGCTGCGGCAGGCGCCGCGCCCTGACGCGCCGCTCGACACCGAGACGCTCAAAGGCGAACGCGTCACGATCTACGACGAGAACGAGGAAGGCTGGGCCTGGGGCCAGCTCACAGCCGACAATTATGTTGGGTGGCTGCCGCTTGGCGCGCTGACGCCGCCGGGCGCTCTGCCGACGCATAAAGT
>Ga0182024_10002608_pt1 | contig 44406 bp, 38 predicted proteins | sample P32metaG_FD_120480 | JGI IMG/M metagenome (GOLD analysis project Ga0182024, IMG submission 120480) | Permafrost microbial communities from Stordalen Mire, Sweden - P3-2 metaG (Illumina Assembly) | ecosystem: Environmental > Terrestrial > Soil > Wetlands > Permafrost | place: Sweden: Stordalen... | reverse complement strand
GCGCCGAAGGACAGTGAGTATGCCGTCACGATCCACTGACGGTCTGCATCGGAGAACCCCAGGTCATGTTGTGCTGAGGGCAATGCGATGTTCACCACAGTGGCGTCAAGAACGACCATGAGCTGCGCCAGGCAGACCACGCCCAGGATCAACCATCGACCCGCGTCTTGGGTGGAGCCAAGGAGGCTTACTGACAGCTCCAACGGAGCGACGTCAACGTCGTCCCCTGAGAGGGCAGGCACCTTGGCCCTGACCTATCTGATTCTCGGGTGACCCACGCTGCGCCCACCGGCTGGGACCGTCTTCACCTCGAAGCCAACGAGGAATACACCCGCTGGAAGATCCGCTCGGCGATCATGATCACGGTGAGGTTGGTGACGGTCGACGGCACCTCGGGGATAATGGATGCGTCGACTACTCGGAGATTGTCGATACCCTTCACGGCACCAACGGAGTCGACGACTGCCCACGGGATGTCTGCACCACCCATCGGCACCGTCGATGTCGGGTGTCCGTAGACGGCAAGGTTGCGATAGACGTATCCGGCCAGGTCGTCGTCGCTGACGCTGTCCCCCGGCATCAACTCTCCCGCGGTCAGACGTGCGAAGGCTGGCTGTCGCGAGATCTCCCTCCCGATCTTGACGGCCTCAAGGAGCCGGCGAGCATCCCGGCCGGTTCCTGCGTAGTTGCTGTCGATCACCGGCGGATCGTTGGGATCGGCGCTTGCCAGTCGCACGGAGCCCGTCGATTCGGGAAGTGTGACGGCCGAGGCGATGACTATCGATCCGCCCGTCGGACTGGCAGAGCCCGGCAAGAGATGCGTGACGGTTACCTGAAGGTCTAACTCGTCGCCGACGGCGGAACTGGACGACGTCCAGACCAGCGAGCCGACGGCGGGCGTCATTTGCAGATAGTCCAACCCTAGGGCGAATCCATTAGGTACGAACGTTTGATCCTGCATCCGTCGACCGACTGGCAGGTCTGCAACGATGTCGATGTCGAGGGCAGCCAGATCCGGAGCTGGGCCAATCCCCGAGCGCATCAAGATGGCGGGGCTGCCGTATGTCCCACCCGAGAGGATGACCTCGCCGGCTCGATATTCGGTTCCATCGTCGGCGACGACGCCCTCCGCAGTCGTTCCTCGGAGCAGAACCCGGTCGATGTTGACGTCACCAATGATTGTCAAGTTCGGGCGTTGCCGGACCTCCAGGGTCAGGTAGGCAAGGGCGGTGCTCTGTCGAACTTCGTCAACGACGTTGACCGGATACCCCCCCGCTCCCTCCTGGTCTGCACCGTTGAAGTCATCCGCCTGCTTGAAACCCATCGAGACTGCCGCCTCCACGAACCCGCGCAGCGAAGGTGTCAGCCCGTCGAGAGTTCTCTGCCGAATGGAAAGGGGTCCCGTTCGTCCGTGGTACAGGTCTTCTCCCGTCGGGGTGTTCTCCATGTCACGAAAGGTTGGGAGAACTTCCTCGTAACTCCACCCCTCCGCCCCATGTGAGGCCCACTTTGCGAGGTCGCTGGGGCGGGGCCGGATGGCCACGGCCGCGTTCACCGAGGAACTCCCGCCCAAGACCTTGCCCCGAGGCGTGGGGATCCGTCGCTGCTCTTCGCTCTCCCGCGCGACGTACCCCCAGTCGTGCTCCGGGTCGGCGACGATCGACGCGCTCAGGATGCTGTCAGGGATCTCGTCGAGCGAATAGGCCGGCCCGGCCTCCAGCAGGAGAACGGTCCGGCTGGCGTCCTCGCTGAGCCTGGCCGCCAAGACTGCCCCCGCCGAACCACCACCCACGATCAGAACATCAGCAGTGCTGTCTCCACTCGGCACAGGAACCTCCTTGTTCTCGCACAGACGGTCTGCGGCGAACCTCGAAACGCTGCGGTTCCGGGTTGGCGACCGAATCACATCTGAGGATGAGGACCCGAACGGCCCGCTACCCCGGGGAAATTCCCTGGTCTGGCCATCGAGAACCGGGAGCGGATTGGTCCGCGACTCTCCGTGCCCAGACCGCCCCGTAGCAATCAGCCCTGCCTGCCAGGCACTTTCCCTGGGGTACACGGCGGCGGCAGACCCCATATTCAACAGGGTGCAGACCAATGACCCGGTGGCGGCACACCGTCGCCTTACTCATGGAACTGAGGAGGTCCGGTGAGCGAGGAACAAAAGGAGATGCTCCGTGGCGTCCTCGGTGGGGGCTCGCTCGACTTGCAAGCGGATGTGACCACTCTGCGGGCCGCCTTCGAGGAACTCATGGCCCAAGTCCCAGTGCCCGAGGACGTCAGGCAGAAGCCCGTCACAGTCGGCGGAGTGAGTGGCATTGAGGTCACGATCGACGGAGCGGACTCCCAAAACGTGATCTTGTACTTCCACGGCGGCGTCTACGTGATCGGTTCTGCTTCCGCTTCGGTTGCCCTGATCAGCGACCTGGCCCGACGCGCCGGAACCCGGGCCGTCACTCTCGACTACCGGCTGGCGCCCGAGCATCCCTTTCCCGCCGCCGTCGAAGACGCCCGGAAGGCCTACGAAGGTCTGCTCGATGAGGGATACAGCCCAGAGCGGATTGCCCTCGCCGGCGAGTCGGCAGGCGGAGGTCTGGCCGTGGCACTTCTCCTCGCCCTGCAGGAGCGCGGTGTGCCGCTGCCTTCGAGCGCATTCCTAATGTCGCCCTATGCTGACCTGACGTTGTCCGGGGAATCCCTTGTGTCGAAGGAACCCCTCGATCTGACGTTGACTCAAGAAGGCCTGCGTCTTCGTATTGCGGACTACGTCGGGAGGGCAGATGCTGCGGATCCGCTCATCAGTCCGGTCTTTTCCGACCTGTCCGGGCTGCCGCCGCTGCTCATCCAGTCGGGTTCCCATGAGATCCTCTTGAGCGACGCCCTCCGCCTCACAGAGCGCGCCGCGCTTGCCGACGTCGAGGTGAGCCTCGACGTCGTCCCGGGAGTGCCCCACGTCTTCCAGGCGTTCGCTGCGCTGCTCGACGAGGCGAGTGCAGCCCTCGAGCGGGCCTCCTCCTTCTTGAATCACCACTACGCGGCGCGCGGCGCCGCTTGAGCCGAGAGGAGCCATCACGGTGGACTACGAGCAGATCATTCGTCAGGCCTACCTGACCGCCGAAAAAGTCGACATCCCAGGTTGGGTCGGCTCATTTACCAATGACGGTACGTTCACCGACATGTCGATCCAAGTTGTCTACAAGGGAGCGGACGAACTCGGAAAGACGGTGGAGAACTACGCCAAGGCGTTTCCCGACATGCACCGTGAGATCTTCCAGGTGTACACCGTCGACAACATCGTCGTGGTTCAGCTCGCGCTGCAGGGCACACATCTCGGGCCACTGCACTTGCCCGCAGGGATCCTTCAGCCAACTGGCAAGCGGATGGATGCCCCATGCTGCGACGTCTTTGAACTGGTCGGCGACAAGATTAAGCGGTTCGACTGTTACCCGTCGGGAACGGTCGTCCTCACCCAGCTCGGGGTCTTCAGAAATTTGGACGCTGCACTCGAAAGCTGATCGCCGTCGTGCTCAACGAACACTGGATAATTCGGGAGGCTCAATGTCCCAGAAGATAAAGATCGGCTACAGCCTGTCGCTGAGCGGACCTCTGGCTGCGAACGGTCAGACCGCACGGTTGACGCACGAAATCTGGCAGCACAACGTCAACACGCAAGGAGGCCTTCTCGGACGTGATGTCGAGCTCCTTTGCGTCGATGACCAGTCTGATGCGACCACCGTCGAGGGCATCTACCGCCGATTGCTCACTGAGGAGAAGGTGGATCTTCTGCTCGGCGGCTACGGCAACAACTCGATAAGCCCGGCGATGCCCGTCGTCATTGAGAACGAGAAGTTTCTCGTCGGACTCATGGGCCTCGGAGTGAACAACGCCCTCAATTATGATCGCTACTTCGCAATGATCCCGACCGGACCGGATCCCAATGCCGCCCTCACCGAGGGATTCTTCTCATCTGCGTCTCGACAGGTTCAGACGAAAGGGACGGTTGCGATCGTCGCCGCCGACGCAGACTTCACCAAGAATCCCATCGCGGGCGCCCGGGCGAACGCCGCTCACTTCGGACTCGAAGTGATCTCTGAGACGAAATACAGCCTGGCAACCGAGGATTTCACGGAGGTTCTGAACAAGCTCGGGCCGGATCAGCCCGACATCGTGTTCTTCTGCTCCTATCTCAACGACTCGGTGGGCCTGGTCCGGGCTCTGAACGACTCCAACATCGACCCCGTCTTGGTCGGCGGAGCCATGATCGGACCGCAGAGCAGCGCCGTTCAGACGAAGCTTGGTTCGCTGCTCAACGGCCTCGTCAACTACGAGTATTGGCTGCCCACGCCGGCAATGGCCTTCCAGGGTGTCTACGAAATGATCGGTCAGTACCAAGACCGAGCCAAGGGCACTGCGGCCGATGCCCTCGGGTACTACGTGGCGCCCTTCGCGTACGCGCAGCTCCAGGTGCTCGGACAGGCGATCCACGGAACCCAGGGCACAGATGACGCAGCTTTGGCTGACTACACCCGGAACACGAGGTTTAACACGGTGGTGGGCGGCATCCACTTCGGGAAGCTCGGTGAATGGGCGGAACCCAGGGTGTTGACCGTCCAATTCCAAGGCATCCGATCGAACGACATCTCCGAGTTCGCGAAGGCCGAGGCGCGAGTCATCATTGCTCCACAGGACTACCAGAGCGGTGACGCCATCGTGCCCTACCGGATGGCGAACACAGCTGGCTAATGGGCGTTCTGCGGGCGGTACCTGTCGTACAAAGTACGAATAAGACTGCGGCGGTCGCGCGCTACGAAGAACTTCTCGGCGCAGAGGCACTCGACGAATTCCCTGTCGCGGATCGCGATCTCGTCGTCACCGTCCTTCCAGGGATATCGCTCCTAAGCGGGTCCGCCGGAGCATTGGCTCCTTTTGGCGATCTCCGATGCACGATGTTCGTCGAATCGCTTGCAGAAACTGCTGAGCTCCTGGCCCAGACCGGATGGACGGAGGAGGGCTCCCTTGGCGACGAAGGAAGTCTGGTCGCACGCGATGCAGACGGAAATCTGTTCGAGTTCGTGCAGGCGACCTAAGGGCAACCTGAGCTCGCGACATGGTGAGATCGCATGTGCCAAAGAGTGCGGTGGATCTTCTCGCCGAGGTTCCCCTTTTCGCAGAGTGCACGCGCCACCAACTCCGCGAAATCGCGACGTTGGGAACTCCGATGCAGGTCCCACCGGGAACCATCCTCACGGAGGAGCGGTCTCCCGGCTCGGAATTCTTCTTGCTCCTCGAGGGAGAGGCGTCCTGCACAATGGGATCCACAACTCAGGAGCCTTTGACGTCTGGCGACTATTTTGGAGAGCTCTCCCTGTTGGATGGAGGTCCACGCATCGCCACCATCACTGCGTCGGCGGACTGCTCTCTTCTCGTCTTCAACAGGGGCGAGTTCGGGACGCTCCTGCACAGCTCTCCCTCCATAGCGATCAAGCTTCTCCTCCACTTGTCGAGTCGCCTGAGAGAGGCGGAGACGGCACTGACCCATTAGTGGCAAATCGGAACCTTCCGGCAGCCCGCGGAATGCGGATTTCGTGATCAGGTCTTGGAGTTTGTCGAGCCCGTCGTCGCCGGGAGACGGGCGGCAGAGCCGGGCGTTGACTGTCATTGGGCGCCTCTGGCGGATTCTGTCCGTAGCTCTGCGCAGAAGCGGGCAGATCGGTTGGCGCAGCGCTTCAGGCGCACTCGGACGCAGCGAGCCCGGGGGGCGTCAGTCCTATGCCCGTCAAGCTCGGCTCGGTCTCGAGGAATTAGGGCCTACCTTCGTGAAACTCGGGCAGGTCCTGTCGACTCGGTCGGACATCGTTCCCCCCGACCTGCAGCATGAACTGTCTCTGTTGCGAGATCACGCGTCCAGCATCCCGACAGAAGATGTGATGTCCGAACTAGAGGAGAACATTGGCTCCCCCATTTCGGACGTATTCAGAACATTCGAAGTTATCCCGTTCGCGTCTGCCTCAATCGGCCAGGTGCACCGCGCCACATTGACAGACGGTCGTCAGGTCGCGGTAAAGGTTCGGCGCCCCGCTATCCGGTCGCAAATTGATGCGGACATCACAATTCTGACGGGCTTGACCCGCTTAACCCGCGTGTCGCGGAGACTTCGTAACTATGACCTCGGTTCGGTCATGGATGAATTCTCGAGATTGTTGCGCGCGGAAACGGATTTCACGACTGAAGCAAGCAACGCCGAGGTCATACGACGAACATTTGCAAATGATGCAGCGGTCTGCATACCGACCATCGTGCGGGATCTCAGTGGCGACTCCATTTTGGTTATGGAGTGGATCGAAGGAACCTCTCTGACGGACTCCGATGCGCTTTCGGCGGCGAGGGTCGATCGTACAGCCATGGCACGAACCATCGTCCATGCCTATGTCAAGATGATCGTGCAGTCCGATCGCTTTCACGCAGACCCCCACCCAGGCAACTTTATCGCCATGTCGGGTGGTCGTCTCGGCTTGGTGGACTTCGGTGAGGTCGGCACCGTTTCTGCCACCACGCGCTCCGCTTTGACCCGACTGCTCGTTGCCGTCGTGAGCCGGGACAGCAAAGTGCTCACCGACGCGGTTCTGTCGATTAGCCGCGAGTGCCGGCCCGTCGAACGAACTGGACTCAGCAGGGACCTCGACGCCCTGCTGGATCCCATCATCGACGGTGAGTTGCAGGACATCAAGCTCGGGCGACTCCTTCGTGACCTGCTTCACGTACTCCGTCGCCAGGGACTTATGCTGCCGGCCAATCTTGCCGTGTTGATCAAGACCGTGATCGGGTGCGAGGCTACGGCTGAGGAACTCGACCCCACGCTCAGCCTCAGCAGCTTCCTCAGCGAGTTCGGCTCAGCTGCTTGACGGCAGAAGGGACGAATGGCAAGGCAGAGGTCATGCACACGAACTCGTCGATACTTCTTGCGGTCAAAGATGTTCGACCTACCACGATTCGAGTGCCTTCTTGAGTCGGCCTCGAGAATTAATGCCCAGCTTTCGATAGACCTTGCCTAGATGATATTCGACGGTAGCGGAGCTGATGAAGATCTGCGACGCAATCTCACGGTTCGAGAACCCCTCGGATGCGAGCTCGGCAACTCGTCTTTCTTGAGCCGTGAGATCTGCGGCGTGCTCTGCGGATCTTGGTCGCGTACGTTCGCCCGTGGCAAGCAGCTCCGCCTCCGCCCTCTTTGCAAAGCCCTCCGCTCCGATCTCCGAAAAGAATTCGTAGGCCATTCGGAGCTGATTCCTGGCCTCGATCCGCCGCCGTTCTCGCCGTAGCCACTCGCCATACAGCAAGCGCGTACGAGCAACGTCGGGCGCCATAGATGTTTGCAAAAGGAGATCAATGGCGTCTGTGTAGAATTGTTCGGCTTCGGAGGTTTCTGTAAGCAGGGCTTTAGATCTAGCCAGCAACCCCATTGCCCAAGGAGTACCGCTTGACAGTGAGCGCGTCTCAAGATCCGCAAGCATGAGTTGCGCCTTCTCAACCTGACCCGACCGGACGGCAGCCTCAATTGCGACTGGAAGCGCCTCGGCCTTGAAACCAATGATGTTTTGAGCGCAGACATAGTCCGTCTCCACCAGGGCGTCTTCGTAGCGACCCGCCCCGATGTGCAAGATTGCGAGCGCCCAGTGGGCCATGGTGACGACTTGATCCGAACCGATTGCCGAATTGATTTCGATTGCGGCGGCCGCTGACCCTCGAGTGCCGTCCTCGTCACCCCTCCAGGCCCGCACAATATTGTCCATCGCCAGGAAGAACTCAGCGGGCAACCCGATCGCGGCAGCGATGTCGAGTGCTTCGGCATGCCTCTGAACTGCAGCACGTAACCGGCCCGAGCGCACCTCAGCATGCATACGGGCAAAAGAGTTGAGCAACAATAGAAAGAGTGCCCCGTGCTGGCGTGCGTAGGCATCAGCCTGCGAAATCCAGAGGTTGTATGCGGAATCGTCGAAGGTCTCAATCAACACCAGGGGCACGAATGAGGCCCACTTCGCTATCTCCTCATCGGCCACTGCCCCGGATCGAATGAGGTCTGCTGCGGCCCGATAGTGCCCGTAGGCCGCCCTTTGATCATCGCTAAAGAGGGCAGTCATGCCGTCTAGCAAATGGTCCTGCAGCGTGGGTGGGTTGTCAGTCGTCTCAGTGAACTTCGCCAGTTCGGCGATGTCGCCGGGCGAGATCGTTTCTGTGAATCGACCCGAAATGGAGTACGCATTGAATGTCTCGAGCAGGACTTCTCGGGCCCTCTGCATATCCAACGGAAGGAAGGCCCGCGAGGCGGCGAGCAGGAGTGCTGGGGCCTTCAAGGGTTGACTCAGGCCTATCGTGAGGCGCCCGCGGAGCAGGGTGATCTCCGCAAGGGTTGGGGGATCTGAGAAATACGGCTCCGCCTGGTCGAGGAGCTGAGCTGCATACGGGTAGGCACCGGCGTTAAGTGCCGCCGTTGCTGCGCCGAGAAGACGCTGCGAGCGTGCTTCCAATGAGGCGCTCAGGTTCGCTGCCTGCACCAAAAGGGCTGCCTGTGCCCAATAGCCACCACGAGCTTGAGCTATTTGCGACGTCTGTTCGAGTTCGGCCGCCAAGTCCTCGCTGGGACCGGCAGACCCGAGAGCAACGTGCCGTGCCCAGCGATCGGGAAACGCTGTTTTTCCCATGGCGTCCGCAAACGCCCGATGAACCTCACGCCGTTGGTCGGGCTCGGCGATCGCATAGACCGTCGAGCGAATCAACGGATGACGGAATCGTACGTCCGTGCCAGGCAAGAGGAGCCGGCGTTGCTCGGCAATCAGATGGGCATCGACACCACATCCAAGGTCTCGTGCCACCTTCTGAATTAGGGCGCGATCGCCCAAAGTGTCTGCAGCGGCTACGAGCAGCAGCAGCTGAGTGTCGGGCGGAAGATCGACGATCTGCTGGGAAAAATGGTGTTCCAAGCGATGACGGACTGTGATCTGCTCCAACGGCGCACGCTGGTCGGCGATGTAGTTGTCTGCAAGCTCTTTTCCGAGTTCCTTCAGCGCGAGCGGACATCCGTTCATGTCGCTGACGATTCGGGTTGTGACATCAGCACCGATTTCTCGTCCAGCGGTCCGAGTGAGCAGCTTGCTTGCTTCCTCGACGGGCAGTCCGCCTACTTCCATTGACGCTATCCCTGCCAATTCCGATGGAACATCAAAGGGCGTCCGAACGGCGAACAATAGAACGATGCCTTCGGCAGAAACTCTACGACCGATGAAAGCGAGGGTGCTCAGCGACTCGGCATCAATCCACTGTGCATCGTCGACCACACAAAGCAGAGGCTCCTTCCCACTTGCAAGGGCTAGAAGGCTAAGAGCCGCCAGACCCACCATGAACCGATCCGATGGTCCCTCGTTTCGCAGCCCAAGTGCCGCTTGAAGCGCCGCATTTTGCTGGTCCTGCAGCGCAGCGATGCCGTCAAGAATTGGGAGCAGGAGGCGGTGGAGAGCAGCAAATCCAAACTCTTGCTCCGTCTCGATGCCGGACATTCGCATGACCCGGAGCATCGACGTCGATACCGCATAGTCGAGCAACGCGGTCTTTCCCATCCCGGCATCACCGAACAGGACGAGCGCCCCACTTCCGCCCTGTCGTGCCGAGGCGGCAAGGCTGTCCAACACACGACGCTCCTGGAGACGATCCAGAAAGAAGTCGTCGGCATCGGTGGTCCCAACTGGGTTCCGCCCACGCGCCGAGTGCGCCGTCATTTGGACTCTGCACCTCCGGAACTGAGACGGACCTGTCGACCGAGTCCCGAGAGGCGCTCGGTCCCGCTCCTCCTAGTACTTGACTCCGCAACCAAACTCTTCAACACCCCCAGGGCGTAGTCACCGTTACATTGCTCGACCTTGTCACATCCCTTGTCAGCGCAACCATACGAGGTTGCAGCCGAGTCCGGTCAGTTCTTCTCATTACCAGTCTCGAACGTCAATGAAGGATGCGGTCGTACCGGTACTGGACCAATGGTCCTATCACTTGCAGTCACCAACCGGCTACGACTCGTGCCCTCAGGTGGGGCGGATCCTTAGGCCGTTTCCGCTCCATGCAGTATCGGCGAACACTGACTGAGTCAGAAGGCAGTGCTGTTCTGGGTCTGCCGGGAGATGGCAAGCAGCAAGTGGCCTCGTTCCACGGCAGCGAGCTTCAGCTAAATCGTCGGAGGCGATTCGGTCTTCTCGACTCGCTAGAGCTCAATCCCGCAGTTCATCAACTGTGCCGAGGAGGATCGTCCAGCGAGACGGACGCGCATGGCCTCGGTAAGCGCCCTCGAGATATCCAACAACTGCTTCTGTTGGGATTTCGGCAGATCGCCGAACGCCTGCGCGACCTCGACGCGGTGTTCGTCCCAGCCGACCTGTTGGGCTTTCCGCCCGGTGTCAGTGATAGCCACCAGAGTGCTGCGCCCGTCCGTGGGGTGAGAATGGCGCTCAACGAGACCGTCCGCCTCAAGGGCCTCAACGAGGGCCGTCACACGTCGAGGGGATACCCCAAGTTCCGAGGCGAGTTGCCCCATGCTCTGCTCCCCTACGCACTCCAAGGCGACTAATAGTCGCATCCGCACGTAACTCACCGCATCACTCGGCAGACATGCGTTTACCCACCGTACCCAGGTGGGCCCGAGTTCGGTGAACGCCTCAACGAGGAGGTCCAGCCTCTCCTCTTCCGATTTGTCTCTTGACATAGTGTACCCCGCTAGTATTTACTGAACCCCGCAAACAAGTGCTGAACTCCGCCAATATTAACTCATGGCGGAGTCGAACTGAGGAGGCTTCAAAATGACATCCACCAACTCGACGAGAGACTCCCTTTCGGGGCTTTCCGGGACCTGGACACTCGATCCGGCCAAGACAACCGTGGACTTCCGCACCAAGGCGATGTGGGTACTTCCCGTCAAGGGAACCGCGAAGGCGCTGAATGGCGAAGCCCAGATCGGCACGGACGGCGCCGTCAAGGGCACTTTGGTCATCGACGCCGCCTCCTTCGACACCAAGAACAAGAAAAGAGACGAGCACTTGCGCTCCGAGGACTTCCTCGAGGCGATCAAGTACCCCACGATTACCTTCACCGCGAACAGCGGCCGGGGTGTCGGTTCTGATCGGGTCGAAGTGACGGGCGAACTCACGGTGCGCGGCCGGTCGCAACCCCTGACCCTGCTGGCCGACCTGAGCCACTCCGGCAGTTCGGCCACCGTGGCGACGGAGGTCGAGATCGATCGGAGCCTGTGGGGCGTCTCATGGGCCAAGATGGGAGCAGGACTGAAAAACCAGCTGGTGATTCGGGCGCACTTCGACCGGGTGTGATGGCGCGGCAGGGGCCCGGTCCGTCTCCGAGAAACAGCGGATCGGGCCCCGTACGCTCGACTTCTTTGCGGGCTGCATCGGCGAAGGTTGGGCGACGGCGTTCTCCGAAGGCCGGAGTGAGCGACACGTACAGTCCAGCCCCGGACGAACTAGGGGTTTCCAGGATGCGAATTTGGCCGGGAAAATCCCACTATGAGGCAGTAGATCTGTCTTGGCTGCTGAGTCCGCCAGGCTAACTGACCTGATGCCCAAAGGGAGTGTTGACGTGACAGTCCATCGAACTGCCACTACGGCGAAGTGACAGGAGCAAGTCGCGTGCTACCGAGGCTCCTGGGCAAAGTTTGTGTCATCACGGGAACAGGCGGCAGCGTAGGACGTGAGGCTGCTCTGACCTTTGCTCGCGAAGGTGCCTCGATTGTGGGGTGTGACATGAGCGCGGATGAGGCAGAACTGACGGTCGAGATGGTCAAATGCCTCGGAGGGTCGATGGTGTCGATGCACCCTTGCGATTTGACCGATCCCTCGAATTGCGACGATCTCGTTGCCCTAGCCTTGCGGACGTACGGTCAAGTCGACGTGCTGTTCAACAATGCGGCTTCTGCGTCCTTCAATTGGCTCGAAGACATCTCCGACGAGGAATGGGACCGCGACCGCCGGACAGAAGTCGACCTGGTTTTCTACCTCACCCGAGCGTCCTGGCCGCTGCTGAAAGCCAGTCGAGGCGTAGTGGTGAATATGGCATCGCTCAACGCCTCACTCAGCTTCAAGCCGCTCCCGTCGCTGGCACACACGACTGCGAAAGCGGGCATTATCGGGATGACCCGGCAGCTCGCAATGGAAGGACGGGAATACGGCATCCGGGCGAACTCCATCTCACCCGGCGTGATCGAAACGAACCAAACCCGAGATCAACTGAAAGACCCTGAATGGGCCGAGTACATGCTGGGCAAGACCCTCATGGGGCGGTTAGGGCGACCGGCCGAAGTTGCGAGCGTCGCCGTTTTCCTCGCTTCTGAAGACAGCTCGTATGTCACCGGAATTGATGTCGTCGTCGACGGCGGCATGAAGGTGTGGTGACTTTCGGTCTGGCCACAAGGCAACACAGCTCGATGACCGGGCTAGCTATGAATGCTCGAGATCGACCGGAGCAGTAGCCGTGTCGTTGTTCGACTATGACAACAGGCCAGCGACGCCGGGCATCATCCTCGCGGGCACTGCTATTTCCGCCGAGGCTTACCGGATTCGTGACTTCCTGAGTAGGAACAGCTTGCAGTACGAGTGGGTGGAAATTACCGACACCCAAAGAGTGCGCGCCTTGCTGGGAAATGGCGACTTCATGACCCTGCCCTTGCCGGTGTGCATTCTCCCGGACGGCACACGACTGTCCCCGGCAACGCTTGAGCAGGTCGCGTCGGGTCTTGGGATGGACTCGGGGCCCTTGCTCTCCGAATACGACCTGGCTGTCGTGGGCGCAGGACCGGCAGGCCTCGCAGCAGGGGTCTACGCGGCGTCCGAAGGATTGCGAACCTTGATGGTCGAGGCTGTCGCTCCTGGCGGACAGGCCGGCACTACATCCATGATCGAGAACTACCTGGGGTTCCCGAACGGCATCAGCGGAGGTGAACTTGCGACGCGGGCGGTCGCCCAGGCGCGGCGGTTCGGAGCGGAGATCCTCCTGGCTCGGCCTTTTGTCGGGCTCGAACCAGAGTCAGATGTGTACCAATGCCAGCTCTCCGACGGGACCACCTTTCTCGCCCGTACGATCCTGCTGGCCAGCGGCGTGGAGTGGCGGCGGCTCGAGGTTCCTGGAGTCGAGGATCTCCTCGGAGCTGGCGTCTACTACGGCGCGGGACCGAGCGAAGCCATCGGCTGCTCCGGTGGCCAAGTCGTCGTCGTCGGGGGAGGGAATTCTGCCGGTCAAGCGGTGGTCCGATTTTCTCGCTACGCCAGCCGCGTGGTTCTTGTGGTCCGGAGTGACCATTTGGCATCCTCCATGTCCAAATACCTCAGTGATCGGATCGCCGCGATCCCGAACATCGAAGTGCGGACCGGCTCTGAGGTCGTCGGCGTGCACGCCGATGGTTATCTGCGCGAGGTCCTCATCGAGGCCAGGGACACCTCGGCCTCCGATTCGGTAGGCGCGGACGCGCTGTTCATTTGCATCGGCGGCGTGCCCAGAACCGATGCGGTCCGCTCGGTGGGCCTCGCCATCGACGACTCGGGCTACATCCCCACCGGACGTGACGTCGGATCGTTCGGTTCCTCGCATCTATGGTCGATGTCTCGACCACCGCTCCTGCTCGAGACGAGCCTTCCCGGACTTTTCGCTGCCGGCGACGTACGGCGGGGGTCAATCAAGCGATGCGCTGCTGCAGTGGGTGAAGGATCGATGTCTGTTGCCCTCATCCATCAGCGGCTCGCGGAGATCGGCGGTGAGTGATGGAAGCGATGCTGGCGTCGGCAAGCCGGCCCGGGTGGAGTTCGGACAGCTCAAGTCGGAGGACGCCGTACGAAGGACAGCCAACGCTCTAGTGGCAAATGGGATTCCTGCGATTGTCGCCGAGTCGAGGTCTGAAGCTCGAGACCTCGTACGCTCACTCCTTCCGGGGGGTGCCGAGGTATTCAACAACACGTCTCGCACGCTGCAGTCGGCCGGAGTGGACGATGACATTGAGCGTTCGGGCCGCTACCAACCACTCCGGCTCCGGCTGTACCAAATGGACCGAGAGATGCAGGCTCGTGAGATGCGGAGCCTTGCTGCATCGCCTGACTACGTCGTCGGAAGTGTGCATGCTGTCACAGAGGGTGGATCTCTACTGATTGCTTCGGCAAGCGGGAGCCAGCTGGGTCCCATTGTCTCCGGGGCAGGGCACGTCATTCTGATCGTTGGCGGCCAGAAGATCGTTCCTGATGTCGACGCCGGAATTCGAAGGATCTACGAATACTCGTGGCCCCTAGAGGATCAGAGGGCTCGAGAGGTCTACGGGGTTCCAAGCGGCGTCAACAACATCCTGATCATCAATCGAGCGGTCGCAGAAGCCCGCATCACCACGATCCTGGTGAACGAAATTCTCGGTTTCTGAAGACGCAGGTAGGAGGACGGGCGGAGGGGGCCGTTCAAGCACTGGCGAGATGGCGGTGCTGGCTCAGCCACTGGTATGACCACGCATGATTGCGGTTCCCGACGGTGGGATACCGAGCGACGGACAAGGTCACCGCCTTCCTCCACGCTGTCGCCAGCTCTCCCGCCCTGGTGCTCATTCATTTGTGGAGCGGGCGTCGGTTGAACCGGAACCATGGTGGCGGCATAGTTGGTTTGCCACCGGCCAGGCCAACGGCCCGCAAGCGATGGTGCGAAACCTCTCCGTTGGACCTCCATCACTGGAGCAACTGAGTTTCGAGTATCAGATGACGCGAGGCGATGCGTATCGCTCCCCCCCCGCTTCCGATTCGCATGCTGTCTCGTCTGTATGACGAGCCCAGACTGAATTTGGAACAGTCTTTAGGTCGAGGCACCAATGCTCAGCAGAGCTCACCCGATCCGGGCGTTTTGGAGGATGGACTCGGTTGAAAAATACCTTCTGACCTGGCATAATATCAGGGTGAGTGAGATCGTAGGTATCGGTCGGTTCAAGTTTCGAGAAGGCGTCCTTGAGGATTTCAAGCGCTTGTCGATGGAAGCTATGGAGATCGTCCGGAGCAAGGACTCCGGCACGCTGCAGTACGCCCTCTACTTCAACGGCGATGAATCTGAGTGCATTGTCATTGAGCGTTACAAAGACTCTGCTGCCCTCATCGAGCACTCCGCCAACATTGGTCACCTCGTGGAGCCGCTGTTTGCAACGGGATGGGTCTCGAGCGACATGCTTGGTGAGCCGAGCGAGGAGATCAGGACAATGATGGCGGGCGGCCAAGTTGGCCTGTACGCGCCATTCATTTCCCTTTAGGTACGTTCTCGCGCACCTCGACACGTCACGCTACGATTGTCCTGGAGCCACTTGGCCGGCGAAGTAGTTGCTAGCAGGGCGCCCTCGGCGACAGTGATTGCCTATTCGGGCCTCGTTGTTAGTCCGACTGACTGCAGTCGGAGGGACCCTCAGTTGGCAGGCTTCAGCCGAGGCAGAAGCGATCTGGCGGTTCCGCCGAGAATCGACGCCCTCTCGTGAACAGAGAGAACGCCCGAATCGAGGATGTGTTGCCTGCACGCTGTCGCGAGGTCACGACGAAGATACGGAAAGTCGGTGCCAAACACGACGTGGTCCAGACCAATCCGAGATCGGAGCATTGTGAGCACCGGGTCGCTCCAGGCCAGAGCGGTGTCAAAGTACAGATTCCGGAACGTCGATTCAGCATCTTGACGGCTCGCCGCTCCGGGGATGACACCCATCTCATCAACGATGCCGAATCTCCCCATCAGATACGGGATTGTTCCTCCCGCATGGGACAAGACGTACTTTACGTCGGGCGTCCTGGCGAAGACGTTTGAATAAAGCATCTGTGCGACTGCCCTGGTGGTGTCCGCCGTGAAGTCAATCAGTGAGTCCGGGAGCCCGAGCTGATGGGCGCTCTTGTCCGGAGAGGCGTTCGGGTGGATGAACACCACCGCTCGCCGGCGTTGCAACTCAGCAAACACCGGCTCGAGTCGTTGGTCGCCAAGATACACGCCGTTTGCATTGCTGAAGACCACGACGCCGTCGAGTCCGAGTTCATCGAGAACGTACGTCAGCTCCTCGAGCGCACCATCGATGTCTGGGAGCGGCAGACATCCGAATCCGGCCAAACGGCCCGGATACCTACCGACAAGTTCAGCCGAGTACTCGTTGCAACGTCGGGCGAGTGTGCGGGCAGCCTTGTCATCCCCCAGATGGACGCCTGGAGTACTAATGGAGGTGACCCCCATGTCGATGCCGGCGTCGTCGAGAAACGAGATCATTCCTTCTGGCGTCCACGGCGGCGGCATAATGCCCCCGACTGGAGAGGAGCCCTCGTTGGTCTCGCGCCAGAAGAAATCTGGCAAGACGTGATGGTGGATATCGACAGTGAATGGCATTGATCCTCCCAGAAGAATCGGATCAACCGCCGGAGGGCCTGCCGGCTAGCCAATCCGAGTCAACAGTTCGTGTCAGAAAGGGAACGTCCGCTCGCTGCTCGTCGTATTGATCCAAATCACATCCGTGAAATCGGCAACGCTGTCCGGGCCTGTTCGGCCCCAGCCGCTATCACGGACGCCTCCCATCGGCGCATGGATCTCATCGTTGACCGTAGGGGAATTCACGTTGATGATGCCGTGCAGCACCGTTGGAGCAAGCTCGAAGGCACGATAGGTGTCCCCGGCAAGGATGGTCGACGTAAGGCCGTAGTGGACTCGGTTGGCGACGGCAACCGCGTCCTCAGGCGTCTCAACGGGCTCGACGATGACGAGGGGTCCGAAGGTCTCTTCATTCGAGGCCGTCGCGTCGTAGGAGACGTCCGTCAGGATGGTCGGCTGGTAGACAAGCCCTTCGTGAGTGCCGCCGGTGTGCAGGGTCGCTCCGAGCTCCACCGCCTCGTTGATCCGCTCGTCCATCAGATCAACTGCCGCTTGCGTGATCAGGGGGCCAATAATGGTGGAGGGGTCCAATGGGTCTCCAGATGGAAGGGTCTTGGTTCGAGCCACAAACTTTTCGAGGAATTCGTCGTAGATGGCCCGTTGAATGATGATCTTTCGGGTGTTCAGGCAGATCTGGCCCTGATGGAAGAAGGAGCCGAACGTTGCCATCCGGACGGCGTAGTCGACATCGACGTCGTCGAGAATGAGCATCGGGTTGTACCCGCCGAGCTCGAGACACGTGCGCTTCAAGGTCCGCCCAGCGCGTTCAGCCAACATGCGGGCAGTCTTCACACCGCCGATGAGGTTGATGCATTTGACGTCCCAGCTGTCGAAGAACTCATCTGCGATGGCAGCAGCCTTGCCAGGCGCATGAGGGACGATATTGATGACGCCCGGGGGGAATCCCGCTTCGTCTGCGATCTCAGCCACCATGAGTCCTGCCGAGATCGGAGAGAACTCCGAGGGCTTGACAACGACGGTGCACCCGGCGGCCAAAGGATTCAGCACGGCTCGCCAGGAAAGGATATTCGCGCCATTCCACGGAGTGAAGCTGGCAACGACACCGATCGGTCGGCGGACCCCGAATGAGTGTGTGTTCTCGAGATTCGACTGGAGCACCTCGCCCTTCGGGAGATACACCCAGTTCGCCGCTTGCTCAAGCGTTGCTGCGACGAGGTCCTGCTGAAAGGTCGAGAATGGGATCGTACTACCGGTCTCGCGGGCCAGGATCTCGGCGATCTCGGTCTTGCGTCGGCGAACGATCTCAGCGGCCTTCAAGAAGAGCCGGGCTTTCTCGACCGGGGGCGTGTTCGCCCAGATAGGAAAGGCATCGTTCGCTGCCTTGACGGCGACCTTGGCCTCTTGTGGTCCACAGTCTGGCACTCGGGAATACAGCTCTCCGGTGAACGGCTCGAAGTCGTCGAAGAGCGCCGGTGCATCGAGCCACTTGCCCCCCGCATACCACTTCTCATAGCTCGTCTTAGCGGCAGCTACTTTCGTTTGCGCCATCGGCTGTCCTTTCCCGCGGTGCGTTCCAACAAAGTGTTCTTCGAGAGAAGGGTCATTCGACCCAGTCAGATGGATTCGACGGCTTCGCATTGACCAGCACGGCGCTGACGACGGCACCCGCCGCAACGATGATCGCGCCAACGAGCAGGGCCCTCTGGAACCCGTGAACCAAAGCCTGTTCTTCCAGCTGTGGTCCGTGAGATGCGAGGTAGGTGGCCGTCGCGGTAGCGGCGACCGTATTAAGCAGCGCCGCTCCAAGGGACGCACCGACCTGCTGGGTGGAGTTCAGCACTGCGCTGGCGACGCCGGCGTCTCTCTCCCCCACATTGGTCAAAGAGGTACTGCTGAGAGCGGTGAAGGCCAGCCCCATTCCGAGGCTCATGACGATCAATTGTGGAAAGACGTGCGTCCAGTATGACGTATGCACTCCGATCTTGGTGAGCCAGAACAAACCAACGGCAGCCAAGATGAGGCCCGCGGTCATTGAGATGCGCGGTCCAAGCTTGGGCAGCAGGTTCGTTGCAGCGCCCGCGGCCACGATCACGCCGAGTGCGAACGGAAGGAAGGCGACGCCGGCTTTGGCTGCGGAATAGCCAAGAATCGTCTGAAAGTAGTAACTGATGAAGATGAACATGGCGAAGATTCCAACGACCAAGAGCGTCGCGGCGAGGTATGAGCCTCCACGGTTTCGCTCCAAAATGATTCGCATCGGAAGTAACGGATTCGCGGATCGGATCTCGACCAGGACGAATGCAGCGAGGAGGGCTACGCCTACCGAAATCAGCGTGAGTGTTGCCGTCGCCGTCCAGCCGTCCGTCACCGCTTTGGTGAATCCATAGACCAGGCTGACCAATCCGGCCGTTGAAAGCACTGCGCCGGGGATGTCGTAGCGGGTTCTCCCATCGGCTCGAGATTCGCCGATTACTCGGACCGCCGCGACTGCTGCGAGCAAAGCGATCGGTACGTTGATGAAGAGGCACCACCGCCACGATGCGTACTGGGTGAGGAGACCGCCGAGGAGCACGCCGATCGCGGCGCCGCCGCCCGAGACCGCTCCGTAGGCGCCGAAGGCCTTTGCTCGCTCGCCGGCGTCGTGCGAAAAGGTGATGGTCAAGATGGACAACGCTGCTGGAGCCATAAGCGCGGCGAACGCACCCTGGACGGCCCGGGAGCCGAAAAGCATCCATTGATTGACGGCCGCGCCACCAAGCGCCGAAGCGGCTGCGAAGCCGATCAGTCCCACAACAAACACCCGGCGTCGACCGCCGAAGTCGGCGATACGACCACCTAATAGCAGCAAACCGCCAAAGGCGAGAGTGTACGCCGTGATGACCCACTGTCGGTTGGCAACCGAGATATGGAGGGACTTCTGCGCTGATGGGAGCGCGATGGTCACGATGGACGCATCGAGCACCACCATGAGTGAGGCAACGACGACGACGGCCAGAATGAGCCAGCGCTTGGGATCCGGTACGAACGCAGCCTCATCGACCGGCACAGAGCCGATCGCTTTGTCTACATGTCCATCCTCAACGTCCATGTCACAACTCCTTCACGGTCTGCGAGGGCCCCGAGTGCCACCTGCGAGGCTTCGGGCTGACCCTTAGATGCCTCGGTAGAGGCGAGACGCCAGCACCTGATCGATGATCTGCGGCACGGTCTCGACGCGTGCCCAGTCCCGTTGCCACTCGGAGGCGAGACCCACCCAACCGACTGGCTGTGCTCCGGCCTGCACGATTCGTTCCAACCCAGCCTGATGAGCCTCGATTGACGTACCACCAACGGCATCGACAACGGGGAAGACCTCATAACCCTCGCGCATCGCATCGAGGCTGGGGAAGGCAAGACAGATCTCGGTCCACAGCGCCGTCATTACGAGTTTCTTGCGGCCAGTCGCTTCCACGGCCTGCCGGAACTCGACGTCCTCCCACGCATTGGTCTGCGTCCTGTCGATCTCGACGCAGTCCGCCAGAACCTCCCTCAGCTCCGGAACGGTCGGGGGCTGATTGTTGGCCTCGACGTTCACGGTCGAGAGCACGATAGGTACCCCGAACAACTTGGCCAGCTGCGACACCGAGATGATGTTGCGCATCAGCAGGTCGTGATCCATCGACTTCACCAGCTGCAGCTGGCTCGGTTGGTAGTCGATGACGATCAGCGCGCTGTTCTCCGGGGTGAGGAGATGATCGGCTAGTGGGTCGCGGGTCGGTTCGCTCGTCATGACAGCTCCTCGCTCGGATTTGTTTCTTCTATTGCAGATCGAATACCGGTTAGGTGGCATCTAGGAATCCCCTAGTTTCGGAAAAACCACCAAGTCGAGCCCCCTCCCGGATGAGCCACCGGGCTCATTGCCGGGGGCTGAGGGCAACATCGCGGGCTCCAAGTCCTTCAATGCTCGACTAAGGGATTCCTTGATAGCGACGCAGACGCTATGTCTGGAGCCGGCTGTCACGATGGGGTCGGCGAACGTGGACGGATGTTGATGCGTACACCGAGCTGAAGGAGAAGCCATGCGAGCCGTAACAGTGCGTCAGTTCGGGCAGACGCCTCAGGTCGAGGAGGTCGCGACCCCTGTGGCAGGCCCTGGTCAGGTGCTGATCAAGCTGGCTGCGGCATCGGTGAACCCGATGGATGCGAAGCTCGCATCCGGCGAGTGGAGGCCAGCTCCAGTGATCTTCCCCATGGTGCTGGGAGTGGACGGCGCAGGGGTCGTCGAGGCTGTCGGCGAAGGCGCGACCAGGTTTTTCCCAGGGGACCGTGTCTTTGGCCAGCTTTTCATCCCTCCCATCGGATCGGCCGGCACCTACGCCGACTTCGTCGCCGTCACGAGTGATGCACCGTTGGCACACGTTCCTCAGGGATTGGACCTCGTGCTGGCGGCAGCGGCCCCGACGGCCGGTACAACGGGATTGAGTCTCATCGATCTCCTGGAGCCGGCAGAAGGCCAGGTCGTCCTAATCGTAGGAGCGGGCGGAGGCGTAGGTACGTTCGCCACGCAGTTCGCCGTTAACGCTGGTGCTTCAGTGATCGCGAACGTGAACGCTGGGGCGGAGGATCGAGTCCGCGCCTACGGAGTGGAGGAGGTAATCGTTCGGTCCAGCGCGCCCGTCACCGAGGTCGTTCACAGCCTGTATCCCGACGGCATCGACGTGTTGATCGACCTCGTGGGTAGCGCGGGGGTCTTCGCTTCAACAGCATCGCTCGTCCGTCCCGGCGGAACGGCAGTAAGCACGCAGTACGTTGCTGACCTCGAGGGATTGCAAGCAAAAGGGGTTCGGGGACTGAACTTCGCCCTGCAACAGAGTACCGAGCTCCTTGAGCGCGTGGCGGAGGCACTGGTTGACCGCACTGTCACAGAACCCCCGCTCACACAGGTCTCGCTTGAAGATGTACCTACGATCTTTGGATCTCACGCGGGTCTCGCGCCAGACGGAAAGATCGTCATCGTCCTCTGACGACTATCGCACTCCCACACTTTGCGGCGTGTCCGCCGACCGACTTCGCAGAAGAAGTGTTGCGAGCTGTGTCCGCGACCGGATCCCAAGTTTCCGATACACCTTGGAAAGGTGATATTCGACCGTCGCTGGACTGATGAAGAGCTGGCCTGCGATGTCCTGATTTGTGGCTCCGTGCGCAGCCAATCCGGAGATCCTGCTCTCCTGAGGAGTCAAATCAAACTGAGTTTCGACGGTGCGTTTGCGAGCTCTCTCTCCCGTTGCGAGCAATTCTGATTCGGCCCGCTGGGCGAAACCGGACATGCCGAACTCCACGAACAGGCCATGTGCGAGCCTCAGCTGCTCCCGAGCATCTCGCTGCCGCTGGGCTCGACGGAGCCACTCTCCATACAGGAGTCTCGTACGGGCCAAGTCAAGCCGCAGTCGGGTCGGCGTAAGACGCTCAATCGCTTCGCAGTAAAGGGCTTCAGCTTGTTGTCCGTCAGTCAGAAGAGCGCGACTCCTTGCCTGAACGGCCATGGCCCAATCCGTCCCGCTCGCATCGGTACTCTCCACGAGGCGGCCAAACGCTAGCTGTGCCTGTTCCGCGTTGTTCGTGCGGCTCGCCGCTTCGATGAGCTCGACGGCTCCCCATCCCCAGTACCAGAGTTCGTTGAAGTCCTTTGTCGCTTCCTTCGCTGCCTGGAATGCCTCTTGATAACGACCTGTGCCATTGCACAGAACCGCGGTTGCCCACGAAGACACGATCGTCACCAATCCCTCGCCGCGCGGAAGCGACTCCTTGTTCGTTGTCTCGACGAGCTCTCGGGCATGCTGTTCGTCCCCCCGGAAGCCTGCGACGGCCAATGCGGCGTAGGGGAACCGTCTGATATCAGACGCGTCAGTCACCACCCGTATCTGATCGACAAGTACATCCGCCGCCGCGAGGTCTCCGGTGAACAATGAGACTCCGACCCGTGCGCCGAGTGTGCTCGGCAGGAGGGACAAGGCTCCAAGATCACGCGCGAGGAGCTCCTGACGTGCGGTCAGCATGTCCCAGACTTCATAGTCCCACAGCGCGCCAGCAGTCCCGCCCGCAAATCCTGACCAACGGAGCCGCTCTTCGACACCCACCTCGTCGCCTTGAAAGCGGTCCAGGGCCTCCTTGAGCACAGGCGTACCCGTCTTGTACCCATCCGTAATGAACAGCGCGAGACCGTCGAGCAGGACGTCGACTGCACGCGTTGCTCCCCTGGGACGCCGAACCGCTCGTACCGCTTCCGCAACAACTTGAGTCCCGCCGTCCACAGCCAGGTGGCTCGAAAACAACGCCGCGACGAGTGCATCGAGGTATGTCTCACGCGCCAGTCTGAGATCAATCCGCTCGAGCCGTGAGGCCGCTCGAAGCATGCGAGGTGCCGCCTCATTGCCGCGATCTCTGGCGAAGGCGATCTGCCCCAAAAGCGCATCCAGCTCCGCACGATGCAAGTCATCTAAGGGACCGTGCTCTGCAAGCACCGCCAGTCCGGCCGCAGCATCCAGTGCTCCGGCCACGCGCTTCGCCTGGGCGGCGCGCAGCGCCCGAATGGCCCGACGAGACGGATCGATGGTCAATGCCATGGACCGCTCCAGGAAAGCGCCCGCCGCGGCGAACCCCCCTCGAGCCTTTGCCCTTACGGCCGCACCCTCGAGCTCTGCTGCCACCGTCTCGTTCGGACGGATAGTTGCCTGCGCGCGATGCCAGGCCCGACGGTCCGGATCGAGATCGGTATCCGTGACGTCGGCCAGAGCCGCATGGGCCGCTCTTCTCTCCTTGGGCGTCGCAGTGCTGTAGATGGCCGATCGGACGAGGGGGTGGCGAAACACGATGCGATCCCGGAATTCGACAAGACCATCGTCCTCAATTGCGTCCGCTGCATCCTCAGGGATATGGAGAATGTCTGTGGCGCGCCAGACCAGCTCCGGGTCACCCGTCGGTTCGGCGGCAACAAGGAGCAGCAGTCGTCTGGACTCGGGTGGCAGTTTGGCCAAGCGTCGTCGGTAGCTCTCCTCGATCCGGCTCGCCAGCGTCACCGACACGGGGAGCCCAAATCCTCCCGCCAACTGGGACGGCGTCAACCCTCGGGGCATCTCAAGCAGCGCCAGGGGATTACCGTGTGTTTCCGCAACGAGACGAGCCACCACCCGATCGTCAAGTCGATCCGGGAGCACCGTCGCAAGGAGCTCACGTGCATCGCGATCGCCGAGACCTGAAATGGTCAGTGCAGGAAGTCCCCGTACCTCGTCGGTCAGTCTGCGCGCTCCGAACAGGAAGGCAACGGCGTCCTTCGAGACGTGTCGTGCCGCGAACGAGATCACCTGCGCTGAGGAGGCATCGAGCCACTGCGTATCGTCGATCACGCAGAGGACAGGCCGCTCAGCGCTCAACTCGGACAAGAGGTTGAGCAGTCCCAAACCGACAAGGAGTCGGTCTGGAGCCTGACCGTCACGACGGCCGAACACGACTTCGATTGCTCGTTGCTGGGGTTGGGGTAGCTGCGCAACAGCGCTCGCGGCCGGACGAAAGAAGTCCTGCAAGCTCGCGTACGGCAGCTCCATCTCCGCCTCACTGCCCACAGTCCGAAGCACCGTGAACCCAACCGCTGATTTGGCAGCGTGCTCAAGAAGGGCGGTTTTGCCAATACCGGCCTCACCATGGACGACGAGGGCGCCCCCTTCTCCACTTCGGCTGGTCGCCAGGAGCGCCTCGACGACCTGGCATTCATTGCTCCGGCCTAGCAACACTCTCGCTTCTCCCCTAAGGCTCGATGGTCATCACACAGCGAATCCCTGCACCGCAGAGCCTATAGCTTGCTCCCGCAAGCAATCACAAGAGATTGAGTAGAGCGAACCGACAATCGGACGTCGTTGGCCGGGGACCCGTTTTGGGAAGCCGCTGAATGAAGCCCCACTGACCAGGGAAAAGATGGGCGCCGAGCGATTTCCATGCTTGTAGTGAGGTCCCGCGTTCTCTCCGGCTGGGGCATATTGAAACTAGGGATATCCAGGATGCGACATCGCGCTCCAGACCAGCACCATCGTTAAGTCGGACCGCAGCCACACATCGTCTCGCGGGTTGCAGGGAGCAGCTCTCATTGATGAGTGCCGGTCCGACTGCGATCGGACCATCAGCGCATCTGAGGCTCCTCCGGGAGCAGGAAACGAGCCATCATGTCGAAGCTTCACATCATTATTGGCAGCACCCGACCCGGTCGGGCAGCGGACTTGGTCGCACCCTGGGTGATTGATCGCGCTCGCAATCACGGGGGATTCGACGTCGAGGTTCTCGATTTGCGGGACTGGGCATTGCCCATGTTCGCCGAGACCTTCGAAACCGTCGGCGATTTCAACGACCCGACGTACTCATCCCCCGTGGTGCGCTCCTGGAACCACAAGATCGCCGAGGCTGACGCGTTTCTGGTGATCACGCCCGAGTACAACCACTCGGTGCCCGCGGTATTGAAGAACGCCATCGATAGCGTTTTCGTTTCGTTTGCCTTCCGCAACAAGCCCATCGCCGCCGTCGGGTACAGCGGCGGCATCGCCGGCGGTGTCCGCGCCATTGAGCACCTTGCACAAATCGCCGTCGAGGCGGAGATGATGCCACTGCGCACTATGACGATTCTGCCCCAAGTCTTTGAGGCATTTACCGCCAGCGGGCAACCGGTGAGTCCTGTCGCCGACATCAGCTTGCGAACGGCCCTTGATGACCTGAAGTGGTGGTCCGACGCCTTGGGGTCTGCACGTGCCAACGGTCAGCTGGCGCCGGCCGCCTTCCGGATTCAGGCGGCGGCCGCAGCTCTCAACGAAGTCGAGGACGAGGCGGTCTGACAGAGACATCCCTGAATGCGGAGACCAAATGGAATCCAGAGCAGTCATCCTGGCACTCGCTGCAAGCTGCTTCACGGCCCTCGCTTCCGTCGCTCAGCGGCGGGCAGCAGCTCCGGCGCCGAGCGATCTCAGCCTCAGTGTCCGGTTGATCGGCTATTTGTTGAAGCGGCCGGTTTGGTTCCTGGGAATCGCGTGCATGATCCTCGGGTTTCTCTTTCAGTATGCCGCGCTCAAGGCGGGACCACTCTCAGTCGTGCAGCCTGTCATCGCCGGCGAGCTCGTCCTCGTCTTCGGCTGCATCGCCCTGAAGGACCGCCGCCGCGTTGGGCTTCGAGATTGGATCGCTGCGATCGGCATGGTCCTCGGCCTAGCGGTCTTTTTGTCGCTCTCCGATCCCCACGGAGGCAGCGAGCGGGCAAGCGCCTCTCGATGGGTCTTCGCTGCCGGAGTCACTGGGGTCCTCGCTCTGGTGGCGACCACTTTGGCCTACTTGCCTTCGACCGGGCCAGAGCGGACTGGCTCAGGACGGAGGGCCGCCCTCCTCGGAGTCGCTGCGGCGATTGGATTCGGCTTCGTCGCAGCAGTCGTGAAGGAGCTGAGCGCTCAACTCAGTCAGGGGATCTCGGGAATCTTCCTCGATTGGTCGCTCTACGCGCTTCTGCTCTCGGGTGCCGCTTCAATGTTTCTTGCCTCCAACGCCTTTCAGGCCGGCTCGCTTGCTGCATCACAGCCGGGACTGACGCTGGTTGACCCTCTCGTCGCCAGTGCTTGTGGCGTTCTGCTCTTCGGTGATCGCCTCAACCTGCAGGCGGGACCCGCATCGGGTGAAGTTCTTGCGCTTCTCGTAGTGGTCGCTTCGGTGGTCCTGCTCAGCAGGAGTCCTCTCGTTCTAGGCGTCGAGGACTCAGCCCCGCAAGCAGCCCCTTCACTCGAGAGTCGGGTGAAGGCTCCTGCACTGCTCGTCCAGTCGGAGCCGACCCCCATGTCGGGTTGCGGAGGAGATGCTTGGCTCGGATGAACAACCACAACTGGTCTCCTGGGCACGTAGGCCCCATCAGACTCGTGGATCAATACCGGCCACACTCCAAACCGCACAGGGCATCAACAACGTGATCACAGCCTCGGCGACGGGGGAGGGATGACAAGAGACGAAGGTAGCCGGATCCACGCTGAACTTCTGACGCCCGACGAAGAGGTGCTCTGGCATTCGATGACGCGTATCGTCAAGCTGCTTCTGCGGCAGCTTGACCTTGACCTGCAGCGCGACGCAAGCGTGACGATCGCCGAATACGACGTGATGAGGCACCTCGCGCCGGTGCCAGATCGACAGCTTCGCATGAGCGAACTCGCAAGAAGGGTCGGACTCTCGCCGAGCAGAACGAGCCGCCTTGTCGAGTCGCTACAGTCTCAGGGGTTTGTCACGAGGGTCACAAGTTCATCGGATGCTCGTGGCGGCCTGGCGCGGCTGACGGACCTTGGAAAAGCGAAGGTGATGTCTGCGCTGCCAACCTATGTCAAGTGCCTACGCACACACCTCTTTGATCGTATCGAACCCTTGACAGTCGACATTGTCGTCCGTGCCTTCGCGGCGATACCCGTTCCCGACTAGACGTTGACAAAGAACGGCCGATGAGGAATCTCGGGTTGCATCAAGGCGGTGCTCGGATCGTCCGACGTCGTTGGATCTCCGGCGCCTGAGCAACTCAAGCGTTTGAAGGCGGATCCTCAAAGTGGGCGGCCACGCTGTTGAGGCCCTTCCCCACGCAATCGATGGACTTCGGCGGTATCTGATCTAGAAATCGAGTTCGAACGCTGGTCAGATGTACGGGCCACGCAGTCTTCAGTTTCCTCATGCCTCGAGAAGTAAGTCTCGTCACGTTCGCTCGTGCATCGGAAGAGCTTGCCGTCTTCGTGACGAGGCCTCGCGACTTCAAATCATCCACGAGCCGAGTCGTCCGACTCGCGGACAGTCCGGTAGCGCTGGCCAAGTCGCTCATTCGGAGCTCTCGATTCGGGGCCTCGGAGAGCATCATCAGGGTGGTGTACTCGCTGGCGGTCATACCAGCTCCCCTGGTGAGATCGGCGTCCAGAAGCCGCGGCATCACTTTCACGATCCGTATGAAGATCCGCCATAGCTCTTCCTCTTTCGAGGAGAGGGGCTCAGGGCCTGCCATGCGATGCATTTTAGCTTGCCTCGGAGCATGCTCCTTGAAGTGGCGTCACATTTGGCTGACGGTCTTTGGCACCTCACAGCAGATCGCAAGCTGGACAATCGGTATTGACCGTGAGGATCGGAATAGACGCAGGGCAGTTGTCGTTGTAATGGCCACAGTTTTGAGAGGTAGCCATGACAATCACAGAATCTGAACATTCCCAAAAGAGCCCGGGCGCCATGGACGCGTACTCGACCGTCGTGACTTCGGTTGCGGCAGATCTGACTCCGAAGGTCGCCGCGCTCGAGGTCCTGCATAGGCAGCGGAACGGACAACTTCGCGGCGGTGCGGGCTCAGCCGTGGTCTTCACCGATGATGGGTTTCTGTTGACCAACGCCCATGTGGTGGGCAATGCGGAAGCCGGTCGGCTCTCCTTTTCCGACGGGAGTGTGGTCAGCTTTTATGTGGTTGGAGCCGACGCTTTGTCGGACCTGGCTGTCATCCGAACCGACGGAGGAACCCCCCCACCCGTGCAGTTGGGGGACGCTACCGAGCTCCAGGTCGGTCAACTCGTGGTCGCAGTCGGCAATCCTCTCGGCCTGGCCGGGAGTGTGACCGCCGGCGTCGTAAGCGGTCTCGGACGGTCACTTCCCACTAGGGCTGGCGAGAATGTCCGCGTCATAGACAATGTCATCCAGACGGATGCCGCCCTCAATCCGGGCAACTCAGGCGGTGCGTTGGCCATTTCGACCGGCGAGGTGGTGGGGATCAATACGGCCGTCGCAGGAACGGGGCTCGGCCTTGCGATCCCGATCAATACGACGACCCACCAAATCGTCTCCACCTTGATGGCGAACGGCAGAGTGCGCCGCGCCTACCTGGGTCTCGCCGGGAGTCCGGCTCCGCTCCCGCCGACCCTGGCCGCACAACGGCATCAACAAAGTGGACTTCGTGTCGCCCAGGTCGTCACCGGCGGGCCCGCGGCCAAGGGCGGTGTGCACGCGGATGACCTTCTTGTCAGCGCAGGGGAAAGCCAGGTGACGAGTGCCCAGGTCCTCCAGCGTCTCATGCTGGCCGACGCCATAGGACGCCCCATAACATTGACGGTGCTGCGCAACGATGTGCTGGTGGACATCGTCGTCGTCCCTGCGGAACTAGAAGGAGATTGACTTCCCTGTAGCCCGCCGCTCGATGGCCCTCGACCGGAGCGGCTGGATATTCCGATCCAGCGCGCTACGGATGGGAGGCGGTGATAGTGGCGGGCGGGTTGGGTCCAGTTGGCTTAGGGCTCAGTGGAGGCCTTGGCAATGGCCTTCTGCTCGGGGGAACCGAAGGTCTTCCACACCTGGAGAATGTCGAGATATTCGAGGATTTCGACGATCAGGTCGTCGCGGAATTTGAACAGCCAGTGATACGTCTGGTCATAGCTACCACCGGACTTCAAGGGCATCGTTCCATCGGCCACAACCGACACACGGTCGTCCTGCGCAGTTATGTCGTGGTAGGTCAGTTCGGTCGGCCCGGCGGCGGCATCGAAGATTGCGGGCAGAAGTGCGAGGACCGACGCCTTGTCGTGGGTTCCCGAGAAATCGGATCCGGGCGAGATCCAATAGCGCAAGTCCGGAGACAGCATGCTTGCCATCTTTTCGCCATCACTGGCTTGCAGGGCGCCGTGATACTCCCTCAGCAGTTGGACGTTGCGGGATTCAGACATACGACCTCCATCGCTCAAGCCGACGCCATTGGACGGCTGCACCCGGTTGCGATTGTCTGAACTTCCAATTTTGGACGCATCTGGGAAACCCCTAGTTCGACCTCTCGACATGTCTGTCTTTCGGGCAGCATTGCGTCCTTCTGTCACCCATGGTGAACCGCCCAGGGCTTGATGGAGACTCTTCCGCTTTGATTCAGGCGGCCGCGGTGGCCTCTTCTCTTGCACGGTAGTAGTTCTCTTCGTACTCGGCTGGCGGGATGTCCCCGCAGAAGCCATGAAGCCGACGATTGTTCCACCAGTCGACCCATTTGGCCGTCTCGATCTCAAGGTGATCGACCGTGCGCCACGGTCGTCGGCGATTCGGCCAGACCAACCGCTATCGTTCGCAAGTAGTGGATTCGAGCACCTCGCTCAGATCGCCGTTGAGGCGGAACTGGTGCCGGGGAATACCGCAGAAGTCATCCCCCAAGTGTTCCAGGCCTTTGACGCCGAAGGACTGCCCGTAAATCCCCTCGCCGAAGTCAACCTGTGCATTGCGCTCGACGATCTCAAGTGGTGGTCCGACGCCTTGGAGGCGGCCCGGGCCAACGGACAGCTAGCGCCGGCGGCGTTCCGGATTCAGGCCGCGGCCGCGGCCGACAACGTCAGTGAGAATTTTACGCCGGTCCCTGTGAGCGGCCCCCGGTGAACTGTGGCGGCCCAAGGGCCCCACCGGTACTGAGGATCATGCGGCCGGGACCGATCGCTCGCTCCGTTGCGTTCACTTTTCCTCATGCGCAAGCGAACCGAGCCTGTCACGGAGCGCTGCTCGGGACGTGATGCCAAGCTTTGGGAAGATACGGTGGAGATGACCGCTGATCGTCCGATGAGAGAGATAGAGCCGCTGTCCAATCTCCTTGTTCGTCAAGCCAGCAGCTGCGAGTTCAGCGATTCTCTGCTCCTGGGGTGTGAGTGCCTCGCGTTGTGAATCGCGGGCCAAGTAGTTGACCCCACCACTGGCCCGAAGCTCGTCAGCGGCTCTGATTGCCCACGGTCTCGCGCCGAGGCGTTCGAATCCTTGGAGCGCCTCGTTCAGGTACAGTCGTGACTGCCGGCTTGCTCGAACGCGTCTAAGCCGTTCGCCGAATCCGAGCTGAACTCGGGCCAGGTCAAACGGCCATCGATCGATCTCAGGAATCGCCAGGGCTTCCTCGAACAATTCAACGGCGGATGCATCGGGTGCCGCAATCGCCGCCGAACCCTTCTCCACCAACGCCAGCCGCGACGAAAGCCGACCAACCCCAGCATCCCGCAACGCGTTCGCATGTGAAGTAGCTTCACTGGCGCGGTCGGTGCGAGCAGCTGCTTCGACTAAATCCAATGCAGAGCACAAAACATGTGGATTGTGCGACCCAAGAACTCCCGCGGGAGTTATCTTGATGGCCTCTTGGTAAGCCTCCTCGAAGTAGCCGCGTCCAAGTGCGGCCAGCGACCGTGCGTGCCAAGCTGAGAACTGCAGTGACCGAATTCGCCGCGGTGCGGCCCATTCGAGCATCGCATCCGTCAAAGATCGAGTCCGTTCATAGTCCCCACGTCCGGCCGCAACGAGTGCTTGGACACGCTGGCCCTCTGGAGCAAAGAGATTCAGGCCGTGTCTCTCACAAAGGTCCACCACCTCGCCGGTGAGTTCTTCGGCCTCGTCCCACTGACCAGTCCAGAAGTCGTCTATTCCCAAGAGGATCAGTCCGCTGATTCCTACGGTCAAGGCACCTCCAGCGCGCCCGTCCCGAACGAGTCGCCAAAGTGCCTGGCGGCATCCGGGCAAGCGGTCAAGAAATGAGGCGGAGGTCGCAGTACGAATAATCTTGGTTGGGTCAGTCTCGTTTGCTAGTTCGCCGATTGCCGCGTCCAGCCGGGGAAGCACGTCGGCTGCGTTTGCAATTGGATCCCCTTGAGTCCTGGCCCGTAAGTCAACGTCTGCGGGAGCGTATGGCCCCAAACGGATGAGAACCTGTTCGAGTGGCTCCCAGAGTTCCGCACGGCCGCTGAAGTAACACACTCGCAGCAGCGTGTAGAGCGCTTCATCGAGCGCACCTTCAAACCCGTCCCCCATCTCCTCTCGGTGCTCGATTGCTCCTACGAGAAGACCATGGGCCGTGTCCACATCACCGTCACCGATGAGCAGGTGGATTGCGGCCGCGGCTGCAGCTTTGAGCGAAGCGTCATACTCCGCCGAGCCCCCACCGCTGTCGGTGAGCAGTGAGGAGGTATCGAGGGTCTCCCCGATCAAGTCTGCGCCTATGTATGCGGCCTCAGCCAGCCGCCGCCCACGATGTGCCGGCACAGGGCTCAGCTGGGCGGCACGGGTCAGCGCTATCACTGAACCGACCGCATCCCCGTGGTGCAGGCTTCTCCGGCCCGCCTGTTCAAGTTGGGAAGCGACCTGCTCATCGGGTCCAGTGGCCGCCTCAGAAAGGTGCCATGCCCGCCGGTCGGGTTCGTCGTCAAAGGCAGCAGCCAGCGCAAAATGGGCGCGACGCCGCTCTTCATCCGTGGCAAGCTCCACCACCGCGCCACGAATCAGGGGATGTCTAAATTCCACTCGATCCGCACCTTTGTCGATGACTACGAGGCGCGCCTGCTTCACCACGGCAAGCTCATCGCCGAACTGCCCATCTGGATCGATACATCTAAGAATTCGGCGATCGCCTGAGCTTTGCAACGCCAGAACGAGCAACAGCCATTTGCTTGTGGCGGGCAACCGCTCGATCTGTGACATGAAATTCAACTGAAGTTGACGGCTTTGCGGCAGGAAGGAGCCAAGCGCCTGGCTCGCCCCTAACCCGGGTCGACTCAGCGCCGTACCGAACTCAAGGAGGGCCAACGGATTGCCCCTGGCGGCCTCCAGCACGGACCGGCTCATTCGTGTTGTAAGAGTGGGGAACCGGATCATCACCAGTTCTGCGGCAGCCTCGTCGTCCAGTGGGTCGAGCTCCAGGGAGGGAAGACCGGCGCGATAGAAGACGCCATCATATTGGGAGCGCGCTGCTGAGAGAAAACCGATCCGACTTCCCGCGAGACGTCGAGCAACGAATGCCAGCACTTTTACGCTGGCTCGGTCAACCCATGGCAAATCATCCACAGCCACCAGCACAGGTCGGTCCTCGGAGGCAGCGCGAAGAACAGCGAGTGTCGCCGTGGAGACCATAAGAGGATCGGGGATCGATCCTTCTCTGAATCCCATGGCTACATGAAGGGCGTACTGGTGGTCAGCGCTCAGCTGAGCAAACGTCTGTTGGAGTGGATCAAGCGTCTGGTGAAGCGTCGAAAAGGCCATGTCGGCTTCGAACTCCGCGCCAGCAGCGCGGAGCACTCGCATGCCCGCCTGCGATGCTGCTTCAGAAGCGGCGTTGAGGAGGGCAGTCTTGCCAACGCCAGGCTCGCCAACCAGCACGAGAGCCGCTCCGTCCGTGCCCAGCTGATCCAGAAAATTGTCAATTAGCTCGAGTTCGGACGCCCGGCCAGCAAGTGCTCGGGGAGTTAAGGCCGGGTCAAGGTTACTCTCGGGTACCCGTCCAGGAAGCACGGCAAGACTCTAGGTCGGCAATAGGTCATTTGACGCGAGACGCCGTCCGAGCGCTCCTGGAAACATGGCAAGCATGGCAGCGCGAACCGCCCTCGATGGAACAGCACCGAGTGCATTGAGCCTGCAGACGTCCCCTTCAGCCGATGCCTCGTCGTCGGAATAGCCCAATGCACGGTCCGACCGATCCGCCGGGTGGCACTTTGCGAGGCACTGTCAGAGTGGAGGTCAGACCAGGCCGGCTGCTGCCTTTGAACGGCAACGTGGGGCATCATTCTGCCCTCCTCGGTCTTATCTAGCGCATGCTGATAGGACGCACAAACGGGTGCAAAGTACTCGACAACCTACTGGCAGGGGCACGCAAGAGTCAGGGTGACGCAATTGTCCTGCATGGTGAACCTGGCATTGGAAAGACCGCTCTTATCGAACACGCCATAGCTTCCGCGGTGGATTTCGAAGTGCTGCACACCGTCGGAAATGAAGCGGAAATGGAGCTTCCATACGCGGCGTTCCATGAGCTCTGCCGCCCAGCAATGGGTGCCGTGGGGAACCTACCGGAACCTCAACGCAACGCTGTCGAAGTTGTATTAGGAGTGTGTGAGGGGGGTGCGCCCGACAGACTGTTTGTTGCGCTGGCACTGCTCAATCTGTTGTCGGAGTTGGGCTCCAAGCGACCGGTTCTTTGCGTAGTCGACGACGCACAGTGGCTCGACACCTCATCGGCGCAGGCGATTGCATTCGCCGCCCGACATGTCTCGAAAGATGCTGTCGCGTTCCTGTTCGGAGCGCGCACGCTGACCGACGAGGTGAGGGGACTTCCGGAGCTCTCAATTGCTGGCCTTGGAGACCGAGACGCCCGCAGATTGTTGGCCACGGCCGTACCAGATCGCCTTGACGACCGCGTGGTAGATCGGGTTGTCGCTGAAACTCACGGTAACCCGCTCGCACTGCTCGACTTGCCCAGAGGATTGACTCCGTCCCAGCTTGCAGGAGGCTTTGGATTGCCGGTATCCGTCACTCTGGCTGGTCAAATCGAGGAGAGTTACCGCCGGCGGCTCGCCAAACTACCGCCAGACTCGAGACGCCTCTTGTTGATCGCGGCCGCCGACCCAACGGGAAACACAGAGATCATCTGGCGCGCAGCGGACAAGCTCGGGATCGCCGAGGACGCCGCGGAGACCATAGAGAATGATGGGCTCGTCGATTTCAGTGACGGGGTAGTGTTCCGTCATCCTCTCGTGAGGTCAGCCGCTTACAAGACGGCTAGCCCGAAGAGCAGGAGAGAAGCGCACCATGCGTTGGCTGACGCGACCGATGACAGGGTTGACCCAGACCGCCGAGCGTGGCACCGGGCACAGGCGACGCTCCGCCCAGACGACGATGTAGCAACCGAGCTGGAAGCCTCGGCGGAGCGGGCCCAAGCACGAGGCGGGTTCGCCGCCGTCGGAGCGTTCTTGGAGCGATCTGTGGCATTGACCGTCGACCCAAGGCGTCGAGCCGTGCGCGCACTTCGCGCCGCCGAGGCCAAGCGCCTTACAGGTGCTCTTGACTCCGCTGCCGGACTCGCCGCCGTAGCTGAGCGCGGCCCCCTGGATGACTTGCAGCGCGCGAAGCTGGATACGCTTCTCGGTCAAATTGCTTTTGCCCGAAATAGAGGGCACGACGCTTCACCCCTCATGCTCAGGGCGGCTAACCGACTGGAGCAAATCGACCCTGAGCTCGCTCGTGACGCCTATCTCGACGCGCTAACCGCTGCTTCCTTTTCCGGGCGGCTTGCTCGGGATGCAAGTGTGCAAGTGGTAGCGACCGCAGCACGCGCGGCTCCTACCTCTGAAAATCCGGCTCGGGCATCAGATCTCTTGCTCGATGGTCTATCTCTGCTGATTACAGACGGATTCGAGTCTGGGACCTCGATTCTGAAGCAAGCTGTAGCTGAATTTCTGGCAGAGAACGCAGGAGTGGAGCAGGAGTTGCGCTGGTTGTGGTTGGCTGGAGGAGCAGCCGGTTTGATCTGGGACCACGAGGCCTGGAATTCGCTCACCGCACGTGGAGAGCAGCTTGCTCGGGATGGCGGCGCCTTGGCAGTCCTTGCCGTCACACTCGGCAGTCGAGCGAGAGCCTGTCTGTTCGCTGGAGAGACAATGGCGGTGGCGTCCTTGGCCGACCAGATGGAGGTTGTCACTAAGGCCTCTGACAACACCCGATTGCCAAACATTGCGCTCGCTCTGGCGGCCTTCCGGGGTGACGAACCTGGGACCCGACTATTGATCGAGGCTACGAGGAAGGACTCTTTGGCTAGAGGTGAAGGACTGGCACTAACCGTGACCTTGTGGGCGGAGGCCCTCCTCTACAACGGACTTGGTCGGTACGAAGAGGCGTATGGCGCCGCAATGGAAGCGCTCGAAGATCCCAATGAACTCTGGTACTCAGGGTGGGCGACGGTTGAGCTAGTTGAAGCGGCCAGCCGCACAGGGAGGACGGCGCAAGCAAGGCCAGCTTTTGAGCGGCTGGCGGATAGCACCGACGCGAGTGGTACAAACTGGGCTCTGGGCGTTCAGGCAAGGTGTCGAGCCCTTCTTTCGGACGACGCAGAGACTGAAGGGCTGTACCGAGAAGCGGTCGACCGGTTGCTGCAGACCCGCTTAGGACCTGACGTTGCCCGCACCCGACTGCTCTTCGGGGAGTGGCTCCGGAGACAGCAGCGGCAGCGAGACGCCCGGGACGAGCTCAGGCACGCACGCGACCTCTTTATCAAATTCGGTATGTTGGCCTTCGCCAACCGGGCAGAGGCAGAGTTGCTGGCCACGGGAGAGAGGGCTCGCAAGCGTACAGTGGATACTCGCCTTGATCTGACTCCGCAAGAGGCTCGAATCTCCCGGTTAGCCACTCAAGGCGCAACCAACCAAGAGATCGCTGGGCAGCTGTTCATTAGTACTCCAACGGTGGAGTATCACCTCTCCAAGGTGTACCGAAAGCTCGGAATCAAGTCTCGGACTCAGCTCGCCAATACCCTGCACCACCAGTCCAGACGAGTCGACGGGGACTTAATTAGGTCAGGCTGAGGAGATAGCGAACCGGCACAACCGTCCTCCAAACTCTCATAGGACGATGACCGTCTTGGCAGGTACGTCGCGATTGCTCGCCAAACAATCTTTGATCGGCATCCACGGGTGCTGTCGACGTCGGCGTAATCGCACGGATCTGTTTTGATCTTGAGGGTTGAGTTGCCCACGACACGCGTGATGGAGTCAGTGCTCTTGATCTGGCGCGGTGGCATCCTCAACAACCGGTAGGCGAACTGGGCTCGAGGATGTACCAGGCATGTTCGGATCTCACTTTCAGTCTCATGCCGACGGCCATCGGCCACGCAGAGGTTGAATTGGGCACCGCGTAGGGCGTGCGTAATGCAGCGGGGCCCTTCACCGAACTATTCGAAGTGAAGGTACAAAAGGTCCAGCCGCAACCGGAAGGATTGCCCCGTGCGTACGCTGCGCACGCACGGGTGATAGGCACCCGAGAAATCCCCCGAGAAATCTGTTGGCCGCCCAGGTCACCGGGTGGCTGAAGAAGTGGTGGTCACCCCAAGAGATTTCGATGCGTTTGCGCCTCGAGTTTCCGGACGATCCGATGATGTGGGTGAGCCACGAGACGATCTACAAATCCCTCTTTGTCCAGGGCAGAGGCGAGCTGCGCCGCTAGCTGACCCGCTGCTTGCGATCGGGGCTAGCTCACTGATCCGTTGACACCCTTGCCGATGATGCTGCCCAAGGACCTGTTCCGCACAATCAACTGGGACAAGGGCAAAGAGATGACGGGCCACGCCAACTTCACGGTGGACACCGGCATCCAGATCTGCTTCTGCGACCCCCACAGCCCTTGGCAACGGGGTTCGAACGAGAACACCAATGGGCTGTTGCGCCAAACACATGCCCAAGTGAACCGACCTGTCGCTCCTCACCCGTGGGGACCTGAGACGCATCGCGAAGAGCCTCAACTACCGCCCCCGCAAGACGCTCGGATATATATGAAACATCAGAGAAGCTCAGCGAGTTTCTTGCGCTCACCCCTTGAACCCGTCGGGCACACCGCGTCCGGACTAGGGATTTCCTAGATGCAAGCCGCGAGAAGACTTCGCACACTTCTTTTGACCGAGATGCGCTCACTGGGTGCACCCGTCTTCCAAAGGGAGATCCGCATTTTGCGCTCACAGCAGGCGGGTCGACCGCGACGAGTATTCCGAATCATCGCAATGGCTCTGGTTGTCGCAGCGTTGGTGGGTTATGCGTTGTTCGAGCACGCGACCGTTAGTCGATCCATCGGAGTAGTCGGACGCGCGGAGTGGGGCTGGCTGCTCGCAGCTTGCGGGTTCGAACTTCTTTCGATGATGGCTTTCGCCAGAACAGAACGAATAGTCCTGCGAGCCGCAGGCGTTCGAGCGTCGATTCCCGCCATGGCCGCAACAGCCCTCGTAGGGAACGCTATTTCCGTATCGGTTCCGCTGATTGGCCCAGGAGCAGCAAGCGTGTTCAGTTACGGCCGCTTCCGCCAGGTGTCCGATGACCCAGCACCAGCCACTTGGACGCTCATCATTTGTGGATTGATCTCCAATTTTGTCTGGATTCTTCTGATTGCGATCGGTGCGATCGTCTCTGGCAATGCGGCCGCGGCATTCAGCGGCATCTTTGGAGGCGTCGTCATCCTGCTCACGGTGATCATTGGCGTGCTGGCTCTGCGTCGACCGCGTTCGCGGAGTTCCATCATTCATGTAGGCGCACTACTCGTCCGTCTCTCGCAGCGATTGAGCAACCGACCGGAGGGCGATCCCGAGGATCTGACGAGGGACACGCTCGAGGCCCTTTCTGGATTTCGCATGCGAGCTCCCGAATGGACACAGGCGCTGATCCTCGCCTTCATCAACTGGCTCGCAAGCATCGCCTGTTTCGTAGCTTCTATCCTCGCCGTCGGATCGAGCGTGCCATGGGCGAAGGTGGTCCTCGTGTACTGCGCTGGCGCTGCAGCGAGCAGCTTCAACCTGACCCCGGGAGGATTGGGCGTGACGGAGGCGGTGCTCACGGCAGGGCTCGTCGCGTCAGGATTGAGGCCGCCGGAGGCACTCGGGTCCGTCCTCATTTTCCGATTGATCAGCTTCTGGTTGGTCACGGTGGTGGGTTGGACCATCTACTCCGCAATTCGTCGGAATATGGCACGACGTCGAGGTGACGCTGGAGTGTCGCTTGACGAGGCTCCCGAACCCAGCAACTCGTAAGCAATCCGATTCCTTCTGCACAGCGAACTGGCCGATGCATTTCGTAGCCAACCGCGTAGCTAGGGCTCCGGTCAGTGACGTCGCTATTCGATCTCAGCGGCTCTTCACGATACGAACGGGATGGAGTTCAGTGAGAGCAGTAAGTCCATGCGATACGCTGCGCTAGGCGCGGCCCGGTTGACCGCAAATTGTCAAGCCTTCAGATTCTTCGTTGGCTATTTCAAGTATGCGCTCCGAAGAGAAATGCCCAAGAGGGTTACGGAATGACTATCCGCCCCACATGACGGACCGACACCGTGAAAGGATCTCCGTTCGGCCCGTGCGACGCTTCGTCCCAGTGTTCGAGGATGAGTACGTCTGAGCTCACGGCGCCGAGGACACCACACAAGGTGTCGCCATCGAGCAACTCGAGATTGACCACCATTCCCAAAGACCGCGTCAGTTCTGAGACGGCATGCTCGACCCCTGATGCGAGATCTATGACCTCGGGTTCCTCGTCGCTGCGTGATCGTGGATGCAATGAATCGGCCCTTGTTTCGAGTGTGCGGAACTTGATACCTGAGTTCTAACATTCAACTCTGACATGCCGGGTGGACGGCGGTCGGAGTAACTGATCGGAGGTCAGTGGGCGACGATCAAGAGCCAGACGAAGCCGATTACGACGGACCGATCATTGCTGCCACTGGACCAGGTGGACCCGGGGATGCTCCTTGGATCTGGGTCGCAAATGGCACGAACTCGACGATGTTCGCCCCGCCGGTCATGCGCAGGCCGCCCCCGCCTCCCCCACCCGAAGGATTCTCCGCCGATCGCATCATCGAGTCATTCCGTGCCGAAGCATTGGGCCTCGATGAGTACGACCCCTATCTCGACGAAATCATCGACGACGGGAACCTTGTGGTCGAGGAATCCGGGCTGGAAGAGCCGTTCACGGTCGAAGTCGGAGCGCTGACGTTGTCCGCCGAGATTCTGATCGTCGGCCCGGTTGAAGCGAGCGGCTGGAGATCGCCGCCCGAACGAGCTGTGGTCCTCGAGCTGGCCTGCTACTTGGCGCTCCACCGAGAGCGACCCGTCTCGGGCGAAGGCCTCCGGGCTGCCCTTCGCCCCGACGGATCAAAGGAACAGTCGGCCAAGACGCTCCGCACGTATCTGTCCATGCTGCGAAAGGCACTCGGACCCGACGCGCTCCCGTCCCGGCCTTCTGGCGGTTACCAGCTCGCTGGTTGGGTCACGACGGACTGGGAGCACTTCGTCGCGCTGTCGCGCTCCGACGATATCGATGATGCCCTCGAAGCGTTGTCGCTCATTCGTGGACGCCCCTTTGAAAGTGTGCCGAGTGGCACCTACGCCTGGGTGTTCTCCGAGTTCTTAGTCTCGGACATGGAGGTCGCCATCGCCTCAGTCGTGACCCGTGCCGTCGAGCAACTGGTCCAGGCGGACGACCTCGAACGAGCCCTCGGCGCGGTCCGCCAGGGATTGCGAGCAGTCACCGGTGACTATGGCCTCTGGGAGCTCTATCTGTCTCTGGCGGCGCAGGCCAGTCCTGCAGCCCTTACCCGTGCCCGCAGCGAGGCCCGGGCGGCGCTCGGTGACGACGCTCCTCAGGGGTGATTCAGTCGGAGTCCGGATGCCACTTCGGCACGCCCGGACGCGTGCGCTCGCTGAAAAGAGGGTTGCCGTATTCGACAAGAGCCCTCCACCATTTGTGGTCGAACCACGGGATGTGCGCGGCCCAGTGCATGTCAGCGACGGACACGTTCAGCGTGTAGCCCGGCATGCCTCGGGCTACCTGGTCGATCGGAAGGCGGGGCCGAAACTGAGGTGCGACCGACACCGAATGCCGAATGCGACCCCACTCACCAGCCCAACGTGAGATCGTCTGGATCGGAACCTGCTCGTCGCCGGCAAGGGCGGAGATGAGTTGGAGGGTGCGGTGGTCGCCGATACCCGGGAAGATGACCTTGGTGTTGAAGATCGAGAAGAACCCCTCGGCCACTTCGCCCCAGCGCGCCCTGGCCTGAGAAAGGTCCTGGAGGCAGGCCAGCGTCACCAGCCCCTGTCCCCCGCCTTCGGCCGCCAAGGCGGGCAGGGAGGGCAGCGGAGCGATCGAAGCCACCTCGTCGAGGACGAAGACGACCGGCGCTGCGTTCTTCGGCCGGGCGTAGACCGCCGAGCGGATCTGTTCGAGGAGTGCGACGACCAAAGGGGCCAACTGCTCTTGGGCATGTGCCGGGGCGCAGATGTAGAGGGCGTCAGTCGAGCGCACGAAACGGGCCGGGTCGAAGTTCACGCTCCGCGTCGTGGCCAAGGCGGCCTCGGAACGGTACGCGGCGAGGAGGCCCGAGGCCGTCGAGAAGATTCCCGAGCGTTCGCGGTCGTCGGTACCGGCGATGCCGGCAAGAACCGATTGCGCCATCTCGTGCCCCGAGTCCTCGAGAGCGGCATGGGGCTCGCGTAGATCGCGCCCGAGCACCCAACGACACACCGCAGCCATGTCCGCCCCCCGCTGATTGGCAGCGAACAGCAGCGGCGCCAGAAGACTCTCGGCTCGCTCGACCCAGTGGGCCGACTCGGTGAAGACCGAGCCCGGACGAGCAGCCGAACCCAGTGCGTGGGCCATGGCGACCGAAGCATCGAAGGTGTCGCAGCCAACGACAGGAGACCAGCGCAACGGGTAGATGCCTTCGGGGATCTCGATGGTCCCGGTCGGGTCGAAGACAAACACGTTGCCGAGCACCCAGCGCCGATACTTGGTGACCTCGAAGACGTCGGGTTTGGTCGATGTCGAGACCACCGCGCCCGGAGCATTGAGGACGTTCGGGATCACGAGGCCGGAGGTCTTGCCCGAGCGGGGCGGGCCGACCACCAGCACGGACGACTCGGGCCCGGCATATGCCATCGAGAACGTCGAGCGATCCGCATTTCCGTTGCCGACGTAGAGGCCTTCCCACGGACGCCCCGGGATGTCGGTCGGATACGGCGTCGGCTGCCCCGCTGGCGCGACGGCGGCCTGTTTCGCCCGTTTGCGCTTCACCGGCCCAGCCCTCGTGATCGGTCAGGCACTTCGAGCGGCCGGCTTCGAGCCAGCCGATCCATTTGGTCGGCAATACGCCGACGAGCGCCATTGAGCCGTCGTTCGATCTCGGAGACCTTGTCTATGGCCCAGGGATCCGTGTTCAGCTCCGACCCGCCCACCGACTTCCCTTCCACCTGGCCTCTGCGGGCCTGGCGAACACCATAGAGTCCGACGGATGAGTCGTCCGAAGGCGCTGTATTTGGACTAAGAGCCACCCGCTTTGGAGGTATCTGGTCGTCGCCGCTCGAATCGCTGGCCTTGACCTCGAAGAGTGCCAGTTGCTTGGCTCGTGAGGTCTGCAGTCGCCGGGTCAGATCGAAGAGCGGATCGACCGGTTCGCGTTGACGCGGATCGTGGGTCAGCTCATTGGCTCCCGTCCCCAGCGGTACGAAGAGGTCAGTTGACTGAGTCGCTCTGCTCATGGCCACGTAACCCAACTCTTGGCTGAGCGACTCACTGGAGAGCACGAAGGCGCGCTCAACCGTCATGCCCTGGGACTTGTGAACGGTCATCGCATAGGCGTGACCCAGATGGCCGGCCTCGAGATATTCGGCTGGCAAGGCTCGCGGCCCGTCGGTCGTCTCGACGACAAGGCTCTTGCCTCTCCGGCGTTCGATGGTGCCAATCGTGCCGTTCAACACGTCGAGACGCCGGTCGTTGCGCAGACATATCACCTTGTCGCCCGCGGCGAACCCCTTACCATCCACCTCGAGCAGGTCTGGTCCGAGTCGGCCAGAGCGGCGAAGCTCGTCACGGCCCAGCTCGTTGAGGGTCGCCACATCCCGGCGGCTGGCGGCCAGCATCACCGCATCTTGGCCCTGCCGGAAGACCTCGGCCCAGTGCGTGACCATGGTGCCCTGCGCCTCGGCCATAGTCGGTGCGGCATGAATCCGCCCGGCGCGCTCGTAGGTGGCGAGTGCAGCGTGGGCCCGCCCCATGCGCAGCGCGTCGAGGGCAATGCGCTCCCACGACGACTGCTGGCGTCGGTTCTCGGTCAGCTCGATGGCCCCGACCCGATCGATCAACCCAGCCAGCGCTCCACCAGCTTCGATCTCGGGCAGCTGCCGAGGATCGCCCACCACGACCACCTTGGCGCCCGCGACGTCCACCGACTCCACCAGTTGAACTAGCGCTCTGGTGCCGACCATGCCGGCCTCGTCGAGGACGACGACGTCGCTGGTGCCGAGTTGAGTCCGGCCCGTCTCGATACCCGCCAGCAGCGAGGCCAGGGTTTGCGACTCGATGCCAGCCCCGTCGCGCAGACCTCGGGCCGCCCGAGCGGAAAGAGCAGTGCCCAGCACCCGGTAGCCGCTTGATTCCCACGACATCCGGGCGGCGGCGAGGGCCAACGTCTTACCGGCCCCGGCCTTGCCCACGACGACCTCAACTCCGGCCCCCGAACTTGTGAGGCTCCCGACCATCTGAGCTTGCTCGTCAGAGAGAAGACTGAAGTGATTAAGGGCCAAGACGAGGTCCGCTCGATCGGCAATACCTCGGCCGTCGTGACGTAACCGGCTCGCGCCGTCGAGAAGGGCGCGCTCGATGCCCAACATCTCGACCGTGGTGTGGCGGATCTCACCTCCCCGGCCGACGCTCGCCATCGCGAGGACATCGGAGCGCTTGAGGAACCGATCGGCCAGCTCCTCGACGTCGAGCACCCGGGATCCCCGAGGCAGGGCCTCGGCCACAAGGCGCGCCACGTCACGACGCTCGAAGGCCGAGTGGCCCGCAGTCAATCCGTCGGAGCCGGCCAGACGACTGAGCACCTGATCCACCTCGCCGGAGCTCGGCGGACGCCAGGTCTCGACGCCCAAGACGTGGTCGAGCGGTCCGCCCTCTCCCGTCGGGGCCAACCCGAGAGCGTCGACCTGGGCCAACCAGCGCTGCCGCAGTCCCACCGTCGTGGAACCGGGGTAGTCGAAACCTTTGGCCGAGCGGGTAACCAGCGCTGCGACTTCGGCGGAGCGAGCCGAGGTGGCGCCGGTCACTTCCATCTGGTGCTCGATCTCACGTCGGCGTGTGGAGAAGGCTCGCAGCAATGCCTTGGGGACACCGTCCAATTCGGCCATGCCTCGGGACACCTCCCCGAAGCGCACACCCAAAGACCGGGTCAGGCCGGCACGCAGAGCGCCCTGGTAGAGGAAGCCGGCAGTACGGGAGTGGCCATAGATGAGCCGGGCGTCGGGAGCGGACCAGGTGCCGTCCAATCCTTTGGCCACGTTGGCGACCAGCAGGTGGGTGTGGAGCTGGGGGTCGCCCGCCCTCGAGGTCCGGTGGGTGAAGGCGGCCGCCACGAGCCCTTCGGCGCCAAGAGCGGATTGGCCGCCCGCTTCTCTGCGGACTCTGAGGGCGTGGCGCTCGAGATAGCCGAGGGCTTGGTCGACGGCGTCCTCGTGGACACCTCTTACTACGGCCGATGTGGCCGGGTCCGAGAGGCCGAAGAGCAAGGAGACCGACTTGGGGGCCGACCAGGTGAGGTCGAAACCGGCTACCCGCTTGGACTCGTCCACCCGGCCGGCCGTCAGGATCTCACCACTGGGTGAAACGCCGGCGAGCACCTGGCGGAGGTTGTTCGGGTCGACGGAACCCTCGAGTCCAAGCCTCCGGGAACCTTCCCCCAGCCAGAACCCCGGGGACTCCCCCGACCCCGTGTAGTACTCCTCACGGCCGTGCGCGACGGTGGCGATGTAGTACTCCCCCGAGCGCGCCACCATCTTGCCGATGGAGAGCACGACGGCTCAGATCCGGTCGGTCTGGGTGAGGGTCTCAGCCTCGGACTGGCCGACCAGAGCCAAGAGGCCGGCCTTGGGGACCAGTCGCCGGCGGCCGAGCTTGATGACCGGGAGCTCGCCCCGGGCCACCAGCTCGTAAGCGAAGGCCCGGGAGATCCCGAGCATCTCGCCCGCCTCGGCCACCGTGTAGACGAGGCGCTCTTCGGGTGCTTGGAGGATGCGGTATGGGGTTGTCATGGACGCCACTTTGAGTTGTGGACGTCCACAGCGATGTCCACAAAAGTGTCCACACCAGCCAAATTTCTGAAAATGTGGGCCTCCGAGCAGCCAGGGCAGTCAAGGCCGGCGAAGCCGAGGCGGCGGCATGCCGGCGCCGTGCCTTTACGGCCCGGAACCTCCTGGTGAGATCACAATGGGGTTGGCTGGCCGGGTACCGGCCGGCCTAGTTGCCGCCTTGGGTTCTGAGCCGCGGACGGCCCAACCGCCGGTACGAGTCCGGTGACTCTGGGGCGGTAGGCACTGCCAGTGCAAGTGTGTGGTGCGACATGAGGGCGCATCCAATGAGTGGCTACATCGATTGGAGGGCGTTCAACATGACGACGATGTAGCCCGGGTCAGTGCCCACGACCTGTCCCCTC
>Ga0182024_10002607_pt1 | contig 44413 bp, 43 predicted proteins | sample P32metaG_FD_120480 | JGI IMG/M metagenome (GOLD analysis project Ga0182024, IMG submission 120480) | Permafrost microbial communities from Stordalen Mire, Sweden - P3-2 metaG (Illumina Assembly) | ecosystem: Environmental > Terrestrial > Soil > Wetlands > Permafrost | place: Sweden: Stordalen... | reverse complement strand
CGCCGTGGCAATCGTGATGCCACGCGCTTTCTCTTCCGGAGCGTTATCAATGCTGTCAAACGACCGAAACGTGTTCTTCGGATTATGCTTCGACAACACCTTCGTGATGGCCGCCGTCAACGTGGTCTTGCCATGGTCGATGTGACCAATCGTCCCGACGTTGCAGTGCGGCTTATTGCGATCAAATTTCTCTTTCGCCATAAAATTGCCGTGCCTCGCTTGAAATGGTACTCAGTAATACAGCTACTCAGTAATATTGATACAGCTTTTTAAACTTGTGCCGCAGCGCGACGACGACGCCCTCAAGCTTCGACAGGTAAAACTCGCGCATCTGCGCCTGATCCGAAACCGGCAGCGACTCATACAACTGCCGAGCATTCAGTCCCGCTTCTCCGAAGACGCCTTCCAGAATGCGCTGCGCTAGAATCGCCTCGAAATCTCGAACGCGAATTCCCTTACGATCCAGCTGCTTCAGGAAACGCTCAGCCTTATCCGGCAAGAACGCCTGTTCGACTGCCGCTTGCAGTCTGGCGAATTCTTGCGCCTTCTCAACCTTGATGGCAGCCTGCTCGAAACTCACTGTCATCCTCGAACGCGTTGCACGCGACTCATTTCTCTGGAGCGGGAGACGGGAATCGAACCCGCGACCAACAGCTTGGAAGGCTGTGACTCTACCACTGAGTTACTCCCGCCCTGAAACAGCTCTCAGCTCAGCCGTCAGCTAAACCTCAGCGGCTAAAGCCGCTTCTTCCGACTCCTGGCGGCACGGCTGCAGCCGTACCCTTCCCGAACCCGTCCAACAATTACCAAGCAATCTGGAGCCGATGACCAGGATTGAACTGGTGACCTCTCCCTTACCAAGGGAGTGCTCTACCAACTGAGCTACATCGGCCCGAAACCAGCTGACAGCGGTCAGCTCTCAGCTCTCAGCAAAACCTACTCCGCGTCCTTGTCGGCGTGCAGCACGTCATTGCGGCGCAACACCGACTTCACCGCCAGCAGCGCCAGGATCACTAGCGTTCCCGCCCGAAACTTCGGATCGGTAAGCGTGGTCCACGCCAGCGCTCCCAGCACTATGTAGCAGACCAGCGCAATGGACAAGCGACTCACGTAAATTCTGAGATCCCTCGCAGGCTTCTCTAAATACAAGCAGGCTCGGGATTTCACCAGCCGTCTCCCGCTTCGCTCACGCCTGCTAGACGGCTCAATTCTGGTGCACAGGGAAGGATTCGAACCTTCGTACCTCGCTAGGAGGGACAGATTTACAGTCTGTTGGCTTTAACCACTCACCCACCTGTGCATAAACTCTCGGGCGATGCGGCTGTCGTGCTGCATCCGGCGAACCACTAATGCAGGCCGCCGGAAGAATCGCGCCAAACCCGCAGACCAACTCCCACTTACTTTCGCAAAGCAGGGAAACCAAGGCTCAAGCAAGACACCGCGATGAACGTTGATTACTGATCACTGCACGCCGGAAAAGTACCGAATGGAGTGCGTTGGAAAAACCGGTTGCGCCGCTACCGAGTTCGCCGCCTGCCGGAACTACGTTGACTGGAGCTGGCGAAGGGATTTGAACCCCTGACCCTCTGATTACAAATCAGATGCTCTACCGACTGAGCTACGCCAGCAATTTCGGGGGAAAGACGCGCCTTCGCGCAAACTTATCCCTCTGATCCCTTCCAGATGTGCGGGACAATTATTTAAGATATCACAAGCCGAATTGAGCGTGCAAGCAATGCATCGGTAGCAATGCATCGGCAGCGGTCAGTTTGCGTAGCCGCCGGCGCAGTTGACTTTGGCGACGAGCAGAGTGTGAGATCGATACAGGAACTCGCCAATGAAGCCGGCATTTGCCTCAGTCGCTGCAGTCTGGCTTTTTTCATTGGCCCCCGCCGCCGTATTCGCAAAGAACGTCAGTATTGGAATATATGCAGTCCTTGACCAGGTGACATTTGAGCCAGACGGTGCTTCCCCGAACTTGGTTCGGATATCCGGCGTATTTGTCGTGCCCATCCCGATGTCCAGCGGCGACTACAGGACGCCACGGCGGGGATATCTTTATTTCCGGATTCGGCCAGGAATGGAACAGGCATCGCGAAAGGATTGGAACCAACTCAAAGAGTATTGCTGGAACAGGCCAGGTGGTCGGATTTGCCCGGTACTGGGTGCCGAATCCGGGCGATCCTTCTGGCAATCCGCACCATTCACTGGAAGTCACGGTGCATGCAGACCATGATGTTGCATCGCCAGACGCCTACCCGCTTCCTAACCTCAAGGGAATCGTTAAGCACGGGCAGGCGACCCTGACTTCGATAAGATCGCAGCGCAGCTTCAGAAAGCGTTGCGGCGTTGATTGTCAGCCAAGTGGGTTAGCGATCTTCTCCACACACCAGACGCACGTGTTTCCATCGCGAGCGGACAAACAACGTTTGGTGCGCCGAGCTACCGTAGACGACGTTGCGAATCGGGTCGCCCTGTTTCAAATTAACCCACTCCGTGAACACCGGCAACATCCGCAAAATCCAATCGATCGGACTCAACTCGATGTCGCCTGAGCCGTGGCACCAGCCCATAGCCAAATATGCCGCGCCCGCCATACCCGGCCCAGAGTGCTATCATTTCAGCCTTGACCGCACTTCATGCGAATTAGACGCGCTTTCCCCATTACTCTGGCGCTCGTAATTGTGGCTGCGGCTGTGACGCTTGCCGTCCAGCTGAGAAAACATGCTCCGCCGGAACCGGCGCGGCTGCTGCCCGGCGCCGACGCTTTTGTGTATGCGAATTTGGGATGGGCCCGCAAGGCGAACAGCGGGAAGCTTCTCCTCCCCGTTGCGCATGATCCGGGATACGAACGCTTCATCCAGGAAACTGGCTTTGACTTCGAGCGCGATCTGAACGCGGTGGCCTTCGCCATCCACTACCCGGAGAACTGGCCCGGCGGTGGGACCGGAGGTTCGGCGTCCGAGCCGCGGTTCTCTGAAGTCTTCACCGGAAGGTTTGACGGCGGCAAGTGTCTCGCTTACCTGAAACGAACTGCGCAGTCCGTCGAGAGCTACAACTCGATCGACATCTTTACCATTCCACTTTACGGACGGTCCTTCCGCGTCGCAATTTTAGGGGTGGACACGGTGGCAGCGTCCAATCACGACGACCCTGCCGTGATCCGCGGCATGGTCGACCGATCCCGGCGGCTGGCGTCGCCGTTTGGAGGCCCGGCGCTGCTGCGGCGGTATTACAAGCGTGTGCAGTTGGCCAGCCCGTTTTGGATGGTGGCGCGGGTGGAGCCCTTGGCGCGGCAATCCGGGGCTTGGGCGACGATTTTTCCCAGGCCTGCCGATCTGGTAGTTTCCGCCAGCTATAGTCCGCTGCATCTTCCTCTGCGCGTCGACGCGCTGCATCTGAAAGCGGAAGCCTGGACGGGCAGCGACGAAGATGCTCGCGAGATCGCCGACAAGGCGAATGTGTTCTTGGCGATGTTTCGCAGCGCCGAGGTATCGGTCGGAGCGCCGGGCAGTGACGCCGACGTGAAAGCTCTTTTTGACAGCCTGCAAGTTCGGCAGGAGGGCAACCGGGCCGTCCTCGCTGCGATTCTTCCGGGTGGAGTTCTTCGCAAGCTAGGGGAATCGCCGGAACCGATGCAAGATTTCGGAGCGCCTCCAGCGTCGGCGCAGCCGCACACACCACGCTGACGGCGCACCAAATCGCTTCGCGACGCTTGCAACTAAAACCGGCTTCGAGCGTCTTATCGAATGGGGTAGCATCCAGCAGCTACAATAAAAGCCAATGTCGAGCTTTCTCTCAGGCCTTCCGCTTCCTCTTGCCGCGTTCATCGCGGGTCTGATCTCTTTTCTGTCGCCTTGCGTGCTGCCGCTGGTGCCGGGATATCTTTCTCTGATCTCGGGCGTCGGCGTCGAGGAATTGAAGTCGCGGCAGGGCCAGCTCATGCGCCGGGTCATGGTGAATTCGATTGGATTCATCCTGGGCTTCAGCGTGGTGTTTATAACTTTGGGCGCGATCTCTACCGAAATCGGGCAGATGGCGGCGCGCTACAAACACACGCTTTCGATTGTGGCGGGAGTGGTCATCATTATTTTCGGACTGCACCTGACGGGAATTTTCAAGATCAAGGCGCTCTACACCGACGCGCGGCTGCACAGCGTGAAAGGAAGCAGCACGCCGATTGGCGCCTTCGTGATCGGATTCGCCTTCGCCTTCGGCTGGACGCCCTGCCTGGGGCCGATTCTAACCGCGATTTTGACTCTCGCCGGCGAGCAGGACACGGTGATGAAGGGAATCTTCTTGCTGGCGGTCTATTCGCTGGGACTGGCGGTGCCGTTTCTGCTGACATCGCTGCTGATGGAGCGCTTCCTGAAGTTTTACAGCCGCTTCCGCTCGCATATGCACGTGCTGGAAGTGGCCAGCGGCGGCCTTCTGATCGCATTGGGTGGGTTGCTGGTGATTGGGCGTTTTACGATGATCTCGGGCTGGCTGTCGTTTCTGAATCGTTTTACTTTGTAGTCGGAGGATCTAGTTATGTCGGGTCTTGAAGAATCGGACGGGATGCCGCCGGAAAAATCTCACTGGCGGTGTCCAAGCTGCTGGGCTATCCAAGAAAAGGCAGTGCGTCCTCATCCTGAAGCGGCGTCTGTCGGCACGGTGACCTGCAACGCGTGCGGCGCGGCGTTTCCGGAGTCGGATGTCCATGGCGGCAAATATGACGCCGATCCCGCAGTTCCGGAACCGGCTAGAGCAGGGAAACGTAATCCGCTAGCTCTTTTGGTCGTTGCCGTTGTTGCCGCGGCCATGCTGTACTTCGGCTTTCATATGGCTCGCCGTTCCGGACCAATGCCGCCTGCGATTACCAAGTCGGGGCCCGCGCCCGACTTCACGCTGCAGACGCTCGACGGCGAGAGCATGCGCCTCTCGGACCTGCGCGGCAAGGCGGTCCTGCTGAACTTTTGGGCTACCTGGTGTAGTCCCTGCAAGATTGAAATGCCGTGGTTCATCGAATTACAGAAGCAGTATGGATCCCAGGGCCTGCAGATCGTCGGCGTCGCGATGGATGATTCCGGCAAGGAAGACATTGCCAAGTTCGCCAAAGATATGGGAGTGAACTATCCCGTGTTGCTCGGGAAGGAAGCGGTGGGCCAGGCGTACGGCGGCGTCTTCGCGCTGCCGGAGAGTTTTTTCATCGGTCGCGACGGAAAAATTGTGGACAAAATTATTGGCCTGAAGGGAAAGGCTGAAATCGAGGACTCAATTAAAAAAGCGTTAGACACGCAAGCGGTGAATTCGCAGGCCGCCGCATCCCAGCAGCCTCAGAACTGACAATAGGAGCGGGGCCGCGATCGCTTTACTATTTGGATGTATCCGGAATGATCTTGAAACGGCACAAGTCGAAGCTGATCTCTATGCTGGCGCTGCTTGCGGGCGCAGCTTGGGCGCAATCAGGGAAAGCGCCTTCGGTTTCGATCGCTCCCATTCCGCTGGTCACCGCGCCACGCGCCGCGCAGACCATGGTAGATTTGAATTTCCGTGTAGCCTCAGGATTTCATATCAACTCAAACACGCCGAAGTCCGAGTTCCTGATCCCGACGAATCTGAAGATGGACCTGCCTACCGACATCATCCTGGGGAAGATCGCGTATCCCGCGGGGAAGGATCTGACCTTCCCTTTTTCGCCGGATGAGAAGTTGAACGTGTACAGTGGAGATTTCACAATCGCGGTGGCCGTACATCCCCTGCACGGCGTGGTGCCGGGGAAATATGTGATGCACGGCGTGCTGCGCTATCAAGCCTGCGACAACGCCCAGTGCTTCCCGCCCAAGACTCTGCCGGTAAGTTTTAATGTGAAAGTGGTGAAGGAACCGCCCGGGCCACATCACAATCCCGCGCAAAGTCCGCACGTGCATAACTAGCTGTCAGCTCTCAGCCTTTTATGGTGTTTGCCTAGCCTTCGGGAGGGCGATGGTGCGAAATCTTCCCAAGTCCAGCCGCGAAGCGGCGGCATGGGGAAGCCCGGCACGGCAGTGCCGGGTCAAAGAAGAAAAGTTCAACAAGTCCCGGAAAGGAACGGCACAGACCTGGGGGACCTCATCGTTGACCGCTCTGTTTTTTTTCCACCTTCGCCCACGTGTCCTTCAACGCGATTGTGCGGTTGAATACCAGCTTCCCAGGTTTTGTGTCTGGGTCGACGCAGAAATATCCCAAGCGCTCAAACTGATAGCGCGTCCCGACCGTGGCGTCAGCCAGCGACGGTTCCAGCTTCGCGTCGGCGATCACTTCCAATGAGTTCGGGTTGAGATTGTCGAGAACATCCTTGCCCTCTTCGACGTCACTGGGATCTTCCTTCACGAAGAGGTTCTCGTAGATGCGCACTTCGGCATCGACCGCACTCGCGGCCGCAATCCAGTGGATGGTCGCCTTCACCTTGCGACCATCGGGAGCATTCCCGCCGCGCGTCGCAGGATCATAGGTGCAATGAACTTCGACGACCTCACCCTTCTGGTTTTTTACGACGCTTGTGCAAGTGACAAAGTAGCCGTAGCGCAGTCGGACCTCGCGACCCGGCGTCAGCCGGAAATACTTTGGCGGCGGCACTTCGCGGAAGTCATCCTGCTCGATATACAACACGCGCGAGAACGGGACCTTGCGCGAGCCGGCGCTCTGGTCTTCTGGGTTGTTGACCGCGTCCATCCCTTCGACTTGATTCTCCGGGTAATTGTCGATCACAACTTTCAGCGGACGCAGCACGGCCATCACGCGAGGCGCGCGCTTGTTCAAATCCTGGCGCACGAAATGTTCGAGCATAGCAAGCTCGATGGATCCAGTCGTTTTCGAAACCCCGATGGACGCGCAGAAATTGCGAATCGCCTCCGGCGTATAGCCGCGGCGGCGGATGCCGCTCAGCGTGGGCATGCGCGGATCGTCCCAGCCACTAACGCGGCCCTCCTGCACCAACTGCAGCAGCTTGCGCTTGCTGAGCAGAGTGTGGGTCAGGTTGAGGCGGTCGAATTCGATCTGCTGCGACGGAAAGATGCCCAGTTGCTGGATGAACCAGTTGTAGAGCGGACGGTGATCTTCAAACTCCAGCGTACACATGGAGTGCGTGACTCGTTCGAGCGAATCCGATTGGCCGTGCGCGTAGTCATACATCGGGTAGATGCACCATTTGTTCCCGGTGCGGTGATGCTCGGCGTGAAGGATGCGGTACATGACGGGATCGCGCAAGTTCAGATTCGGCGAGGCCATGTCGATCTTCGCGCGCAGCACGCGCGAGCCGTCGGAAAATTGTCCTGTCTTCATGCGCTGAAACAGATCAAGATTTTCGCCCGCCGAACGATTGCGGTGCGGGCTGTCCTTGCCCGGCTCGGTGAGCGTGCCGCGATATTTGCGAATCTCTTCGGCAGAAAGATCGTCGACGTAGGCCTTGCCGTCCTTTACCAGCTTCACCGCCCACTCATACAACTGGTCAAAGTAATCCGACGCGTAATACAGTCCGTCCCAACGGAAGCCCAGCCACTTCACGTCCGCCATGATGGAATCGACGTATTCAGTCTCTTCCTTCTCGGGATTGGTGTCGTCGAAGCGCAGATTCGTGTGTCCGCCAAATTCGTCGGCGAGTCCGAAATCGAGACAGATCGCCTTGGCGTGCCCGATATGCAGATATCCATTGGGCTCGGGAGGAAAACGCGTCTGCACCCGCCCGGCATATTTATTAGTCTTCAGGTCGTCGAGAATAATGTCGCGTATGAAGTTGGACGGACGAGACTCCGGGGCGGTATTTTCGCCGGTCTCGGCTTCGGTATCAGACGTTTTCATAGCTCTGATCTTATCGCAAGAAAACGCTGCACCGCTTCGCGAGTTGCCCGGTAGAGACAGCCGCCTCGGCTGTCCCGCCCAGGCGAAGACCCGGCGGCGCGGGAACACTCTAAACTCCTGCCGACACTACCTGCCCCGGAGCAGATCTGAGCGATTCCCTCTGAGCCAATTGTTGGCGGTAGCGAACGTGCCGCAAGCGCGTCATCTCCACCAGCGGCTTCCAAACTGGGTTCACCAAGTCGTGCTTGATCAGCAAGTGCCAGAAGCGATTGGATCGCTTGTAGAGGTATGACATCGCCAGATACAGCGGGATGGCCTGCCCGTCCTTAGGGCGGCGGCGCCAGATCGAAGCATGCGAAAACAGGCGTTGATAGATCCATGCATATCCCTGCTCGAGTTCCTGGGGAGTCATGTGCTTTGGCTGAAAGACGGCATGACCGGTGTCGTAGAGATTCCAGTCGCGATGCAGAAGGCGCCCTTGCGCTTCCATCTGGCGAAACAATGGCGTCGCCGGGTAGGGCGTCAGGATATGAAATGTCGCGCACTCCAGGCGATTCTCTTCGATCCATTCCGCAGTGCGCGCGAAAACGTCTTTGCGATCGTGATCGAAGCCGAGGACGAACGATCCGTTGACCTGGATGCCATAGTCGTGCAGGATGCGCACGCGCCGCGCGTAGTCGCTGGTCTTCGGCGTCTTCTTGTGGGAGTCGGCGAGATTGTCGTCGGAGAGCGACTCGAAGCCGATGAATACTCCGGTACATCCCGCGAGCGCCATGTTGCGAATCAGGATGGGATCGTCTGTGACATCGATGGTAACGGCAGCGCTCCAGATTTTGTTGAGCGGACGCAACGCGGCGCACAGAGAGTGCAAGTAGTCGCGGCGCGAGCCTAGATTGTTGTCGATGAATACCGCGTACGGCTGGTCGTCGGCTTTGAACTCGTCGACCACCTGCTGCGGATTACGCATCCGATACGGCATGCGCAGGCCGTCGGTGGCGAGATAGCAGAAACCGCAGCGGTTGTGGCATCCGCGGGTGGCGATCAGGCTGGTAGTGGTCAAAAAACTCCTGCGCGGAAGAAGGAGCCGCCGCGGCGACGGATCGTCGCAATAGTCGTTTTCGTACGTTGCGACATAGCGAGGTTGCAGGCTGTTCGTCTCTATGTCGCGCAGAATGCGCGGCCAGAGTTGCACCCCATCGCCCAACGCGAGCGCGTCGGCGTGTGCCGCGCATTCCTCGGGACACGACAGAACGTGCAAGCCTCCGAAGATCACCTTCGCTCCGCGGGCGCGGTACCAGTCCGCCAGTTCGTAGGCACGCTGCGCGAAGGTCAAATGCACCGTGATTCCCACCACCTGCGGCATCGGACGAAACGGCGGACGTCCGTCCAGCGAATTCTCATCCCAGTAGTCCACGCGCCAATGTTCCGGAGTCGTCGCGGCAAAGCTGGTTAGCGCGAGCGTCGGCGTGAGCACGTGCTTGCCGAAGCTCGCATTCGCGTCCTTGCGATAAAACGGATTAATCAGAAGCGCGTAGCGCGGTTCCACCGCTTCGCCGGGCTGGTTTGGATCAAGCGCGGGCGCAGTGGTCATCTCGCGAGGAATCCAGCGCTTCGGGACGGGGCGAAGGAAGGGCTGTTGGGATGCGATCATTGTCCATACTTTATATCACAAAGTGCTTCATGCGAAACGGGGGCTGGGCAGATGGCGCTCGTTCACCTAGCTTTCTGAATTGCCTCTTCGACCCGCGCCAAGGTCGCCTCGCGTCCCAGCACTTCCAGCGTTTCGAATAGCGGTGGGGCATTCTTCCGTCCGCAGACCGCGACGCGAATTGGCTGGAACATCTGTCCCGCCTTGATGCCCAGCTCTTGAGCGGCCGCGCGCAGAGTTCGATCCATCGGATCGTGTTTGAATTCGACGTGCGCCAGCACTTCTTTCGCACGCGCTAAGACTTTCTTCGCCATGGCCGCGTCTCCCTTTTGGGGGATGAGTTCGGCGGGATCGTACGGCGGCAACTGATCGACGAAGAAGAAGTCGGCGGCGGTGAGCACGTCGCGCAGCAGCTTGATGCGCTCGCGAATGAGGGGCGTGATGCCCAACATTTTTTCGGGCGTGATGTTGAATCCGGCTTCGCGCACGATGGGCAGCAGGTGCTGGCTTAGATCTTCGATGGGCAGGCCGCGAATCTGTTCGGCGTTGAGCCAAAGTGCCTTGGGGTCGAAAGTATCTTCGGGGGGGGAACTGGCGGGCGAGGGCGACCGCCCCACAGCGGCCTCCTTGAAGTTCACCACCGCATTCGCCCGATTGATGCCTTCGAGCGAGAACGCGTCGATCAGTTCCTGCCGGCTCATCTGCTCGCGATCGTTTTTCGGAGACCAGCCCAGCAGGCAAAGAAAGTTGATGAACGCCTCGGGCAGAAATCCCGCGTCGCGGTATGTGGTTACGCTCACGACCGGGCCGTGGCGGCGCTTGGAGAGTTTGGTTCCGTCGGGAGCGACCAGCAGGGGAAGATGCGCGAACCGCGGCGGCGTGAAGCCGTCGGCTTCGAAAATCAGGACATGCTTGTACGTGTTCGAAAGGTGGTCCTGGCCGCGAATGATGTGGCTGATACGCAGATCGGCGTCGTCGGCACACGAGGCCAGGTGATACGTCGGCATACCATCGGAGCGCAACAGCGCGAAGTCCTCGATGTCAGCGCCCGCCTTCACTTGCTCGCCATAAACGACGTCGGTGAAACGCACAACCTGTCCAGCCTCGCGCGGTACGCGAAAGCGCAAGGCAAACGGTTCTCCCGCGGCGGCACGCCGATTGCTTTCCTCGCGTGAAAGTTCGCGCATCCCGGGATTGAACAACCAAGTCCCCTGCGCGCCTGATCTCTCGCTGTCTCCGGTGTGCGCCGGCGTAAAATCGCGGTAGGCTAGCCCTTTCTGGAAAATGGACTCCGCCATCTGCCGGTGCAGGTCTCCGCGCTCGGACTGCTTGTATTCTTCGTCCCAGCTCAGGCCCAGCCACTTCAATCCCTCAAAAATTGACCTGACGGAGGCGTCCGTATTGCGTTCCACATCGGTATCGTCAAGCCGCAAAATCATCGTTCCGCCATTGCGGCGGGCATACAACCAGTTAAAAATGAAAGTGCGGGCACTCCCTACGTGAAGGAATCCGGTAGGCGAGGGCGCAAAGCGCACTCTGGGTTTGCCTTGCGAAGAAGAGTTCAAAGGTGCGGGCATATTTCACGTCGATTACGAAAAAATCTGCATTGGGCACCTGTAAGTCCCGCGAAAGATTCTGTCGCAAGTGCGGTGATTGTCGATTGTTTAACCTTCGATGGTACGGGCAAGCCAAAAACGTCGTCAAGCGCGCCACCGTAACGATTTTGCATGCAACCCTCTGATTTCAAAAGATATCGGAGACGGGCATTGTACTTAAATCTTATTGTGTTCGGCGGCCTGATGTGAAAACATTAATGTACTGTTTCCCCCGAAACTGAGCCAGCACGGTTGGTCACAGTATCCTTACCGGCTCTATGAACAGTGTTGTCATCACGACGGTCCTGATTCCGGGTTTCGTCTCGGTTCTGCTCTTCCTCGTCTTTACTTATCTCCACGAGCAGAGTCGCCTGCCCTACTTCCGCGCCTGGCAACTGGCCTGGGCCGCTTACTCGCTGCATTACATCCTCGACACGTTTCCGAAGTCTTCCATTGCGTTCTTTATCAGCGAGCTGTTCCTTGTTGCGATGGCGCTGTGTATTTTCATTTCGACGCGTCTGATGCGCGGCTCCTATCGTTTCCACTGGTACGATGTTGCCGTCGGAACGGTCGGCGTCGCACTCGCCTGCCTCACGCTGCGGGGTCACATCGTGAACGGTGTGTTCCGCCCCGACGTGCAGCCAGCCATTCGTCTGGGTTTGGGCTTGGCAGCGATCCTGCTCTATTGCTCGGCAGTTTTCTACTTAAATAGCCACCGGCGCAAATCGCTGGCCTTCTGGGTCCTCGCCGTTTCGCTCGCGTTGTGGGCCGTGTTGATGGGCGTGGGGCAGCTGCAGAATCCCTGGACGGAAATGTTCGGCAACGCCAGCCGTTTGTTTGGGCCGGTGCCGCAGATGCTGCTGGGCATCGCTATGGTGATGGTGCTGTTTGAAAATCAGCGCAATGCGGTGCAGGAAAATACTCTGGCTCTGTCGACTCTGGGGGTGGACCCGCGGCGGCTGCTTGTCGCCGAGGACCTGGTGCCCAGCATGCAGGCCGCGCTGGAGCGCTTGCGCAGCGCTCTGCCGATGGACCGTGCGGCCATCTTCATCACCGAGCGTTGGCGTGGTCTTTTACCTTCGGTGCAACAAGGTTTTGCCGCCGGATTTCTGGCGGCTCTGGAAAGCAGCGGGGCTGGAGATTACATCTGCGAACTGGCGTACCGGCGCAACGGAGTCTTCACCGTGCAGCACCTGGCAGAGATGACCGAACCGCTCCCCGTGGCGTCGGTGGGAATTTTCGCGGAATTGAAGAGAATTCTTACCGAAGCGGAAGTCCGCAACCTGACCGCGGTCAGTCTCCAGACGCGCGAGCACAATTTCGGCGTGATTCTGTTCCCCCACGCCGAACGCCGGGCGTTCGGATCGTCTGGCCCACGCTTGATGGTCGGGCTCGCCTTGCAATTGGGCCTAACCCTTGAAAACTACGTAGTGAGTCACGATGCGCATCGCCGTACCAAGGAGTACGAACTGCTAACGGAGATCGGGAAGGCGATCAGTTCGCGCCTCGACCAGGATGAGATCCTTCGCACCATCCACGTCGAACTGGGCCAGATTTTTGATACTAGCCACTTCTACATCGCATTTCAGGAGGGAGAAGAAATCCGCTTCGAGCTCGAGGTCAGAGATAATCGCGTTCTGCCCAAGCGCACCCGCGAATTGAGAAATGCCTTCAGTGAGTACGTGATTCGTACTGGCGAACCGCTGCTGATCCGCTCCGACCTGGAGACAACCCGGAAAAATCTAGGCATCGGCCATATTCCGGGACGCCCCGCTAAATGCCTTATAGCCGTGCCCATCTTCATGGGCAAAAAACCCGCCGGAGTTATGGTCGCGATGCACCCAGACCGTGAATTCGTCTTCGAGCAACGCGACCTCGACGTACTGGTGACGGCCGCAGGGCAGGTCTCGGTCGCGGTGGAGAATGCCCGCCTGTTTGCCGACGAGCAGCGCCGTTCCCGTCAACTCGCCTTTCTCAATAATGTTTCCCGCACCGCCATTTCGAGCGACGATCCCGTGCACATGTTGAGCCAGATCGTCACGGAAATTCAGAAGAACTTCAGTTTCGATCACATTGGCATCGGCTTGCTCGACTACGGAACCAAAGAAATCGAGATTAAGGCCGAAGCCGGAGCGACGGCTCACTCCGTCGGCAAGCGTATCCCGCTGGGAACCGGCATTCTGGGCCGCGTGGCGCGTACTGGCGAGCGCGCCCTGGTACAGCATGCGTTGCCCGGCAATTTGACGGGAATTCTTCCCGATTCTCGCGCCATCCTTTGCATCCCCGTCACCTACGGCGAGTCGCTGCTCGGCGTACTCAACATCGAGAGCCGCAACGAGAATGCATTTTCGCCTCAGGACGTTCTGATTCTGAATACACTGGCCGACCTGCTGGCCACCGCGCTGCACAATGCGTTCGTCTTCCAAAAGCTGCAGCAGCAGTCCATCACCGACGGTCTCACTGGAATCAAGACCCGCCGCTTCTTCTGGGAAGCCTTGTCGGCAGAGTGGAAACGCGCTTCGCGTTCCGGTCGCCCGTTCTCCGTCGTGCTCATCGATCTGGACAAATTTAAAGAGGTCAACGATACCATGGGCCACTTCGAGGGTGATCTCGTGCTGGCCCGCGTGGGCCGCCTGCTTGAACAGAAATCCCGGCAGTCGAACGTGGTTGCCCGCTATGGCGGCGATGAGTTCATCGTGCTGATGCCGGAGACCGGCGCCGAACAGGCCCAAGTGCTGGCCGAGCGCCTGCGCCAGTGGCTGGCCAGCGATCCCATGCTGAGCGAACACCACATTACCGGCAGCTTCGGCGTGGCCAGTTTCCCCATGCACGGGTTTTCCATCGAAGACATCATTCGCGTGGCCGACGCCGGCATGTACGTCTCCAAGCGTTCGGGAGGAAACTCTGTTTCCACGGCTCAGGAATATGTCGAGGGCCAGGACTTCGCCCGGCAGCGCCAGCAAATTTCAGCGTATATCGAAGGCTTCCTGCAGCGCGAACAAACTGGACCCGAGCATCTCGAGGAGTTGACCTCAACCCTGTATAAGCTCTGCGGCGGTGATGAAGACTGCAACGTGCCGGTGCTCAAGGAAGCGATTGAATCTCTCAGCCGCGCTGCCGAGTCTCGCGAGTTGCAAACCGCCGGCCACGGTGATCTCGTGGCGCGCTATACCGAAGTGATTGCGCGGGCCCTGGGCCTTTCTTCGGAGGAGACGGCCGAACTGGTTTATGCGGCTCGGGTTCACGACGTCGGCAAGATTTTCATTCCCGAGCGCGTCCTCAACAAGCCCGGCCCGCTGAACGACGATGAATTTCTCCTGGTGAAAATGCATGCCCACGTAGGGGCGGAGATCGTCGGTACCCTCCCGAACAGCAACCTGATGCGGGAAGCGATCGAGCACCACCACCAGCGCTTTGACGGCTCGGGCTATCCCGATGGCTTGCGCGGCGAAGAAATTCCGCTGTGGGCACGCATCATCGGCCTGACCGATGCCTATGCCAATATGGTCACTGAACAACCGTTCGCGGCCGCCCGGACGCACGAACAGGCTCTCGACGAATTGTCGAACATGAGCGGAACGCGCTTCGATGGCATGCTGGTGCGCCTGTTTCTGCGCGGTCTGAAATCGGAGCGCATGTCTTCCGGTTCGGGAAACTAACCTTCCCCACTTGCCACGGCAGACCAGAAACTGGAAACTAGTCTGCTATGTCTATCCCTCTTTCTCTTTCCGGTAAAGTCGCTCTGATTTCGGGCGGTTCGCGCGGCATTGGCGCGGCTGCCGTAAGTATGTTTGCCGCCGCTGGGGCCAAGGTCGCGTTCAGCTATCGCAGTGCTCGCGCGGAGGCGGAAGCACTGGCCAAGGAATGCGGCGCAGGCGTCTGCTATCCCATCGCTTCTGATCTGAAAAACCCAGAGGCGGCCCGTGCGCTGGTGGCCGAGACCGTGCGGCATTTTGGTCGGCTCGACATTCTTGTCGCGAACCACGGTGTCTGGCCGCCGGATGACGTACCCATCGAGCGCATGTCCGATGAGCAATGGCGATCCACCCTGTCCATTAATCTGGATGGCGTGTTTGGCCTGATCAAACATGCAGTGGCGCAGATGAAGGCGCAACCCCGCGCAAAGGCCCCGGCCGGACACATCGTCCTAATCAGCTCTACGAGCGGCCAGCGCGGCGAAGCCTTCCACTGCGACTACTCCGCGACCAAGGGCGCTGTGATCAGTATGACAAAGGGACTGTCGACCGAACTTGCTTCCGCGGGCATCTACGTGAACTGCGTTGCTCCCGGCTGGGTCGACACCGACATGAGCGCGGCGGCCCTTGAAGACCCGCAGAGCGGGGACGAGATTCGTAGCACGATCCCCCTGGGCCGCGTGGGCAGGCCGGAGGAGATTGCCGCTCCCGTGCTGTTCCTGTGCACCGAGCACGCCAGTTTTATCACCGGAGAAGTCTTCAACGTAAACGGAGGCGCGGTCCTCTCAGGATAGGACACGAGAAGACTGATAAAACGCCTGAGAACAGCTTGCATTTCGGCCATTTTTTGCATCCAAGCAATGAGAGGAGCTCTTACTGCCGCGGGCGGAAAGTCCACCAGAAACGCTAAAATTCTGTTTGCACGCTCACTCCCTAAGGAATGAAACAATTTCTCCCCATCCTGGTTTTGGTGTGTTCGGCTTGTTCCCTTGCGTGGGAACAACCTCAGAGCGCCGCGGCTCAGGCGTCGCCACAGGCCACATCTCAGGCATCTCCCGAAGCCGCAAAGTCTGCGCCCGCGATTTCTCCCGACCAGGAAAACGCTCAGAAGGCCAAAGCCATAATCGATCAGGCAATCCAGGCCCTGGGCGGACAGACCTATCTCACCATTCGTGACCGCGAGCAGCAGGGACGCGGCTACAGCTTCCACCACGGCCGTCCCAACGGCAGCGGCGGAGTGTTTTGGAGTTTCACCGAACTCCCTGACAAAGAGCGGGTCGAAATCACCAAAGAGCGGGACATCGCGGAACTGTACGTCGGCAAAAAGGGATGGGAGATTACCTACAAAGGCCCTCGTTCCATCGAGCAGAAAGATCTAGACGACTACCTGCGCCGCCGCCGCTTCTCGCTGGACACTGTCCTTCGAACCTGGATCAACGATCCCAGCGTCGTGCTTCTGTTTGAAGGGCCGGCCGTCGCTGCGCAACATCCTGCGACGCAGATCACACTGATCAACTCGCAGAACGAAAGCGTCACCCTTTACTTCGATACCGACACCCACTTGCCGGTCAAGAAGTCGTTCTCCTGGCGCGACCCAGTCGACAGGCAGAAGAATCTCGAAGAAGAGGTTTACGAAAATTACCGGCAGGTTTCCGGGGTGATGGCGCCCTACAATCTCACCCGCTATTTCAACGGTGACATGGCCAGCCAACGCTTTCTCAACTCAGTCACCATCAATCAAGGACTCGATCAAGCCATGTTCGACCCTAATTCGCGCTACAACCCAAATAAAGCTCCCGGCAAGCGCTAAGAGCGGCTTATCCGCTAAAGGTGAACGCCAGTAACAATGCTGTTGTTGTTCCAAGTACCCCTGCGCCCCTCGACAAGGTTAGCCGCGACCAGAGGTAAGCTACTTATTATCATAAGTTTGTCTCCGTCTTGACGAAGCCCCTTGCACGCAACCAAGCTTGCGGTGCCGCCATTTACTGTGGCTTTTTTGCCACAGACAACTTTGTTAATGCGGGCGTAATCTACTGCATTCACTGAAACGATTTCTTCTTGACCCCAGAGCAGACAATTCGCTCCGCCGTGGAGTGCAGCGGCATCGGCCTGCATAGTGGCGCCCCTGTCTCCATGCGCCTCTTGCCTGCAGCGTCGGGCACGGGCATCGTTTTTCGCCGCACCGATCTCGATGGTTTCGAAATCGAAGCGATTAGCCGCAATGTCGCCCGCGTCAGTTACGCCACCAGCCTCATGAAGAAGGGCGTGCTTATCTCCACCACCGAGCACGTGCTCTCTGCCTTCATCGGTATGGGCATTGATAACGCGATCGTCGAACTCGACAACCTCGAGTTGCCTATCCTCGACGGCAGCGCCCGTCCCTTCGTCGAGATGATTCAGAAGGCAGGCATTCGCAAGCACCGCCGTGCGCGTAAGTATTTGAAGATTCGCCGCGAACTGGAAATGCGGGAGGGAAACAAGTTTATCGCGGTGTACCCCTCTCACACCTATTCCGTTTCCTATTCGATCAATTTCCCACATCCGCTCATCGGCAAAGAAACTTTTCAAGTGGAACTGACCAACGGGAGTTATCTGCGGCACATCGCCGGCGCGCGCACTTTTGGCTCGCGCCAGGACGAGCAGGCCATGCGCAACATGGGACTGATTCGCGGCGCCTCCAGCGAGAATTGCATTGTGCTCACCCGCGATGGCGTCGAGAACGGCCCGCTCCGCTTCCCCGACGAATTCGTACGCCACAAAGTACTGGACCTGGTCGGCGATCTGGCGCTGTTAGGGAAACAAATCCTGGGCAACGTCGTCGCCGACCGCGCAGGTCACGCCATGCATACGGCGCTGGTCTCGCGCATTCTGCGCGACAACACCCTGTGGGAGGAAGTGACCTTCCCCAGCGAAGACCGGCCCAGCGCCATCGCTCCCGGCGCCGAAGCCGCGGCTGGATCCTCTCTTTAATGCCATGGAGTCGCCATACCTGTCATCCCGACCGGAGCCGGAGCGCCAGCGACGGCGTAGTAGTGGAGGGATCTGCTTTTCTTTCCGTTACCGACATTGCAGTGCTAAATCTCGGCTAGTCCGCGGGCTCGCACGGCGCCCCACGGGAATCGCGCATGTCGTGCGGCTGCTCTTGCAACAATCTTTCCAGCTCCGCCCGCGTCTGATCAATGACGGCCGCCGCAAATTGGCGTGCTGATTCCTGCCGCTCTTTCGACAACTCCTTCACCCGCATATTAAGCAGCGGAATATCCTCCTCAAACCAGCGCAGCGTTCTTTGCACTTTGGCAATGCGGAAATCATTGGTCAACATTTCTGTCTCTCCGGTGATCTTCCAGATTGCCACGCATGCTACTACGCGCAAGTCTAAAGTGAGATACCCCTTTGCAGGGCGGGATGGCGGAAATTTTGCCTTGAAAAGTGCTGCTGGCCGGATGCCCGCCGAATCGGGTTCAGCTTTGCGTCCTTAGCGACCCTTTGGCGGTCCTTGCGGTTAGAAGCTTTCCTACGTCGAGCGTTACTGCGAGCCTTCGGGTTCCCCAGCCGCCATTCTCTCTTTGGCTCCAGGAAATTCCTGTTGCATTTGTTCGTCGAGCCACGTTTCCAGCTGCTCCTGTGAGCTCTTCGGAAGATTGTGAAAGCGGAGGCCAGCAAGGCCTTTGAGATCGACCCACGCTACCTCGGCTTCCACTTCGAGGTGAACGTTCTTGCCGGGCAGAGAAAACTTCAGACGTGGCGCAACCCCTTTGGGCAGTGCTTCCCGCAACATGAGCGCAATGCCGCCTTCGCTGATATTGGTGCTGGTCGCGTTCAGGGTTTTTCCTTCAAGCACGACTTTGACCAGCATCTTCACCGGTTGGCGGAAGTAACGGCGGCGCTCCTTCGTCATGAAATTCAACGCCGCATGAAAGCAGCGGGAGGCATTCAGCGCGCTGATCGGTTTCTGCAGAACGAAGTTGGCGCCCATGCCAAAGGCTTGCTGCGTGGTCGTTCTCTTTCCGTTAAGGATGGCAAAGGCAACGGAGTTCTTGTTGCTGCGAGTGCTCCTCAGACCCTGCAGCACCGCCAGTCCACCGTTCAGATCGTCGCAGTCCACGATCACCGCGTCGAACTTATCGGAGATAAGAATGTTTGCCCCTGCCTTCGCTTCATGGCAGATTTCCACTTCAATCGATAATTTCTCGAGCGTAGGCCGGATCACGCGTAACACTTCCGGGTCTTTGCTCAGGACGAGCGAGTCCAACGTCATACCGCTGATTCTAGGGGTGCGGTGCAGATTCACGATAGTAACGGAGGTCATGGGCCCTCCGTCGGTCTTCTGGACCTGAACAGCAGGGCCGTGAGGTCTCTGGCATTTTGACCGTTACAAAACCGCCGAGGATTGTGCGATGCAATTTCGCAGAGTACAACGGACAGCAGGCCCTGATGCGCAACTTGGTCTATCTGTCGCTCGGATCCAACATGGGAGATCGCGAGGCCCATCTCCGCGAGGCGATCGCACGGCTGCAAACTGTGGGTAGTGTCGTGTCAGTTTCTTCGTTCTACGAGACTGAGCCCGTCGAGTTCACTGATCAGGCGTGGTTCTTGAACTGCGCTGTGGCTCTGGAAACGACGGAGACTCCAGAACAAGTGATGGCGGCCGTCCTCAACATCGAGCAAGAGATGGGCCGGCAGCGCATCCAGAAAAAAGGCCCGCGCATCATCGACCTCGACATCCTGCTTTTCTCCAACATAGTCACCGACTCGCCTGAATTAACCATTCCTCATCCAGCCATGCATCAACGCCGTTTCGTTCTCCAGCCCCTGGCGGAAATCGCCCCTGCAGTGCGGCATCCGGTGTCGAAGAAAACCGTCCGCGAAATGCTCGGCGGGTTACCGGATGGACAAGCAGTGCGGAAACATCAAAACAAATAGCCACGGATCACACGGATTCTCACCGATAAGAAAATTCAGATCCGTGTATATCCGTGAAAATCCGTGATAGACGGTCTTACGGCAGGATGATCCGGCTCCCAGCTTCCTGCGCGACCACCGCCGATTCCTTCTCGGGAAACTGGGCAAACAAAAATTCCACGAAGGCCCGCGACTTCGGACGACCCGACGTCCGTCCGTGCGCCAGCCGCACCAGAAAGACCAAGGCCTTCAGCACATCGGAATCCCGCAGGTTTGAGAAGCCCACGTGCTTCTGCTCCGCCTCGCGGTACTCCTTCACCATGTTCTCGACCTCAGCCGCAATCCTGCGCTGCGACTCACTGTTCAAGGGCTGCTCGTAGTGCAATCCTGAGTTCACCAACCGCTCGTAGCTCTTCGACAAAACCGTAAGCGCGGCAATCAGATCTTGATCGTGCAGGCTGCGGTCGGCATGCGCGGCTTTGGCCAGCGCATAAGTCAGACCCATGAGCAGATGTTCCTTCTCATACATGAACTGATCGGAAAGCTCGATCTGCAAGAACAAGCCCGCCGGGTCAATCTGGTCCGACGAGCGCGGCTTTTCGTGCTCGCGCGCCTGTAGGAGATACGGGCAATCGCTCGGACAATCGAGAGTCACTTCGCGCTGCTCGCCACAGCATTGCGGGCAAATGCGCCCGTGAACCGCGGGGCAAAATCGCTTTTCTTTGCGAACTTCACAGATGGCGCAACTCAATCGTTGACTCCTGCCGACAATGACGACTTAACGCAGGTTACCACGCTGGTACGCATGACAGGCCCATTCCGGCAACTGCATACTCGGAAAGCCCTTTAAAAATGCGCCCTTCCGCGTTTGTAAATTAGAAAACCCTCGTAAATAACGGTGTTTTCCACAGGCCTATGGGTATAAGATAGGCCCCAATGGTATTCAACTGATTTCTGTCGAGGAGAAAAACACATGGCATCAGGTTTGACAAAGACACAGCTCATCCGGCATCTCGCCGAGAAGACCGAGCTTCCCAACAAAACCGCGGCGGCGTTCTTAGAGCAATTGGCCGACACCGCTATCAAAGAAACCAAGAAAAACGGCATCTTCGTTGTGCCCGGCCTGGGCCGTCTGGTGAAGGCGCACCGCAAGGCTCGCGTGGGACGCAATCCGCAAACCGGCGAACCCATCCAGATCAAGGCTAAGACCGTGGTGAAGTTCCGCGTTGCCAAGGCCGCGAAAGATGCGATCGCCCCCAAAAAGTAGTTTCAGTTTGAAATCGGATTCGAAGGCCGGCTCAGTCCGGCCTTTGTTTTTGTAGCGGCCCCGTCTCGGCGGCTGGGAGCCTGCCCTGAGCGAAATCTAAGGGGGGCGAGCGTCACACCCCGCCCTGCCGAGAGCCAGAACGCCGCGAAGATTCTAAGGCTACCGCTCCGAGGAAAGGCTCAGTCAGTGCTGAACTGGATCGTCATCGGAATCGGCGACATCGCGACTCGCCGTGTCATTCCCGCAATTCAATCCGAATCCCGAAGCCGCCTCTATGGCCTGGTAACCCGCGACCCGGCAAAAGCGGCTTCCTACGGCGTACGCATCTGGACAAACCTCGGCGAAGCTCTCGCCGATCCCGCGGTCCAGGCCGTATATGTCAGCACGCCAGTGTTCTTGCACGCGCCGCAAACCATTCAAGCTCTTCGCTTCGGCAAACACGTGCTCTGCGAAAAACCTATGGCGATGAGCGAGGCCGAGGCTCGCACCATGCTGCAAGCGAGGGATGAGAGCGGCAAACTTTTCGGCGTCGCTTACTATCGCCGCTCGTACCCTAAGGTGCAACGCGCGAACCAACTGCTCGCCAACGGTGCGATCGGCAAGCCGGTCCTGGCCGAACTCACTTCCCACTCCTGGTACGACGGACAAGACAGCCGCAGTTGGCTGGTCGATCCCGCCCAGTCGGGAGGCGGACCGCTGTTCGACGTCGCCTCGCATCGCATTGACGTTCTGAATTTTCTTTTCGGCCAGCCGCTGCGAGTCACTGCCCAACTCTCGAATGTGGTGCATCCCTATGCGGTGGAAGACAACGCGACTGTGATGACTGAGTACGCAGGCGGAGTTCGCGGCATGGTAGACGTTCGCTGGCACTCCAAGGTTGCTCGCGACGAATGCCGCATCCGTGGAACCGACGGTGAGATGGAATTATCTCCGCTGAATGGCCCCGATCTCGTCTATCCCGGCGCTCGCGAGTATCTCCCGCCCCACGCCAACCTGCACTATCCGATGCTGGAGAATTTCGTGGATGCGGTCGAAGGGAAAGCTCCGTTGCTGGCCAGCGGAGCGTCGTCGTTCTGGACAGATTGGGTCACGGAGCGAGCAAGTCGCCCGACTCCGTAGCGCCGGCATCCTGCCGGCTGTTGCGAGGGCGCCTCGCCCTCGTCGTCGGGTCGCGGGATGCTGCCATCAGCGCCCTCCTCACTTCACATACTCGTTCTTCACCACCTCGCCGCCTTTCATCACAAACTTCACGCGCTCCAGAGTCGTGACATCCTTGACCGGATCACCATCCACCGCAACCATGTCCGCCCACGCCCCTGGCTCCAGGCTGCCAACCTTGCCCGACCATCCCAGCAGATCCGCGGCATTCACCGTCGCTGCCTGAATTGCCTGTAGCGGCGTCAGTCCCAGCTTCACCATGACTGCGAATTCGTGAGCATTCAGACCATGCGGATAAACCGCGGCATCCGTGCCAAAAGCGACTTTCACTCCGCTGGCAAATGCGTGCGCAATGTTCTTGCGCGCCGCCGGAATCACATCTCGCGCCTTGGCCAGCAGCGGCGGAGGCAGATGCGTTTGCTCCGCATTCTCCATCATCCAGTCGCCCAGGTAGAGCGTCGGCACAAGATAAGTCCCGTGCTCTTTCATCGCTGCGATGCCGGCATCGTCAATATAAGATCCGTGCTCAATCGAATCGACCCCCGCCTCCGTCGCCCAGCGAATACCCTCCGCTCCATGCGCGTGCGCGGCAACTTTGCGGCCCAACCGGTGCGCGTCGGCCACAATCGTTTTCATCTCCTCCAAGGTGTACTGCGAGTGCTGCGGGTTGTCCCCCAGAGACAGCACTCCTCCTGTCGCGCAGACCTTGATGAGATCCGCGCCGTACTTGATGTTCTCGCGAACCTTGTGCTGCACCTCGGCGATTCCGTCCGCAACGCCATCGCTCACGGCGTGATATTCGGAGGGCAGCATGTTGTTATCGCAATGTCCCCCCGTGATGCTCAACGGGGGCCCGCTCACCAGCAGCCGCGGCCCCGGTACGTCGCCCGCATTGATCGCGTCCCGCAAAGCCACATCGGTAAATCCTCGTGCCCCCACATTGCGCGCGGTGGTGAATCCGGCAAGCAACGTAAGCCGCGCGTTCTTGGCGCCGATAAGCGCCTCTCGCGGCACGGAGATTGCCAGCCGCTCATAGCCGAACTTGGGTTCCATCGTCAGATGAGTGTGCGCGTCAATTAATCCCGGCAACACGGTGGCGTTCGGCAGCTCTATGCGCAGAGCATCCGTAGGAATCTTTGCCTCCGCAGCGGTTCCAGAACTGATGATCCGTCCGTCTTCGATCACCAGCGTCTGGTCAGCCAGCAACCTGCCGGTTTTCACATCGAGCAAATGTCCGGCATGCACCGCCACGTGCCGCGACGTCTGCGCAATGTCCTGTGTTCCCAGACAAACCAACGCAACCGCTGCCAGAGCGGCGGAAATCTTCTTCATGACGAGTTTCCCTTTCCCCTCAGTTTGATTGTTATAACGACTGCCTGCGACTGACCTGCTGCCGCTCTCCGTCCACACCCCATACGCGCCCAGCGTCAGCAGCAAAGAAGATGATGAGCAATAGCATCAACGGCAACGTATCCAGCCGGGCGCCAAAGTAGCGCCACACCGGCGCTCCGTGGCCGGGTTCCCACCAGGCAGCGAGAGTCAGATTCAGCAGAAACAGAATGCCTAGAACGGAAGCGGGCCGAACCCAAAGGCCGATCAGCAGAGAGACGCCAACCAGCAGCTCGACGACCCCAACCACATAACCGAAAAACACCGCATGCGGCAGAACCAGTCGCGACAAAACCGGACGATAGAAACTGACGGCGCCGGTCGCGATGTAGTCGTGCAGGTAACCCTGAAACCCGCCATGGGCAAAGGCTGGTCCGGCCACCTTGTATTCTCCGAACAACAGAAAGAATACTGACGTAGCAATACGCACTCCGGCGATCATACGGGGCAAGGCGGAGGAAGTTTCCATCGGTTCAGGTCGTGGACAGGCGAATATTCCTAGCCCCCCGGCCCGTCGTTCGAAACGTATTGCTCGAGCGACTCCAGTTCGCGGCTCAGGTCGTCCACGCGCCACTCCAGCAGATTTCGGATGGAAAGAATCCCCAGCAATTTGCCGTTGTCATCGGCCACCGGCAAATGCCGGAAGTGTCGCTCCAGCATGATGCTCAGGGCCTCGCCTGCGCCCGTGCCTCGCGTCGCCATCTCGACTGGCGTGGTCATCAGTTCGCGCACCGGAGTCACCTTCGGATCTACGTGGCTGAGAGACATTTTCCGCAGCACATCTCGTTCGGTAAAAATCCCCGCGACTCGATACTCGCTGTCGACCACCGCTACCGCTCCCACATGGTGGTCCAGCATTTTATGAATGGCGTCGGCTACGGTGGCCTCCAGCCCCACTGCCGCAATCTCGCGATCACAAAGGTCCAGAACGCTCATAATCCCTCCTTCGACCCCTCACACGTCCCCTCGGCCGAGCCCCGTCTGCTAGAAGACGGGATTGAGGCATTATGCTCACGGCAGAGCCGATGTCAAGGAAATTTGCCAGAAAACGTCGGGATGGGCCCCCTTTCGGAAGCCCCCAGTCCAAACTCCGGAAACGCCTACTTCTCCCGAAAGACCTTACCGTCCTTCATTACAAACTGCACGCTCTCGAGTGCCTTGATGTCGCGCAGAGGGTCCCCGTTCACCGCGACGATGTCGGCGAACGCGCCGGGGGCCACCACGCCGATCTTGCCCTCCATGTCGAGCATCACGGCCGCGCGCGAAGTCGCGCTCTGGATCGCATCCATTGGCTGCATGCCGAATTCCACCATGCGCGAGAATTCCTGCGCGATCGGCTCGGTCCAAGGGATGCCGCCCATGTCGGTGCCGAAGACGATCTTCACCCCCGCCTTCAGCGCCTTCTTGAACGATACTTCATGTGCCGAAGCCCGCAAGCGGTCGCGTTGTCCCGCCGCCGTATCCGCCGCAGCCCAGTCGGTGTAATACACGCTGAGCGTCGGCACATACCAGGTGGCTTGCTTCAGCATCTGCGCGATCGCGGCGTCGTCCAGATCGAGTCCGTGCTCGATGGAATCGCATCCGCCGTCGAGTGCCCGGTGCAACCCGATTCCGCCGTAGGCGTGACACGCGACCTTCTTGCCCCAGCCGTGGGTCTCGTCCACAATCGCCCGCAATTCCTCAACCGTGAGCGTTGGCTGCGAAACTAACTCCCCATTCTTCCCAACCCACGAGCGATGCGTCATATACACCTTGATCCAGTCGGCGCCATGGTCCAGTTGTTCGCGTGCGGCCTTCCGGGCCTCAACAGGTCCATCGACGATCTGCGCCCCTTTCGGCATCTCCAATTCCGGCGCGTAGCCTTCCAGCGGATATCCTCCAGTGGTCGAGATGGCGCGCGTCACCACGAAGAGCCGCGGCCCAGGAATATAGCCGCCCTCAATCGCCTGCTTGATGCCGACATCGCCATAGCCCGCACCTTCGGTTTCCACGTCGCGCAGGGCAGTGAAGCCCTGCTCCAGCGCCCGCCGCGCCGCCACCGTGGCCCGCGCCGCGCGCATCGCCAAAGGCGCCGTCAGGATGTTGGCGTCGTAGCCGCCCTGCGCGGGATCTTCGCCCTGCAGGAAGATGTGCGTGTGCGAATCGATCAGCCCGGGAAGCACAGTCTCTTTCGAGAGGTCGATGACCATCGCATCGGCCGGAACCTTGGCGTTCGTCGCGTCCGACACGCTCTCGATGCGATTGCCGCGAATAACGATCACTTGATCGCGCCGCGGCTTGTCGGACTTACCGTCAATCAAGGTACCCGTGCGAATCACCGTGACCGGCGGGGCTGCGGCGCTTTGACCAAACGCCGTCACGCACGACAAAAGGGAACAAACAATTACCCGCCGCAGAAGGCTCATCATAGATTTGCTCCAGCGCAGAATTGTACGACGGAAAAAGAGGCCCGTCCGATTGGGCGCATTACGCTCCCACCACCGCATCCGCCTCAATCTCCACCAGCATCTCCGGCGAAATCAGCGCGCTCACCTGAACCATCGACGTGGCCGGACGAATCTCCCGAAAGAATTCCCCGTGCGCTTTCCCAATTTGTTCCCACTCCGCGATGTTTGTGACATACATGCGGGTGCGCACCACGTCTTTCATGCCCGCGCCTGCCTTCTTGAGTGCGCTCTCGATGTTCTTCAACGTCTGCACCGCCTGCGCATACACGTCTCCCACACCAACGATCTTCCCGTCTGCTCCGGTGGCTGTGGTCCCCGACACATGCACATACGAACCCACCTTCACCGCACGAGAGTAACCCACGATGGGTTCCCACGCCGTGCCACTAGAAATGTTTCGCCGGTCCAACTTCTGCCCTTCCAACTTCTGACGTTCTAACTTCTGACTAGCCATGCCATTCCTCCGTGGCCGCTCATTCTACAAGGAACCAAAGTACTAATCCCCCAGAATTGGCAGCCGCCTTCTCCGACTGCCAGCAAAATACAGCAAAAACTACCCTTGTTCTAACGGATACCGTGCACAACTCCTCCGCGATCCATCCTCTTTCTAACAAATTGGAAAAACGAATCATGCCGATAAACAAAAGTCACTTGCGCTACAGCATCAAACTAGGGTATCTACTCACGCAGGTGGCTGAAACTCCGTGCGCCATGCGGAGTTCAGGAGGCCCAAATTCATGATTCCGGAATCGCATCCTTTGCAGGAGTTGTTTCAGGATCTTGTCGGGCGACACTATGCTGAGCAAATCGGCATCCGCGATCCTCAGATCGTCGCCTACGTTTCTCACTTGCTGGCGGAGTTCTGCGAAGCCGATCAACTCCACAAGGTTCATGACGCGCGCAATCGTCCGCTGGCAGACGTAGGCGAGATGCTGCTGGAATCTGATCCGGTCTACGGCCCCGCTCCTTCCTTCGACCGCGAGCGCCAGGTGCGCAAACACATCGGCGACTACACCTTGTTCTTCGCGGGAATGTTCCCCGAAAGCATCAATCATTTCCGGCTGCGCCGCCAGCGTCTGGAAAATTTCGTGGAGTGGGTGAAGGCCGGCAAAGAAAGTTATTACATCGTTTCCAAGTTCGAATACTTCGAGTACGCCAAGGTCGCGCCCCTATTTGCCACTCTCTCCAAGAACTTTGAAGAGTGCGTCTACGGGTTGAACATGGTGAAGAACGATCTGGAAGAGATGCAGCATCCCATCGTTCGCCGCAGCGAAGATTTGATCATGTAGAGCTGTACGCAGGGCGGGGATGAACTCTCCGCCTCGGAAAATCTGGCCTCTCAGATCCGCAGATCCCCCCCCCTACCCATGCGATAAAAACTCAGGGCCGCACTACCCTGCGCCAAGTGACGGAATCTCCGCAAGTGCCCAAATTCCTCGCCCGGGTCGAATTTCTTTTCATGCTCGGCAATCACCACCGACATCGCCCAAACCAGCGACGAATCCGCCAACGCCCGCAGTGTTTTCGTATAAGCATCCTGCAAGCGGTATGGCGGATCAATGAACACCACGTCGGCCGCCACATGTTGCCGCTCCATGCGCCAGAAGGCGCGGGGCAACTCTTCCTGCAGGAGGTTGAAGCCGCTGGTAATTCCCAGACTCTGCAAATTGTCGCGGATCGCTTCCGCCGCCGGGGCTGAGTGTTCGACAAAATAAACTTCTTTGGCCCCGCGGCTAAGGGCCTCGATTCCGATCGCCCCCGTTCCCGCGAACAGATCGAGCCAGATGCTGCCCTCGAGCGCGGTCGGATTCCCCGCCGTCAGCACGTTAAACAACGTCTCCCGCAGTCGGTCCGAAGTGGGGCGCACGTTCATCTCCCGCAGCGAACGCAGCGGACGGCTTCGATATTTTCCCGCGATTACTCGCATGTCTCTGTACTCTTGGGACCCGCAATCACTATATCTATGCATGTAGAATAAAAGTAGCGAAGCCTTATGCGAAGCTGGTCCATTCCGATTGGACGTTTGTTCGGCGTGGACGTCCGCATCCACTTTACATTTCTTGTCCTTCCCATGTTCATCTTCTGGACGGAGTATGCCGCCCACCAGGGTACCGCCAACGGGCCTCGCGACCTGGCGCTGTCCGGCATCATTCTCGCTTGCGTGGCTGCCCATGAATGCGGCCACATGTTCGCCGCCCGTCGGGTCGGCCTAATCCCAAAGGCAGTAATCCTGCTGCCGCTCACCGGGGTCGCGCTCTACGACGAATCGCGAGTCGAGAAGGCGCAGCCAGCTGCGCTCGTGTGGAGACGCGACATTCGCCTTGCTCTGATCGGGCCGCTCGTCAGCCTAGTCCTGGCGTGCCTGGCGGCCGCCGTGGTGACTGCCTCTGGGCGCGGAGTTGAGCTTTGGAAGTGGCCCTTTCTCCAGGCCGCCAACTTGCCGCGCAGCCTGGTATGGGCGAATCTTTATCTCGCGATTTTCAATCTTATGCCCGCGTACCCGCTCGATGGCGGGCGCATCCTGCGTGCGTTCTTCGTCCGTACTCTCGACGCTTCCTCCGCCACGCGGCGCGCCGTTTCCATCAGCAACGCCATTGCCATGGTCCTGATGCTCGCCGGACTGTTCAGCGACAGCTGGCTGACGATGGTCGGCGTCATCGTCTTCTCCGCCGCTCAACTGGAGGAGCGTGCGCTCGTATTCCAGTCCGTGCTCGACAACGTCCGCCTCGAAGAAGTCATGCTCACCGACTTCGCTACGTTATCCCCCGCAGATACTCTGGAAGACGCCCTGGAGAAAGCGGTCCATTCCTTGCAAGATGATTTTCCCGTGGTGCGCGGCAGCGATATGGTGGGAGTCATTTCGAAGCAGCGCATTCTCGATGCCCTGCGCGCCGAAGGAAATGGCTACGTTCAAGCGGTGATGAACAAGATCTTCGAAGTCTCCCTGCGCCAGGACTCGCTCAGTTCCGCCTTCCGCAAACTCACGGCGCGCAATTCCAGCATTATTCCAGTAGTCGAGGACCAGCGCCTGATCGGCATCGTCACCCTGCAAAACCTCATGCACTCCATGACCCTGCTCGCCGAAAGCCGCAAACTGCGCCGCGACGAAGCCGAATCCTAACACGTCATCACACGTAGAGACAGCCGCCTCGGCTGTCCTGCCAGGGCGAAGCCCGGCCGCCAGCACGTCACTCCTTCAATTCCGCACGCGTGAATACTTTCAGCATTTCTTCCTCCGACGGTGGTTGCAGCACGTGGCGCGTCGCAAACTCCCCAGCTTGTGGATACTTCGTCTCTCGAATGCGCTCAGCAGCTCGTTCGAGATCGTAGCTCGTATGCCGAAGCTCAACCTCGGGCCCAAGCAACAGCCAATCGGCGCCTGATTTCCCAAAAGGCATCCCAACGCTTCCCGCGTTCACAACTCGAGTCTTTCCTACCATTCGATCAAACTGCATGTGGGTATGGCCGCAGACGACCACCGGAACATGGAGTCCTCCAAAGACTGGCAACAGGCGCTCTTCGGGCGTCAAGCGGGTAAATATCTCCGAGTCGTTGCGCGGCGTAGCGTGGCAAAACAGAACCTCGCCCAACCCGCGAATCTGCACGCGAAGCGTCCTAGGCCAAGTGGCCAGCACGCTCACGTGTTCCCTATGAATCTGCTCTGCTGTCCAGCGCACGACCTCCCGAGCCTGCTCTGGAAGGGCGCTGATCTCTGCGCCTGACAACTGGGCAAGCACCGCGGCCTCGCCATTGCCTCGGATAAATTGAACTGGAGTCTTCAGCTCCAGCAAACAGGCGAGTGTTTCAACGGGCATGGGCCCCGGAAGCACGTCGCCTCCGACTACGATATGGTCTACACCGCAAGTACGAACATCTTGGATTACCGCTTCCAGTGCGGGGAGATTTCCATGGATATCGTAGATTGCCGCGACCCGCATCACGCCCTTCCAGAATTAAGAGGGAACGATTACCACCGAAACGACCTCAGAACAGCTGCACCGCCTTTGCCTGCTGCACCGCCGGAATCTTCCGCAACTTCGCCAGCACTTCTTCCGGCACGCGTCCGTCCACATGGACCACCGCAATCGCCTCGCGCGCCTGGTCTGATTCTTTCTGAACTTCTTTTTCAACTGCGCGCCGTCCCAACGAAAAATTCGCAATGTTGATCGACTCCTCCCCTAGAATCGTTCCCACCCTTCCAATCACGCCCGGCACGTCGCGATTGCGCAGGTAGATCAGGCTGCGCTCCAACGGCGCTTCCACGTCAATGCCATCCACATGCAGCAACCGGGGGGCGTCCCCGTGCAGCACCGCGCCCTTCACCATGTGCTCCTCGGTGGAAGTCTTCAGAAAAATCGAGAGCACGCTCCCTGCGCCTCCCGTCGAGGCCTTCGCCTTGTGCGATTCCAGCACCCGCAGCCCGCGCTCGTCCGCAATGGTGGCCGCGTTCACCAGATTCGCTTTTTCCTCGAGCGCCTGATTCAGAATGCCCTTGATCGCCCCGTTGCGGATGAGTTCCGTCTTCCATTCCGCAATGTGCCCGCTGTACCGGATCGAAATTTCTTCGATGCTTCCTTCCGAAACCTGCGCCAGAAATCCTCCCATGCGTTCCGCCAGCACAATGTAGGGCTGCATGGTCGCATACTCCTCGGCCGAGACTGACGGCACATTCACCGCGTTCTGAATTACTCCGTGTTTCAGATACTCCTTCACCTGTTGTGCAATCTGCACCCCAACAGCTTCCTGCGCCTCAAACGTCGACCCGCCCACGTGCGGCGTGAGCAAAACATTTTCCAGCGCAAGCAGCGGCGAATTCTTCGGAGGCTCTTCCGCAAAAACATCAATCGCCGCCGCCGCCACGTACTTCGTCTTGAGCGCCTGCGCCAAATCCGCCTCATTCACCAGTTCGCCGCGTGCGCAATTCACCAGCCGCACGCCCTTCTTCATTTTCGCAATGGATGCCTGATTGATCATCCCCGTGGTCTGCGGTGTCAGCCCGACATGCAGCGTGATGTAGTCCGCCGCCGCATAAAGCTCGTCGAGCCCCGCCAGCCGGATTCCCTGTTCCTTTGCGACCGCTACCGAAACAAACGGATCGTGCCCCACCAGTTCCATGCCAAAGCCTCGCGCCCGCCGCCCAACTTCCATGCCAACGCGCCCCAACCCGATAATTCCCAGCGTCTTCGCTCGCAGCTCGGTTCCTTGCAGAGATTTTTTCTCCCATTTGCCCGCGTGCATGAGTGCGTCCGCACGGCATAAATGACGAGCCATCGCCAGCATCATCCCCAACGTTTGCTCCGCCACCGCGACCGCATTGGCGCCGGGCGTATTCATCACCGCGATCCCTTTGTGCGTCGCCGCTTCGAGATCGATGTTGTCCACACCCACCCCGGCTCGTCCAATTACGCGCAGCTTTTTCGCGTGCTCCAGAAGCTTGGCGTCGGCCTGCACCGCCGAGCGCACAATGAGCGCATCCGCAGTCTCGAGGTGTTCCTCCAGCTTGCCATCCAGTTGATCCGCCGTAAGCACGATCCAGCCCGGTTCTTGCAGCTGCGCTACAGCCGATGCTGAGATTTTTTCCGCTACGATAATTTTCACGAATGAGTTCCTTTTGAAGGAATCTGTTTACAAATCTGCGTGACAACGATTTGACCGGAAAGTGACTCCCCTCTGACACCCGCGCCCTTCGGACTCTCTAGACTCTTTCTCACTGGGCCTCGGGCCCTGGGGAGAACACTATGAAAACATCTCAGACGCTGCGAGCCGTCGGAGCAACCCTGCTCGTAACCCTGACCGCCCTCACGCTTGCCTGTGGTTACAGTGCCAAGACCACCCCGGCAGTCGCTGGAACCGTTCCCACAATCGCAGCACTGAGCCCGGCCAGCACGACCGCAGGCGGCCCGGCGTTCATTCTGACCGTCAACGGCACCAACTTTGGCGGCAAGGCGGTTGTGAACTGGAATGGCGCGGCTCAAACCACCGCGATTGTGAGCGCCAGTCAGCTCACCATGGCAGTTCCGGCTGCGGCCATCGCGACCTCGGGCACCATCACAGTCACCGTGACCAACCCCGGCACTCCGGGTACAGGCTTGTACGGAAGCGGTGGGACGCTGGCCGAAACCTCGAGCCCCATGGACTTCACGGTCAACTAAAGCTCGGTGCAGCCTTCAGGCGCCGACCAGTTGTCGCTTCCCCGACGGGGTGCGGGCATAGACTTCTTGCGCTGCCCGCACCGCCGCACCATATTCGACGCTTCGGCCGGTGACCGTTGCCAGCACGTGTTCGAGCGCGCCCAGAACCCCGATCGTATCGAGATAGTCGTAGTACCCAATGTGCGCGATGCGGAAAAGTTTACCCTTCATCTCACCCTGTCCGTTGGCCACGACAGCGTCAAATGCTTCCCGAAACTCCTTCACAATCTTGCTCGAGTCGGTTCCGTCCGGCGCGCAGATCGCAGTCAGCGCCGCCGCCGGCGTGGCCGCATACAGCTTCAATCCCAAGGCCTTCGCTCCCGCCCGCGTCATCTCCGCACAGAGTTCAGCATTGTTCACCAATTCTTCCCGTCCCTTGGTGAGGTCTCCCTGGCCCATGCCGCGCACAAATTCCAGCGCCGCTCCCAGCGCCGCAAACAAAGAGGTCGCCGGTGTATAAGCCGACTCCCCCTTGGCCGCTGATTTGCGCTCCTTGCGCAGATCAAAGTAATACCTCGGCGAAGTCGTCGCATCCATGCGCTTCCACGCCCGCTCGCTGACCGCACAGTACGCCAGTCCCGGAGGAATCATCAGCGCCTTCTGCGATCCTCCAATAATCACGTCCACGCCCCACCCATCGACATTGAGATGCGTCGTGCCCAGCCCCGTAATCGCATCCACCACCAGCAGCGTGCCGTCGCTCTGCGCCCGCACAATCTTCGCCATGCCTTCCACATCATGCCGCGCTCCGGTCGAACTCTCGGTCGCCTGCACAAACACTGCGCGCACGTCCGGTGTCACTTTGGCCCGAATGTCGTCCAGCGAAAACGTCTCGCCATACGGAACGCTCAGCACGTCCACCTTGCAGCCAAACGCCTTGGCCAGCCCCGTCCAGCGCTCGCCAAACTTCCCCGCCGTCAGCACCAGCACCTTGTCGCCCGGGGACGTCAGGTTCGACACCGACGCCTCCATCACGCCCGTGCCCGAACAAGCCAGCACCAGGACGTCGTTCTTGGTGCCGATAAATTCCTTCATGTCAGCCAGCACCCGCTGAAACAGCGCCCGAAAATCCGCTGTCCGATGATGCGCGGTAAACGAGGCCATGGCCGTCTGCGCCGCCGGCAGCAGAGGCGTTGGCCCCGGAGTAAAAAGACGGTTCTTATGCAACATAGTCAGGATGTCCTGGAGATTCTAAGAATCTGTTCTTCAATAGTTTATCGGATACCAGCAGATTGCGGCATGCGCTGCCCCGCCTGCCCCATTGGGAGAGCAGGCAGGGAGCGGGAGAAGAAGGTTGAATTCAGGATTTTGAGGCGAGAATTTCGGGCTTGGCAATATCGGGCGCTTTGGCCAACAAATCTTTAGCCTTGGCGAACAGCGCTTTGGCGATTTCCCCGTTGAGATGCGCGTTGCGTCCATTTTCATCCGCAAAGGTATCGAAGATGCCGTATTTTCCCGGCCCCATTTTGATGGCGTACCAACTTACCGTCCCCGGCTCCCGCTCTGCCAGCGGCTGCGCGGACTTCAGAAATTCTTCCACTTCCTTCTCTTTGCCGGGCTTCGCCTCAAGCTGCGCCCAGATAGAAAGTAATCCCATGATGTGTTCCTCCTGCCGATCTGATGCCGGACGCCCCGTAAAGTAGCGCTGCTCCGTGAGAAAAAGAGATGTTAATGTCGGCCGGGATACCTCTCTTCCCGCGTTCCTTCGCGACGACGTGGCGAGGCGAGCAGAAGGGTGCCTCATCCTAACCGCGTTCGTCGCGGTTAGGATGGGGATTTTGACTATACGCTCGGCCCACCGCCGCACCGTCTATAATCCGCTCATGAGCCTCACCGAACAAATCCAGAAAGACATCGTCGCCGCCATGAAAGCGCGCGACGAGGCGCGCCTCTCCGCCCTGCGCATGGTCAAGAGTGCATTGCAACTCCGCCAGGTCGAAAAGATGTCCCCACTCGACGAAAAAGAATCCCAGGCTGTGCTGGCCACGCTGATCAAACAGCGCAAGGAATCCGTCGAGCAGTTCACGAAAGGCGGACGCCAGGAAATGGCCGACAAAGAAGCCGCCGAAATCATCCTGATCGAATCCTACCTCCCCAAAGCCGCCGGCGAAGCGGAAGTAGTCGCCGGGATAAAAGCTGCCATCGCCGAAATGGGCTCTCCCACGATGAAAGAGATGGGCACCGTCATGAAGACCGCCATGGCCCGCTTCAACGCCGCCGGAATGCGCGCCGACGGCAAGATGGTCAGCGAAATCGTCAAACGGGAACTCGCTGGAAAGTAGAAGTGCTCGTGTACGGACAGCCGCCTCGGCTGTCCGCTCGAGCGCAGCTCGATCTCACCTGCTCCTCTGCCACTCCCGGTACGCCTCACTTTTCGACACTCCTCGCTCCTTCGCCACTTTCTTCAGCGCCGCTTTCTCGTCCACTTTCTCTTCCGCCATAATCTGCTCCACTCGCTGGCGGACGCTCACCCGCGAAGCCTCCGCAGCCCGCATGCCCGTCTCCTCTGCCTTCCCAATCAGCAGCGTAATCTCGCCCTTCACCGCCTCGCGCGATTTCAAGTTCTCCAGCAGTTCGCTGGCGCGCCCGCGTAGAAACTCTTCATGCAGCTTGGTTACTTCGCGCGCAATCACCACATGTCGGGCTTCTCCTAGAACCTCGCAAACATCCGAAAGCGCCTCCACCGCCCGATGCGGAGCCTCGTAGAACACCTGCGTTCGCGGAGAACTCTTGATCGCCACCAGCGCCGCCCGCCGCTCCCCGCGCTTCGCCGGAAGAAATCCGCTGAAGCGAAACGAATCCATAGGCAGTCCGCTCGCCACCAGCGCCGCCAGAAATGCCGACGCCCCCGGAATCGGCACCACCGGCACACGATGCCGAATCGCCAGCGCAATCAGCCGGTACCCCGGATCAGAAATCCCCGGCATGCCCGCATCCGTCACCAGCGCAACGCTCGCCCCCTCCTGCATCTGCTTGACCAGTTCCACCGACTTCGTCATCTCGTTGTGCTCGTGATAACTTGTCGTGCGCGTCCCAATCGCATAATGATTGAGTAGCTTCTGCGTCTGCCGCGTGTCCTCGCAAGCGATCACGTCGACTTCCTTCAGCAGCCGCAGCGCCCGCAGCGTGATGTCCTCCAAATTTCCGATCGGCGTCCCTACTAGATAAAGCGCCGGCCCCGCAGAAGCCGCCGCCCGCCTGCCCGCAACGGTCTTCTCCCCTCTGGTTTTCGCCTGCGTCTCAGCTTCGGAATCCTCGAATTCCCGTTCCGTATCCTTCATGGCCGGAGTCTACCACCGTCACGTCGATAACTCCGACGGACCATTAGCTGTCATGCTGCGAACCGAATCCAGTAGTACGAATCGCAAACTGTTCGAAATCCAAAGTCTCTCATTCCGACCGGAGCGGAGCGAAGCGAGCGCAGTGGAGGGACCTGCTTTCCCGTGGCACCGCTCCTTCGTGCGCGCGGTAACCTCGGTAACCTCCCAGAATTGACGCAATCTCCGCGCGCCCCTAGAATCAATATGAAACCGAGTTGTCCCTCACAACCGTCTCACACTCATGCCCCTTTACGAATACGAATGCAAGAAGTGCGGCCACCGCTTCGAAAAAATCCAGTTGTACTCCGACAAGATGGTCAAGAAGTGCCCCGAGTGCGGCGGCCAGGTCGAGCAGATGATCTCCGCTCCCGCCGTCCAGTTCAAGGGTACCGGCTGGTACGTCACCGACTACGCCAAGAAGTCCTCATCTCCCGGCTCCTCCGGCAGCGGAGACTCCTCCTCGAAAGACAAGAAGGACGACAAATCCAAGTCGGATAGCGCGTCGAAAGACACCTCGTCCGGTGAAAGTTCATCTAAGGAAAGCTCATCGAAGGAGGGCTCCACGAAAGAAAGCTCGTCCAAAGACAACTCTTCTAAGGAACGCCCGCGCAAAGGTTCAGGCAGACATAAATAAAGCGACTCCGAATTCACCGCAGCCGTCTAGATTTTCGAGTTCCTACTAGCCACTGCCTCACTTCAGTTCCCGCTCAAAGTGATCCACAATCATCGTGAACAGATGCACCCGAGCGTCTTTCCCCGCAATGCTGTGCGTCTTGTTGGGATAGATCATCAGCCGGAACTGTTTCCCCGAGTTGATCAGCGCGTTAATCATTTGAATGCTGTTCTGGAAATGCACGTTGTCGTCGCTCGTGCCGTGCACCAGCAACAGCGCTCCATGTAACTTGTCCGCGTCCAGCGTCACATCCGACTGCTCGTATCCCGTCTTGTCGTCCTTCAGCAGTCCCATGTAGCGCTCGGTATAAATCGAGTCATAGTTCAACTGATCGGTTACCGGAGCGACTGCGACGCCCGCGCGAAAGCGATCCGAATGCGTCATCGCATAAAGCGTCATCGATCCGCCATTCGACCATCCCCAAATCGCCACTCGATCTTTATCCAGCTGCGGATACTGCGCCAACAACTGATCCAGCGCGGTCAGCTGATCCTTCAACTCAATCGCGCCAAACTCATGCCGGATCGCCGTTTGAAACTTGCGATCGCGTCCCGGCGTCCCGCGATTATCCACCGCAAAGATGGCAAAGCCTTTTCTCGCCAGAATTTCGTCGAACGGATCAGGCGCTCCCTTCCTCACCATCTGCGACGCCGGACCTCCATAGATGTGGACGATCAGAGGAATCTTGCCGCCGGCCGTTGCATTCGGCGGAAGCAACAACCTCGCATAAAGCGTCGTCCCATCCTCCGCCTTGAACTCCAGATACTTCGGCGACCGCAACCCATATTCCGCAATCGCGTTTCGTGCTTTCCATACCGGATTGCAAGTTCCTCCTACGGCGCAAAGCGAAATCGTCGTTGCCGTCTGCGGACCAAAATACGTATGGGTATAGTGCTTCCCATCGTCGCTAAAATTTCCGGAATGCATTCCCTCTTCCGAGGTCAGCGCCTTGAACTCCGAGCCATCCAACTGCACCGAAAAAATGTGCGTCTGCCGCGGATCATCCTTATTCGCCGAGAAAAATACCGTTCCGGCGACCTCGTCCACGCCCTCGATTCCCAGCACCTCGTAGTCGCCCTTCGTCAACTGTCGTTCCAGCTTGGCTTCCGCTCCCATCGGGTTCTGCTTGTCAAAGCTGTACAGATAAAGATGCATGTTTCCGTCGCGCCAGCTCGGCCACAGAAACTGCCCGTTAGCCTTCAGGAATCGCACCTCCACATTCTCGAAGTCGATCCACGCCCTCGGCGTAGTTTCGGTCAACACGATCCGCGACTTCCCTGATTTCGCGTCCATGAAATACAGGTCCATCGTGTCCTCGGTCCGGTTCAGCACTTCCGCCCAAATCACTCCGTCGCGTACCCACCCAAAGCGCGGGATGTACGACTCCGGGTCGCTGCTCAGCGAAATCCAGCGCACCTTGCTCTTATCCGCCTCCACCACGCCCAGCTTCACCACCGGATTCGGATCGCCCACCTTCGGATACTTCTCGTTCTCCACATTGGGATGCGTTGGCAGCCAGTCGGTAATGGGATAGATCGGCACCTTGGTTTCATCCATGTGCAGAAACACAATTTCTTTGCTGTTGGGCGACCAGAAATAGTTGCTCCGCACCGCCAACTCTTCCGCATAGACCCAGTCAATATCGCCGTTGAACAGGTTGTCGCCGGTGTCCTTCGTCAACTGCTTTTCATCCTTCCCGCTCACCGGACGAACATACAAATTGTGCTTGCGCACGTAAGCCACATGCCCGCCGTCGGGCGAGAACTTCGGATCTCCGCAGGGATCGGACGCGGAAGTAAACTGCACCGCCGTCGCAGATCCCAAGTCGTAGAGCCAGAGCTGCCCCTGCGAATCGAAGATCAAGTGCTTCGAATCTGGCGCCCAGAGATACGCTGCCACGTGATAGCGTGTCCGCCTCTCCTTCTCCCGCTCGTCCTTCACTTTATTTACGTCGGTGTCCAGCGACGCCAACTTCGTCGCGCTGACCAGTACCTCTTTCTCGCCCGTGCTCGTGTCCACATACCACAACTCGCCCTTCTCACCCCTTTCGTCGCGCTGCACAAAGGTGAGCCTGGTTCCGTCCGGGCTCCACTCCGTTGTTTCGGGCGCGCGCCCCGTCAGGCCTCCCGGCTGATACATGGTTTCAATGGTCAGCGGCTTGGTGGGCGCAGTCTGTGCCCCGACTCGCGTGGAAGCAGCAACGCCGAAGATAAGTGCGAGCACGGCAACGCAAGAGATGAAAGAAATCTGTCTTTTCAAGAAGCAACCTCGCAGGCAAGAAATAACAGCGGATTCCCAACGCGTGAACGAACGAGTGTACACTGCCCAACGTTCGGCTGCACGGCTCTGCGCGTCGGCATGATGATGTTCCCCGGTTTCCTCTGTGGAAGCTCTTCCCAGCCCGCAAATCGCGCCCCACCCCATGCTAGAATCAATACATTCAATGCTTCCCGACATAGAAAACCTGCTGCGCCTGCAAGATACTGACAAGGAAATCCGCCGCCTGCAGGACGAGGTCGCCGAATTTCCCAAGCGCGTCGCCGTCATCGAGCAGAAACTCGCAGGCACGAAAGCGCAGCTGGAAAAGGCTCAAATCGCCGTCAAGGCCGACGAAGCCGCCCGCCGCAAGTACGAAACCGCCATCTCCGACCTGCGCGCCAAGATTTCCAAATACCGCGACCAGTCGCTCGACGTCAAGACCAACGACCAGTACAAGGCTCTGCTCCACGAGATCCAGTTCGCTGAAAAAGAAATTGCCGCCAACGAAGACAAGATTCTCGAGCTGATGGTGAACGCCGACGCGCGCGACAAGGAAGTCAAGGCGGCCCAAGCCGAGCTAAAAGCCGAAACCGCCGAAATCGAAAAAGAAAAAGAAGAAGCCCGCCAGCGAACCGCCGAGGACGAAAAGCTCCTCGCCGAGTGGCGCGCCAAGCGCGATCAGATTCGCACCGGCATCACCGACGATCTGCTCCGCCATTACGAGCGCGTGTCCAAATTTCGCGGCAGCGGCATCTCTGAAGTTCGGGATCAGCAGTGTATGGCCTGCCGCGTCAAGCTCCGGCCTCAGACCTATAACGAAGTTCGCTCTGGCCAGCAGACCATCGTCTGCGACTCCTGCCAGCGCATCCTTTATTTCAATCCCGCCGACGAACTCGCCGATCAGAAGCCCTCGACCACCCGCCCCAAACGCCACCATCCCAAAATCGACGCGTCCCAAGCGTGGTACTACCGATCGGAGTTCGGCGGAATTGGCGAAGTATTCTTATGTCTGACCAATGCCCACGGCCAGTCCAGCCGCCGCGTCTATGACGTTCACACTGGACGCCTCATCGGCGACATTCTTATCCGCGAAGGCGATTTCCGCCAGGCCTTTCCCGAAGACATCACCGACGCCATGCGCCTGAACGGCGGCTGGACGGAAAACGAACTCGACGCCTTCGGCTCCGAACTCCCCATGGTTGCCCTAGACTCCCTGCGATCCGATCTGGACCTGGCCCGTCACGAAGCCGCCACCCGCTCTCACGCCAAGCCCCAAGTCCCCGCCGAACAAGCCGCCAGCTAACCAACTGCCGTAGCGACAGCCGCCTCGGCTGTCCGGTTTTGTTTGTGCGGTTTGTTGGTGTGACTTTTGTTTGTGTGGGACCGGTCTCTGACCCGGTCGTCGAGCGCAGCTCGACCCTGCCGAAAGCGCCAATGATCCCACGCATTTAAGATGGCTTCATGCCCAAAGTCCCATCAACTCTTTCCACCGTCAAGATTTCCCCCCGAGGCACCGCTCGCCTGAAAACCGGCCACGTCTGGGTCTACCGCTCCGACATCGTTTCTTCCGACTCCGTTCTTCCCGGCTCCCTGGTCCGCGTCTCCGACCATCGCGGCAAGCCGCTCGGCACCGCCCTCTATTCCAGTTCCTCGCAAATCGCTGTTCGCATGCTCTCCCACGAGCCAGTCGCGGATCTCCCCGCTCTACTTCGCCAGCGCATCTCTGATGCCATCGCTTACCGCGAGTCTCTGGTCCGCGACACCGAAGCCTACCGCTTGATTTTCAGCGAAGCCGATTTCCTCCCCGGCCTGATCGTCGACCGTTACCGCGACATCCTTTCTCTGCAAATCCTAACCCAGGCCATCGATGCCGACCCCGTCCGCCAGACGATCCTGGCGGAACTGACCGCCCGTCTGCACCCAGCCTCCATCATCGAACGCGTCGACCCGCGAGTCCGCGAACTCGAAAGTCTTCCGCCGCGTGCCTCCGGCCTCCTGCGAGGCGACAAGTCCTCCACCACTTTCACCATGAACGCCACCAAGTTCCACTACGACGCACTTGAAGGCCAGAAAACCGGAGCCTTCCTCGACCAACGCGAGAACTATGCTGCCGCCGCTCAATACGCCAAGGGAGAAGCACTCGACGTCTTCTGCTATCACGGAGGCTTCGCCCTTCATCTCGCCCCGCGTTGCTCGCACGTCACCGGCGTCGACAGTTCGCGTCCCGCGCTTGAAGTCGCCGACCAGAATGCCGCGCTCAATCATCGCGAGCTGAACCAACCGGAAATCGAATGGATCGAGGCCAACGCCTTCGATCTGCTCAAGGACTACTCGTCCTCCGATCATCGATACGACACCATCGTTCTCGACCCGCCCGCCTTCGCCAAGTCCAAGCGCGATCTCGACGCCGCTCTCCGCGGCTACAAGGAACTCAATCTCCGCGCCCTGAAGATGCTTCGCCCGGGCGGCATCCTCGTCACCTGCTCCTGCTCCTACCACGTAAGCCAGTCCAATTTCCTGGAAATGCTCGCCGACGCCGCCCTCGATGCTCACCAGACTCTCCGCCTGATCGAAATCCGCGGACAGGCGAAAGACCATCCGGTACTCCTGAATATCCCCGAAACTGCGTACCTGAAGTGCGTCATCGCGTGCGTAACCTATTGAAAACAGGTAAAATATTATATTGACAGTAACATACTCATGTTTTATGATCCATTCATGCTAATGCTGCATCCAGAGTAGTGACCGCAGCCTTGAGCAGTTACTCGAGGGCGGTCTCAAAATCAAGAATTCTAGAATCACCTATCTCTGAAGGAGGATTTAGCCATGACCGTATTAACCCGTTGGGAGCCGTTCCGTGAGTTTTCTACCCTGCAGGACCGCATGAATCGCCTGTTCCGCGAGTCTTACTCAGGCGAAGGCCGCGACGAGTCCTTGACCACATCGAGCTTTGCCCCCGCCGTCGACGTCTACGAAGACGAGCACAAGGTCACGCTCAAGATCGAAGTGCCCGGAATCGACGAGAAAGACATCGACGTCCGCGTGGAGAACAACACTCTCACTGTGCACGGAGAACGCAAGATCGAAAAAGAGGAGAAAGAAGAGAACTACCGCCGCGTGGAGCGCCAGTACGGCAGCTTCACCCGCGCCTTTACTCTGCCCACCACCGTGGACACCGAGTCCGTCTCGGCGACCTACGACACAGGCGTGCTGAAAGTGAATCTGCCCAAAAAAGCCGAAGCCAAGCCCAAGCAGATCAAGGTAACCGTGGGCAGCGAGAAGTCGCTGGAAGGCAAAGGCCCCAGCAAAGCCGCGTAAGAAGTGCTCACGTAGGGACAGCCGCCTCGGCTGTCCAGCCGGCAACCGGCAAAGCCGCAGCGGTGCTAGTGTGGGACCGGGTCTCTGACCCGGTCCTCGAGCGCAGCTCGATCGCTTTGGTGGGAGGCGGCAGAAATGCCCGCTCCCCGTTGTGTTTTGAGTCAGGAATGCTTGGCTCGATAGCGGAGTTGGTTCACAATGCTCACCGGGGACACGAAGCCGTGAAAGCTACGCTCGAAGCGATCAACCAGATGCAAGCCGATGGCGTCATCGGCAAGTGCGCCATTGGAGGGGCGGTTGGTGCGACATTTTATCTTGAACCCGCTGCGACCCTTGACGTGGACATCTTCGTTGTCCTTCCCACGGCTTCTGGTGGATCATTGCCTAGCCGCAGCCCGATTTACAACTACCTGAAGGCCCGTGGCGGCACTATCAAGGATGAACATATCGTGATCGGCGGCTGGCCCGTTCGAGCAAAGGAGCCGTTGATAGGGCGAAGTTGCATAGCGTCCTCGAACAACATGGGCTGACTGCGAAGTGGCAGCAAGTTCGAGCGCAAATATTTGGATGGACCCCATGAGTAAATCGAAAATGCGCACAAGGTTGGCTTCGCTCAGCTTCTCCGAGAAGATCAAGATCCTGGAAAAACTGCCCGACCGGAGCAAGGCAATCGCTGCGAGCGGACTAAGGCACAAGGCAGAGCAAGCCAGCCGCAAAGCGCCCAAAGCAAGCTCCGAGTAACCGGAAGAGGTTTTCAATTACCCGATTACAGAATTACCAAATTACAAACTGGAGTAGTCATGCCAATCCGTTGGGACAAATTCACCGTCAAAGCGCAGGAAGCCGTCCAGCGCGCGAACGAACTCGCCTCCGAGCATGGCAATCCCGAACTGCAACCGCTCCACCTGCTCGCCGCGCTCCTGGAAGACAGGGAAGGCATCGTTCCGCCGGTGCTGGAAAAAATCGGTATTGGTCCGCAGGTTGTGCTGGCCGAGGTCTACAAAGAACTCGAAAAACTTCCCAAGGTTTCCGGCAGCGCCGCGCAAGCCACGCTCTCCAACGAAGTCAACAAGTTGATCGAGCAAGCGCTTAAAGAAGCTTCCAACTTCAAGGACGAATACGTTTCCACCGAGCACCTGCTGCTGGCCATCACGCACCTTAAGCGCGACGTCGCGCAGCAAATCCTCGCCGCTCACGGCGCGACTTACGATGCGATTCTGAAAGCGCTCACCGTTGTTCGCGGCTCGCAAAAAGTTACTGATCAGAATCCCGAAGCCAAATATCAGGCCTTGGAACGCTATGCTCGCGACCTGACCGAGCAGGCCCGCCGCGGCAAGCTCGATCCGGTCATTGGACGCGATGAGGAAATCCGCCGCGTCGTCCAGGTTCTTTCGCGGCGCACCAAGAATAATCCCGTGCTCATCGGAGAGCCCGGCGTCGGCAAAACTGCAATCGTCGAAGGCCTCGCGCAGAGAATCATCTCCGGCGACGTGCCCGAAGTTCTGAAAAACAAGCGCGTGGTCGGGCTCGATCTCGGCGCGATGCTGGCCGGCGCAAAATATCGCGGCGAGTTCGAAGACCGTCTCAAAGCCGTGCTCAAGGAAATCGAAGATTCGCAGGGCCAGATCATTCTCTTCATTGATGAACTGCACACGCTGGTCGGCGCCGGAGCCGCCGAAGGCTCCATCGACGCCTCCAACATGTTGAAGCCCGCGCTCGCCCGCGGAGAGCTCCGCGCCATCGGCGCCACCACGCTGAACGAATATCGCAAGTACATTGAAAAAGACGCTGCCCTCGAACGCCGCTTCCAGATCGTCTTCGTCGGCGAACCCAATGTTGAAGACACGATCTCAATCCTTCGCGGCCTGAAGGAGAAATACGAAGTGCATCACGGCGTACGCATCAAAGATTCAGCCATTGTCGCCGCGGCCACGCTGTCGCACCGCTACATCACAGACCGCTTTCTGCCGGACAAAGCCATCGATCTGATCGACGAAGCCGCTGCCTCGCTGCGAATCCAGATCGATTCGCTGCCCACCGACATCGATCAGCTGGAACGCAAAGCCATGCAACTGGAAATCGAAAAGCAGGCGCTCAAGAAAGAAGACGACGCGAACTCCCGGGAGCGTCTCGCGGTCATCGAAAAGGAACTCGCCGAAATCCGCGAGAAGTCCAACACGCTGAAGGCCAACTGGAAAAAAGAGAAAGATCTCATCGCACGCGTTCGCGCCCTCAAAGAGCAGATCGAGAAACTCAAAGTGGAAGAGCAGGCCGAAGAGCGCAAAGGCAACCTGCAGCGCGTCGCCGAAATCCGCTACAGCCTGATTCGCCAGGCCGAAGAACAACTCTCCAAACTTAGCAAGCAGATGGAGAGTCAGGGCGGCAAGCGCATGCTCAAAGAGGAAGTCGACGAAGAAGACGTCGCGCGCATCGTCTCCAAGTGGACCGGAATCCCTGTCTCGAAGATGCTCGAAGGCGAAGTCAAGAAGCTGGTCACGATGGAGGAACGCCTGCGCCTACGCGTCGTTGGCCAAGACCCGGCATTGGAGCGCGTGGCCAATGCAATTCGCCGTTCCCGCGCCGGACTCAGCGATCCCAAGCGTCCCATCGGCTCCTTCATCTTTCTCGGCCCAACCGGAGTCGGCAAAACGGAACTGGCGCGCGCCCTCGCCGAATTCTTGTTCGACGATGAGCATGCCTTATGGCGCATCGACATGTCCGAATACATGG
>Ga0182024_10002606_pt1 | contig 44417 bp, 35 predicted proteins | sample P32metaG_FD_120480 | JGI IMG/M metagenome (GOLD analysis project Ga0182024, IMG submission 120480) | Permafrost microbial communities from Stordalen Mire, Sweden - P3-2 metaG (Illumina Assembly) | ecosystem: Environmental > Terrestrial > Soil > Wetlands > Permafrost | place: Sweden: Stordalen... | reverse complement strand
CGATGCTACCATACGTTGGTATGGTACGTCAAGGTTCAGTTCCACCACCAATCCCCACTGCGTACACCCCAGGCGCCTCAATAGGAACCTGATTCAACTAGGCAGGCATATGGCTAGACGGTAGTACTATATGTGGTGATTACCGGCTATTCGCTATTGCCTGAGGCACCTGGCTGCGGGTGTTGATTGGCGCCAACTCCAATCTGCACATCTCTCGGCTTTCGCTGACGACGCGAATCTTGCCTGAGTGGAGCAACACATGCAGCGCTCGCATAAAGACAATGCGTTCATGCTCAAACTGGTCGAAGGCGTTGTCGCCGCATTGAACAAATTCACCTTGATGACTGTGAATTTTATAGACAGACCCAGTAGCGTCCAACTCTGCCAAGATTCGCTCAGTCGCACTGTGCATTGTTGTTAGTTCCGTGGCGCAAGCGTTGACTGCATACAGCTCGAAATCTTTGTTTGTGAAGACATGTTTGATCAAGCCATGTTGAAGAAGAGAATCTAGTGCCGCGATATAAATACAGCGCAGTTCATCAGGTGAGCAGTAGCCTTTAACGTAGTAACCATCCCCTGTTGCCACCTTGAAAATCTGATTGCTGTGTCTTGCGGCTTCCTCAAGAATGTTCCATTTTGCGACTTCTATATTCATGCACGTATACCTACAGCTTAAGAGGACTCGCCGTCGAAGCGGGGTCGGTGCCCCGCGCCAGGAAAGGGCTCGATGTCAACAGCCGGTTTGACCCGAAAGCAGCAGGAAAAGTTCCAGAGACTGCCGGAGTAGCTGAACATCTAATATCTGAGTCATGCCCAAACGATGTTCAGCAGTCACTCTCATTTATTTAATATGACTGTCTGGATCTATACTGGTTCAATGCAATCCACAACCACTCCTGATAAAGCGCGCTCAGCCCCTTGCGATCGAGCAAGGGCGATCGAGAAATCTCTTCTGCCGCCACTACCCTGGATCTGCTTGTTCTGCCTCGCTCTCGTGTCCATTATGCAGGCACCGCCAGCCTCCTGCGCAGACGTGGCATGGCAAATCAAGCAAAAGCACAGATTCTACGGCGACCTCATCCTCAAGCTCTGCAAAGGCGGTATGAGCATCGATCAGACAAGGTTTTTCACCACCTTTGTGCGCAAAAGCGGCGACGATAACTACTTCGTCTTCAGCAAAACCAACAATGTTTTTTTCAACGGGCACGGCAACTCCGCCTCAGAGATGGCACGGGTGGAGTTCGTGGCCGGCATTTCTACTCATGAGAAAGATTGTGTTGACTGGAGCGGCGTGGGCTGGAAAAAAGCGAAGACCGGCGTCATCTGCGGCCTACCGGCGCAAACAATACCTGGCGGTGCGATTGAGAAAGCACTGGGAAATCTGGGTGACACGGGCACTCGACATGCCCCAGTGGATGACAGATGAACACGTTCGCTGGGCAAGATTACCCAGACTGAACGGTCTGCCCCTCAAAGCCGTGGTCACATCCGATCAGGACAAAAGGAGCATCGAGGTGCTGTCCACGCTGGACATTCACAAAATCAAACTCAGCGACGTCAACCTCACGTGCCCCAGCGGGCTGAAGAAAGTAAACAACATCACGGCAGTAGTATCAGCCCAATCGGATTCCTTTATGAAAGATGTCGTTGAATCATTAAAGTAGTACGGGTTGGAAAATTTCTCACTTCATACCACTGTGGGTGTGTGACGAAAACGCTGCAGCTAAATGTGCTCAGCGCCTTGAATTGGCTGCGCATGGGCGACGAGTGTGGTCTGTATGCGGCCGTTGAGATATTCAAGATCATCAGATTGCAGGCGAGTGCCTGTGTAAGTGGCGACTATATAGACCGGCGTGCCAACGGGCACAAGACCATAGAGCTTTTTGATGTCTTCGTTTTTATGCCTGACACAGCCATGACTGGCATAGCGGCCAATCTTGGCCGGATCGTTTGTGCCATGCAACCCGATAAAGCCATGATCCAGGCCTAGCCAGGCGACACCAAGCGGATTGTGCGTGTCTTTGCTGTAGCTTTCAACCTTCTTCTGTTTTGGATCGATGCTTACAGGCGGCTTCCACTCGGGGTCCCAGCGTTTGTCTGCCACCTTCATTCGCCCATTGGGAGTAGGAGTCGACTTCTTTCCAGTAGTGTTGGGGGCACGAAAAACATCGACCAGAGTGCCGTCTTGATTTTGCAAAACATGAGTCATATGCAGTCCTTGATCTACAACAACGATCATTGGCCCTTTCGTCGGCACCGCGGTCTTTATTGCGTCAGACAGCGGCTCGGTCGATTCTAAGAGCTCGCTTTTCTTTGGCTTGAAGACAGCTGGATCATCCAGACACGGTAAAACTTGATTGTCGCAACGAATCAGTTGATTGGCATCACCGACAACTCTTTCACGTTCCTGTGCCATCACATATGGTGCTGAAGGAGCTTGCGCAGATGTGGATAAGAGATCCACCTGGTCAGCAGCCTGGGCACATTGGATGGAGAGCGCAAAAGTTGCCAATCCAGTCGACATCACGGCAACACAAAACCGACTTCTAGTAGGCATAGAAGTATCCCCCTTTGATCGCATTAAAGCCGCAGCTCTACCAGGAACCTGGCCGCCGCGCTATTTCTTTCTCTTACTAAGCTATACCAACGTCGTTACAGGCGCATACTAAAGCTGTTAGATCGTTGTCATGGAATTGTAAGACTACGTGCTGCGCTCCCTGATTGTGCGATATATCGTTGGCTCAGCTGTAATTCCAAAACCATAGAAGTGCAAAGGAAATTTGCTCACCTTCAGAGAATTATCAGACGGAAGTGCGACAACCCGGCCGAGATCTTGAGATCTCTTGACACCGGCGCGAGCTCTTGGGAACCCCGAGAGATCTTGGGAACCTGGCAAAGTTTTGGGCACAATATATGAAGATGGGGGACAGGCAACTGCCAGGCCCGCAAATTGCCAAGGTGCTAGCCAATGCCTAAAGCCAAAATTGTCACTCAGGGAAAAATCTGGGCGAACCGAACCACCCGAGAAGTCCTCTACAGCATTCTCAAGTACAAGAAGATAGAGGCTGGTGTCTTGCGTATAACGGGTACCAAACCCGTGGTCGAAGGGGAAATCTGCATCTCCAATGGCATTTTCATCATCGGTGCAAAGCTCAAAAACAGCACCGACAAAGGTTATGCCGCCATTCGACCCCTGCTTATGCAACATGAGGGCACGTTTCAATATTTGGAAATGGGCGACGAAGACATAGCCTATCTAGATCAAGGTCTCAAGCTGCGGCTGACACAATTGATCAACTCATTGCCTGCTCTCCCAAACAAATATGAAGACTTGATCGGCGCCAGCACATTGAACAAGATCCGGGCGATTCAAATCGACGAAGTACCAAACGAAGAAAAACTGATTGATAAAGATACTTTCGCTCAGCTTGCTTCATTCGAACAGCGCAGCATGAGATTGCGCGCTGCAGCGCTCTGGGGTACGTTTGCAGTCGTTTCGATAGTGGTCGTCCTGCTCTATTTCTTCCAGCACTGATAAACCAACTTTAATTTAGTTTCGCTCGCAGCTAAAATCTTCGCCTTTTTCGTTGTCATGCCATGAGGGTAAAATGGCCGGGTGGCTTAGACAGTAGTTTCAAAGGGCTAAAGTATGGATGTGTTACGGAAATTGTTCATTAAGATCTCGCGCGTGCCTCCAACGGTTTTGTTGGTAGCGATCGTGGGAATCGCATTTGTCGTCACTTGGATGGTTACTAGCAAAATCAGCTCTGACGAGCAATCGTTCACCGCAAAAGAGAAAGCTCTGAATGCGAAATACTCGGCAAAAGAGACCGTAGTCTATGCATTGAGGGACGTTCCTGAAGGTGAAACCATCGCATCTGAAGCGCTGGAAGAGCGTCAGGTCGAGCAGTCAAAATGCCCTGAAGATGCGCTTACTTCCTCCAGTCTGGCAACCGGTCGTGTCACCAAATACGGTATCTCAGCCGGAGCAATCGTCTCTCAACACGATCTGCAACCACAGGGTATGGCCGCCGGTGGCACATCGTTTGACGCCAAGTTAAAACCAGGTTACCGGGCTGTCACTTTTGCAGTCGACAACAACTCAGGCGTTGCCGGCTTCATCGAGCCTCAGTCCCGTATCGACATCGTCGGCATGGTTGGCTCTGGTGCGGAAACGAAAGCCAAACCGATCTTGTCTGACGTTGAAGTGATTGCAGTCGGGCAAACTTTCCAAAGAAGGCCCGGCGCATCATATTCGGTGCCTGCCAGCTCAGTTACCGTAGCGGTGACAGCAGAAGACAGCACCAAGCTGATCAAAGGCGTGTTGGCCAGTAAGCTCTATCTCTCCTTACGCAACAGCACCGATCACACTCCTGTGGCTACAGTTGACGTGACCAGCCTCTTTGCCGCCAAGTCTATGGAGACTGGCATGGGAGGCTACACACCATCAGAGCCTCGTGTATCGATGGTGCCACCACCGCCGCCGTCGGCAACTGATGATCTGCCGTTGCCGAAGGAAATGGACTCAGCCGCGGCTCCTCCCCGGCAAGACCATCAAATTGAAGCCTGGTCAGGCAGCAAGAAAAACATTCTTGTCGTGCCCGAAAACTAAACGAGAAACTGATCAATAAGAAGTTGAGGCGCGGAAACCACTCCGCGCCTCGTTTCTTTTTGTCGTGTTCTTTGGCTGAGATCCTGTTGCCGAGTACTCGATTATGAGCGTCGTTTTATGGTTGGGAAAATTCGTATCAGGGTTTCCCCTGTTACTGGATTTGGGTTGTGGAGCGAAGAATGGATCATGTGGAAACACGTTCGTCCGTAGAAGGGGGAAAAGAACATGAATCAATTTCGCGCACTATTCCTGATGATTTCGCGCATGCCGCCTGCCGTCATGCTGGCGTTTATCATCGGACTGGCAGTCACGGTGACTTATGCCGTGACTGAAAGAATGAGGCAAACCGAACACGACTATGTTGAGAAAACGGAAAAGATCACCCAGCAGCTCAATCAAAAAGGCACAGTCGTCTATGTGGTCAAAGATATCGCAGAAGGTCAAACGATTCCGTCAGAGGCGCTTGAAGAGCGCCAGATAGAGGTTTCCAAAGTGCCTGTTGATGCCCTCACGTCCTCCAGTTTGGCAGCTGGCCGGTTGGCAAAATATGGTATATCGACAGGGCAACTGGTGTCACAGCATGACCTGGCACCGCAAGGGCTGACCATCGGCTTCGAAGCAAGATTGAAGCCAGGCATGCGGGCAGTTACTTTTGCTGTAGACAATAATTCAGGCGTGGCCGGCTTTGTCGCCCCGGAAAGCTACGTCGACATAATCGGCATGGTTGGCTCCGGTCCAGATACAAAAGCGCGTCCCTTACTTTCAGACGTTGAAGTCATCGCTGTCGGTCAAACCTATCAAAAAGGACCAGGCAATACAGGCGCCGTGCCGGTTAGCTCCGTGACCGTAGCCGTCAATCCTGACGACACGCAAAAGTTGATCAAAGGTGTGGTGGCAGGAAAGTTGTATCTTTCCCTGCGTAGCAACAAGGACCATACTCCTGTAGCCACCGTGGACATCACATCATTGTTCGCCAAACCAGTGGCACAATCACAAGCTCTGGCTACGCTTGCCAGTTTGCCACCACCGCCGACACTGAATTTGCCGTCTCCCGATGGCAACACCCAGTCGTTGACGGCCCAAAATGCAGCCCCTGTTGCCGAACCGCCAAAGTACGAGGTTGAGGCATGGTCCGGCTCCAGAAGAGATGTGATCACGTTGCCGTCCACCAAGAACTGAACTTTGGAACTAAGAACGAAACATAGTTCAGGCATGTAAGTGCAAAGCATCGATGTCGCAAGCGATGTCGAAAAAGAAGAGGAGTCGCTGGCGGCGCGGCTCCTTTTCTCTATCTGGTGCGCTTAGCGCAGTGCGACAGCCAAAAATGTGGCGGCATAGAGGTGCTATCACTCTGGAGAGATAGCGACAGAACAACATCGAACATCCTGACCCCATACAGTGGTTATCACTCTAGAATTCAAAAACAGCCCATTTTCTATCTCTCTAGAGAGATAACGACAAAGCAACAGCAAAAATCGCGACACCATAACCTGCCTATCACTCTAGAATTCAAAAACAGCCCATTTTCTATCTCTCTAGAGAGATAACGACAAAGCAACAGCAAAAAATCACGACACCATGACCGCAGGGATCAAAAATCGCAGGCAGGAGAATCCCGGGCGGGCCGACAGGATCAGTCAGTAGTGATAAATTTGCCCAGAACGTGGCGCAGCGATGTTTCCAATTCTGGATTTCGGAAATTGTACCCAGTCGTCATTAGTTTTTGCGGCATCACTTGTTGACTGGCTAGCAAACATTCATCCGCCATCTCTCCAAACATAGCTCTGGCAGCAACTGCAGGCATGGGCATAATCGCCAGGCGCTCGAGAACGTGGCCAAAAACTCTGGTAAATTCACCATTTGTCACCGGATTTGGTGCGACCAGATTGAGCGGCCCAAAAACCTGCGGCGTGATAATGGCGTGGTAGATGCCGCCGACAACATCATCGATGTCAACCCAACTGAAATACTGTTTGCCAGATCCAATCGGCCCACCGGCACCCATCTTGAAGGGCAAGAGCATTTTCTGCAAAGCGCCCCCTCTGGGAGTGAGCACTACGCCGGTGCGTACGTTCACCAGCCGGATCTGGCGATCGACCGCTCGAGATGATTCTTCCCACTGGTCGCAAACGTCTGCCAGAAAGCCGCGACCGATAGAACTCTCCTCAGTTAACAACTCTGTGCCCCGATCACCATACAACCCAATTGCTGACGCACTGATTAAAACAGCCGGTGGTCGCTCTAGTTGATTCAACTTATGGACGAGCAGCTGGGTAGGTTTCAGCCGAGATTGAAGCAGCTTCTTCTTTTTTTCCGGTGTCCAGCGCTCCGACCCGATGTTATCGCCGGCCAGGTGCACGACCGCGTCGAAGCCCTCAATTGCGGCAGCTTCGAGCTCAGGTCCATATGGATCCCAGGTCACTCTGGCGTTCTCATCATGATTGGCCACCTGTGAACCTCGGCGAACAAGCCGGGTAACTGAGTGCCCCTGAGTGGTAAGAAAAGGAATAAGGGCAGATCCAATCAAGCCGGTCGAGCCGGAAATGAGCACCTTCAATGGTGGCACACGGTAAGCTGCTTTTGCTTGACAATCCTGGCTCAGAGTGCGATGCCTGAATTTGAAAAGACGCTCCAACTCTCTGTGAACGAGTCCACCTCCTGCCATCTCTCCCAACTCGCCTGCAGGCAACTCGTATTCAACAATTTCGTTTAGATAGCATGAATTTTGCGACAGCGGCTCAAAATGATGCACATGGTGCCAATAAGCAAAGGGACCATCTACCTGGCGGTCGGCAAATTGTTCACCGTCGACATAATCAGTATGCTCAAGCGTCCACTTTAATTTTATCGGGCCGTTACTGATGAGCAGCACGACGCGGGCACCATTTTCGATGCCCATGCCTCTTTCCAGCACCTGCACATCTATCCAGGGCGGGCTAAGCCGGTCGAAGGCTCCCCAGCGTCTGTGCCAATCGAAAAGCTCCGTGCTTGACGCCGGAATAAGGGTTCGAAACTCGAATTTCTCGCGAGCCACAACGACAGTTTATTGGTTTATAAGTCGGTAAAGGGCAGTGCCAAATTAAATCTCCAACTCCTTGAAAACAAGCCTCTGCCCAACTTTTCGCACCGCATGTAGTACCAAAGGCGACGCCGGAACGCAGCGCGTCAAAAACGAGGGCGGGTCTACTGGGGCTATCAGGCGTGCCCGCTGCACATGATCCAGCATATATAGTCTTTCCGGCAGATGATGGCAAGTGCCACAAAATGTGGCAGAATCATATCCAATATCACTGTCGGGTGGAAGAGTGGCCCAAACCGATCAATCGTAAACCGGCAGGATATTTTAGCCAGTTAATCGGGCATCTTGTTTGCAGGTGCGCTAATTCCTAAATGGTGACTATGAGCAAAAATTGGGACGAGTACGTTGAAGCGGGGGCTTTGGCATTCCAAGATGGAAGGTACGGCGAAGCTGAGAACTTAATGCATGCCGCCTTGATGCAAGCCGAAACTCTGAACGACGACCTGAAAGTGGCTCTCAGTCTCGACAATCTGGCAGAAGTGTACTTCGAGCAAAGCAAATATGACAAAGCTGAGCCTCTCTACCAGCGCTCCCTGACGATCAGACAGCGACTGCTTGAACCGGAGCATGAGGATATTGTCGCCAGCCTGAACAATCTTTCCGCTCTTTATTTTTTCCAAGAAAAGCATGCCGAAGCTGAGCCCTTGTGCCGCCAGTTGACATCGATTTATGAACAGGTTCTCGGTCCCGATCATGCGGAAGTGGCTACCAGTCTAAACAACCTCGCTCTTTTGCTAAAAGCGCAGCAAAAGTATCAGGAAGCAGAACAAGTCTTCAAGAAAGCCTTGATTATTATGGAGAAGGCTCTTGGCGCCGATCACCAGGATGTCGGCACAAGCTTGAATCACCTTGCTGGGCTTTATCAAGAGCAAGGCAAAAATGCCGAAGCAGAGTTGATTTACGAGCGAGCCTTGTCAATATTGGAAGGCACTATGGGTTCTGAAAGTCAAGAACTGGCCGACACTTTGAACCATCTGGTCACGGTTCTCAAGGCCCAGGGGAAAGAATCGCAGGCGGCGCCATTTTATCAGCAACTCGTGGCCATCAAAGAGATCCATCTTGGCCCAACCCACCCGGAAGTGGTCAATTCGCTTGAGCATCTGGCCGCTTTCCATTTCCATCAAGGACGCTACGATGAAGCGGAGCGACTTTACAAGCGCATGCTCTCCATGAAGGAAAGAGCTGTGGGGCGGTCCAGTCCACAATGTTCCTCCAGCCTGGCCAATCTGGCTATGGTTTATCAAGCCCAGCAAAAATTCGCTCAGGCTGAATCGCTGTTCAAAGAGGCTTTGACCAATTGCGAAAAAGGTTTACCGGCGGAGCATCCTGATTTGCAAACAGCCGTTTTGAATATCGCCAGTTTGTATCAGCGCAGTGGTCGCTATGCAAAAGCAGAGCCTTATTGGCGACGTCTGAAATTGATGAAAGAAAAATCGTTGGGACCCAACCATCCCGATGTGCACGGTTGCCTGAGCAATCTGGCTGTGGCAACCTTCCAGCAAGGTAGATATAAGGAAGCGGAGCCGCTCTGGAAACAGCTGCTCGACATCCGCGAGAAACAGTTCGGTCCCGAGCATCCCGATGTCGCCATTTGCCTACACTACATCGCCGAGACTTTGCGCTTTGATGCCCGTTACGAACAGGCCGAGCCGCTCTACCAGAGAGCCCTGGCCATCCGCCAGCGCATTCTGGGACCGGAACATCCAGATGTGGCCGCGTCACTGGAAGGCTATGCCTATCTTCTCTCGATGACGTACAGAGAAGCTGAAGCCGAGCATATGAAAGCTTGTGCTCGCGGTATCAAGGAAAAGGTCAGTCGTCTCTAGAGTGCTGTAGACGTCCCTAGCCCTGCACCGGCTTGCAAGCTCTAGCGCTGCTTTTCCATCTGGGCAATCTGCTCTCCCTCGCGCTTGGCCTCATCTTTCATGCCTAGTTTTTCCAGCGCTTGCAAATACGACTTATGCGCCTCTAGCAATCCCGGATAAAGCTCCGCCGCCTTCTTATAATTGGCGGCAGCATCTTTCATAGCGCCTGTTGCCCGTTGGATATCGCCCAGCAACATATAGGAGCGAGTGTAATAGATATTGATTCCGATTGACTTGTTAGCTGCGTCCAGGGCTGCGCGCGAGTTGTTTTGCTTCAAATAGACGCGCCCCATCGTTTCGTAGGCGGCGTAATTTTTTGGGTAGGTGGCAATAGCCTTTTTTGCCAGCTCCTCAGCCCTGGCCAACTCGCTCTTAGCAAGGGCGATTTGGGCCAACTCTTCATAGACATCGGACAACTGCTCGGCATTCAAGTTTTTGATTGACACCATATGCGATGCCAACTCTTCCGCCTTGGAAAAGTCGCTTTTCAGGCGATAAGCTTTGGCCAGATCCAAATCGGCGAGCGGATCAGTTGAGGCGGAGCCATTGGCAATAGCCATTGCTAACTCAAGCTTATTAGCATTCATCAAGGTTTCCATGACTGCAGATTTACTCTGTGCCTTTTGTTCAGGCGTCAAAGCATTGTAGGCATCCACCAGAGCCTGCGCGGAAGCGTTGCTCAAATCACGCAAAGCCTTGGTCTGAGTCAACATGAGAAAGTCCATTGCCGCCTCAGAAGTGCCTTTGCTGGTCGAACAAATCGCCTCCAGTTGGGCGGTGGCATCGCTATATCGGCCTTCTTCGAAAAGCAGACTGGCCAGAGATCTGTTGATTTGCAAACGAGTCGGCCCGCCATTGGCACCATTGCCTCCAGTCAGCTGTTGCAAGGCCAGTGACGTGACAAAGGCCGCTTCAGCCGACTGAAAATCATCGTTTTGAGCATAGCAATAACCAAGAGCAACAAGATCTGGAACGGAGCTGGGATTTATATTCAACGCCCTTGTGTACTCTCTGGCGGCACCGGAAAAATCGCGACGGGTGATCCACAATGCCCCCAGATCTCGGTGCGGCTCAGGATCGGTTGGATTGAGATTGGCTGTGGCTTTGTACTCTTCAATCGCTTCATCGTTCTTGCCTGCTTTCTCCAGAGCCTGAGCCAACCCTAAATGAAGGGCTGGATCGTCTTTTTTTGTGCTGAGAAAATTGCGATACAAGGCGATCAATTCATCAAATCGCTTCTCCTCGTACATCAAGGCAATCAGCCGATCGCGCACCGGTTTACTGGCGGGATCAATTTTCAAAGCTTCCTGATAATTTTCAATGGCGTCTTTCTTGCGACCAGCCAACAGATTCATGGAAGCAAGTTCGCCGAGTTCAAAAGCCTTGTCCTTGGCATATGTAACGGCATTGCGCTGATCTGAGATGGCGGCATCCATATCGCCCTGATATCGCTTAATCGAGGCCCGGCTGCGATAGAATCTAGCATCTTCGGGATTCATGCTGATCGCCATTTGCAGCTGCGCCAGCGCTTCTCGCAGACGCCACTGCTGAATGTAGATTTGCGCCAGTCGAAAGTGATTGCCGGCATCATGCGGTTGCAAACGGACGGCCTCATCAGCTTCATCAATGGCGCCATCGAAGTTGTTCTTTGCCAGACGCATATCGATCACTGTGTCTCTTACTTCTTGCGCATGTGGTGCTATATTCAGTGCCTTGACAAAGGCAGCGTCAGCTTTCATTTCGTCGTGCAGGAAGCGGTGGTAAATAAGCCCTAGCGTGCGATAACCCCAGGCAAAATCTGGCGCCGCATCGATGGTTGCCTGCACATATGGAAGGGCCTGGGTGTAGCGCTCCAGTTTGCACAATATTGCGGCCATTGCGTAATTGTGGGGCACGTCCCTGGCGGCAGCATCTTTTACCGGCACAAGAGTTTTTTCTGCCAGAGCTAGTTTATGTTGGCACATCAAGTCGTAGGCCTGGATCAAGGTGCCCTCCGACGACGTCGCCGCCGAGTTGGCCGCCGGCGCAGGCGTAACGGTGGACGGATCACCATGTTTTGGCAGACCGAAAGCGTCAGCCACACCCTGGGCAGTCAAATTTGAAGAGCTCTGCGATTGGGCTGGCGCCTGCGCCTCGACCACTGGCGTGATTCCCAGCCGTTTCTCCATCGCTTTCAGTTGATCGCATTTGGCCAGGTACATATATGCGAAGGCCAACCAGGTATCAGCTTTGGTGGCAGTTGTGCCGGTTTGCAATTTCTCCAGTGTGTCGGCCACACCTTGCCAGTCACCGCGGTTGACCAGAGCAACGGTTGCCCCATCCAGCCCCAACGCTTCATCGGTTGCCGTCGGCTGCGGCTGGCTTTGCCCGGCGTGACTCTTTTTTGCAGCGCCGGCGCTCAATGTCCAAATCGGTGACACACAAAGTGTGCCCGTTGCGTAAACGCAAAGCAAAGATTTTGCCAGCAGTCTCTTGGTCAATTCTTTCGAGGTCATTTTGTTTCTCGTTCTCTAGTAATCCAATCTCTAGTAATCCAATCTCTAGTAATCCAATCTACTAAATCCAATTTCTACTAATCCACACTAGTAACTCACTCTAGCAATCCAAAGTTATCGTGTAGGGACGCCAACATCGTTTACCGCGCTGCCTGTTACGGGCTGCGCCCCTGACTCGAACAATGATAGTTGCATGACTTCATCAAGGGAGATATTTCTGAATTTGGGACCATCAAGAATCTTTCCTGCCGCTCCTCTTTTCTCCATTTGACCCATCAAGTAGCGAGCCCGATCGATAACAGTGGCCGGTAATCCAGCCATCTTTGCTACCTGAACACCGTAGCTGCGACTGGCACCGCCCGGCACAACAGCGCGAATGAATTGAACCTCTCCGTCAAGCTCTTTGACAAGGACCTGATAATTTTCAATCTGGGGAAAGAAAGCAGAAAGTCCGTTCAGTTCATGGTAGTGAGTGGCAAAGATTGTGCGGGCGCGCACGTCTGTGGCCAAATGTTCCGCCACCGCCCATGCTATCGCCACTCCATCATAAGTGCTGGTGCCTCGACCGACTTCATCCAACAAAATCAGTGACTTTGGCGTCGCCGACAAGCAACACTGCGTTGTCTCGGCCATCTCGACCAGAAATGTAGACTGTCCCTGGGTCAAATCATCAACGGCGCCGATGCGGGTAAAGATGCGATCTACCAGCCCCACATGTGCCTGCTGTGCCGGCACATACGAACCAATTTGGGCGAGAATGACAATATGGGCCACTTGTCGCAGCAGGCTTGATTTGCCCGACATATTTGGGCCGGTCAAAATGATCAGCTGATGATTCTCGCTGTCTCCTTCCAGATGAGTGTCATTGGCCACGTACCTGCCCATAGGCAGAATCTTCTCCAGAACCGGATGCCTTCCCTGTTTGATATCCAAAGTAGTGGAGTTGTCCACTTGCGGCCGGCAGTAATTGCGTTCACAGGCTACTTCAGCAAGAGAAAGAAGAGCATCCAGGTTTGCCAGTCGGGTGGCATATTCCAACAGTTCAACACCGAAGCCGACTAACTGTTGGCGGAAGTCGAGAAACATTTTGTACTCGACATCGTTTTGATTTTTCTCGGCGTTCAATATTTTCGCTTCATACTCTTTCAGTTCAGGAGTGATGAAACGCTCAGCATTGGTGAGGGTTTGCTTGCGGATATATTCCTGAGGTACCGACTCTTTATTGGAGTTAGTCACCTCGATGTAATAACCGAATGTGCGGTTGAAGTTTACTTTCAGGCTGCGGATGCCCGATCGCTGCTGCTCGAGTTTTTGATAGTCTTCGATCCACTGCTTACCGCCACCCAGAAGCGAGCGAATCTCATCGATCTCAGTTGAGTATCCATCAGCAAAAATGCCACCATCCATCAGCTCTCTGCCCGCATCATCTTTGATCGCTTTCTGGATCTCCATGCCCAGTTGCGCTAATTTCTCCGGCACCGCGTTCAGTGCCTGCAAGTAAGAGTTGCCGGAGCCGGCGACAGCTTTGCTTATAGGAGCTAGCGCGGCCACAGAAAGGCTAATCGCCAGAAGGTCTCTTGGCACCACGGTGGCGGATGTAAGTTTGACGGCCAGCCGCTCGACGTCTGAAAGCTTAGCCAGAGCATCGCCCAGCTGCGTGCGCCGGGTAACATCTGTCATCAGCTCTTGCACGGCATCTTGCCGCTGCGTTATCTGTGATACTGAATACAGTGGCTTCAATAACCACTTTCTCAGCATGCGGCTGCCCATGCCACTGCGGGTTCGATCTAAAGACCAGAGCAGGCTGCCGTCAAAACTGCGATCGCGAGACGTTTCCGTCAATTCCAAATTGCGGCGCGTGTGCCCATCAAGGGTCAAATGACCGTCCATCAGGTAGGTTGAGATACCGGCAAATCGCGGCATCTGGTTGGCCTGAGTCCTTTCCAGATATTCCAAGGCAGCCCCGGCGGCGGCCACTGCCAGAGGCATTGCCTGGCAGCCGAAACCTTCCAGCGTGGTGACGCCAAATGTCTCAAAAATACGCCTTTGAGCAGGCTCAAGTTGAAAGAACATGGCCGGTCGCCCGGTAAAACGATAATTGCCGACCAAGCCACCGGGAACGTCCAGCACTTCTCGAGGCATGACGTCATTGGCACCAGGTTTGACAACCCTCTTTGCTACCAATATCTCTTTCGGCTCGATGCGTCCAATTTCCAGGAGCAACTGATCTTCCGCCAGTTGGGTGACAAAAAATTCGCCGCAAGAAGCGTCAACACAAGCCATTCCCCACAGATCTCCGCCTCTGACCAGGCTGAGCAAATAATTGTTTTGCCGGGGCGGCAACAGGTGAGATTCCAGCACCGTCCCTGGTGTCAAGATACGAGCAACGCGCCGCTCGACCGGACCTTTTTCAGCACCGACCACACCAATCTGCTCGCAGATGGCCACACAATATCCCTTAGCAACCAGCCGGGCAAGATAGACATCTACCGCCCGCACCGGCACCCCTGCCATCGGCACCCTCCCACCCGGGTAAGATGGCTCCGGACGCCCGGTTAAGGTGATATCGAGCTCCCTTGCTGCTACCTGAGCGTCTGTGTCAAATAACTCATAAAAGTCGCCAACCCGAAAAAACAAGAGCGCTTCCGGGTTCTCAGCCTTAATATCCCAATATTGGCGCATTAGAGGCGAAATCGGCGCACCGGCTTCAATCTGTTCTTGCACTTTCGCCTGCCTCGCTTTATTGCAAACAGTGCCTCAGCCCTCATCTTGAAGAAGAATACAGCTGTACACAAGGCTCAATATTACCGTGTGACAAGCGGCTACCTCAATAAGCTTCTGGTAATATGAGAAGTTCAAAGATATAGACGAGGCTTAAGGCGGAAGATGAATATTGCTTGTATGAAGAAGATCATTTGGACATCCAACCGCATCGCTATCAGTGGCATGATCGCGGCAATTGGCTTATCGACCTTGGGCACCAACTGTTTTGCTGCCCCTGCTGCTAAACCGGCTGCCAAAACAGCTGATAAAACATCAGAAAAGCCTGCTGAGAAGACTGAGGCGAAGAAACCGACGCCAGAGCCGGAGCCGGTCATTGAAAATGTGCAAAACGTAAGCACCGACCAGCTGATCGATAAGCCTCACGAATATCTGAACAAGAATGTGCGCTTCCTGGCCAATTTCTCTGGATTCTCCAGCCTCGCTCTTGATTACAAGCCTGCCATGCGCGCATCTAAAGCATATCTTTCCTTCCTTGTCACCAAGGAGAACAGCAAGGTACCTCTTTCCGAGATCAAACTTGCTATGGTTATGCCAAAGGAAAAGGACGAAGTTCACAATAAACTGTTGACCGCCTTGAAAGAAGGCGACCAGGTCGAGATTACGGGCAAAGTGTTCAGCACCGCGCTCGATGAGCCATGGCTCGATGTTCTACGCCTGAAGAAACTGAAGAGTGCGCCTGAAAAGGAAGACAAGGATAAGGATAAAAAAGCCTCGGCGGATGACAAGGACAAGGACGGTAAGGACAATAAGGACGGCAAGGACAAAGACAAGAAAGCGACCGAGACTGAGCAGGAGAAAAAGTAAAACCGTAGGTTGGATTAAGGGAGAGTCAAACAAATGGCAGATGCCGCTCAGCTTCACGCACTTCTATCTTCTCTAAACGGCAAACATGGCATTCTTGGCTGTTTGTTGGTAGCCAAAGATGGATCGGTCATGGCCAGCTCGCTGCCCGCGGAAGTGGACATTGGCATGATTGGCGCGCTGTCAGCTACTCTCTTTTCCAATAACGATGTCTCCATCCAGAAGATGAATCGTGGCAATTTAACCCAGATGACGTTGCTCACAGATCAAGGCATTCTCCATTTTTACGAAACCAACGGTCACTATCTGGTTGTTCTCACGGCAAAGGGTCAGCGCATCAATCTGGAAGGATTGATCCGCTCTGTGGAAGAGCAAGGCAAAACACTGGCTCGCGTAATGACCTGAGCCTTAAATCCTGAGAGCCTGAACGAAAATACCTGAACCTGCCTAGAGTTTGACTTGAATCTCATCGCCGCACTCCGTCTGCCGGTGCATTGATTTCTTGAAGACTCAAGTGATCAGTCTCACCATAGCGCACAGGCGCCATTGGGTATAAAGCTAGTGTTCGCAAACAACGTCTTGAGCCGAATTTCATGCGCATCTTAGCCATCTCCATATCGATCTCAGTTGTTGTTATATGTTCGCTGTTCTGCCCATATCCTACTTTGGCTGCCCGTTTCATCGATACTGGCGGTCTCTGGTCGGAAAAATATATAAATCGATTGTCGGATCAGGGCGTCATCAATGCTGAGGCTGACGGCCGGTTCTTGCCCGATGAGCCGGTCACTCGCGCCGTCGTCGCCTATTGGCTGGTAAAGGTTCTGGGTTTGGATACACAACCTGTTTCCACAAAACCCAGTTTTCCCGACGTAAAGCCGACAGACTGGTGTTACAAACCGATCGAAATCATTCGCCAGAACAACTACCTTGCAGGCTACCCAGATGGATTCCGCCCCAATCAGCTGATTCAGAAAGCCGAATTCCTTCAGATCATCGCCCGCACATTGAACACACAGCCTCCCAAGGATGCAGCGATTAATGAGGCATTGGCAACATGGTCAGACAAAACCAAGATTCCTCTTTACACCAAAGCCGGCGTTGCTCAAGCGACGTTAGCGGGGGTGGTGGTCACGAAAACACCGCACTTACTGGAACCGACTAAGATCATCTCTCGCGGTGACGCTGCTGCCATCCTGTGCAAACTGAACACCTATTTAACTCATCAGAATGTTCAGGACTCAGCCGCCCAGTCTGAAGCTAACTACCAATATCAGGGGCAGGTCAGCCACCAAGCGCCGCAAACACCTCCTTTCTATCAACAGCCACCTCAATATCAAACGCCACCCATGCAAGCGCCACCGGTGCAGGCACCATATCCCAACGGCGCCCAGCAACCCTATTACCCGCCTCAAACTGCTTACGTTCCACCCCCACAAAACTATCCTCAACCCGGCGGTTATGGACAGCCGCCACCATATACGCCACCACCTGCGGCCCGTGTTGCTGTGCTCAATGCCGGCACTCAATTTCAAGCGAACCTGAAGAACAGTCTCGATTCTGAAACGACTGTCGAGGGAGAGCCTGTCGAAGCCACACTGGCAGAGCCTTTCGTCTCAGGTGGCGTGCAGATATTTCCTGCCGGCAGCAAGGTCATAGGCTCCGTGACAAGCGTAGTTTCGGCCAGGAGAGCTGGATATCGCAGCGATGGAAAAATCGAGATCAAATTCACTTCCGTGGAAACACCAGACGGGCACAAGTTGCCCATCGATGCTTCGGTCGACAACAAGAAGCTGCGCTTGACGCCCGCAGGCGGCACCACTACTGGTGGCGGTCTGCTCGGTCGCGCCGCCGGACTAACGGCCGCTTTCGGTAGCGGTTTGGGTAGCGGAATGGAAAATAGCATGCGAATGCCGGCAGAGATCCGCATCAAAGCCGGCACAAGCTTGGCGGTCAAATTGAATCAAGAGATGAAGGTAGCTGCGGTGCCACCACCTGCTTACGGGCAACCTACTTATCCGCCACAGAGTTATCCGCCACCACAAGCTTATGCGCCACCACAGACTTATGCGCCGCAAAATTATCCGGCACCGCAAACTTATGCGCCACCGCAAACCTATGCGCCGCCACAAACCTATGCGCCACCGCAAACTTATGCGCCGCCACAAACTTATGCGCCACCGCAAACTTATGCGCCACCGCAAACTTATCCTTCCCAACAAACTTATCCGCCACAAACCTATCCACAACAGCCCCAACAGCCGCCATATTACCCTCCGCAACGGTAACTTTTAGCAGCAGCTGACTGGACGATCCAACCATCCTCAAAGCTGCTATGGCGTGCTGGGTTACGTTAATCGATACCTTGGCAACTGAATGCAATATTTCTCCATGTCGCGAAGCCGCACGGTGGTAACCTTTTGCGGGATGCATCAATCGGGTGACCAGTGCGGATCGAGGCTCTTCCAATGGTTGTTTGGACAGGTTCCCGATCCTGTGGCAGTTATCGACCAGTGCTTTGGGCAATAGTAAGCTGAACACGGGAAACAGAAGCCGCCGCTATCGTAAATATCGGCTTGCCGCATAGACTCTTCGGTTGGTGGTTCAGAAAAACAAGCTACGATAGCGGCCGCACGTTTCTCAGTGGTAGGCGTGCCAGAGTCTCCACTTGAGCCCCCAGGACCTGCGTACAATACGAGGAATTGATCGCACGTTTGGAACCGTTCTTGCCGTTTTTGATCCCAATCAGCCCAGTCAGCCGGCAATTCATGAGGCGCGAGGACTTCGATGCTGGAGGCAGTCTTTCCACATGTTGAGCATGAGGGACGAAAGAGTGTCACTTCAATTCTCCAGAACGACTTGATGATCTTAGCAAATCAGCAATCCTGCAAGGTTCTACGTTGCACCAATCAAGCCCCGTAGCGTCTCTGGCGCGTGCAAAATTCTGATACTGCCAATTCAAAGTCAGCCGGTTTGAAGTCAGGCCAGAGAACAGGCGTGACATAGAGCTCGGTATAAGCCGATTGCCAGAGAAGGTAATTGGACAATCGCATCTCTCCGCCTGTGCGAATCAAGAGCTCCGGATCAGGAATGCCGGTCGTATAAAGGTAATTGGTGATCATTTCTTCATTCACGTCGCCGGCTGCGAGCTTGCCCGCCGCAACATCTGAAGCGATACGTCGCACAGCTTCAGTGATCTCCAGACGAGAGCCGTAGTTAATCGCTACTTGCAACGCCAGACCAGTGTTACCAGCCGTTTTGTCCATGGCTCGTTTTATGGAAGATTGCAAAGATCCAGGCAGCTGAATGAGGTTGCCAAGGAACTTGAGTTTGACGTTGTTTTCGGAAAGCTCTTCCAGCTCCGAGACAAGGACGTTTTGAAACAGGTCAAGCAGATAACCGACTTCCTCTTCGCTGCGCTGCCAGTTTTCGCTGGAAAACGCGTAGACCGTCAGATATTTGAGATTGCGTGCACCGACATGCTTGACCAGCTCCTTAAGCGTCTTCACACCCTCTTTGTGACCCATAAGGCGGGGCAAATGGCGATCATCGGCCCAACGGCGGTTGCCATCCATGATCATGGCGACGTGGGAAATCGGCAATAAATCATCCTCAGTCTGCTTGACGACAGACTGTGTACCATGTTTGTTTCTTGCCGCTTTGGTCAGAGCTCAACCATCCTGTGTTTTATCAATTCTAGCTAACCAAGGCATGGCTGGTCCTTGGCATAGACACTAAGTATAGGATTCTAAGTCATAAACATTTGCTCACCAGCCAGCAAGCAGGGGTGTATCGGTAGACAGCCCAGCGATTGATTCAATATCCTGAAGCGATGGTATTTCTCAAACCCACTTACTTGATCGATGGTGACGTCACCGATATTGACCTGAATAAGCTAGCAGCTGACGGGATCAAAGGAATCATTTTCGATTTAGACAGCACTCTGGTGGCACCTCATTCAGGAAAAATCGAGGACGATGCAGCGGCCTGGCTTGAAAAGGCACGAACGGATTTTAAACTGGCCGTGGTCAGCAATAACCAGAATGATCCATATCTAAATCAAGTGAGGGAGATTCTCAAAATGCCCGTGCACGGCAAAGCGGCAAAGCCCAGCGCCAAACTGTTTTTGCACGTGCTGGAAGAGTTCCAATTGCAAGCAAAAGAAGTGGCGGTCGTAGGCGATCGCCCATTGACCGACGTCTGGGGCGGGCAACGCGCTGGCATGAAAACCGTTCTTGTCTGGCCACTCAAAACCATGAATGAACCATCCTGGATCATGCTTTTCCGAAAATTAGAGCGATGCTTCATCAGATCGAGCTAGATTTGACTTGAGCACAGGCACCATATACGATACTTTTGCATGATGTAAAGTCAGGCGGGTAGCGGATCTAGCGCCGGAACGTAGAAGGAATATCGATGAAGAGACTGCGTGCATATACACTCATGCTGCTCACTTATACATTTTCCGTGCAAAATCTATATGCGCCTGCATTTGCTCAGACAGAGGCAGCCGGAAAAACATTGGCGTTTAATTCGTTGCCTTCCCCGCTAACACCGCCCATAGTGCGCGCGACAGTGGCGCCGGAAGGCAAGAAAGGCAAGCGCAAGGTGCCACCGCCGGCCTCAGCGACTCTGGCTCATTATCAAAGGGCCCAGATCTTCAAACAAAAGGGAGATCAGTCTCATGCCCTGATCGAACTGATTAAATCGACACAAGAAAATCCAAAATTTGTCAAAGCCTATTATGAGCTAGCCCTAATTTTCCGCGAGCGGGGTTATTTCAAACTGGCGCAATCGACTCTGGAGCAGGCGCTGGCTATCAAAAATGACTATAGCGAGGCGCGCATTCTGCTGGCGTCTCTTCAACTGCAGCAAGGTAATCTTGGCGGTGCCATGAGCCAGTTGGGACAAACAATCGGTATATCAATGCCGCCTATTGATAAAGCCAATCCGGCACAAAAGGAACTTCCTGCCGCTGTTTTGCAATCGTTGCATAGCCCCATCCAAAATAAGCAGACAAGCTCTATACCGCAGCCGGGCAGTGAGATCGGTGAAAAGACGAAGCCCAATCCGATCAAAGCCTTCTGGATTAAGCCTTATCCACGCATAGAAGCGCCGAAGGAAGAAATCGTGACGGCACCGGCGCTGGTGCCCGATCATCAGTCTGAAAGCGGGCGAAGATCTGACACACGCGATCCGGCTGAGCCAAACAGCTTTGCCTCGCTTCTGCACCTGAAAAACCCGTTCAGTTTTTTCAGGAGAAGTGACAAAGGTGGCAGAAGTGATAACACCGCCAGGACCTCCAAGGCGCCTAAAGCGAAGGCAAAGAAAGCGCCTCGTAGTAAAGAACGGAAGAAGAAGGAAAAGAAGAAGGGGCACAGTTGGTTCAAGAAATTCTTCGACTCTAGCGGTCGCGAATCGTCTCTTGCCGGTGGACAATTCATTCCCAAACCGGCGCCCAAAAACGAAAACGACAACGCACACAACGCGGACCTACCCGAAGCTGTCGCTCCTGCCGTCGAACAACCAGTTCAGCGGGCTCCGGTTGCGCGGTCTCCGGTTGCTCCGGTTGCGCGGGCTCCGGTTACACTGGCCTCGGTTGACAGGGCACAGGAGATATCGGAAAGGCAACCCTCTTTGACTTCGCCAAACAGTTCCTCGATGCCCAGGCCGTTTCAATCACCAGATTCGGTATTGTCTAAATCGACACTCTTCCACGCACCGCAGAAGGTGGCAGCGGAAGAAAAGGCCGCCGGGCCGAAACCTTACCCTGGCAGCGACGACCCCTGGTCGGTGCGGCTGCGCTATCTAGCCGACCATGGCACGACGACGCTCAAGGAAGGAGAAGCGTTCATGTTCTCCGAAGACTCAGGCGAGGCAACTCTTTTCCTGGCTGATGGAAAAACGGTGCGGCGCCAGATTTATGTCGCCAAAGACAGTGAAGAAGTGATAAAGGAAAGGCGCCCTGACATATTGACGCCGGACGATCTGATGTACAACGTATCTTTGCTGGCTAAGCTGATGCCGCATCAATCGGAGAGCGCGAAACAGTCGACTCTCGTTGCACCACGCACGGTGCCGGCGCAGGCAACTGCGGCAGGAGCGACGCCGGCAGCGGCAACGAACACCTTCGGCGTAGACAACATAATGGGCAAATCACAAAGCTTCTGGGGCTGGATTAAAGGGGTTCTGAAAATTTAGCGCCAGTCCATGCCGTGTCTTCAATAGAGAAGACATGAACAATATTCGAGTCACAACATTAAGTACCAGTGCTCGCAAACCTGCGCCTTCGTGTTTCGACCAAATTAGGCACCGATTCGTTCTTTTCGTCGGCATCGTGCCACCCGTAGTGTTGGTAGACACTCATACCTGGTTGGCGCTCTGTATCGGTCGCAAATGTCACGTATTCAAACCTTCGAACAAGTCTGGTGCCAAAGTGCTCCCTTAGGCGTTTTGGGGAGTTGGACATCATCATTGGCGCGACTACGAAAATCCGCTCAGGTTCTAACGTTGTTATCAGATTCATGATGTTTGTCGCGACAACGCAACCGCCGGAAATAACTGATTTAAGCACTATCAAGAAGCAGTCCTTATCCGTAGGCTCTTTATAGCTTTTGATGACTCTCGATACGTCAAATTCTTCCATCTCATAAGGATCGATACTGGGTTGATTCCAGAAACAAGCAAAGGAAACAGTCAGATTAGGTCGCGCGCTCTCCAACGATTCTATGAAACCCTGTGCTAGATAGTCAGCATCTTCCACGGTACATGCAACGCATGCATGCTTAGATGTATCAGATGGTAGTCGGTCCGCGATCAATTTGCCCAATAATTTTCCAAGCTCGCGCATAGCGTCGCAGTATTTTTTTGGCTCTGTTTGATCATTAAACATGGCTCCAATCAAATCGCGAATGTTTTGATCAACATCGGGCGAGAATTTTCTGACGTTCATTAGCCTCTACTCCAGGTGTTGAGCATGCGTTCAAAGGGGCCAGGGAATTCTTGGGGTTTCGTACTTTCTATCCAATCTTGCACTGTGGCGAACTCTGCCGAGAAGCAGTCAAAAGCTAGCGATTGAGAAGTATTCAAATATGAGCAATGGAAGAACCCACGATCTATAGAGTAATTGAAATCAGGTATGGCTGACAAGATCTTGGCTACGTTCTCTCTCCGTTGTCTTTGGGCACCAGCGTTGGTTCCAGGCGTGAACAAAGAGATCTACCGACAACAACCGATCTTCGCAGCGTATTGGCGGCAGTGGTGAACGAGCACATGGGCATCGATTCGAACATGCGCGCCAACATCTTTCCAGGCTTCCAGCCAAGCGGCAATCCGTTTGTTCGAGCCTGATTGGCTTCTTGAACAGTTTCGATCGAGCAATCAATTTTGATATGATCTCGAAGGGGGATTCCACCCCAAAGGCTGAACTTTTTCAGCAGAAAATATCTCTTTTATTGCAGAATACGCTCGAAATTCCGCAATAAAAAGGATATATCTCTTCTATTGCAAAAAACCGGACCTGCTCTGCAATAAAAGAGATAAATAATTACTCTTGACTACAATTACAGACTCCACCGGCGGTGCTATAGGTAGGCTGGAGATGGTCCAGATACGGACACCGTAGCATCCCGGTAATTACCCCGTAGAATAGAATGGGACCTCGTGCCAATTCACGTACCCGTGAATTGGTGTGGTAACTGAAAATTGAGTAAACATCTTAGAGGCAATTGCAGTCACGGTGCCAGCTGGTCTGATAAAGTGGCAACGGAGATTTCAAAATGAGAAAACGTCTTCTTTCGTACCTTGCTCGAATTTTTGGATTGGTGGCGCCATTGGCATTAGCCGTGTCCACGATGGCTCAGGCACAAAGCAATTCTTATCCGATGGAACAACACACTCCTGGACCTCCGCGTGGGTGGGCGCCCGAACAACACATTCCGGGACCGCCAGGACAAAACAACGGTTCTTTCCAACAACAACAACAAAATAATTCATGGGCTCAACAGCAAACGAATAATCAGCGCATGCAAGCTGCGGCAAGGGCTCAGCAGGCGCAACAATCCCCGTCGCCTCAGGTGCTGCAATACGAAAGATGGAAACAAGAATGGTATCAACAGCATCCAAACGAACCGCTGCCGATTTTGCCTGTTTTAGAAAAAATGCATCGCGGTGAAATCATTCAAAACATGAACAATGACTTCGCCCAGATGCGCCAGCGAAGGCAGGCGGAGCTGCAGCACGAATATCAGGTGTCCAGGCAGCATCAGGAGCAAATTAATGCCGCGCAGCATGTGACCTGGACTCCCGCTCAATGGAAAAACTGGGATAGCGAATACGACCGCCAGAAGCAACAGCAAGCGCAGGATTATCTCAACGCCATTAAACAAGCAGGCGAAATGCAGCGTGAGGAATGGCGCCGGCAGGGCGGAGCTTTCTAGGCAGGAAGTGTTAATCAGCCTGCGGCAGCATTGATTGAGCAAACGCGGGCTACAACCTCGTGTACTGCTTCAAGCTTCCGGTTCCAAAATGAATCCGACACCATCTACGGTGCGAAGCTGTCTGTGCCGGTCGAATGCGGGTCCAAAAGCCATACCAATTAGACCCAGGCTGAGCATGCATCTTGCACAGATCGCCACCCCTGCGGTACTGTTGACGGTGGCGAAAAGAAATGGCGCTGTTCCCAGTCCGACGGCCGCACCTAACCCGCTCAGAAAGAAGCGCAGGCTGTTAAGCTTGCCTCGATACTCGTCGGGGAAGTGTTGCAAGAGCTGGGTCATAGCCAGGTCAGCGATTGGACCTCCAGCTGCGGCGAACGCTGCTGCTATGCAAGCAAGAAATAGATTGGGAGCGAAGCTCAGAAATAAGAAACCCACCCCCATAATCGTAATGCCAACGCCTGAGAAAAATCCCGCTCTTTTGTGCAGCACCCGCGTGCCGAGAGCTACTAAGCTAGAGACATTCCCGAAGCCGTATGCACAGATGATGGTGGCATAGGCGGTGACGCTTGTATCGGAGCTTCCGAACGCAGCATGCTTGATCATCAAGGGCAAACCGACAAGATAGGCTGCGCACCAGAGTCCAGGCTCAAAAAGGCACAACGACAAGTTAAATGCTAGTTGCGGATTCTTCGCCACCAGCCTGGCCGAGAGCGACAGATCGAGCATGATGCCTCGAACACCAGCGGCGGTCGAAGCCTGCTGCGGGCGCCACATATACTTGGTTCCCAGAGACCAGATAGCCAACGCCGAGACGACATAGCTGGCGGAGTCGATGACAAAGAATGCCGATATCGGCAAGTATGCCAGCACCACTGCCGCGATTCCCGGTCCTACCAGTCGCGCAATTCGAAAGGTCATGATCATGAGCGCCGTAATCGCTCTTAAATTCTCAGGCTGCGAAACCAGCGCTGGTAGGCTCGCCGTCATGCAAGGATTGAAGAGCGACCCGAGCGCCGAGACGACGACGGCGACGACTGCCATTTGCCACAACTGCAGCTGGCCCGATTGTGCCACCACTGCTAATACCAGCACGGCGACGGCACGCAAGGCATCGACCGCAATCATGGCTGACCGCCGGTTCCAGCGGTCAGCATAGACACCGGCGAAGAGACCAACGACTATTCCAGCGGTGGTACCGGCGGCTGCCACAAAACCGGCTTTGGCTCCGCCAATCTGAATAGAGATCCAGATTACGGCCAACGAATGCAGCTGATCGCCAATGGCCGACAGCACCTGGCTGAGCCACAGCATTCTCAGGTCACGTTCTTTCAATACTCGCAAATACGGCTTAATGGCTTCTTCTCGCGGGTGGCGCCGACAATAAGTCTAAGCCAGATCTGCACAAAACCGATCAAGCTTCGCGTCAATCTGTGTTTCTTTCTGTCAAATGGCACAAAACAACTGCTCCTGCGATGGGTTGCGCATTGCAGAAACGATCGCTCAATGAGCAATGAACAGAAGCACGTTGGCAAGGATGACCACGAGAAGAATAGCGATCGCGTCTCCTCCAAGGAACCAGTACTTCTTCTCAGATCTGTAGGTTAACCCTACTACTGTGATACTCATGGTGATCATTGCTGCCAGGGCAGCAATGGTATTCACGGGCGAAACAGCACGCAGCAATGGTTGCTTCACATAACAAAAATCGAGAATGGCTAGAATGGCAATGTTGAATAGGTTACTGCCGAGAAGATTTGCTACCGCCATATCGAATGAGCCTCGCCTGGCACATGTATACGAAACTGAGAGTTCAGGCAAAGATGTGGAAATGGCGATAAAAGAGCCGCCAATGAAACTCTGACCCCAGCCTGTCACCTTTGCGATTTCCTCACCAAGTCCGGGAAGCAGACAAGCAGCGGCGACGATGACTACTGAATTGACGACAAACAAGATCACCGATTTGCGCAATGGTGGGGTAGACTCTCCCGGCGTCGTACCGACTGTTCCGGCGAATTCCTTTAACCTATGCTTCTCGTAGGAATAAATTAGCTTCATGCTTATCAGATAAACAAGAATGAAGACAATGCTGAGCGGATCAATGTTATTGAGAAAAGTAATAACCGGCAGATGCCGGCCGAACAATATATCCATTGCGGCAAAGCCCATAAGAATACTGCCGAAAGCGGCGGAGATCATATGACCTTGATGCACCCTATGCGATACCGGTTCTTTCTTCGACACGAGATCGAGCATGGCAATGGCTAGCATGTTGAACATGCAACTACCGATGATACCGCTCACCGCCATGTCGGGAAGATCGTGCAGTGTAACAGCAGAAACTCCAGTGAATAAATCTGGCAGAGAGGTTATGGTGGCAAGAAGAACGAGACCAATCCATTCCTTACCAAGACCAGTTCGCTCGGCAATGACATCGCCATGAATGCTCAACTGCCTACCGGCCAGGAAAATCACTATCGCACAAGCGCTGAATTCAAGCCAAATCATTGTTAGCAGATCACTGTGATTGGATTCTGAGAATGGAATCCTAAACTAAAACGCTATGTTCTGTGAGAGTGCAAAGATTCTAGCTGGATCTTGTCGGATGGCATCGGGGTGTGTGGTTTCACTTGCTGTCACAGACTGCACCTGATCGCAATTTCACGGGGATCTGTCTTTGGAGTTGCATTTTTTTAGAATGTCATCCAATTGAGCACGATCATCGGCGTTAACGGCCTCCCCGGATGTCCGCGTCGGTAGGGCTTTGGCCTTGTAAATGCACTCACCCGCTTCAGCAAACTTACCTTGTTGTCGAAGAGCATCACCAAGGTTACCCAGTGCTTCCCAGCAAACAGGGTTTAATTCCACAGCCTTACGATAGCATCGTTCTGCCTCTGACAGCTTGCCTTCATTTAAATAGGACAACCCCAGATTTAACCAGGCATTAAGATACCTGGGTTCAAGAGTTACTGCCTGCTCAAATGCATTGATTGCTTCCGCTGTTTTGTCAAGCTTGGATAAGTGGTCTCCCAGGTTGTAATAATGTGCCGAATCATATGGATAGATTGAAACTGCTTCCCTATCGTATTTTATAGCCATGGAATTGTCGCCTTTGTGCGAGTACTCGATGGCTTTGTCCCCACAAAGACACGACCTATTATAGGCATCAACACTGCCGGTGCCGGGAAAATGCCCGTGACTGTCGGCTAAAATCGGGTGAAATAATCCAAATGAGAAGGTGGTCAGCGACGCTAAAGTAAGGCTGAGGATTTTCATTTGCTACCTCTGGCAGTTCACATTCCCCGAAACACCTAAGTCTACCAACTTCCGGGACCGTAGCCAATCAGACGAGATAAAACGCCGTTCTTCCTATTTTCTGCTCAGCTTGTGCGTATAGAGTGTAACTCTCCCGCCTCATACTCTTGTCGGTAACCGCGTATTTAGATGTTTGGAAGATGACGTATGGCACGGCCATTGCCACGAAAACCAACAGAAAACAGAGCTGCCAACGTTTCTTGGAATTCCATCTATTGACACTGACATTTACAGGAGCTTGACCGCCAAGAACACAGCGAAGATCTGTCAACAACTGGGAAACGTCCTGATACCTTCGAGCTGGATCCTTTTCCAGACACCAGCTGAGAATCGCTTGAACCGCTCGAGCACCATCCTTTCTTTCGATCTTGGTATGGACTGGTGCAGGTGTATCGCTTACATGGCACATCAGGGTTTGCAAGACGCTGTCGGATTGGAAAGGCGGTTTGCTTGCGATCATTTCATACAGTACGCACCCCAAAGAATAAATATCAGAACGGTGATCTACCTTTTTGCCCAGCAATCCTTATGCCCTTCCGTATCATCCAAATATTTGTGCAACCAATCGCCAAATTGTTCGGGATATTGGTCCATAAAGTTATGTCCGCCCCATTCGAAAACTTGCAGAGTTGAGCCGGGCATGGCTTCATGCAATTTGGCCACGTAATAATGCGGTGCCACCGGATCCCATCTACCGACAGCGAAATGCACCGGACATTTTATATCTAGAACCCTGTTGGAGATAAAATCAAGGTCGGAGAAGTTGTCCACTATCTGCCCGAGAGAATGTCGGTGCGTATCAATCATCATCCGCTGCCGCCAGGGTAAACTCTTGTGAAAGTCTGTGCCGCGCAGTTTCTCATACGGTGACGACATGAAGAGCCTGAATGCGAGCGCCACCGCGGGCAATACCTTGGCCGGCATACCGACGGCAAAAATCTGTTTGACCAATTCGGGCCGAGTCTCAGCTAAAGAAAGCGAGATCGTAGCACCGAGGGAATGACCGATGAATATAGCGGGAAAACTGATGTCCAGCTCTTTCAGTGTCTCTAGCACGTCTTGCAAATGCACCTCAAGATCCGTCAACTCTTCCGGCTCATGCGAAGATCCGTGCCCTCTCAAATCGGGCAGGAAGCAACGGTACCCTTTCGAGACTAGCATGTTCAAATGCGGTTGCCACATTTGCGCACTAGATCCGGTGCCGTGAATCAGCACCACATCGTGCGGTCTGGCTACAAGAGGGCTATCAGTGCCCACAACCGTTACTGACAAACGCACTTTACTTCAACTAATATTCTCAGCCGGCCGATGATCCGGGTTCGGTTGATACATTGGATCGCAGTAACTCATGACAGCGCGGGCAATATCGAAAATGGCGCCGGCTCTGTCCAGGCAATGCGCTTCCGGAAGCTTGATCTGCGACCGATCTTCCACAGGCTGCAACTCTTCGATTATGGAAACAACATCACTTGGGGTTTGCACCTTTTTCGCCATGCCGTTCTCCACCAACAGTTCAACTGTGCCCATCTCTTGGGGCATGGGCGGCGTGATCATATCCAGAGCCAGGGGCAGCCTGCGAGCAATGGCCTCAAAACTGGTCAAACCGCCTGCTTTGGTGACCATCAAATCAACAGCACTCATCAAATCAGACATTTTGTCGTGGAATGGCAGCACCGCAGTTGGTATCGACGACTTTCTGGAAGCGCGGCGAGCCTTTTCATAAAGACCGCGATTATGTCCGCACAAGAAAATCGCTTGCACGGGGCGCTTGACAGCAGACATTTCCTTATAAATGTCCATCATGTTGCCGCCCCCGGCCCATCCTGAATTGATGCACACTGTCAGACGATCGCGGTATAAGCCCAGATGGTGCCTGAATTCTTCTTTGCCCATGGACGGCGGCTTAACAAAATCCGGATTGATTGGCATTCCCAGAGTTCTAATTTTGTCGTGCGGCACACCCCAAGCGATCAGCTGGTTCCTGCCCAGATCGTTTGGCACAATGGTCAGGTCGGCATCTAAAGACGCCCAACCTCTCCAAAATTCGCCGTTAGGATCGGTAACGATCGTTATCAACTTGGCTGTTCGGTCAAAGCCCGTTTGTTTCATGGCTCGGGCCAGATATTGATTGCACATAGGGTGGACCGAAACCACTACATCCGGTTCTTTCTCAATGAGAAATCGCTCAACATAGGGCCCACTATACTTATAACTGAGGTCGGATTCGTTGGGTTTAAGCTGGTGAATGAGCCAGTAGTAGTACTTCATGGCATTCTGGTTGTGGCGCAAGAAGTAGTTGTAAAGATCAACAAAGCGCCGATTGATCGGATGGCTGTTCTCGACGATGTTTTCGGTAATGATTTCGAACTCGTGACCGCGCGCCTCGCTTGAGGCGACGTCAAGTATCGCCGCTGCCACAGCATCAACGGCGCTTCGGTGCCCGCCACCGGTGTCAGAAAAACAAAGCGCAATTTTGAACTTGGCCACTTGCTTGCTTAACACCCGAAACGGTAGATGGGAGGGATTAGCTGGTCATTTTTGCTTCGGCAAGGTAGGATAATTGCTTTGCCGGTATATGTGTTTGATGCAAAGATAATGTACCATTCTGCCAAACTTTTCACCATTCGCAAGCTAGCGGCCTTCGCTTACCTGGCTCTAACAACGGCCTGTAGCAGCGCCGCTTTTGCCGATCCCAGAGTCGCCACTGGAACCCTGCCGCTCGCGGGAAATTTGAGTTTCGTCTCATCTGAGGTTGCCGCTTTGCCGGCAAAAAAGCAGCTCAAAGAGCGACCTAATGACATTCAAATTTACCAATACGATCAAACCCCGCTGGGCGATCGCAGCCCATTTCTCTTGGTGCACGGGCTGCGCGGGGAATATTATCCAACGTTCCGCTGGCAGAAGCTAATCGAAAATTTTACAAAAGATGATCAATTCGACAGCCACTACAAAGTTTATTTGGCTCGGTACGACAGCCTTGATCGACTCAGTAACACAATCCCTCAATTCAGGAAGGCGATAGCAAATCTTTCCCGCAATACGCAAAGTCGACCGATCTCTGTTATGGCGCTGAGCATCGGGGGGAACCTGGTCTATGAAAGCATGCGCGATAAAGATACCGATAAAGCAATTCAGCTTGTCATGTCTTTGGGCACGCCCTTTCACGGTTCGCCACTATTCTGTGAAGACTGGCTTCAATACAGCATCTACAAGAACCTGGCTTTTCCCTGGACAAGAGTGGATCACGGCATTGACTACCGCCTCTACTTTCACTACAACTCCATGCTGCAAAAGGACTTGAAATGGGACAACACTGATGGAGCCATCCCTGATATAGGCCACTTTCATTCTCTTTTGCCTCTGGGCCCACATGGGGACCTCACCGTTCTGGATACTTTGAACACGCGGCTGGCCGATATCAACCGCCTCAATTTCGAGAAAAAGAAGCTCATCACATATGGTGGCTACCTGGTCAATCCGTACATGCTCAATAATCCTGCTCGTACGATCGAAACGACCGCCATTGCTCCCTATCGATTTTTTGCCACCAAGATTCCCGCCCACCTGGGCAGAGAACATCCCGTTTTGCGTTTACTCAATCGTGAAATCGGCAGTATAAGACCGACTGACGCCGTCAGGCAGAAAGAGGGAACCAAATTCATTTATCAATTGAATGATGGCATCGCCCCTGTCTCGAGCGCCTTGTTCTTGCCCGGAAATGGGGAAACACCTACGCTGGTAAGAGAGAAAGATCTGGCAGGCATGAAGAAAGTTGCTGATGTAAGATTGGCGCGCGTGTTCCGTAACATCGATCACCTTAGCTTCATCGACGGCTTCCGTCCCTTCGGAGCGCCTTCCAAGTACCACGATCAGCTGGATTTGCAGGCGGGCTCAAAGTCGTTATTTGGATGGATGCTGTCTGACTTGAATGATGCCTGTAACAGCTCCAATCAATTGGCGCGTGAGCAACGTTCACCAGATGTGGTGCCTGATTCCACGCAATAAAGTGAGTCGCTCAAAGCTGCTATTGGTTCTGGCTTTGGCTCTTACCTGTGCCGCTCTTACCTGTGCCACACCTTGCTTTGCAGAGGCAGCCTGGGAAATCTATCTGGCAGCCGGCAAGCTGGCAGTCAAAAAAGGTGACAATTCAGAAGCAGAAAAGCAATTCTGCCTGGCAGTTGAGGAAGCAGAAAAGCTCGGTCCTGAGGATGAACGCGTCGGTACCTGCCTGACGGCATTAGCTCTGTTGTACAGGAACGAGCAAAGGTATGAGGAGGCAGAGAAACTTTATCGGCGCAGCGTGAACATTGCCATCAAGGTGCACGGTCCTCATCACCCGAGTGTGGCTACCGGTCTTACCAACCTGGCCCTGCTCTACGGCGTGCAGGGCAAATCGAGGGAGGCAGAGCCGCTCTTCAAAGGCGCCTTGACGATTGATGAGAAGGCTCTGGGCCCAGATCATCGCTTTGTCGTTAGCGATCTTAACAACCTGGCCGAATTGTATCGAAGAAACAAACAGCCTGAACGGGCAGAACCACTTTATAAGCGGGTTTTGACAATCATGGAAAAAACGCTCGAGCCCATGGATCCTGATCTGGCATACACCTGCAGTGGACTGGCAGTTTTTTACTGCCAGCAAGGCAAGTATGCCGAGGCAGAACCGCTATTCAAGCGCGCCATTGCCATTGACGAGGGCGCAGTTGGTGCTAATAATCCACGCCTGATCAACGACCTGAAAAGCTACGCCAATATGTTGCGCGATACCAATAGACCAGAAGAAGCAGACAAAATGGAGGCGCTGAGCAAGACTATTGAAGAGGAGGGGAAATGAGCTGTTAGTGGTAGCTCCAGCCAAACCCAACCTGTTTGCGCATCTGGTCGCAGACGAGAACGTAACCGTCATAGTCGTAACCGGACTTGTGAAAGACAACTTCTGAATGACCATCGTGGTCGTAATCGCCTGCATCAATCAGCTCCAGCGACTTGTCTATCAGCCTGAATTCAGGCCCATTCACGTAGAACCAGAACGGTTCCGGCTCGTCTCCTGGACCACTGTCTTCAGGGCGCCCTGGTGGTTTCTTCTCAATCAGGCTGATTAATAGCGCTCCATGGGCTGATTTGTAGGTTTTTTGCACTTGAATATGATCGTCTGCCACCTTGGCGTTATCTGCATCAGCCTTGTGAAAAGCTGACAATAACTCCGTCCAAAGCGGCTGAGGGACTTTCGATGCATCTGGCTTCCAGGCATCCGGATCATCCACGTAACTGCCTGAAGTGCAAACTAACGGCCGAAACGAGACATTCTCCCAGTACTGAAAGTTACTGGCGCCTTGTTTGATCAGCGGCACATGCCCACCGGGTTCAGGTTGCAGAATTTGCGCTGAACTTCCTTCAAAATTCTTCTTTCCGGAAGAGTCGCTGCTGAAATCTCCGCGCTTTTTTCCATCGAAGCCAACTGTCCAACGAATCTGTTTGGGCATGGCACTTACCCAAGTTGTACGCTCCACCTGCGATGAATCCACCGTAGGCGCGGCCAACCACTTTCCTCCTTTGTTCTGGAATACTATCCGCACCATATATGGTGTCTTATGTTTTTCTCCGACAAAATGCACCATAGGCGTTTCCACAATGCCCAGATAAATAGGAGGCGGCGGTGCAGCAGCCCAAGCACAGGGCAGGATAAGGGCTGCCAGAATGCCGGCGGCGCGGGAAAGTGATTTAGTCATGGATCGTCCCTAAACTTCGTGACAAATAGCCCTTCCGATTTATAGCTACCAGAGTCTAAGGGCGGATGTTTCGCTCCTAGAAATGGCGGCAGTACTTTTCCTGTCGTGTCTACTGGCAAGTTTATATAAGAACCATCCCAGTCCAGCATCTCAACGATTGCCACGCCTTCGTAAAATCTCTCACTAAAGCAAACAATGTAGCCGAATGGCAACGTGCCGACAATTTTTCCCGACTTGTCGATCACCTTCCAGCATGGGCTTTTTTCGGGCAGGACAATGGCCACACCGTCATGGAAATCTCCTGGTTCGGTCAGGATGTGAGGAGTTATGACCAGCTTGCCGGAAGTATCAATGTAGCCCCAACGCTGCTTGTTGCTGACGTTACTGTCGGCTACGAGCACGGCTGCCAGACCTTCATGGAAATCCCTTGTGTATTCATACCGTGCTTCAATCGCCACCTTTCCCTTCTTGTTCAGAAAGCCATATTTGCTGTCAAGTTTTTCCTGAAAGTTGGCCAATCCATCATGGAAGCTGCCCATGGTCTCGTATTTGGGTGGTATGACCTCGTTGCCAGTAGAGTCGACTGCACCACATGCCATACCATGCGGCACGTTGTTTACGACTATACCCAACCCTTCTCGAAACGGTTCGCAACGAAAATAGGTGTGCTTCGTCAGCCTGGTTCCCGACCTGTCGATATAGAACATGTCCAGATGGTAATCCTCGACCCCCGAATGAGAAACAACGTCGAATCCTTCGGGGGAAAAGCCCCGGATGTCATCGTAAGCAGGCTTTACAACAAGCTTGTTAGCACGGTCGATGTAGCCCCACTTTCCGCCAATTTCCACAGCGGCAAGATCCTGCGAAAACCAGCGGGCACTTTCGTATTCAAAAGGCACCACAACTTTGCCTGCATGATCGATGAACCCCCATTTCTTGCTGGCGGAGTCTTGGGCAGCGGCAAGCCCTTCACTAAATTGCTCTGCTCTTAAAAAGCTTTGCGGAATCGCCAGCTTACCTTCCATGTCCACAAATGTTGCTGCACCATGAGGGGTGGATCTGGGCTGGGCTCGGTGCTTTCCGGGGTTACGTGAATAGACACCTGTGGCGTGATCACCAATCTCCATGTTGCAACAACCATCCAATGGTTCCTGGAGAAGCATCAGCTCGGCATTGTCTTTGAAGCGAATGCGAAACTCGCAGTTAGGACAACCAATTGGCGCCACCACCGCCATCTCGTCGACAACCTTTGCCATTCCTTGCGCGTGCTCGGCGTGGAAGTGAGTCTTTTGCCCGAGGCGAACATCAAACCAATAAGCGCCGCCGCTGGCAGGTCTGACACCGACAACGTCACCTCGCTCATTTGTGTAACGACCAGCAAGATTGATTGCCTTCGCTGCTGGTTTGGCTGTGGCTGAACTTGGTGCGGCTGGTTTTGTTGCTGATGGATTTGCGGCGGCTGGCTTGGCTGTGGCTGAACTTGGTGCGGCTGGTTTTGTTGCTGATGGATTTGCGGCGGCTGGTTTGGCGACTAACAGGCTGTCGTGTGCCTGCACTGGATGTAAGGCACCAGCGGACAAACAAGCTAAAGTCAGGACCAGTTTTTTTCGCAAATGCTTCATAACTCGCTTCTATCACATTTTCAAAACGCCAAACAAGCGGTCATGTATGAATCCTGTAAGATCCAAAATCCTAATGCCTAATTGGATTACCTTCATTACTTCGGTACACAAATCATTGACGCCTCTTTCGTGCCCGCTTACGATGGTTAAGCCTGCAAACAGAAGCAATCTGCTTGTGCGCAGAATCGATGCCTGAGTGAGAATACTGTGACCGGATTACAGACATCACAGACGCTTATGCGACTGACGGAAACGCCGGTGGCAGCAGCTCAGGCTCATCTCGACAATAACGATAGCAATAACGATAACCGCTTCTAGCGGTCGGATTGCTGGCGTTTTCCAAAAGCCAATCAATTATCCCGACCGCAAGCAGCAAACTTGCGGTCGTTTTTTCATGTGAGGTAAATCATGAGCACCATTCAAAGTCATCAACTGCAACAACATGTCGGTCACAAAATTACAGTGCAAGGTCATGCGCAGTCGGTGAGGGATTTGGGCAATTTGATGTTCATCACAGTGAGAGACAACGGCGGTTGCGTACAGGCGGTCGTTTCGGAAAAATCTGTTCTGGAAGCAGCGCGGGCGGTCTCAACGGAGGCAGCAATCATTGTCTCCGGCTCTGTTACGCAGATGGCAGGCAAGCCAGCCGAAATTCAGGCTGAGACAATTGAGGTTCTGTCTGCATCAGGATTTGCTTTGCCGGTTGAAATCTCAAAGGAAGCAAAAATGGATTCGCTTTCAATTTCGGCGATGTTGGATTATCGTCCACTGACTTTGAGAAACCCGAAGGTACGGGCCATATTCAAAATACAAGCAGCAATCTGCCAGGCTTTCAGCGAGTTCTTGATCGGCGAGAATTTTGTTGAGATCCACTCGCCCAAGATAGTGTCCACAGGCACCGAAGGTGGTGCCAACCTGTTCAAGTTGGATTATTTTGGCAAAGAAGCGTTTCTGGCACAGAGTCCACAATTCTACAAACAGATGATGGTTGGAGTCTTTGAGCGCGTCTTTGAGGTCGGTCCCGTTTACCGCGCCGAGCAGCACGACACCACCAGGCACGTGAACGAATACATCAGCCTCGACTTAGAGATGGGATTCATTCACAGCGAGCAGGATGTCATCGCTTTACAGGTGCGCCTGATGAAGCACATCTTTGCCCGGGTGAAGGAACGGTGCGCCTCTGAATTGGCGATGTATGGAGCCAAAGTGCCGGAGTTTGACACCATCCCACAATTGCGCCTTGCTGAGGCGCAAGCATTGCTGACGCGCGAATTAGGATGGAAGCCCGCTTCGGACACAGTCGATCTCGACCCTGAAGCGGAAAGATTATTGTGCGAGCACTTCGCTGCAACCGAAGGGACAGATCTGCTTTATCTGACCCATTATCCGCACGCCGTGCGACCGTTCTATGCCATGCCTGAGGGGACATCCAGTCATAGCTTCGACTTGTTGTTCCGCGGTTTGGAGGTGACAACCGGCGGGCAACGCATCCACCAAAATTCCGAGCTCATTGCCTCAATGGAAGCGCGCGGTCTCAATCCGGAGAAATTCGACGACTATCTGCAGTGCTTCCGCTACGGCATGCCACCACATGGGGGTCTGGCAATCGGACTGGAACGGCTGGTCAAACAGCTTCTCGGACTATCGTCAGTGAAGTTGGCGGTTCTATTTCCGCGCGATTTAAACCGACTGACTCCGTAGGGGCAGATCCTACCCCTATGTCGTTACATCAAATTTGGTGTAGATCTAACATTGATGAAATCAGGACATCCAAGCCTGAAAAGTGTTGCCCCGACGATGTTTAGGCACAGAGCCAGAGCCTTCGAGGATGCGCAGAACTTTCACCAAATTTGATGTAACGATATAGGGAACGAGAAGAGGGGTCTCGGTGCAGCGACTATTTGGATTCCGTTGCGCCATCCTCCGACATTATGGAGCTTTATATAAGAAAAGAATGGGCATCTTCCTATAGATGGATTATTGAGGGAACGGATAATGCCACAATCGACCACTCAAAAACATGCTACTGAACTTGAAGAGCATCTGAAAAATGTCCAAAAGTTTCAAACCAATATCTGGTTGAAAAAGGATGGGATTTTTTACGAAGCTGAGGTCACACTGAAAAGAGGCGTCGGTTGTGGTGGCGAGTGGCGCAGCAATCTTGCGTATGCTCATTGTTCTTCGCGGAGAAGTTGTGATCTTGCCGTTCTATCTATTCAGCTGTGCTGTCCTGGCAATTGTCCTAAGGACATCCCTGAAGCCTTCAAACAATTAGCAAAGATGCTTGGCACAAACATTGGCGAGCCGCTTGTGCAGTCGATCGTTGTGCACATGAACGAACCAGAAGAAAAAGGACGTTTAACATCCGACTGGTCTGCCTTGGTTGCAGTCAAACCCAACGAGGTTTTGTATCAACTTACGCAGGCTGCCTGGTGTGAACTGTTTGAAATAACTGTGCCGGATATGCCACCAAAAAAGCCGGATGATCCGGTCAAGTATCGCAAAACTCAGATGCGGGATTTCTTGTTCTCATTATTGCAACAGGGTCAACCGGGAGTTACTCGGTGGAATGGAAGACCAGTCGGCGAGCTGGCTTTCGCCGGTTTCAAAGAATGCGATTTTAGCAAGATGCAACTGGAGAAAATCTCCATGAAGAACCTTGATGGCAAGAAAAGTAAGTTTGATGGCGCAGATTTGCAGCGGGCGGAACTGGTGCAGGCTGATGTGACTGGAGCCTCGTTCGTCGGCGCTAATCTGGAAAAGGCGAAGTTGAGCTATGTACAGGCTGCGGGCGCCAATTTCAGCAGCGCAAATCTTGGCAGCGCCAATTTATTCAAGGCCAAACTGCAAAACGCCATCTTCAAAGATGCCGATCTTTCTAATGCCGAAATGCGCAAATCGGATTTGCGTGGTGTCGACCTGACCGTTTGCAAGAACCTGGCTCTCACTAACTTTCATGGCGCGACATATGACGAGCACACCATACTGCCTCCAAATTTCCCTGACTTGCCTGTGTTGATCTGGAAGGGAAGCGGCGGTGACCCTTATAAAGCATCGCAAAAACAGGCGGCTTGCGTTGATATGCCCACGAATTTTCCAGGATTCATCAAGTATTTGCATGATAATTTTGACAATACGCGTCTGAAGAAAGCGCTCAGCATGCTGAAAAAGGAGACTTTTCAACTGTATAGCCAGGTCGCAGCTGATCATGTAGTAGGCATAGTTAAGAGCCAAACTGATAAAAAACTTGTCTATTCGTGCCGGCTTACTGCGGATGGACGGTTTGCCTGCTGCACTCAGAATCTGAAGCCCTGCGGCGGTTTGCAAGGTATGGTGTGCAAACATATTTTAGTGCTTGTTATTGGCTTGACGCATGCAGAACAACTAACGCCTGCAGATGGTGCGAGCTGGATTGTGGCGAGCACATTTGAAACACCGCAGCCAGATATGGATGCAATGGCCGAAGTCTTTTTAAGATACCAGGGAGCTGCAGCGAGCGACGTCGATTGGCGCCCGACGGAAACTATACCTGAAGATTATTACGCATACTGAGTGCAAAAATGATCGTCGACAAACTCGAAGAACACCTCAAGAATATCCAAAAATATCGGACCAATATTTGGTTCAAAAAGAATGGTCATTTTCAGTCCGCTGAGATCACTCTTAAACGCGGAATCACCGCCAATGGTGAGTGGCGCAACAACCGATCGTTTGTTCGCGCACAAGTAGCGGATCAACTCAGCGAGGAAGATTTGCAAAGTATTCCCGCGGCATTCCAACAAGCAAGGAAGAGATTCGACAACTGGGAGCCGGTTCTAGAGTCGCTTTTAGTGCATACAAATTACGCCGAAGGACCTTTAACATCTGATTGGAATTGTCTGGTGGCAGTCGAACCTGACCAGGTTTTGTATAAATTGACACGCAGCGCCTGGTGCGAACTCTTTGCGATTACCCCTACTGAGCTGCCGTCCAATGCCGACCCGATCCAATATCGCACAGCCAGATTGCGAGACTTCTTGCTCTCGCTACTGCAACAAGGGCAGACTGGCGTCAATTCATGGAACGCCTTGCGCCTTTTCAGTCGCAGGGAGGTCGACTTTACAGGCACTGACTTCAGTAACCTGGAGCTGTCCTCAATCTTGTTGCACAACTTTGATGGGAAGAGAAGCAGGTTTGATGGGGCAGCCATGCAGCGCGCGCAACTAATAGAGGCTGATGTCTGCGAAGCATCGTTCATCGCTACCGATCTGGCGAGTGCCGTGTTGATTTCGGCTTTGGCGCAAGGCACCAACTTCACTCAAGCCAAGCTCACTGGCGCCAATATGTTCCGCGCTAAACTGCAAAACGCAATTCTGAAAGAGGCTGATCTGACCGACACCGATCTAAAGGAAGCGGATTTGCGCGGCGTCGATCTCAGCACCTGCAATAATCTGTCGAAGGCTTTCTTTAGTAGAACCCAGTATGATGAGACCACCACACTGCCTGCGCACTTCTTGCAGTGGTCTCAGCTGTTGTGGGTAGGAAACGGAAATGATCCTTATCGAGAGTCACTAAAAGCGGCAGCAGTCGCCAATCTGCCATCGGATTTTCCAGGATTGATCAAGCATCTGCTCGATCGATTCGACAAGCCTCGCGTGAAGAAAGCGATCAGCATGCTAAAGAAGGAAACCTTTCAACTCTTCAGCGAGGTTGAAGAAGATCAGATAACCGGCATAGTCAAAAGTCAAACGAATACGGAACTTGTCTATGCGTGCCGGCTCACATCTTCGGGACGCTCTGTTTGCTACACTCAGAATCTGCGGCCCTGCGGTGGTTTACGTGACATGGTGTGTAAACACATTCTGGTGCTTGTCATTGGTTTAACCAAAGCGGGAAAGATAGCTGCTTCAGATGCGGCACGCTGTGTGATGCTCAGCCAATTTGAACCACTGCTGCAAGATAAGGATGGCATGTCGGAAGTTTTTCTAAAGTATAAGGGAGCGGAAACGAGCGAAATAGATTGGCGCCCGACGGAGACTATCCCTGAAGATTATTACGCATTCTGAGCAGCGCAAATGATTAATCGCCAAACTCAGATGCGGGAATTCTTGCTCTCCTTACTAAAACAGGGTCAAGCAGGAGTGACTGCGTGGAATGAGACACCAGTAAGCGAGCGAGCTACAGCCAGTTTCGAAGACTGCGATTTTAGCAACTTGCAACTTGTTGGAATCTCGCTGCAAAAACTTGACGCCAAGAGAAGCAAGTTTGATGGTGCAGATTTGCACAAGGCGCAACTGGAAGGAGCCGATGTAAGCGAAGCCTCGTTCATAGGCGCTAATCTGGAAAAGGCGTCGATGAAATCATTACAAGCTGTTGGAGCCAATTTCACCAGAGCGAATCTAGACAGCGCCAACCTATTCCAGGCCAAACTGAAAAACGCAATCTTCAAAGACGCTGATCTGTCTAATGCCGAAATGCGCAAATCGGATTTGCGCGGGGTTGACCTGACCGCTTGCAAGAACCTGGCTCTGACTAACTTTCATGGCGCAATCTATGACGAGTGCACCACACTGCCACCGAACTTTCCTGACTTGCCTTTGTTGGTCTGGCAAGGAAGCGGAATTGACGCGTATAAGCAGTCGCTTAAACAAGCTGCCTGCGGCCACGTGCCAACGGATTTTCGCTCTTTCATCAAGCACCTGTATGACACTGTTGACAATAAGCGTTTGAAACAGGCGCTCACTATGCTGAAAAAGGAGAGATTTCAACTGTTCTGTGAGGTCGCGGACAATCAAGTCGCTGGCGTTGTGAAAAGCCAATGGGATAAAGGATATGTGCATGCGTGTCGACTTACGGCAGACGGACAGTATGCCTGTTGCACCCAGAATCTCAAGCCCTGCTCAGGGTTGCAGGACAAGGTCCAAAGAGAATCTTCACGCGTGTTTTCACATGCTGATAGGATCTGCAAGCATATTCTGGTGCTGGTAATGGGTTTAACAAAAGCGGAACGGTTGACGCCTGCAGATGCTGCAAGCTGGATAATTTCGAGCACATTTGAAACACCGCTGCTGGATATGAATGAGATGTCCGAGGTCTTTCTAAAATATATGGCAGCTGAAGCCAGCGAAATAGATTGGCGCCCGACGGAAACTATCCCTGAAGATTATTACTCATTCTGAACCGAGGTGGCGGTATCATTCATACGGCTCAACTCTGACATCTGAGATAATCGCATGTTCGTCCCACCTGGATTTGCAGTTGCGTTGATAATGACAATCATGAGCGCCATTTGCTGGGGCTCGTGGGCAAACACGTTCAAAGGCACCAAAAACTATCGCTTCGAACTTTTCTATTGGGACTATGCTGTCGGCATTTTTCTCATCTCTGTCATCCTCGCTTTCACCATGGGCAGCTTGCACAATGATGCCACCAGCTTCCTCAACAACTTGCAATCCGCCGATAAGATAAACATTCTCTGGGCCCTGATTGGCGGAATTATTTTCAATGCCGCAAATCTGCTCCTTGTCGCTGCCATCGACATGGCTGGAATGTCCGTGGCCTTTCCCGTGGGCATCGGAATCGCGCTGGTCGTAGGTGTTGTCCTCAGCTACGCGCTGCAGCCCAAGGGCAACCCGTTACTCTTGGCGCTTGGTGTTTTGTGCGCCATTGCCGCAGTGATCATGGACGGAAAAGCTTACGCCGAGCTGAGCGCAAGCGGGCGCGCCGTCAGCCGCAAGAGCATCATTGTTTGCATCATCTCCGGAATTCTCATGGGGTTGTTTCCGCCTTTTGTCACGCGTGCGCTTACCACTGGCGCGGCGCTTGGACCTTACAGCATCGCGGTTATCTTTACATTCGGCGCACTGATTTCCTGCTTCGGCATCAATGTCTACTTCATGAAGCGTCCGCTTGTTGGTGATCCCGTTCGCTTTGCGGATTTCTTTAAAGCGACGCCGCGAGATCACATTTTAGGTCTTTTGGGCGGAGCGATTTGGGGCACCGGAACCGTGTTCAATTTTGTCGCGGCCAGCTTCACAGGAGTGGCAATTTCATATGCTCTCGGTCAGTCGGCACCAATGGTGGCGGCACTGTGGGGTCTGTTTGTCTGGAAGGAGTTTGTTGGAGCCAACGCCAAAGCGCATCGCTTCCTGGGCTTGATGTTCCTGTTCTATGTTCTGGCAATTGCTCTGGTGGCCAGTTCCTCAAGTTAGCCCTGCGGGCGGAGTTGGTGCGTCGCTGATTGTGCGATATATCGTTGGCACAAGTCCGTCCCTGATTGTGCGCACCAAGTCAGAGGTGCTGGTGTGCCTTGATCGAAAACAATTCGCATCACCCAGGCACCACTAAGCGCCTGGAGAGTGTTCAACGAGCGGACATAGATTCCAATCGCAGAACACTGGACTTACTAGAAATGAAAGTGAGAGAACATATCTGAAAGATTCAATGCCGGTCGAGCCACCGGCCGCCCCATTGAGGCTGAGAACTCGTAGACGCCTTCCGTCAAATTTCCCAGATAAGGTCGAAACCCGCATGAGAGCATCTCTTGGTAGGCTCGCTTCGCATCCCAGCCATCATGCGCGATTCGATACATACCAATCATTGTGCCTGTGCGATCCTGCCCATGCTGGCAGTGAACAAACACTTTCCCGCGCGCTTTGCTGATTGCGGCAAGAAAGTCCGTTATTTGCTGCTTTGATGGAACATCGAAAATATTCATGGGAATGTTTACGTAATTCAAACCCAGTCTTTTAGCCATTATGCCTTCCTGAGCAACCAGCACATCCTCATTGCGAAGATTGATCACCGTCGTCACGCCACCACTTTTTAGCAGGGCCAGTGTCTGACCAGTCGGCTGAGACCCGCGCACTATATTTGGTGCTGTCATTTGCACGTTTGGTATCAACGTGGCAACCTGTCTCAAATACTGGTTGCCTCCGGCGTTGTCATCGAGTGTGGCACTTGGAGGGTGCGAAAAAGGAGCAGGCGGCGCAGATGATTGAGCCCTGGAGGATTGAGCATTGGCTGTTTGATTGGTTGTGGAATCGATTCCGCTTTGGTTTAGAGGAGATGGAGATGGTGCCGCCTGTTTGCCCGGTGCGCCGAGAACTCTAGCTTTCCGATTGGAGCTAAACGGTGCCATTGGCTGCGACTGCGCTGTTAAAGGTCCAGATTCCCTGGCTTTTGATCCAACACTGTCGGCTGTGGCCGGCGGCCGAGTTAGTCGAGACACCGATTGATTCGCCTTAGAGTCAGTCGAAATTGGCTGTGCAGCAGCGCTTTCCGCGTCTGCGCTCAGAGTCGGATCCGGCAAGACCTTGTTGGGAGCTTCGGACTGTCGAGCGAGATCGCCAAACATTTGTGAAAAGGATGAGCTTGATGTAGCAGTATCGTCTACAAAACCACGCGAAACATTGTTGGAATCAGATTTTGAAGTGTTCAGACCAGATCCTAAAGAGTCGCCCAGCGGCTCACCATATTTTGCCGCAGAATCAGCAAGAACCGCACTGGAAGCGCTGCAAAGCAGAGCAGGCACTAAGACCAGAACTTGAATCCTCGAAAAGCGGATAGTCACTTGATTTCACCAACGGTTTTTCTACATCCTTCGACGGGGTCAATGCGTGAATGTTTCCGCAACAAGGCTTCTCGGCTCATTAGTACAGATTAACGGTCCAACGATTCGGATTAATATTGGCATTTTCAGATTTGCGCTTATACTTCTTTTCAGCGGGTTCTTAAGGTTTCCTTTACAAGTGTGCCTCCAGTAGTGGGGCACATCGGCATCCTCTCACGTCTGGAAAGGAGGTTCGTATCTATGCGGGTTGAACTGTTGTACGCCCCCGGATGCTCAAGTTTCTCGAGAGCGAGAAACACACTTGAAATGGTAATTGCAGAAGAACGTCTCCCCGTTCCCATCGAAATGATTGAAGAAGATGGGCAATTACACGGATTTCCCACCATTCGTGTCGACGGCGCCGTCATCTCCCCTAAACACCACTTCGATTCTATCCGCGATGCGCTGCAGAAGCGCTGGCAAGAATTAACCGAACATCCACTCATGCAGACATAAGAGAATCAACCAGCATTGTGCAAAGCCCGGGCCGTCGCTCGGGCTTTTTGATTTGAGCAGCGTCCTGAATATCCATTCATTTCATTGTCAGCAACAGAGCCGTATCTAAATGTCAAAATCTCTCTGGCTACGGTTGTCTGCTCAAGACAGCGATCATCTGTCGAGAATCCTTGTTGAGTACGGAATTGACTCCACCCACTCAAAGTCCTGGATTAGCCAATTAGCGCATACTAACCATGTCTACTTGGTCGAACCAATTGACTCGCAGCCTGTGGTGGTGCGAGAAGTAAATTTGGAAACGTTCGGCTTAATCGACTCAAAGCTTGAGCACTTAAATTTCGAAATCGATGTGCTTGAGTATCTTCATGATCACGGGTTTGAGCAAGTGCCAAAAGTGCTGCTCAACAAACATGGGGGCAGCGTCACCATTGATAAACATCCTTACGTTGTTTTCAATCAGTTGGAGGGAGAGCCAATTGGTAACTTCAACGATCTGAGTCGATTCGATTTCGCCCGCCGTCAGAGCTTCTTTAATGCCATCGGTCGAATGTCGCGCGTGCTTTCCAAATATAAAACAACCAGGGTTGTGGAAAAATCACTGGCGCAACTTTGCAATGATGCAGTGCAGTCTCTACCGCGT